>Ga0256833_1002847_pt1 | contig 11987 bp, 5 predicted proteins | sample 356284metaG_FD_190535 | JGI IMG/M metagenome (GOLD analysis project Ga0256833, IMG submission 190535) | Hydrothermal vent microbial communities from Mid Atlantic Ridge, Atlantic Ocean - 356-284 | ecosystem: Environmental > Aquatic > Marine > Hydrothermal vents | place: Atlantic Ocean: Mid...
GGTTTTTATCATATGCATACTCAGTGGTTTTCCCCTCTTTAGTATGTGAAATAGGTTTAGGGTTACCTGTCCCATATTTAAACAACTCAACCACTTCTTCGTTTTTGGTGACAGATAACAAGCGTCCCTCTTCATCATAACACTTCTCTATCTTCGCCCCACCCCGTGTTTTTATCTGGGCGATACGCTTTTCGCTATCCCACACCTCTTTTACATAACTCTCATCTGCATAAGTTATCGCTGTAACTCTTTTGGTCTCATCCAATCCATAAAAAATTGAATTGCCACTACTGTTTCGCTTCTCTATCTGCTCTAGGCTATGCCATACATAGCTATACTCTTGCTCATCTTCACGGTAAGCAGACACTTCACCTTTAGCGTTATAGCTAAAAGAGCGTTTCTCTTTCTCATTATCACCTTTTACCCAATGTAAAAGCTTCTGATTGGGAAGGTCTCTTCGCTCTATTATCTCATAACCATAGAATTCTTCTATCTTCTCATCAAACACGATACGCTTTAAGTAGTTTGCATCATCATATTTAAAGCTCCAAACACGCCCTGCGTGGTCACTGATGCTTTTTACCAATTCATGCTCATCATAAGTAAATGTCCAAGAGGCTTTTGAACTATTTTCTATGCGTTCTAACAACTCTACTTTGGGGTTCTTTGTCTTTTGGTAAGAGAGTTCAATCTTATTTCCATTGCTATCTTCTATTTTTCGTAAATACTTCTTATGGTAATACTCTGTGGTAGCTGTTTTTAAGTAGTAAAGCTCAAAAGTCTCTTCATCTATCTCTTTTATCTCTACACCCAACGACCCCTTATCTTTAAAGCTACCATCCTCTTGCTTCATAAATCTAAACCAGCGTCCATCGGGTAGGTCTAGTCGGTAGTTAGCTCCTTTAAGTAAATAGAACTGTTTTTCGTAACTATGTCGTCTATTCTCACCAAAAATTCCTTGGTAAAACATATCACTCACATAGGTGATATTTAAATCAATAGGAAAGAGACCCAAGAGAGGTGCTAGATGATAAGGGTGGATGCTCTGGGCTGTGGCTAGGAGGATTGGGGAACCCATTAGCGAACCTAATCCACTCATCGCCATGGACATGGTTGGCTTCTCTTTACTTGACATCGCTCCTAACAATGTTTTTCCAAATTTATTAACTGTATCACTTTTTATCATCTCTGTGAGTGCTGATGCACTAGGGGTAGAGGAAGAGGATTTTGCAGAAGAGGTGCTAACTCTAGCTTGAGAAGGTCGAGGAGAATTATGATTCCCATAAGCTCTATCTACTTTATTGTAATATCCTTCTGCTTGACCCATTGTTTGTGCAACACTTCCCAAGCTAGGGTTTCCTGTAGCACTTGCAGCCATTCCCAATGCAAAAGCAGGAGAGAATGGAATATCTCCATCTATCATTTTTTTGGCTGTCTCTGCTGTATTAATAGCACTCGCAGCTTTTAGTAACGTTTGATTTCCTGTCAGTCCTCCAACAGCTCCTGCTAATCCTGCTGCTGAAAAGGGAATATCTCCGTTTATCATCCCTGCGACCGTATCATACTTGGACTTCATATCTTGCAGTTTTGCATAAGCACCCATAGGGTCTTTTAACGCACTCATTGCTTGACTCCATACATCTGAGCCTTGTCCACCAATATCAGCAGGAGAAGCTGGTCCACTTACATCTCCTCCTGCATTAACAGCTGAACCATTACCCGCTTCAGTAGTTGTGAGTTTACCAATTGTGTTCCCACTTTGCATCTTATACTTATCACCAACACGAACAAGATTACTCCCATCAACTTTAATTGTTAGTGCATAAATAATTGCAACAGCTTCACCATTTACTGTTCCTGACACCACTCCCTTTTTACTTCCTTTTTCATCTCCTTTAACTTCACTAGTTGTACTTTTTTTAACATAGACCTTTTTACCATTAAAAAAAACATAAGGAACTACTTTCTCTGAAGGTGTAAGTTTAATACTTACAGGGTAAGGTACAGGTAAGATGACATTGCCTATTTGGGTTAAATTAACACTTGGTGCTAATCCAATAACCTCATACTTTCCACTTTGTCTTGCTGCAAACATATTATTCCTCTTCTATTAGCATTAGTTCAACGGACTCTATCTTATCTTGAAAATGGGTATAGGCTCTATAGGAAGCATAAACAACATAATCATCTTCTTCATCCAAATCAATCAGTAGGGTATCTAGCATCAGTACTTCCATGGTGCTTTTAGTTTGGGTATTGATACGTGAAAGTAGTTTAAACTCTGGTACTATAAAGTAGCTACTTAGCTCCTCAGCTATCAAGTTCTCTAACTCTACTCGTGAACCAGCTTCAATATAGTTTTTAACCATCAAATTGGGATGAGCTCCTTGATGATGCAAATAATTAAAATCATGAGGAGGCAGAGGATGTTGTGTTTTTATCCATTTTTTATCATAAGTTCCTGCTAAGTCCAATCTACTTTTCCAACTTCGATGAATAAATCCAAATCCTGCTGGTACGTTAGAGCTTGTTCCATCAGCATAAAATATTTGATTGTCGTAGTAACTTTCTTTTTCTATGGGATTGTACTGATTATTATTTTTAGCATAAATATATCGAATAGGTATGGCAGAAGTCGCCTCTCTTAGACCATTACGCGTAGCCCCTTTGACCTGTAAGGTTAAACTATTTAATTTAACATCATCTCTATCGTAAAGTGCCACCGAACAAGTCCATGACTTTAGTTCCTCTTTGTACGGTACTTTGGCTGTAGCATTTACCACCAAGTCAGCACAAGGTTTAAAGGGAACATAGTCACTCTCATACTTCACATTCTCTTTTTTCTCTTCATCATAAAACTCATCTGCTCCAAACAAGTCTCCTTGTTCTTCTAAAAGTTGTAATTTCCACTCTTTTTCTTTTTTAGTTTTTACCAACTTAAATTTTAATCGTAACAAGGAGCTTACAAAGGTTGCTCCATTACAATCCCAACTCTCCCATGCCATCCCTGCAAAAGGGGTATAGTTTTTTAAATTCATCAGTTCAACTTTATCATTTTACCTTTGATGGTCGTTGTTCCTCCACCATCAATTAGTATGTCTTTTCCAGCAAGGGTAATTGTCCCATCGGAGAGCATAATCAAAGAACTAGCCCCCACAGAGACTTCAAATCTACTCCCTGCAATAATGCTTCTACTAAACCCTATCTGTTCAGAAGAGCTAATGGCTACCGTCTCATTTTTAATACCACCTACTGTGGTTTGATATGCCCCTCCTATCGTTAATGCTTTGGCTAGAGCAATGGTTTCGATTTTATTTTTTGAAACTGTCTCGGAAAAGTTCCCTTTTATCTTTACTTTTTGATTCTTACCTATTGTCTTTGTTAAATTCTTACCAATGGTTACAGATTCATTTTTTCCAATAGAGACATTTCTATTATTGCCAATCTCAATCTGTTCATTATTTCCGACTTTCTCTACACGGTTATTTCCTACAGTAATGGCTTGATTATTCCCAATACTAATCTGTTCATTTACCCCAACATCTTCACTTCTATTGTTACCAATAGAAATCGTCTCATCCACCCCAACTTTTTCACTGCGATTATTATCAATGCTAATGTCTTCATTGTGTTTAACATGCTCCGTTCTATCATTGCCTACTACAGTTCGTTCATCATGGTCAATGTTGTTGTCAGAGTCATGTAAAACATGTAACAAGTGGTCTTTTTGGGCTTTCATGTGTACGAGTTCTTTTCCACCTTTGTCTTCAAAGCTAAGTAAGTTAAATTGGTCAGGAGTTCCTGGAAGCGATTGGGTCTTGATGTAGGATTTGGTTTTGTTCGCAGGTAACGCTTCTGGTATCTTGTTCTCTCCATTGTAGAGTGAACCAATAGAGATAGGTCTATCTGGGTCTCCATTTAAAAAACTCACCACCACCTCGGTGTTGACTCTTGGAATAAACTGAACACCCCAACCATTTCCTGCTGAAATATTTGTAAAACGTATGTAACACGATGTTGGGTATTGTGGGTCAAAGTGAAAAATGACCCTTATGCGTCCAAACTTGTCGATGTCTATGGTGTTTTCTCCTCCATTTAAAGCCTCTGCACTTTGTCCACCACTAACTCTAGCTGTAACTGTTGAATAGATTCTTGGTTTAATTACCGTAACAGGAGGAATATAAGTCGTAGAGAGAGGAACTGCTTCAAAGTCACAAGAGAACTGCCATGGTCTCTGCTCTTCTACCTCTTCGACATGCTCCTCTATGGCATTAGGGAAAAAACCATCATAAACAACTTTGGTAATAATGGCATCAATCGCACCATAGGTCTTTGGTTCAAAGAGTGTTCCTCCATATCCATCACAGGTTAAAAGTGATTCAGAGTTCCCATATATCTTCTCTGAATGAGCATAGCCTTGTAAGCTATCTTGTTTACTATAACGTTTACCATCAGCAGAACGACTCTCTTCAAGTCGGTCTCTAAGACGGTAGTGTCTAAGGTCATTTCTTAGTTGAGAACTCTTGCCATTGTCTCCAAATGTTTGGGAAATCGCTTTCTCTCCTTTAACCGTAGAGTAGTCTAGGCTTGGTGCTTTAAAGTCATAATAATCCTCTTGCATATGCGAAACTTTAAAAGATTTTGAGAGGTTATAGTCACACTCTAGTTTCCCTCCAAAAGGAATATAGGTATCATTAATATTCTCCATCATCACTTTAAACGAAGAGGCGTTACTTGGAAGGTTAAGGGTCACCCCCTCTTCTTGGCAGAGCATCTGTATAAACTCTAAGTCACTTTGATGATATTGGGTAGTATATTCTCTTATGGGTTTAGGAATCACTTTAGGGTTAAACTTCAAGTCTAACAACCCTGCATAGGACTTTATCACTTTATTGATAATCTCCACCACCGACATATCTTGATATATCTCATATCGTTTGGTCTCACCTAAGTAATAGAGGGGATGCACAACATGCAGTTTATAGACATATTTATCAGCAATAATACTCTCTTCAGAAGCCTCAAATACTTTACCATAAATATCTCTATGTTCACTAGAACGTTTCTCATCTTCTAGCATTATATGTACATTTGTATCTACTAAATCTTCTACTTTTAGTACTACAGGGCTAATGAATGTTATGGTGTACTCATAAGGTCTCCCCAATTCACTCTCACCTTGAAGGGTATAGATATTATAAGTCCCATCACTCACCACCCCATGGGCTACCATATCTAACAATGTTAATCTTGCTTTGATCTTCTGTAGGTTTGGATACATATTAAAAACTTTCCCTTTTTTTATGCTTTGTTTACTTCTTTATCATAATCGAGTAGAAACTCTATCTTTTTTATCTTTTTATGTCAACTTCTCTTTTGGTGTCAGGTAACAAGTGGAGAATTACTCTTTTGATGTTTGAGATAATTTAAAAGCTAATAGTGGTGACCTTTTAGAGAAGATATTCGAAGACTTCCCCGTCAACATAAATGAACCAAAGTTTTTATCTTTTTTATAAGAGAACTGAACTTTAACCCCATCTACATCTTTCCCTATCACTTTAGGATGAAGCTGATAGAGCAGTCTCAACAATGCCCATTCATCCCTACCTCTTACCTTTACAATCCGTTTTAAATCAAAGTCATACAATGTAAACTTTGCCAAAGAGTCTTTTGAAGCTCCAGGCATGGTAAATTTTATGGGTATTTTAGGTCCATGTTCATAAAGTAAAAGTTGATCTTCATATTGTACTTCCATCGTAGAGTGAATATCTGCCATCTTTAAAGGTTCTAGTTTAAAGTTAATGTCCAAAGTAACCCCTCCCTCATCGAACATCAGTTCTTGAATGGCTTTTGCTTGAAACATGGACTCTATGAGTGCTTTATCTACCTCTACTTTAGAGCCTGATAACTCACTCACTTTATAGGTTTTTGTTTTATAGTTTATATCTTGTATAAAGGGAAAGAGGTTCTTTTTATAAAAGTTATCCATAATCCCATCTTTTCCAAAGAACGCCACGAAGTCTTCCATCTCTATGGCATCTTTGGCTTTGGGGTCTAGTGGAAATCTATTGGCTATCTTTTGAGAATAATCCTCCCATATCTCTGTTAAGAACTCTTTATTTATTTGTCCTTCTGCCATATGGGTTATAGCTTCCCAATTTTGTTTCAACATACCGTTGTACCATGCTGTTACGGTTAATGGTACAAAGCTATGTTTTATCTCAAAGCTTCCTTTAGCTGCAGAGCTATTATTTTTTACGATTTCCAAGGCTCTTTTACTCTGTTCTCTGGCTGTATCGACCATGAGTACTTGGGCGTACACCTCTTCCATTCTTGTTTGGAATGGCATTAGTTCTCTACTGGGTAGGTTATTTTTATCTATGAGTTTATGGTAACCTTTAAACGAAGCTCGAAGGTCTAGTTTGTACTGTTTATGGGGGTCTTTTATCATACTTAACTTATTTAACTTTTTCCCAATCTTCCCTGCTAGAGTTGCTTTTTCTTCTCGCTCCTTTTGAACTACTTCTTGTTGGGTTAATATATAGGTATTTTCTTTTACAGCTCTAAGTATGTCCACAATGGGTGACGCTGGTGAGCTAAACAGGGCTAACTGTTCGGTTAAGTCTTTGGGGTCTACGTATTTGGGTACACTTATCTTTGCTAAGGCTCTGCTCCATTTCTTTCTATAGTCTGCGAAATACAGGTTTAGTATTTGTTTATGAAGGTATTTAAATTCTGACTTTGTATAAGCTGTTCCATCGCCTAAAACCCAATTTTCATCAATCGCAGCTTTTAAGATACTTTTGGACTTTGGGAGAATAACTGTTTTATACCCTTTTTTAGTGTATATCCCTGGAATAGAAAACTCCCCTCCTCGAATCGCTTGGGGGTTTGAGGCTAGGACTTGGTTAAATTGAAACTCATTGAGGTTCATGTTTTCTGTTACCTCTATTAGGGTCTTGTAGTACAAACCTGCAGCTCCTGACTTCGTCATGATGGAGTCTCTGGCTCTTTTGATGGCTTTTTCATCCAATTTAATGGCTCGTATTTTAATGCTAAGCAAGGTCTCAAAGTGTTTGTTCAGCTTTTTTACCTCTGATTCACTTAGGTTACCCCAACGGTGTAGCATGTACTGTTTGAGGTAGTCTGGCATTTTAGCTCTTCGTTCATGATTACGTAAAAGAAGATACGCCTTAAGGGCGTAGGTCGTCTTCTCTCGATTTTCTAAGTTACTTAACAAGTCACGTTTAATGATAAGTGCCACACGCTCTAATAAAATACTGTTGAGTGTCTCATGGTAGAGCTTTGTCACCCACTCATTACGCTGGGCTACTTTGTAAAACCCTGGTTTATAAAGTTCGGAGGCTATTGCATTCTCTCCGTCTGCTCCTATGTCACAGAGGGTATCAAGTGTTTTTATAATCTCTTGCCACTCTTGCGGTCTAAACTTGACTTTATAGCTCTCTTTATAGGTCGGTTTTTTCTTCGTATATTCAGCAACCCCATAAGCAAAAATCTCTACTCTTCGGTTCAAGCTTCTGCCTTCTACTGTATCATTGGATGCTATAGGAGAATCTTCTCCTTTTCCAAAAGGAATAATTCGCTCGGCATTTATTCCTTGTGCAACAAAGTAACGTTTAATCGATTTTGCTCTCTCTAAGGAGAGTTCTAGGTTTTTATTAGCATCTCCTCTATTGTCCGTATAACCAAATATCTTGATGTGGGTTGTGGGGTCAAGCAGTTTAATCTCATTACTAATGGATTTTAACTCTACTTTTGCAAAAGAAGAGAGTTCGCTATCATTGTCTAAGAAATTGATGTTGGAGCTGCCTGTTTTTCCTCCAAGTTGACCTATTTGTTCTGTTTTTTTTACTTCTTTCTCTTTTGTGCCAACACGTCTAAGGGTTAAGTTGGGTAGAGGATTAGACTTAATGGTATTATAAGAGCGAATGGTCTCCTCTATGCTACGTACCTCTTTATTTTCAGAGCTAATAAACATTGACCAATAAGCTGTTAAGCCCACAATACTTAAAAAAAGAATTCCCCCTAAAAGTCCTTGTAATAGTCCAAATCTCTTTTTAAACTTCTCATCAATTTTTACCAAGCTCGACTCTGAAAGGATAATACGCTCAAAGACCCTTGGTAAGAACATCCCTTTAGGCATGTCTGAAGCAGTAGAGAGCGTCGGCATATTATCTTTACTCATCTCCGTACTCTCCAGCTCTAAGCCTTTAGGTTCATCTATACTCGTAAAGTAAATTCCTCTTAGCATCAAAGGTGCGTGATAACGTGTTTTTGAGAAGACTTGTGAGTTAAAGATGGTAATCTTATCTAACAAGGCTCTAAACTCATCATTAAAGAAGTAAGCTTTAGCACGGTTATCTACTGACCACTCACGGTGCAGTTTATCAATTCGGTCACCCTCTAACTTCTCTTGAAGATCTGCAAACTTAATGGCAATGCTATCAGCGTTAATGTTTAAGAGCTTCTCTTCAAAGGTTACCCCTAAAATCTCACGTTTCTCTTCGGCTGTAAGAGTATTAAAAAACTCATAAAATCCTGTCATTCTCTCCAAGCCAGAGATGACCACATAGACAGGAATATCTGAAAAGAATGCATTTGAAAGTTCATCAAAACGGGTTCGTAACACTTTTGCGTACTCTCTGTTTTCTTCGGGTGTTTGTTCAAGAAACTGTTCCACACGTAAAGTCAGAACAATTCCATTGACAGGTCTTTGCCATCGCTCTTTTTTAAACAAACGTAAAAACTCACCCCACACCACTTTGTCTAAACGGTCGGACTCTGTTGAGACATAAGCGTTAGGCACATTAATAAACACCGACTCTTCAGAAAAGAACCATCTAAAGGCACTCATATCATCCTTATTCTCTTCATATTCACTGTCGTTATAGTTAATGTTCACAGGAAAATCAAGTCCAGAGTGTCGTAAAATTGAAGCCTTTTTAGACCTCTCCTCCCCCATTACCAAGTACCATGGCAACTCATAGTTAGAGTAGGGAGTCATAGCATAAATGGAAGACTCTTTGATGGTTTTCTTCGCAGCATAAAATTTCTTACGCAATCGTTTTTTAGCAACAGAAGCCTCTGCATTTCGTGCTTTTTGTTCTTTACGTCGTGTAAAGTACTCTTTAATTCTCTCATCACGTCTCTTACGCACCTCCTCTTTTGTAAAAAGCAGATAAAGCAAGTTTAAAATAAGTACAGAACCCCAAAAGATTCCTGCATACAACAAACGCTCTGTCCAAAGCTCTTCTTTAGAGCCACCAAATATGATGTAACCCAATGCCATTAAAAATGTTATAAAAAGTAGCCAAAACGACCAACTTTTATAGAGTGGTTTTTTATTCATGTTTTTCCCTGTTTTTTTGTTATTATATAATTTTAAAATAGAATAATATTAGCATTTTAATATCCAATTCCCTTTTTGACTTTATCCTTTAGTTTTCTCTCTAAGAGTCTGCTTTTGATGCTCTTTTTGTATAAGTTCAATCAAGCTCTTTTCATTGTTCTGTACCGTATAGGTAAATACCCCATAAATAACAACCATAAGCAGCAAAGAGACAGCTAAGATAATTTTACGTGAAAGTTTAGAGTAGAGTTTATGGTGTCTCTGTGCTGCTGGGTGGTTGGCATAAAATTTCTCTTTTTTAGGACGAGTGGTTTTGATTTGTCGGTAAAGGTTCTCTTTTATCGCTCCTAAATCTTGAATACTATTCTCTTTTTTCTTATATTTTCCCCCATACCCAAAGGAGAGACACACATACGCCAATTCCATAAGGTAGATGTACTTAGTAGGTTGTTTCTCAAACTCTTTTAAGAGTCCAAAAAACTTCTCTCCTCCGTAACTTTGCTTATAAAATTTATTGAGTAAACTTACATTTCCCCATGCACCTTCACTTACTCCCTTCGAATTACTTAGCATTTCATCTATGAACGTACAAAGTAGATAACGAGCCATAAGCAAATCACTATTGTCTACTCCCAATTCTGTTGCCAAGTTAGAAAAAGAATTTATCTGTTTTTCCATGAGCGTTGAAGTACCTACAACATCATCAATATTTTCTTGATGCATTAATTTATACGTATCTCTAAATATCTCTTTAGAAGCAAACAAAAAAGGTGAGTCCAGTTTAGTACTAACATTGATATTCGATCCTTGTTGTTTAGCCTTACTAGGTTCTTTATAATTTAAATCATTAGAACTTTGAGCTTTGGGTTTTTGTACCCCATCAAAAGAGTTGGCTATGGTTGTTTTATTCATCATCTTCCCTATTTTTCAATAATTGACCAAAGTGTAAACTCTAAGCCTTGTTGCATCGCCTCTGGTAGATAAAATGCAAAACCTGTTGACAAGTTTAGGAGGTTTTTCTCTTGATTAGTGAGTACAATCTTAAAGTAAGAGTTGTCCACTCGGTATGGTATCTGTCTTGGAGCAGATGCTAATGGTAAAATTTTGAAACCTGGAAGTTGTAAATTGATAAGCTCTTGAATGCCCTCTGTAGTACTTACCTTTAGATTGTTCAACAATAATTTTTTCAAATCACTTTCATCTAAAAGTTTAGAAGATACAGAAAGAACAAATGAACCTTTATGAGACATCTCTTTACGAGGTACATTCGCACGAAAGAGTCCATACTTACCTTGTTGTATCTCTAAAGAGACAGCATTTTTTTCTAAAATAAAATTTAACATGGTTTTTAGCTCTAAAAACATCGCTTCAAAACTCTCATGTTGATGTACATGACTATAAACAAGAGGAGAAATAATACGTTTTTCTGCTTTAAGGAAAACAGCCAATTCAGCGACAATAGAATTCGTCTCCACAAAAAGGTCTGCTGGGTGTAGTTGTGACTGGGTTGTAAAATAATGTAAACGACTATAGGCTTTGTTTACCAACTGTAACATCAAGTAATCACCAAGTTCCGTAGTCTCTAAAGAGTTAGCCCCTAGTTTAGAGGCTATCTGTTCAGAACGATACTGTAAAGTAGCAATAATGTCTTGCAGTCCTGTCATAATTTGTCGGGCTTTATTTAAGTGCATAAAAGTGGGTTCATACTCACTGTCCAAGGTCACTTGACCATCGGTACTAACCTCTTTTACATGGCTTATCTTTACAGAAGTATAACCCTCTTTTAGTTCATCTTTTTTCAATATTTTAAAATTGTATTCAGAGTACACAATATCTGCTTTACTCTCTTCTCCCATGTTTAAGTTGGGAATATTTGAGAATGATTTAGAGTGATACCGTGTTGGTTTCTCTTCATCATACTCAAAATAGACCTCTTTGTTATTCGCAATGGCTAAAGGCAAAGAGAGGTAAAGATCTTCGCCTACATCACTCTCTTTAATCTCACGCCCTAAAAGTTGTTCGCTATCACTTATGTCAAACAATGTGCCATCAGGCATAATCCCTGAGACATGTCGTATGAGCAGTTTCCCTAAACTCAAACTACTCTTGTCTATCTCCATGTCAAACATTCCCCAAACATTTGCCCCTGAACTTTTTGTTCTTTGCATATGTTCCCAAAGCATGTAAAAACTGTTCTGCTGAAAATGCTGTGGACGGATAAACAATCCCTCTTTCCATATTATATTTCTTATCATTTTATTTCCTATTTCCTATTAATTTATTACCGTTACATAAATAGAATCTGTATGTTCTAAACCTTCATTATCTGTTACTTTTAAGATTATTGTATGTCCACCTGTTACTGAAGAGCTATAAGAGTAAGTAGGTGCTGTACCTAAAATGGTACTGCCCTCTTTCCACTCATAAGCAGCAATACTTCCATCTGCATCGCTACTAGCACTACCATCTAGGGTTACAGATTGATTGATAACAACTGTCTGGTCTGCTCCTGCATTCGCAACAGGTGCAACATTCGCTGCTGTAACCACCACATCGACGGTATCACTGTTTGTTGTGCCATCATTATCAGTCACCGTTAGCGTTAAGGTATGTGTTT
>Ga0256833_1002848_pt1 | contig 11987 bp, 11 predicted proteins | sample 356284metaG_FD_190535 | JGI IMG/M metagenome (GOLD analysis project Ga0256833, IMG submission 190535) | Hydrothermal vent microbial communities from Mid Atlantic Ridge, Atlantic Ocean - 356-284 | ecosystem: Environmental > Aquatic > Marine > Hydrothermal vents | place: Atlantic Ocean: Mid...
CAGGACCTACTAACTACTACGGAAATTCAAATCAAAACTTAAAATTTTTCATTATAAAGTTAGACGGTAGTAACCTAAATAACCCATACATTATAGATACAGGAATACAAAATGCATTCAGCGGTAGATTATTTACTAAAGGCTATGACTATAACAGAGATGGAATAACAGATTATGTATTTGTAGGTTACGCAAGAAGAGATGGAGATATAAATAACTGGAAAGGGGGACTTTTAAAAATAGATGTTAGAGATAATATTCCTTCAAATTGGACAACCACAAGCTACTTTACAGATGCTCAATCTCCTATAACTGCAAAGGTAGAAATAGGAAAATGCTTTAGAAGAGACTATATATACTTTGGTACAGGTAGATGGTTCTATAAAGCTGATAACTCACTCCCGGGACAAAAAAATAGACTGTATGGAACACCTATAGAGTGTAATAGAGATGCTAACGGAAATGTTGATTGTAGCCCTAACATAAATGTGGTAGACAATCCTAACAATGTTTGCACAGATGCTAGAAATAATGTTATAAAAGGCTGGTATGTAGAGTTAGATTTAGGAAATAATGAATACTACAAAGAGAGAGATATAACAGATATAACTTTAACTAATCAAAATGTTGTATTGTTTACAACTATAGAACCAACTAAAGATCCTTGTAAGTTTGGTGGAAGAACCAGAGTTTGGGCTTTAAACTGTGCTACAGGTGGCTCAATAGTAGATGAATGTTTATATCAGGGATATAATCTAGATAAGAATAAATTAAAAGGTGCTACCTTATTACAATTATCAGGTGGAAATATACAAAAGATAAATCTTAAAGAGATAGCTAACGAACAGGCTACAAACAACAGTAAAACTACGAACTGGTTTACAGGAACTGCTCCAGAAGGTGCTCCTTCCTTCGTTTACCCAGTACCACCACGAAAAGGGGAAATATTGTTATGGTTAGAAAGATAAGTAGAAAAGAGGGTTTTTCCCTCATTGAGCTTTTAATTGTTATATCAATAATAGCGATTTTAAGTTATTTTGGAATAAATTATATACTGTCAGCTATGGAAAAAAGTAAGATAGAAAAAGATTTAAAAAGGATGTATGGTCTTTTACAAGAAGCTAGAATAAAGGCATTTTCAGAGAAAAAGGAATTTACATTTTCATTAGATTTAATTAATAAAAAAGCTTGCATTAAAGAAGGTACAACGGATATTAAGTGTGTAGATTTAGATGATAACAACTATAGCTTAAGTGGAAGTATTAATATAGATAAAAGAGGAACTTTTACAGGTGGGACAATAAGATATATAGGAAATGTTTCAAATTTAGCTTACAACTGTATTGTAATATCTAATATAAGAGTTAAATTAGGGGTTTATAATGGTTCAAAATGTGTTCCTAAATAAAAAAAATCAAGCTGGTTTCACAATTATAGAATTACTAGTTGCAATGGTAATTTTTTCTTTGGTTCTTATATTTATGCTTCAGAGTTTCCTATTAGCTTTCAAAATAAATTTTTCTAACGAGGTGAAAAATACCGCAGTTAGAGTTGCAGAGGAGGAATTAGAAAACCTGCGAAATAAACCTATTAATGAAATTTACGATAGCTCTAATGTTATATACTGTCCATCTCCATGTAATCCTGATACTACAGATAGTAATTGTAAAGTTATAAGAACTGTAAAAGGTGTTAATGTTGTTTATGGAAAAGCAATAGATGTTAATAATGCTTCAGACACATATTTAGATATAAACCTAACTATCTGTAGTAAAATAAAAGATTGGAGAACAGGAAATAATATTACGTACACAGTCAGGACAATTCTTGCTAATATTGGAGAATAAAAATGAAAAATAATAAAGGTTTTACAATATTAGAGCTTTTGATAGCTATATTTATATCAATAATACTTATGTCTGCAATATATTACACATATACCACCTTTTTTATGGGAATAAAATCAGAGAGAGTTAATGTAGAGCAGGAAATAGAAAAAATAGTTAGCTTAGAATTGTTAAGATTAGATTTAGAACATTTAGGATATGGAGTTGGTATAAATTGCTCAGGGACAGATTACAGAATATACGAGATAAATAATAACGATATTTCAAATTTACTTAAAATCAGGTCAACTCTGAATAACTCAAATAACAGCACAATAGGATGGAAAATTTGTAAAAATGGCAATGAAATAAAAAAAGAAATGGAGAAAAGTAATAATAATATTGTTTATGTAGATGAAAATGGATGTGTTATCGGAACGGTTAACGACGGTAGCTGTCCATCAGGAACAAGTGTATATATAGGCTATCCTTACGATACAGGAGCAACGGGATGTGGTGGTTTCTGTACAGAGATAGTATACTACCTATCAAATACAAACCTTCCTAAGAATTGTCATCCAGATACTTACAATCTTTTAAGAAAAGTAAATAATGGAACCGGAAAACCTTTACTTTCTTGTATAGCAGATATGAAAATTACAGTTGATATGGACACAGATGGAGATGGTAAAATTGATTTAAAAGATATAGATGATGTTAGTAGTTATACAGCAGACCAATTAAGGGCATACACAAAAAAAATAAATGTTTATGTCCTTTATCAAGAAGCTACACCTTCAGACCCTAACTTTAGATTTACAAATTACCAGACAGACAGTAATGGTAATTATTTAGAAGTTGATGGAGTTAAACTGTATTTACCTTCAAATTTTGAGAAGTATAAATGGAAAGCTATTAAACTATCTGTAAAACCAATGAGCATCATAAGATAAAAAGAGGTTTACCAAATGAGATTAAATAGTAATAGGGGGGCTGCTTTACTAACAACCCTAATGATAGGGATTTTAGCATTAGTGGTTATATTAGCATTATTTACTTTTATTCTATTTGGCAAGAGTAGCTCTGTAATAAAAGAGAGATATGCAACTGTTTTGGAAGCAGCAAAGGGAACCGCTTACTATTTGATAAACAAACTAAACGAAGGAGCAGTTGATATTTACTGTTATAAATCTTCAGACCCTTCACAAAAATGTGTTTGCTCCTCAGTTTATTTTGATAGTTCAACAAATTCTTTAGCTTGCACTATAAATGCTACAAAAATAACTGGAATTGATAAAGTAGATTTAGGAAGCTATAAAACATTATCAGCTCCGGATGGTAGCACTTACAGTTTAGATGCAACATTAATATTTAAAGATTTATCAAGTGATGGGAACTTTGATATTTATTCAATAGAAATAAACGCTACTAACAACAAAACAAATGAAAAAGCAACTATAGACTTTATATATAAAGCTCCAAAATTAGAATATTAAATATGCAAAGGATATTAGCTTTAAGCAAGATTATAAACTTTGCTGATAATTATTCCAAGTATGCTTTTCAAATATTTATACTTTTGAATTTTACCTTCGGTTTAATCGGTCCTATGTTGTCTTTCTATTCTTTAAAAAAAGATATGAGCATAGAGTATAAGACTGCTTCTATCTATTCATTAATAACATTTTTAGCAGACTTTTTCAGTATACTAATAGTAAGTTGGATATTCTTTAAAATAACTAGATTTAAAAACTATAAATTTTGGCTTTTGTTATACAGTTTAGTTTATACAGTTGTATGGATTTTTGATATATTTGATATATCACAATATCTACGGTTTCTTTCTATACTAGGATTAATAATGTCATCACTACTTTTATTTTTAATAATAAAACGAAAATTTGATATAAAAATAAGATTAGTATTACTAATCATCCATATATTATTTTATTTTTTAGATGCTGTTTTATCAGAAATGATAGCGACGAATCCTATACTTATAAAAGTTGTAGAATTTATCCAAACTTACCACTAATATAGTCTTCAGTTAATTTTTTCTTTGGCGAAGTGAATATAATGTCTGTTTTATCAAACTCTATAAGCTCTCCAAGATACATAAATGCAGTGTAATCAGATATTCTTGCTGCCTGTTGCATATTATGGGTAACAATAATTATTGTTACTGTTTCTTTTAGCTCAACAACGAGCTCCTCTATCTTAGCCGTAGATATTGGGTCTAACGCAGAGGTAGGTTCATCAAAAAGTAATACTTCTGGCTCAACAGCTAAAGCTCTAGCTATAACTAGTCTTTGTTGTTGTCCTCCAGAAAGACCTGTAGCTGGGTCCTTAAGTCTGTCCTTAACTTCGTCCCATAATGCTGCCTGTCTTAAAGCTTTTTCTACCTTTTCCTCTAAAATTTTTTTATCTCTTATACCTCTTAACCTTAAACCGTAAGCTACATTATCAAATATACTCATAGGGAAAGGTGTAGGTTTTTGAAAAACCATTCCAACTTTGGTTCTAAGTTTTATTAAATCATAGTTAGGGTCTAAAATATTCTCTCCTTCAAGTAAAATTTCGCCTTCATATCTATTTCCCGGATATAAATCATGCATTCTGTTAAAACTTCTTAAAAGTGTGGTTTTTCCACATCCAGAAGGTCCAATTAATGCTATTACCTTTTTATCATATATAGGCATATTAATATTCTTCAAAGTTGGCTTACTAGCTCCTGCATACCAGAAGGAAAAATTTTTAACCTTAATTTTCTCCATTTCTATCATAAAAAGCCCCCTAAAAGTATATACTAGAAAATTTTAACATCTATCTTAACTCTTTTTCTCAAGGGTAGTGATACTTTCTATATGATAAGTCTGTGGAAACATATCTATAAGTTTTATATCTTTTATATAAAATTTTTCTGATAATATAGCTATATCTCTAGCCAAAGTAGATGGATTACAGGAAACATATATAATTTTTCTTATACTTTCTTTACTATTCAAATAGTTTAATAGCTCTTTAGTTATTCCACTTCTAGGTGGGTCTAATACCACTAAATCAGGGTTATATTTTTCTAAAATATCTATATTCTTTCCTGCATCAGCTTTAATAAAATTTACATTCTTTAATGAATTTAATTTTTTATTATGATTTCCGTCCTCAACAGCAAATTTATTTGTCTCTATTCCTATAACTTTATTAACATAAAGGGCAATAGGTAATGTTAATGTTCCAACTCCACAGTATAAATCTAAAGCTTCTTTGTAATTCTCATTTTTTATTTCTTCTAAAACTTCTTTTACTAAGTTTTTAACTTGAAATCTGTTAACCTGAAAAAATGAGTTAATAGAAACTCTATATTTAATCTCTCTGTCAATTTCATCTAAATTTATAAGCTCATATACAAACTGTTTTCCTATAGATATAAATTTTCTTAAAATTTCATTATTTTTTTCAAAAATACCTATTCCTACAGTGTTTTTATTAACAAAAGACTTGATATGTTTTAAACCTAATGGAAATCTCTTAAATCTTTTTGAGTAGACAAATTTTATTAAAACTTGATTTAAATTTGTTGAGTAAATATGTATCTCAACTGGTTTAAACTCTAGAAACTCTATTAATTCCTTTAAGCCTTCTAAACTTTCATTTAAGTCTTCCTTTAAGATTAAACAGCTATCTATATTTACAATTTTATTACTTTCCTTCATATAAAAACCAATCTGATTTCCCCTAACTTTAAACTGAACTCTATTTCTATAAAAGAATGGTTTTTCAGATGGAATAACCTTTGAAATATTTACATTTTTTAGTTTGCCTATCCTTTCTAAAGTTTCTTTCAATATTTCCTTTTTTATTTCAACCTGTTTTTCATACTTTATATGTTGATAATCACAGCCACCACAGTATGTAAAATACTTACATAAAGGTTTTACTCTATGCGTAGATGGTTCTATTATAGAATTTAATTCACATTCTATAAAGTTTTTCCTTTCCTTTTTTACACCTACCTCTACAATTTCTCCATCTATTACAAAAGGAACAAAACAGGTTTTATCCTGTAATTTACCTATTCCTTTTCCGCCATAAACTAATTTATTGACCTTTATTTCCATTTTAAAACTTTGATTTTTAGAATTCCTATTGTAAATTTTTTATAATAAAATAATTATAACTTTAAAGGATTAAAATTTTATTAAGATATAATAAATTAAAAAAGGGGGCTTTAGATAGCCCCAAAGGATAGCAAGGGAGGAAGAGGAAGATGGAGAAAAAAGGAGGAAAAATAGGGCGGGGAGTTTTTTAATGATATCCTCCTTCTGAAGAAACCTTTCCTTTGAAAACTCTATAAACATAAATTGTATAAGTTATAACCATTGGCATAAATATTAATGTTGCTATCAACATCACAGTTAAAGTTAGATGGGATGAAGCAGAATTCCATATTGTTAAATTATATTTAGGGTCTATTGTTGATCTTATTAAGACAGGATAAGACGCTAATGCTATAGTTAAAACTGTTCCTAAAGATACTAATGTGGAACCATATATAACTTTATCATAATTTTGATTAATAAGATTTTTAAAATAAAGAATTAATCCAGCTATTAATATTATTGGTGCAATCCAAAATATAGGATATTTGAAGTAATTATTATATAACTCAGGGGCTACAATAACTAGTATAAAGTCTGTAATTATTAAAGTGCCAATGTATCCAAAGAAAGATATATATGCAAATTTTTTAGCCATTTCAAAAACTTCACCTTCAGTTTTTCTAAGAAGGTAAGCTGTCCCATGCATTAAAAACATAAATACACCAACAACTCCCATTAATAAAGGAGCTGGTCTTAAAAGTGTAAAGAATGTTCCATGGAAAACTCCCTTTTGGTCTATAGGAACTCCTATTACAGCATTTCCTACAGCTACTCCGAATAGTAAAGCAGGAACAAAATTTCCTATCCAGTAAATCCAGTCCCAAATATTTCTCCAAGTTTTACTGCTTTTTTTATTTCTATATTCAAATGCTACAGCTCTACCTATCAAAGCCCATAAAACTATTAATATAGCTAGATAAAATCCACTAAAGGATGCAGCATAAACAACAGGAAAAGCTGCAAAAAGCATTCCACCACCAGCTATTAGCCAAACCTCATTTCCATCCCAAACTGGAGCTACAGCATTATATAAAACTTTTCTGTTTTCATCTTTATTGGTAAATATTGTTAACATTCCTGTTCCTAAATCAAATCCATCAGTTAAAGCATATCCAACTAAAAATACTCCAGCTAAAAGGAACCATATACCTTCTAATGTTGTAATCATTTCTATAGGCATTTTTATAACCTCCTACTAAATTCTGTTATCAGTTTTTGAAAATGCTGTAATATTACCTACAGGTGTAGAAGGCTCTACTCTTCCTATTTTCATTTGGTCATCGGGAGAGATACCTTTTTTAATAGCTTTAATCATTGCATATAGGAACACGATAAAGATTAAAGTGTATATAGTTAGGAAGAATATGAATGAGAATAAAACATTAGTAGCTCCAACATGGAAAGATACAGCATCTTTAGTTAACATAACACCTTGAACAATCCATGGTTGTCTTCCAACCTCTGTAGCTATCCAACCAAATTCTGTAGCTACCCAAGGTAAAGGAATTGATAAAACTAATAACCACAGATAAGCTTTACTTTCAAAAAGTTTTCCTCTTTTTAACAACCATAATCCGAATAATGTTATAAATACGAAATAAAAACCTAAATAAACCATTAGGTGAAATGTAGTAAATACTAGTGCAACAGAAGGTAAATCTTCAAAGGTTATATTGTATGCTTTAGCATTAGCCTTAGCCATGGCTAACTCAGACTTTACTTTTTCTATTTCTTCTTTGTTAGCATTAGAATTTTCTAACTGTTGTAGTTTTTGTTGTAATACAGGAATTTTAGCTTCAGCTTCTTTAGCTATCTGTTGATATTCTTTTACTAAATCCTTTATACCTTTAAACTCTGCGTTTGGATCATGATAGGAAAGTATACTTAATAGATAAGGAACTTTTAAAATAATTTTTGTTTCATGTTTTTCCTGATTTATAACACCAAATAAATCTAATGAAGCTCCCTTTTCGCTTTCCCATTTACCTTCCATCATAGCCATTTTTAAAGGTTGACCGTGTGTAACTTGATAACCGTGAATATCTCCGAAAATTATTTGAAGAAGCGATACTAGTGCTGTAAATACTAAAGCAAATTTTAAACCAACTTTAGCTATATCTGTATGTTTATTTCTTAAAATGTAGTAAGCCATTATTCCCATTACAAAGAAACCACCTACTATATATCCAGCATTTACACAGTGTAAAAATCTAAAGATTGTTGTGTGATTTATTACTGCCTCAAAGAAATCTGTTAAAACTGCTTTTACGCCTTGCTCTGTTTCTACTATCTTATATCCTGCTGGAGTTTGCATCCAAGAATTAGCTATTAAAATCCATAAAGCAGACAATGTGCTACCTAATGCTACCATCCAAGCGGCAAAAGTATGCATTTTATCTGAAACTCTATCTTTTCCAAATAAAAATAACCCTATAAATGTTGATTCTAGGAAGAAAGCCATCAATCCTTCTATTGCTAAAGGTGCTCCAAAAATATCACCAACAAATTTGGAATACTCAAACCAGTTTGTTCCAAATTCAAACTCCATTGTTAAACCAGTTGCAACTCCAACAGCAAAGTTAATAGCAAACAGTTTCATAAGGAACATTGCCAGTTTATCTAATCTTTCATCCTTATTTTTTAGATAGATTGTTTTGAGAATAGCTATCATAAAGGCTAAACCTAGAGTTAGGGGAACAAATAGGAAATGATAAAAAGCAGTCATACCAAATTGAAGTCTTGAGAGGGTTAATAAATCCATTTTTCTTCCTCCCTATTTGTTAGCACTTACTAACTTTATTTTCTACAATTAATAAATATAAACAAGGTTTATTCTTCTTATATATGATTTACATCATAGATTAGTAAGTATTAACTAACTATATTAGACATGATATAAGAAAATAAAGTATTATAGAAAATAGGATGAGAAAACTTTCATAAAATAGGGTTATTCTTAAAGAAAAATTTATTAAAGAAAAATTTAACCCTTCAGATCAACTCTTTTTATCTTAAACAGCTTAATAAAATCATCAATACTTAATTCTTCAGCTCTAGCAGTTAGTTTAATTCCTGACTTCTCTAATATTTCAGTATCAACCTTTGACCTTAACATCTTTCTTCTATTTGAAAATATATCTGAAACAAACTTTTTATACTCTTTTATTTCTTCTAATGGAATTGGTAGTTCTTTCTTAGGAACTAATTTTATAACGGCGGAAACAACTTTAGGCGGTGGAGAGAAAAATCTAGGTGGAACACTCATCAAATAATCAGTTTCAAAGAAGGTTTGTAAAAATACACTCATAAAAGAGTATGCTTTAGTTTTAGGTTTTGCAACAAGTTTTTCAGCAACCTCTTTTTGTACCATAAAAATACTAAAATTTATTAAGTTTATATAAAAGACAGTATCTATTAATATTAAGGAAGCTATATTGTAAGGTAAGTTCCCAACTAATTTAATCTTATTTTCGTTTACTAAATTTCTCATATCAACATCAAAATAATCTTTTTTTATCAATATAAAATTTTTATAATTCTTAAGCCTTTCATCTATTATGGGATAAACCCTTTCATCTATCTCTATTCCATAGAGTATTTTAGGAGCTCTTTTTAATATCTCTTCAGTTAATTGTCCAGTTCCAACACCAATTTCAACAATAATGTCTTCTTTTTTTACATCAATATAATCAACAATTCTTTTTATAACTCCTTCTGATATTAAAAGATGTTGTCCTAATGATTTCTTTGTTTTAAATTTTCTACCCATTTCTATTTCCTCTTTCTTCTTTTTTTGAAGAAGTTATCCAACCACTCTAATGCTTTAGGTGTATCTTCTAAGAGTTTTTCCTGTCCATACTTTATAAGTATAGATTTCTGTTTCTCTGACAATTTATAACTTTTCATTGCTTCTTTTTTTGCTTTATTTATCCATCTTTTTATCTTATCTTTATCCTGTAATACTTCTTCAGGAAGCTCCAATCCTGTTTTTTCAGATAAAGCTTTAGCATACTGTATCTGTTTTTCTGAAGGTTTCTTGTCTCTATGTTTCTCTATAAAATCACTTAATTTTTCATAATCTTCCAATATATCGTCTATATTTTTCCCATACTTTTTAGCTAAATCTAAAGCATAATTTTTCATTTTTTGGGAAACTTTAGAAATCTCCCCAGATGTTGACCTTTTATATAACTCCCTTACAAACTCTTTCCAGTCTTTCTTGTTTTCCTCTACCTTATCTAAAAACTCTTCCATCTCTTTCGTAAAGTTATAATCTATAACCCAGTTATACTTTCTGTTTAGATAATCTATTAAATGGTAAGCTTCCTCTGTAGGAAGGAGTGTGTTTCCTTCTTTCTTTACATATCCCCTTTCTTTTATAGTTTTTAGTATTGTTGCATATGTTGAAGGTCTTCCTATTCCTAACTCCTCAAGTTTCTTTACTAAACTTCCTTCCGTATATCTTGAAGGTGGTTTAGTGAACTTTTCAGCTAAATTTTCCTTAACCTTTTCTAATTTTTCACCTAACTTTATATTCGGAATAATGACCTGCTTATCTTTATCTTCTATGTTGTAAATCTTCTTATACCCTAAAAATTTAATAATTGAACCGGTGGTTTTAAATTTATAATTTTTAATATCAAATAGAACAGTCGTCCTTAAATATACTGCATCAGCCATCTGTGAGGCAACAGACCTTTGGTATATTAGATATAGAAGCTTTTTATGTTCTTCTGATAAACCCTTTTCTTTTAACAATACTTCCTGTTTTTCCCAAGGGATAAAATTAGTTATTCTTATACCTTCATGTGCATCGGCTTGGGTATTTTTAGATTTGTAAATCCTTACATTTGGAGATAGATACTCTTTCCCAAATAGATTTTTTATTAACTCCCTTATACCTGAAATTGCCTCTTCAGACATTCTAACACTATCAGTTCTATGATATGTTATAAGCCCATTTTCAAATAAATCTTGAGCTAATATCATTGTTTTTTCTGGGGAGAATTTAAGCTGGGATGAAGCAGTTTGTTGTAAAACTGATGTTGTAAAAGGTGGTTTTGGAGACTGTTTAACCTCTTTCTTTTTTATATCTATGACTTTTGCAAATTTTTCATCCTTTATATTTTTTATAATCTCTTCAGCAAAAGTTTTACTCTCTAATCTCTGTTTTTCATAAAAAGCCTCTATTATCTCATTTCCTTTCTTTAAGTTTACAGAAACTACATAGTAAGGTTGTGGTTTAAAATTCTTTATCTCCTCTTCCCTTTCCACTATTAATCTAACAGCTGGAGATTGAACTCTACCAACAGAAAATCTTCCACCTATCTCTTTGGAGGCTTTAGGAGATAGAATATAACCAACTATTCTGTCTCCAACTCTCCTACCTAGAAATGCATTAAAAAGTCCAAAATTACTTCTCTCAAAATCTATTGCATCTTTTAATCTTTCTTTGATATGTTTCTTAGTTATTTCATAAAACTCAACTCTCTTTATAGATTTTGCATTTTTCTTTAATTCTTTATAAACAAAATATCCTATTGCATATCCTTCTCTATCTGGGTCTGTAGCTATAAAGACTTCTCCATCTTTAGCTAGCTTTTTTATTTCAGATAATATTTTTTTGTGATTTTTACTTTTTATTGTAAATTTCGGTTCAAATGTATTTAAATCAACTCCCATTTCTTTTTCAGGTAAATCTTTAAAATGTCCTATTGTAGCTTTAACTGTATATTCATTACTTAAAAATTTCTGTATTTCCTTTGCTTTCTTCGGACTTTCAACTATAATAATCCTATTTTTACTTTCTTTTTTTGACAATTTAAAACCTCTTAGTATTTATTGTTGTAGTAATTAATAAAAGATTAGACTATTTTAGTCAATAAAAAAGTTTAATATATATTGAAAGATTTTTTTTACAGAATTTAATTATAAATAGTAAAAATGAAAGGAATATTAAAATGAATACTAATACTAATATTGCTACAAATACAGACAAATT
>Ga0256833_1002849_pt1 | contig 11984 bp, 6 predicted proteins | sample 356284metaG_FD_190535 | JGI IMG/M metagenome (GOLD analysis project Ga0256833, IMG submission 190535) | Hydrothermal vent microbial communities from Mid Atlantic Ridge, Atlantic Ocean - 356-284 | ecosystem: Environmental > Aquatic > Marine > Hydrothermal vents | place: Atlantic Ocean: Mid...
GACACAAAGATAGAGATTTACGGTGAAGATGCACAAGAGTATGAACCAACTTTTGAAAAGTTTCTTGCCGTAATAGACGAAGAGACCAAAAAGAGGGTTTTGAACGAGATAGATAGCGTGCTTTCGGGAAAAAAGAGGTTTTACGACCTTCAACACAAGATACATCTTAAAAGCGGCAAAGTTGCGTGGGTGCACGAGAAGGGTTTTGTCGTAAGAGATGGTGAGGGCAAGCCTCTTAAAATGGTTGGAATAGTTTACGACATTACAGACAAAATGGTAATGCTCGAAGAGCTCAAAATCGCAGAGGCTCAAAGCAAATACCTCAAAACACACGATCTTCTTACCACACTTTACAACAAAGAGACCCTTCTTGCAGACATCGAAAAAAAGATAGATGCCAAAACTCCCTTTTCCGTAATCTTTTTGGATATTGACAATTTCAAAACTATCAACAACTCTTTCGGTCACACTTTCGGAGATGAAGTTATAAAGAGGTTGGGCCAGATGCTGCAGAGTGTCATAGAGTGCGGTTTTGTCTATCGCTACGGAGGTGATGAGTTCGTTATCTTGACGGATGATCTTTGTTTGGACGCCAAGAGTGTCGTAGTAAAGATAGAGGAGCTTTTCCAGAGAAATATTTCAGTTGCCGGAAAAACTCTTCAAATCTCTTTCAGTATGGGAGTATGCAGCTACCCCGGCAAAGCACAAAATGCCAGAGACATGGTGAAAAACGCCAACTCCGCGCTCGCTTTGGCAAAGAGTGACAGAAAAGGAAGAGCCCTCTTTTATGAAGAGTACATGAGCGACTACATAGCCCAAAAACGGAAAATTTTGGACTCTTTGAACGATGCCGTGAAAGATGAGAAGTTCACTCTTTTCTATCAGCCGAAAGTAGACTGCGTAAAGGGTGAGATTATCGGTTTCGAAGCCCTTGTAAGGTGGAGGAACGAAGATGGCGATCTTCTCTCTCCCGGACTCTTTCTGCCCATAGCTCAGGAGTATGGTCTGATGGGCAAAATAGATTTCATAGTTTTGAAAAAGGCACTTGTAGAGCTTAAAAGGTGGCATGAAAGAGGTTTCAAGATCACACTTTCGGTAAATTTCAATATGAGCGATTTTGAAAACAGGGATATCCTTGTTCTGCTCGAAGAGGCCGATCTTTTGGAGTTTGTGACCGTCGAAATTACGGAAAACGAACTTATGGCGTGTAGCGAGAAAGATATGGCTATTTTAGAGTGGCTGAAACAGCTTGGATTGAAAATTTCGCTCGATGACTTCGGTACAGGCTACTCCTCTTTAAGGTACATTCACAAGCTTCCTATCGATGAGCTTAAGATAGACAGAGCTTTTGTCGAGCATATTCCGGGCGATTCCAAAGATGAAGCGATGGTGCAGATAATCAAGAGTATAGTGGAAACCTTTGGGCTCGGTTGTGTAGTGGAGGGTGTCGAGCGAAGGGAGCAGAAAGAGTTTTTCAAAAAGATAGGGCTCACTACGATACAGGGTTTTTACTACGGAAAGCCGGTAGATGCGAAAGAGGCTACACTTTTACTTGAGAGGGGAACGGTCAAAGAGCCTTTCAACTCCTCTTTGGTATAATTTCAGCCACTACACAGCACCAAAGGGCTTCGATGACAAAGTTTTACCGCGTTTTGATAGATTGTCGTGACGAGAAGGGGCTAGTATATAAAATAAGCAAAGCCTTTTTCGACTTCGGACTCAATGTAGAAAAAAACAGAGAGTTCGTCGATGCCCAGAACGGCAAATTCTTCATGCGAAGCGAAGTCAGCGGCAAGTTCGACCCGGCTGCACTGGAGGCGGAGCTTAGGCTGGTTTTGCCTGAAAATGCGACAATCAGACTTGTGGAGCCTCGCCCAAAAAGGGTGGTGATCATGGCGACAAAAGAGAGTCACTGCCTTGGAGATATTCTCATACGCCATGAAGCGGGAGAGCTTGAAGCGGAAATTGTAGGAGTCCTGTCCAACTACGAAATTTTAAGAAGTCTCGTAGAGAGGTTCGACATACCATATCTGTGTGTCAGCCATGAGGGGCTTCAGCGTGCCGAACATGAAGAGAGGGTTCTTGAGGCGCTTGAGACTTTCGGTGAGATCGACTATATTGTGCTCGCCAAATATATGCGTATCCTTACACCGGAGTTCGTAGGGCGCTTTGAAGAGAGAATCATAAATATCCACCACTCGTTTCTGCCTGCATTCATAGGAGCCAACCCATACAAGCAGGCGTATGACAGGGGCGTGAAGATCATAGGTGCGACAGCCCACTTCGTAAACAACAATCTCGACGAAGGGCCAATCATCTCTCAAGGAACCATTCCCGTAGATCACGCCATGGATTGGAAACAGATGCAAAGAGCGGGACGGGATGTGGAGAAGATAGTTTTGGCGAAAGCTCTGAAACTGGCACTCGAAGACAAAATCTTCGTATATGCCAACAAGACGGTAATTTTCGACTGACGATATGAAAAAGTTTCTACTCACTTTTCTTGCCGTCGTTTTTCTTTTCGCCTCTTCAGGCTTTTGGGAGAGGGTGGTAGAGATAGAGAAAAGCCTCTACACGGTTGAAACAGAGGGCAAAAAGAGTCTATCGAGTGAGGCCAACGCCACCGCTACGGCCGAATCGAAGATAGAGGATGCATCATCTCTTGTCGACAAGAGGGTGGCGGAGTTCAATCAGCTCATATCGATGCTTAAAGAGGCTCCCTATGAAGTGAAAGCGGAAAAAAACCCATTTTACGACCCAAAAGAGGCAAAAAGAGAGAGGGCCAAAATTTTGGCGCGTATCGGGGTAAACAGGGAGTACGGCTACGATGGTGCGGTCATGCGGGACAGGATCGCTTTGAAATCCCTCGAGACCAGAGGGCACATATACCGATTTTTCGTAACTCTGGCCGATGAGTGGACGGCACTTGACGAAAAGAGTTTGAAAGATCTGATAGAGAGTGAGAGAAAGTTTTTGCGCTCGATTCCTCTGGAGGAGTTTACCGCTGCCTACAGGAGCTCTTTGAAACAAAAAGACAAAATATCGGTTCAAATAGTGCAAAATTACCGAAACCTAAAGATGCACACAGCCTTTTACGGCGATTTTCTGGACTATCTCGCCACCAACCCCTCTCTTCTTCACTACCGCTCTTTGGCTGCGATGTTCAGGCTCGATCAGATCATAGAGAAGATTAACGGTGTCGAAGTTTTCGCCAAAATCAACACCTACCTGCGATATCTGCGGCTCGATATGGGAAGGGTTTTGATCTTTTTCCTGATCATGTTCATAGCATGGGGAGCCAGCTTCATCATATACCATCGCCTTTACGCCTTCTTGAAAAAGCAGATATTGAAAAAAAGAGACGAATTGGATGAGCTTCTGCTCGCCAATCTCGACGGTATACGTAAACCTCTCTATCTACTCGTTTTAGCTTTCGGTTTCGAGCTGGGTCTTGAGGTGCTTATGTACCCATCTCCTATGCCGGAAAATATTGGCCTGCTCTTTTACGCCATTTATCTCTCCATAGGTGCCTACATCGTCATAGTAGCCATAGACAGTCTATTTTTCGACTATCTTATAAAGCGGGGAGAGATAAAAAACGCACAAATGCGTCAGGAGTTGGTGAACCTTGTTCTTTCCATACTCAAGATTACGGTTGTAACTATAGCTATATTTATGCTACTTGTGAAGATGGGTGTAAACATAACCGGACTGCTGGCATCTTTGGGTATAGGCGGTCTGGCTATAGCTCTTGCCGCACAGAACACCCTCAGCAACTTTTTCGGCCTTTTGAAGATAATCTTCGACAACTCTTTTTCTCAAGGTGACTGGATAGAGACGAAAGATGTGGAAGGTACGGTCGTGGAGATAGGCTTCATAAGTACCTTTATAAGAACCTTCGACAACGCTTTGATTACCGTGCCTAACGCAACGCTTGCAAACACTCCTCTCAAAAACTGGAGCAAACGGACAGTCGGGCGCCGTATCAAAATGTATATAGGAGTCACTTACGGCTCAAAACGCGAAGATCTCATGAAAGCTCTTGACGAGATAAGAGAGATGCTCGAAAATCATCCCGGTATAGCGACACCCCAAAAAGTGGATGCACAGCTTTTGCAAAAAAGAACAAGAAGAGAGAGGAAGCTTGTATCGGCCGAAGAGAAGTTTGGAGTAAAAACGACCCTGCTCGTTTATCTGGACGAGTTTGCCGACTCTTCGGTGAATATTCTCATATACGCCTTTTCCAAAACGGTAAACTGGAGAGAGTGGCTGGAGATAAAGCAGGATGTGCTTCTCAAGATATGGGAGATACTCGATAGAAACGGGTTGGAGTTCGCCTTTCCGTCGGAGTCGTTGTATTTCGACCCCGAAAATATAAAGAGGAGTTTTAAGCAGATAAACAGCACCTCATAAAGTCAAGTGTCGGCGCTTAAGTAATTATCGAAGGAGTGTTGTGGATATCATCATAGCGGGAGCGGGACGAGTAGGGTTCAACCTGGCACGAACCCTCTCTCCCGGACACAGTGTAACCGTCATAGATAGAAATGCGGAGGCGCTTCATCGCCTGCAGGAGAGTCTCGATATACTCCCTGTCCATGGAGATATAGAGGACCCTTCCACATACAGAAAACTTGCCGGAAAAGAGAGCGACCTTTTCATCGCGGTCACCGATATGGATGAGGCGAACCTTATCTCTACCCTTATAGCCGACGACTCTATAACTCTCAAAAGAAAGATAATAAGGCTTAGAAACCAGTTTTTTGCAAAAAGCTCCATACGGCAGAAGCTGGGAATAGACGATGCGGTGTTTCCTATGCTTCTTACTTCCGAAACGGTTACCTCTCTGCTCGATTATCCGAAAGCCAACAATGTCAAGCAGTTCAAATATACCGATTTCAAACTCATCTCTGTTAGAGTTTCCAAAAACATAGATAAGATTCAGCTCAAACCAAAAGGGTATGCAGTTGTCGGAATAGAGAGGGAAAAGAGGTTTTTCATACCAAAAGAAGAGGAGACTATACTTCCAAATGACCTGATCTATCTTTTCGGCGACGAGCGGCCCATACGGGAGCTCTGCTCGAAACTGGAGGTAGAGGCACCGGGCGCTATCAAAAGATGTGTGGTTTTTGGAGGGGGTGACCTTGGCGTGAGCATTGCCAAAGCGCTTATAGATCGTGGCAAAACCGTAAAACTTGTCGAGAAGGATATCTATTTGTGCGAAAGGGCCGAAGAGAGCCTCGAGGGAGAGGCGATGACGATAAGCTGCAAATATGGTACCGGTGCACTTTTTTCGGAGGAGGGGCTCGAGTATGCCGATATGATGATAGCGGCCACCGATAACGACGAATACAACATAATAAAATCGCTCGAAGCCAAAGAGCACGGTATAAAAAGAGTTGTTGCGGTCAACAATGAGATGGAGTACTACAACCTTATGCATTCGCTCGGTATCGTAGTGGTAAGAGGGCCCAAGATGAGCGCTTACAATGCTATCATAGAGCGTATCTACTCGAGCGGCGTCGTTATGGAGAGAAAGTTTTGCGGAGGTAGAGGAACCATCTTTTTACGCAAGATTTTTCCGGGCTCGCCTCTTATAGGAAGGAGAGTCAGGCCCCTTAAAAGCAGAAAAGGTTCTCTATCTTTTGTAGTCAGAGGCGCTAAACTTTTGCCATTTGAGCAAAAGTATGAAGTGCTTGAGGGAGATGTTATCGCTGTTTTTGCGACATCGGACTCAGAAAGTGCAGTCAAAGAGTGGATATATGGACTTTAAAAGTATTTTCAAGCTTTTGAGTTTCATCGGGATGACGCTCTCTCTTTTTTTTACCGCAACTATTCTTGTCGGGGTGATTTACGGTGAAGGGTACGCCAATATGGCACTCTTCGTGTCTCTCTTTTTTATGGCGAACGCGATTATATGGTTCGCATTGCAAAATCATACGCTGAAACTGGGAATAAAAGAGAGTATTTTGGCAGTGAATCTTTTGTGGGTTCTGCTTGGAGTCGCAGGTGCCGTTCCTCTTCTTCTGTATACGAACGTAACACCCGCTTCGGCATTTTTCGAAGCTATCAGCGGCTTTACTACGACGGGAGCTACGGTCTATACCGATATAGAGTCGCTCGATAAAATGGTTCTTTTTCACAGAAGCCTCATGCACTGGCTTGGAGGAATGGGTATCATCGTTTTGGGTGTCGGGCTTCTTTCTCTTATAAACCCTACCGGAAGTCTCAGCCTTTTCAAAGCGGAAGCTACAGGAGTACAGATGGAGAAGATAACCCCCAAAATCAAGCATACTGCTATGAGCCTGTGGGGAGTCTATACTCTTTTGACTATACTCGACATGTTTTTGTTGAAACTCTTCGGAATGGGGTGGTTCGATGCGATAAACCACGCTTTTTCAACTATCTCCACAGGGGGTTTTTCTACGAAAAACAGCTCCCTCGGAGCATTTGAAAGCGATGGAATCGTATGGGTTACGACACTTTTCATGCTGCTTTCAGGCATAAACTTTCTAGCTCACCTTCGTCTCTTTTACAAAGATGGAAGCGGTTACGGAAGCGAAGAGGTGAAGTGGTATCTTACACTCTTTATTCTCATTTCGGTACTTTTGACACTGGTGCATGCAGATATGAGCGGTGAGAGCCTCTACTACTCTCTCAAGCACTCCATGTTCAGTGTCGCTTCCATAATGACCACTACCGGCTTTGCAACGGTAGATTACGCTGCATGGAGCAATCTTGCCGTCGCGGTACTCTTCGTAGCGATGTTGATAGGAGGAAATGCGGGTTCGACGGCGGGCGGAATAAAAGTTATAAGATATGTCATCATATTCAAAACCCTCTTTTCCGAGTTCAAAAGGATCCTCCATCCAAACGCACTGCTATACGTCTTTGTCGATGGGAACCGGCTCAAAGAGCGCGTACTTTCGATAACTTTCGGCTTTTTCGTTCTCTATATGATGACCGTTGCCGCATTGACGGTATATATATATGCAAGAGGTTTCGATACTATGACCGCACTATCTGGTGCTCTTGCTATGGTAGGAAATATAGGTCCGGGTTTTTCCAAGGTCGGCCCTGCAGAAAATTTCGCATTTTTCACGGATCTGGACAAAATGGTTCTATCTATGGGAATGATAGTGGGAAGACTCGAGTGTTATACCGTTTTCGTGCTATTTACAACCGCTTTTTGGAAGAGATTTTAAAGAGGTTCCGGTTTTCCGAAGAAGTACCCTTGTGAATACTCCACGCCGAGATCTTTGACGATATTGAAGATACGCTCGTTTTCTACAAACTCCGCTACCGTCTCCAAGCCCATCTCTTTCGCAAAACCGACGACGGTTTTCACAAGAGATAAAGAGAGTTCGCTCTCCTCTATGTTTTTTATGAGACTGCCGTCAATTTTTAGAATATCGGGCTGATAGTCAAGCAATCTTTCGAAGTTCGAGTAGCCTGTACCGAAGTCGTCTATAGCGATTTGGACACCGAGACTCTTGACTCTTTTTATAAATGCTTTTATCTGCTCGAAATCTTTTACGTTTTCGTCTTCAAGGAGCTCGAAAACTACTCTATCGGCTTTATCTTCATGGAGCTTGAGCAGTCTGAATATCTCTTTTCTGCTACTCTTTTTTTCGATATCGAGAGCCGAAAGGTTGATGGAGATTTTTTTATCGGTCCTTTCAAGCGCTCTAAACGCATTCTCCATAACCATTGATGTTATTTTTGCGTAGAATTTACTGCTTTTGGCGGTCTCTATGAAGAAAAAAGGAGAGAGGGTTTTACCATTTTCATCTATCAATCTTACCAGCGACTCGTACTTCTTTGTCTGAAGTGTTTTGTTGTCCACTATCGGTTGAAAGTGGCATACTATTTTATCGTTCTCTATCGCTTTTTTGATCGTCTTTAGTGTCTGGATATTTTTCTCGGCTATATCGTGGTCTCTTTCGACAAGGTTTTCGGCAACTATAAAGTCCTGCTTCTTTTCCAGCAACTCCCTAAGGCCGGACTTGGCATTTTCAAGTGCGTTCTTACCGTATGAGAAGCTGACAAGTACCGATATGTCGTACTCTATCCCACCTAGAGTTATACCTGCTTCATTGACTCTCTCTTGAAACATTTTGAGTTTATCTTTTATGAACTCTACTTTATGTGTGCAGATTTTCTGATCTTTGGCAAAAGCGTACTCTCCGTTTCCAAGCGGATATACCTTTTCGAACTCACACTCTTTCGGAATGTAGTCCATAAGCTTTCTGGCAAAACCCTCTTCAAGCTCCTGGGTCATAGTATGGCCGTAAAGTTTCTCTATATCTTCAAACCCCTCTATCTTGATAAGCACCACGACAGTCTCACGGCAAGATTGTATAAGATCGTTAAGCTGCTTTCTTGGATTCATAATATCGGTTATGTCGTTTCTAAGAGCGATAAATTCCAAAATTTCGCCATTTTGATCTAAAATAGGTTTTATTGTGGTCTGTACGTAGTAGAACTTTCCCGTTTTAGTTCTATTTTTTATGACCCCCTGCCAGATCTCTTTTTTTCTCTTTATCGTCTCCCACATCAGTTTGAATGTCTCTTTCGGGGTGTCCGGATGTCTTACTATATTGTGAGGCTTTCCTACAAGCTCCTCTTTCGAGTATTCGGAAATTTTACAAAAAGCGTCGTTCACATAGGTTATGATTCCCTTCGGATCAGTTTTGGAGATGATATTGCCCGCGTCCGTAACCTCCTGGTATTGCCTGAGAAGATTTAGGTTTTTTTCAGCCTCATCTTTTAAATAGAGTTTTTCCACGACTTTGCCGAGAATGTCTAAAAACTGCTCAAGGTCTATCGGTTTGAGCAGATAACCTTCCACGTTCAGACTGATACTGTTTATAAAAAAATCCGATTCATTATGTGCAGATAGTATAAGAATTGGAATATCAGGATAGCTCTTGCGAATTTTTTTGATCATTTGCAGACCGTTCATACGAGGCATATTTATATCGGTTATGACAAGATCGAAACTACCTTTTTCGAAAATCTCTACCCCCTCCTGCCCGTCGGAAGCCTCTGATATATCGTCGAAAAATTCGTCGAGAACGGCTCTTGTGGCTACTCTTGCCGCTTCGTCATCCTCTACGTAAAGCAGTCTCAGTCTGCGACTATAGGAGATTATCTTCTCTATATCGTGTGTCATGGTTCAACCTTGATAACTATCCTGAAAATTGCCCCTTGCGGACCATTTTTAACTTCCAGTTTTCCTTTGCAGTGCTCCTCGATGATGATCTTGCTCATATATAGGCCCAGCCCCGTGCCGTTTTTCTCCGTTTTGGTCGAGAAGTAGGGGTCGAAAATCTTATCGATAATGTTGTCCGGTACCCCTCCTGCGTTATCTTTGACTTCGAGTACGGCATTGTCGCCCTCCATATAGCTTTTTACCTCTATGAGAGGGTTTTTTATATCTCTTTCGACCAAAGCATCTTCCGCATTTTTCAATAGATTTAAAATGACCTGCTTCAACTCGTTTGGGTATGTAAGTAGAGTCGCTTTGCATTCGAAGTGAAGCTTCGTTTCTATATTTTTGTTTTTCAACGATACTTCCATAATGGATAGTGCGGACTCTACGAGCGATTCGTATGTTGTCTCCTCCACTCCTTTGTTGGGTTTGAAAAACTCCCTGAAGTCGTCGATCGTTTTGCTTAAGTGCTGTGAGTAGTCGGATATTTTGGTTGAAAGCTCTATAGCCGTATCCTTGTCGAGTTTTCCTAGCTTCGCTTTCAGTCCTATAGCAAGCGAAGATGAGCTTATAGCTGCGAGCGGTTGTCTCCACTGGTGGGCTATCATGCTTATCATCTCTCCCATCTGGGCAAGCCTTGACTGGTGTAGCATCTGTTTCTCTTTCTCTCTGTTTTTAGCAACCTCTTCGGCAACTCTTTTTTCGAGGGTTTTGTTGAGCTCTTCTATCTTCTTTTTGTCGGTAATGTCGTGCCTTATAGAGGTGTAGCCGACCTTTTGACCTCTATGGTCGAAAAGAGGCATAACCACCGCTTTTACCCAGTAGTAACCTCCGTGTTTCTTCTTGTTTTTAAGCTCTCCGGCCCATGTTTTGTCGTTTGAAATACGCTCCCACATCTTTTCGTAAACCTCTTTAGGGGTATCGGGGTGGCGGACTATGGCGTGAGTCTTTCCGACTATCTCCTCTTTTTTGTAACCGGAGATTCTGCAAAACCTCTCGCTTGCATAGGTTATAATGCCGTTGAGATCCGTTTTTGAAGCGATTACATATTTGTCGAAGTGTGCCGAAAGATCCTTTAGGTCTTCGCTCAACTCCTCCTTCTCCATATTGAGCTGGCTCTCTCTTTTTAGAAGAAGGTAGGAGTAGTAGACAAAAAGCAGCAGCATTATAAGCAAAGAAGCGAGCAGCACTCTGTTTCTGGAGGTGTACATCTCAGCCATCGCGCTATCCATCGGAGTTGTTATCTCAAGAACTCCTCTCATATCTCCTAGCTTCCACTTGTCGGAGGGCCAGTTCTTCAGCTTATGGCTGTTGTGACAGTCGACACAGGCTTGCTGCACCATATAGTCGGCTACCGCTACTCTGAGAACAGGTTTGCCGTCGACTATATCTTTTTTATAGTATAGTCCTCCGTTCTCTTTTACCTTTTTTAGAGCCTCTTTCTGAAAGGGTGTAAGGACGCGATCTTTTCTATTTAAAAAGGGGTATTCGCTATAAAGGGAAAACTTTACGTCGCTTCGTTTGGAGTACATTCTGCTAAGATCGTGTATTGTCGTAGTAGGAAAGGGCAGTTTTCCGTCAACTCCTTCGTGGTTGTAGTCAAATTTTAGCTGAGGAGCGAACTTCTTCACGTCTCTTACGACTGAAAGCGTGTAGTATTCGCGCTCCATCTGAAGCCTTTCTACGGCGTTTTTGGAGTGGCGAACGATATTTTTAACCAGACCCTCTTCCATAATATAGGGAATATAATAGAATAAAAAAACACCGAGAAATATCGATGTTACAAGGACCGGAAAAAGTATCTTGCTGCTTTTTATAATCTTCACAAAGTTTTTCATAAATTTCACTTCTATATTTTTAAAGTTGCACTGCAATCTATATCGTCATTTTTGTAAAGATTGTAAACAATAAACGAAAAGTATTTATTTTGTCCAAATCAGTGCGTTTACTATTCGTTTACTATCAATTTGTCTTCGTTAGCGGCACGGATATATAATTACATACAGATTAGAACACTTTAAAAGGGATATTTAAATGAACGAAAGAGTCGAGGCTATAAAAAAAGAGGTTTTCAAGGTAATTGTAGGTCATGAGCATTTGGTGGACTCTATGCTCATAGCACTGCTGTGCGAAGGGCATCTGCTGGTAGAAGGGGTGCCGGGACTTGCAAAAACTACGGCCGTTAACGCACTGGCAGGCTCTTTAGGATTGGAGTTCAAAAGGGTACAGTTCACTCCCGATCTGCTTCCGAGCGACATAACCGGAACGGAGATTTACGATCAAAAAAGCGGTGAGTTCAAGATAAAGCACGGTCCTGTTTTTACAAACCTTCTGCTAGCCGACGAGATCAACAGAGCACCGGCGAAAGTTCAGTCTGCGTTGCTTGAGGTGATGCAAGAGAGACAGGTGACGATCGCCGAAGAGAGCTACAAAGTGGCACGCCCGTTTTTGGTGCTCGCTACCCAAAACCCCGTAGAGCAGGAGGGTACATACCGCCTGCCCGAAGCTCAGCTCGACCGCTTCATGCTCAAAGTCGATGTGGGTTACAACACTATCGAAGAGGAGTTTGAAGTGGTAAGCAGGGTGGCCGCCAAAGGTTTTGAGCAGATCTCTCAGGTGGCGGGTGTCGATGAGATAGAGAGTATGCAAAAAGAGCTAAGCGGTATACATGTGGACGATGCGGTTCAAAAATATATGTTGAAGCTCGTTTTTGCCTCCAGGTTTCCTGCAGAGTACGGTTTGAAGGAATTGGAGGAGTATATCGAGTTCGGTG
>Ga0256833_1002850_pt1 | contig 11982 bp, 9 predicted proteins | sample 356284metaG_FD_190535 | JGI IMG/M metagenome (GOLD analysis project Ga0256833, IMG submission 190535) | Hydrothermal vent microbial communities from Mid Atlantic Ridge, Atlantic Ocean - 356-284 | ecosystem: Environmental > Aquatic > Marine > Hydrothermal vents | place: Atlantic Ocean: Mid...
TGGTATGGAGGAGTAATTCAGGTCTTTATCATTGAAAGAGATTATCTTGTACATAATGGTTGTAATTGTATCTCCTGTAAAACACCTTTTACCCGTTAGCATTTCGTAAAATACCACCCCGGCAGAAAACATGTCACTTTGTGGAGAGACTTTTCCCTCTTTCAATTGTTCTGGTGACATGTAAGAGATGGTACCAAGCAGAACACCTGTCTGGGTGAGATCTGATCCCCTTTTTTTTGCTATGCCGAAATCCATTATTTTAATTGTTCCGTCTGGCAGCACTCTTATATTTGAAGGCTTGATGTCTCTATGAATTATTCCTCGCGAGTGGGCATAATGAAGAGCATCGCAGAGTTGTTTTGTTATATTAACTGCGGTGACCTGATCAATTTCCCCATTCTTTATCATTGAATCGAGGTCTTTTCCTTCAACATACTCCATTACAATGAAAGGGGTGTCGTTTTCAATTCCCATGTCATAGATGGTCACTATGTTTGGATGTTGAAGTATGCCTGCTGCCTTTGCTTCTCTAAAGAACCTTTCTCTCTGGTCTTTATCCTGAAACAGGGCAGGGTTCATTGTCTTTATGGCAACCTGTCTCTCAATAATGGGGTCAAAGGCAAGGTAAACTATACCCATTGCCCCTTTGCCTATTTCCTTTATAATCTGGTATTTACCAAATTTCATTACCTTTTTTTCAGCCCCTTATTCTTTGAATGTTAATTCAACAACTCCAAGTTTTATTTTATCACCGTCTTTTAAAAAACACTCCTTAACTTTTCTATTGTTTACCAGCACCCCTTTTTCACTGTTAAAGTCGTAAAGTTTGAATCCCTCAGGTTCAAAAACTATCTGAACATGTTTAAACTCAATTGAAGGATGTTCAATTACTATATCGTTTGAGAAATCACTTCCTATGTTTGTTGTACCGAGTTTTAGCCTGAATTCTTTGTTTTCATTTATTCCACCACTTATTACCAGCCTTGGTTGTCTTATTAGCATTGTTTTCCCCTCTTCTTGTGATGGTTCAACCTGTTGAAACACTGTACCGTCTTCTTCAGGGGGAATTATTGGAGGGAGGTCGTCAACACTGGTCTTGGTTTCAAAGGCATCTTCGAGGTCTTCCCTCTCCACATCTTTTATTTCAGTAATGTCCTGATTAATTTCATTTTGTTCGTAATGGGGCATTTCTGGTTCGTTTAACTCTATGTTTTTTTTAAGAATCTCGCCTATTTTTTCATTATAATCGGATAATTTTTTGTAAAGTTCAAACCTCTCTTTATTTTCCTCTTCAATTTCTTTTATCATTTCATCCGCTTTTTTCCTTGAGAACTCTCCCAACTCGCATCTGACCTCTATCTCTTCTTTTTTTATATTTACTTCTTCAAGTTCTTCTGAAATTTCATTGAGTATGGTTTCAATTTCAGATTTTTTTAGTGCTATCTGTTCAACAAGAGGGTATATCTCAGTGTTTAATTTTTCAATGTTTTTGTCGTAATCTCCCTTAATTCTCGAATAAACCACTTCACTTATGTTTTCCTTTTTTTCATTGAGTTTTTCAATTCTTTCAAGGAATACTTTTTTTTCTTTGTCCAGTTCTTCAAGGTTTTTAATCAATTTATCTATTGTTTTAAAATCCATAAAACCCCCTCTTCTTTGATTTTGATTATATTTTATACTATATTTATTTAAATCAAAAGTTAATATTTAAAATCTATTCCAAAAGGCTTTAACGCCCTTGGCAGTATCCCCAGGGTATAGGCAATTACAATCCCATAGTTTGTGATTTTAATTTTATTTTCATTAAAGGTATTTATTCTTGAAAACATAGCCTTTCTGTTAAGCATGCAGGCCCCACAATGTATTACAAGTTTTACCTCATTGTTCTCAAAATCAAAGCCTTTGCCTTTGTGGAAGATAAAGTTCAGTTTTTTGCCTGTGTACTGCCTTAAAAGCCTCGGTATTTTAACAGTGCCAATATCATCTATAACAGGATGGTGGGAACATGCTTCCATTATAAGCACATTGTCTCCGTTTTTTAATTCTTCAATCCTTTTTGCACCTTCAACAAAGGTAAAGAGGTCTCCTTTGTACCTTGCAAAGAGAATGGAGAAACTTGTCATTGGTATGTCTTCAGGCACATCCCCTGCAACCTTTAAGAATGCCTGAGAGTCTGTTATAACTATGTCCGGCTTTTCCTTCACAAGAGATAGGGTGTGCAACAACTCCCTTTCCTTCACAACAAGGCAAAAGGAATCATTGTCAAGTATCTCTCTAATTGTTTGAACCTGAGGGAGTATAAGCCTTCCCTTTGGCGCTTCCCTGTCTATTGGAACCACAAGTATTGCATAGCCCCCTTCTTTTACAAGCCCGTCTATCAATCCCTGCCCAAAAGAGCTTGTTTTTTTAAGTTTTTTTATTATCTCTTTTTTTAAAGCCTCTATCCCTTCCCCTGTTTTTGTGCTCACCTTTATTGAGTTGCCAGCATTGTAATTGTGAATGTCGGACTTGGTATAAACTTTTAAAAATTCAACATTGTTTTTTCTGAATTCTTCTATTATTCTTTCCTCAAACTCACTTTCTAACCCGTCTATAACAAGGATTGCAAGATCTGTCTTTTTCAATACATCAAGTGTTTTTTTAATCCTTTCCCTTCCAATCTCTCCTTTATCGTCAAGCCCTGCGGTGTCAATGAATATAACAGGGCCAAGGGGAAGCATCTCGAACGATTTATAGACAGGGTCTGTTGTTGTGCCAGCAACATCCGAAACTATTGCAAGGTCTTGTCCAGTAATTGCATTTATTAAAGACGATTTCCCGACATTCCTTTTTCCAAAGAAGGCTATGTGAGGCTTTAATGAGGATGGAGTTTTTAGCATTTAAAACCCCAGTTTTAAAAGGTTTTCAGGTGTTAAAGCATTCTCTAATTCTTCTTTGCTTGCTATTTTGTTTTCTATAATAAAATCGTATAATTTTCCCCCTTTTCCCTTTGCTTCGTTGAATACATCTTTTGCCTTTTCGTAACCTATAATAGTTGACAGAGCATAAAGCACTGTTGAATCAAGGTATTTGAGGTTTTCAAACCTTTCCCTGTTTGCCTGAAGTGTCTTTATACATTGTGAAAGTTTGAAGCAACCTGCATCCAAAACTTCAATACTCTCAAAAACAAGGTGTGCAATGAGTGGGAGAAAGGGGTTTAATTCAAGATTCCCCATTGATGAAGCATACTGTATCCCGCAATGGTTTGATTGAGCCTTTACACCGCAGGAGATGGCAAACTCAGGTATTACAGGGTTTACCTTTCCCGGCATTATACTTGAGCCTGTCTGCACTTCTTTTAGTTCTATCTGGTTTACAGGTGAGGATGATAGAAACCTTAAATCATTTGATATCTTTATGAGATTTGTTGCAAGTGTTGTCAGAATACCTGAAACCTCAACTATTGAGTCTAAATTCTGGGTTGAATCAATCAGGTTTTCAGCCCTTGTTAAAGGCAGGTCGGTTATTTTTCTCAACTCTTCAATTACCCTGAATATGTACATTCTCGGGGCTTTGAACCCTGTTCCTATTGCAGTCCCCCCTATGTTTACCTCTTTAATTCTCTCAACTATCTTTGATATTCTCCACCTGTCCCTGCTTATTGCGGATGAGTATGCTGAAAACTCTCTTCCAAGGGTAACAGGGACTGCATACTGCATCTGGGTTAATCCGGGTTTTACAAGGCTGTCAAACTCCGTTTCCTTTTCTTCAAGAGTTTTCAAAAGCTCAATTATTGATTTTTCAAGTTTCCGCACAAGTTTGAGAACGGTTATTTTAACAGAGGTCGGTATAACATCGTTTGTTGACTGGTGCAGGTTTATCGTGTCGTAAGGAGACAGTTTAATTCCGTAAATCTTGTAACAATGGTAAGCAATCACCTCGTTTGCTATCATATTCAGCGATGTTCCTGCTCCGCCCTGAAGCATTGTTATGCAAAAGTGCTTGTTAAACTCCCCTTCAATTCCCCTTTCAATTATGCTTTCAATCTTTCCACCTGATTCTTTGTCAATAAAACCAAGCGCTATATTGGTTTTTGTCGCTGCAAGTTTTACCTGAAAGATTGAGGATATTAAATCTTTGTGTGGTAATGCAATATTAAGGGGAAAATTGTTTTTTGAATTTTCTGTCTCTTTTAAAAAATCCTTCTCCATCACAGATAAATGTCCCTTTCTCCATTCTCAATTCTCTTTAATGCGTTTATTGTTTTCTGTTTAACCTTTTTCGATGGTATTTCCCCCAACATCTTTTCAATCAATTTCTCCCCTGTTTTTCTGGTTTCATCAGAGGCATAATCAACAAGGTATTCTTTAAAGGTTGTTAAGGCGTTGGGGAGGCAGTAAAGTTTGATCAACCCTGGTTTTGCAAGGTCCATAAAGTCAAGCCCTGTTCTTCCAAGCCTGTAACAGGCTGTGCAGAAAGACGGAATGTATCCAAATTTACACACATCGTAGATAACTTCGTCTATAGTTCTATGGTCTCCGAGGGAGAACTGCTCCCCTGAATCTTCGGATGAATAACCACCAGGATTTGTCCTTGAACCAGCACTGATTTGAGACACTCCAAGTGCAAAAGCCTCTCTTCTCATCTTCGGTGTTTCCCTTGTGCTCAAAATTATACCTGTATATGGAACAGTTATCCTCAAAAGTGCTATTATCTTTTTAAACTCTCTGTCCGATACAGGAAATGGCGGATTGTACGAAAGGGGTGCCCCATCAGCAGGCTCAATCCTTGGAACAGAGATTGTATGAGGGCCAAGACCAAACTCCTTTTCAAGGTGTTTTATATGCTGTAAAAGTGCAAGTATTTCAAACCTGTAATCGTAAAGACCAAATAGAATTCCAATCCCCACATCGTCAATACCCGCTTTAAAAGCCCTGTCCATTGCTGTTAAATGATAAAGGTAATCCGATTTCGGACCCCCTGGATGAACCTTTTTGTATGTTGGGTAATGATATGTTTCCTGAAACAGTTGATATGTGCCAATTTTCGCTTCTTTCAATCTTTTAAACCCTTCAACCGAAAGAGGTGCGATGTTTACATTTATCCTTCTTATCTCTCCATTGCCGACTTTAGTTGAGTATATTGTTTCAATACACTTTATTGTGTAATCAAGTGCACTCTCACCGAGCCCCTCTCCTGAAACAAGTAATACCCTTTTATGTCCCTGAGAAACAAGGGATTCAATCTCTTTCTTTACCTGTTCCAAAGTCAGTGTGGCCCTTTTCAATTTTCTGTTGCTTACCCTGAACCCACAGTAAACACAATCATTTTTGCAAAGGTTGGAAACATAAAGTGGTGCGAAAAGCACAAGCCTCTTGCCGTATATCTCGTTTTTAATGTAATTTGCGGTTTCAAAAATTGTTTCCAGTTGTTCATCATCTTCAACTAAAAGCAATTTCTCAGTCTCTTCAAAGGAGATCCCCTTCAATTCCCTTGCATGGGCAAGTATCTCCTCAATCTCCTTTTTTTCAGGGGGTTTTGTGTTTGCAAGGTAATCGTAAATACTCTCATGGTCTATAAAACCTGTTTCTTTTGTTAAAACCATATTAGCCTCCATAAATTACAAAAGGGGGAAGGAGTTTCCCCCTGTCTCCTCCCCTTACCCTACGAAAAAGTACTTACCCCTCGGGGTATAGTGGGTATGTAAAAGTTTGTGCGAAACCTCGCTTAACGGGTGTTTTAGGAATTCTTTGTACAATTGCTGCAACTCGGGGTTTTCGTGTGATTTTCTCACAGGCAGATTCTTTTCCTCTTCATAGATTGCCCTTGCCCTTGCCATTCTTATTTCAGGAGTGGTGGGTATTGGCTGGCCCCCTCCTCCCAGGCAACCACCCGGACATGCCATAATCTCAATAAAGTGGTAATCTGCTTCCCCTTTTACAACCTTATCCATTATCTTTTTTGCATTTGCAGTGCCGTGGGCAACTGCAACATTCAATGTTACCCCTTCAAGCCATCTGTATTCAGGCAATGTATTCTCAATGGTTAAAGATGCCTCTCTTACTCCCTCCATACCCCTTATCGGTGTTATTTCAAGGTTTTTAAATGGAACAGGCTTTCCCGTAACTATCTCATATACAGTCCTTATTGCAGCCTCCATTACCCCGCCTGTTGCCCCGAAGATCAAACCTGCCCCGGAACCAAGCCCGAGGGGGTGATCAAAGTCCTTTTCAGGCATATCTTTTAAATCTATCCCAGCCTCTTTTATCATTGTGGCCATCTCCCTTGTTGTTAAACCGAAATCCACATCCTTGAACCCGCTATCTCTCATCTCAGGCCTGTTGCACTCAAACTTCTTGGCAGCACAGGGCATTAAGGCAACAACCACTATCTTTGAAGGGTCTATTCCCACTTTCCTGGCATAGTAGGTTTTGATAATTGCGCCAAACATCTGTTGGGGGGATTTGCAGGTTGAAAGATGGTTAAGATGCTCAGGGTAGTAATGCTCTGCAAACTTCACCCAGCCGGGAGAACAAGATGTAATCATCGGAACCTTAACAATTTCATCACCTTCAACTATCCTTTTTTTCAACCTTTCAATCAATTCGCTTCCCTCTTCCATAATTGTAAGGTCTGCTGCAAAGTTGGTGTCAAACACTCTGTCAAACCCTATTCTTCTCAATGCCGCATTTAACTTTTTGGTAACGCTTGTTCCCGGTGGATATCCAAACTCCTCACCTATTGCAGCCCTTGGAGAGGGTGCTGTCTGAATTATTACAAACTTTTCAGGGTCATCAATTGCTTCCCAGATAAAGTCGGCAGGGTCGTTTGCCCTCAAAGCACCTGTGGGGCATCTGTTTATACATTGACCGCAGTTTATACATATCACTTCTGCAATAGGTTTGTTCAATGCGGTTGAAATCCTTACCGAATGTCCTCTTCCAAATGTTTCAAGCGCTCCAACCTTTTGTAAGTCTATGCAGGTTCTGATACACCTTTTACATGAGATGCACTTGTTCTGATCCCTTACAATTGCGTATGAGGAGTTGTCTATCTCATACTTTGGCTTAATTACACTTGGAAACCTGTAATTGTCAATTCCATAGTCTCTGGCAAGAGACTGCAATTCGCACTTTCCGTTTCTAACACAGGTGTAGCAGTCTCCGTAATGCTCTGAAAGAAGAAGGTCAAGGTTAATTCTCCTTGCCTTTCTTATCTTCGGGGAATTTGTTTTCACAGATACAGGTCTTTCTATCTGAAAGGCACATGCAGGTGTTAATGTTTTCATTCCCTCAATCTCAACAACACAGATCCTGCATATACCGGCAACTGTTAAATCAGGGTGATAACAAAGTGTGGGAATGTTAATTCCCGCCATCTTACACGCTTCCAGAATGGTTGTGCCTTTTTCAACCTTGAATTCCTTTCCGTCTATTCTAATGTCTATCATTTCTCTGTTCATAATTACCTCATCTAAAAATTACTTCGTCTTTGAAGTTTTCAAGTATTGACAGAAAACAGTTGGGTGATGTTTGGCCAAGTCCGCACTTGGAAGATGTTTTCATAACCTCGCACAGAGTCAACAACTCCCTCAAATACCTGTATGAGCAATTCCCCTTTTCAAGCATGTTTACCCCTTCAAGCAACCTGTAATTCCCCTCTCTGCAGGGGGTACATTGCCCGCATGACTCCTCCACAAAGAATTCGAGAAAGTTCTTTAAAACCTTTAACATATCCCTGTGTTCCCCAAACACAATTATTGAGCCACCTGGGGGCAATCCCTGAAAACTTATGGGCCTGTCAAAATCCTTTTTTGCAACGCAAATGCCGGCGGCACCGCCAACCTGAACAGCCTTTGGATTTTTAGCCCCCACGACCTCTAAAAGTTCATTCAATGTTATTCCAAGTTCAAGTTCGTACACTCCCGGGTGTTCAATATCCCCTGAAACCGAAAACAGTTTGGTACCTGTGGAGCCTTCTATACCAAAGGATTTAAACCATTCGGCACCTTTTGAAACAATGTAAGGGACAAAGCATAGAGTTTCCACATTATTAACAACGGTTGGCTTATCCCTGAACCCTTTTTGTGTTGGGAACGGTGGCTTGTTTCTCGGTTCCCCTCTGTATCCGTTCATTGATTCGATTAAAGCAAACTCTTCCCCGCAAACATAGGCTCCCGCACCAAGCCTTACTTCAACATCAAAGTGAAAGTTTGAGTTTAATATGTTTTCACCAAGCAGGTTTTTCTCTTTGAGGTTTGTTATTGCCTTTTCAATGTTTTTAAGAATGTAAATATACTCTCCCCTTAAATATATAAACCCTCTTTTTGCGCCAATTGCATAGCCTGCAATTGTCAACCCCTCAATAACCTTTTCAGGCTGCTCTGTTAACAGTTTTCTGTCTTTGAATGTGCCAGGCTCACCTTCGTCTGCATTACAGATAACATACTTTTCGTCAGACTCCTCTTTAAATGCAAACTCCCATTTCAATCCGGTTGGAAAGCCTGCTCCCCCTCTTCCCCTTAAACCTGAATCCTTAATCTCTTTAATAACATCTTCAGGCTTGATTGAAAGGGCTTTCTCCAAACCAATGCCGCTTACATACTCACCAAAAAGTATTTTCTTCTTTATCTGTTTCATAATCAGTCCCTCTTTCTTAACTCGTCAATAACCTTAATAACCTTTTCAGGCGTAAGGTTAAAGTAAACATTGTCGTTCACAAGCATTGCAGGGCTTTTGTCGCACATACCTATGCAGTTGGTGTACTCCAATGTGAAAAGTCCGTCTGATGTTGTCTCACCGAAATTTATCCCCAGTTCTTTTTTCAGGATCTTTTCAATCTTTTCCTTGCCAGCCATTTCACACGAAATGGTTTTGCATAACCTCACTGTGTATTTACCTCTTTTTTTTGTGGAAAGAAAGTGATAAAAAGACACAACACCGTGAACCTCAGCAACCGGAATCTCAAGAAATTCGGCAATTTCCGCCATGGCAATTGGGGTTATGAAACCGTGAATTCTGTTTACCTCGATAAGGATTGGGAGAAGACTGTCCCTCCTTTTTTCAAACCGCACCAGGATACCTGATATCTCTTTCTGTTTGCAAATATCAATGTTAACCATGATACCACCTGAAATTTTTCATTAATTACATAAAATGTTTTTAAATTTTAATCTCTTTTCGCACCTATTATGCCTTTTACATCAATAATGTAAATTAGTAAGTTATGATAGTCAAGTGATAATTTTCACTAAATGTGATTTTTTAAAAATCTTTATAGTATTTATGATGGTTGGCGGAAGGATTTTCTTAAATTATTAACTTTAATTATTAACTTTAGTATTTTGATGGATGTTAAGACCAATTGTGTTTAAGGAAGTGTTTTACATAGAAGAGAATAATGTCGTTTCCATAGAGGTAGGTGATAACACTTGCTATTGATAAAAAGCATCCGAAAGGTATCTCGTAATTCTTACCCTTTTTCAGCACATAGATTATGAAAAGCCCGACAATTGTGCCTATAACAGAGGCTATCATCAATGCAAGAAAAGCCTGTTTTCCTAAAAATGTCCCCATTAGTGCAAGCATTTTAACATCTCCCATTCCCATACCCTCAATTCCTTTTAATTTCAAATAGATATAGGCAAGAAGGAATAATATTCCGGCACCTGCAATCCCCACAATGAGGGATTCTGTTAATGTTCTTTCAGGTGAAAAGTAAGCAAAAATAAGCCCCACCGGGATAAAGCCGAGTGTTATCTCGTCAGGGAGAATCCTTTTGTCAAGGTCTGTGAAAAACAGGATAAGCATAATTGATGACAAAACTATAAATTCAAGAGCCTTGAAGGTTGGCCCGAATCTGTAAACTCCGAATGCGAATATCCATGCGCTTAGAAGTTCAACAAAAAAGTACCTGAATGAGATCCTTGCCCCGCAGTAGGCACACTTTCCTCTTAAAAAAATATAACTTAAAAGAGGGATATTGTAATACCATGGTATTGTTTTTTTGCAGGATGGACAGAATGATCGGGGTTTAATTACCGACAACTCTTCTGGAAGCCTGTATATGCACACATTGAAAAAAGAGCCAAACATTGAGCCAATAACAAAAGCAAAGAAAAGCATAAATTTAGTGTCTGCAAATGTTTGCAGGTATTGAATAAAGTCCATTTTTCCCCCTTATTTAAAGTGAAACAGTGTCCTGATACTCTCCGAAAACCTCTCTTAAAACATCTGCCATCTCTCCCAATGTGCAGTAAACCCTTACGCAGTCAAGTATGAATGGCATAAGGTTGTCTTTCCCCTGTGCTGCCTTTTTCAACGCCTTTAATCTGTCTTTAACTGCAGAATTGTCCCTTTCTTCTTTTAACTTCTTCAATTTCTCAACCTGCTTTTTCTCAACCTCATCGTTTATCTTTAAGATTTCAACATCCCTTTTCCCCTCGTCAATTACAAACCTGTTAACCCCGACCACTATCTGCTCCTCGTTTTCAACAGCCTTCTGGTAATTGTATGCGCTTTCAGAGATCTCCCTTTGAACATAGCCGCTTTCAATGGCTTTAAGCATTCCTCCCATTTTGTCTATCTTTTCAATGTACTCAAACGCCTTTTTCTCAATCTCATTTGTTAAGGATTCAATGTAGTAAGAGCCTGCAAGTGGGTCAACCGTGTCTGCAACCCCGCTTTCGTATGCTATTATCTGCTGGGTTCTCAAAGCAATTCTAACAGACTTTTCAGTGGGCAGAGCAAGTGCCTCGTCCATTGAGTTTGTGTGGAGACTCTGTGTTCCTCCCAAAACTGCGGCAAGTGCCTGCAGGGTAACCCTAACAATGTTGTTTTCAGGCTGCTGTGCCGTTAAAGTGCTTCCCCCTGTCTGGGTGTGGAACCTCAGCATCATTGATTTTGGATTCTTTGCTTTAAACCTTTCCTTCATTATCTTTGCCCACATCCTCCTTGCAGCCCTGAACTTGGCGATCTCTTCAAAGAAATTGTTATGTGCATTGAAAAAGAATGAAAGCCTTGGCGCAAATTTATCCACATCAAGCCCTGCCTTGATTGCTTCCTCAACATAGGTAATGCCGTCAGCAAGGGTAAAAGCAACCTCCTGCACCGCTGTTGAGCCTGCTTCCCTTATGTGATATCCGCTGATTGATATTGTGTTCCACTTAGGCACATGGTTTGAGCAAAACTCGAAAATATTTGCGATAATTCTCAGAGAAGGTTCGGGGGGATATATGTAAGTCCCCCTTGCTATGTACTCTTTTAAAATGTCGTTCTGAATTGTGCCTGACACTTTGTCAAAAGGTACTCCCTGTTTTTCAGCAACAATTAGGTACATTGCAAGTAGAAATGAGGCTGTTGCATTTATTGTCATTGATGTGGAAACCCTGTCAAGGGGGATACCGTCAAAAAGAGTTTCCATATCCTTTAAAGAATCAATTGCAACGCCAACCTTTCCAACCTCTCCCCTTGCCATAATGTTGTCGGAGTCGTAGCCAATCTGGGTTGGCAGGTCAAATGCAACCGAAAGCCCCATGGTACCCTGTTCAAGTAGGTATTTGTACCTTTTGTTTGATTCCTCTGCCGTTGCAAAGCCTGCGTATTGCCTCATTGTCCAGAACCTTGAGCGGTACATTGTGGGCTGCACTCCCCTTGTGTAGGGGTATTCAGACGGAAAATTCAAGTCTTTCAGATAATCAAGCCCTTCAATATCTTCAGGGGTGTAAACCCTCTTTATCTCAATTCCTGAAGAGTTTTTAAAACTTTCCTTTCTCTCAGGAAACCTCTCCGTTGCCTTCTTAACCTTCTCTTCATACCTTTTTTTAGACTCGTTAAAGTCAGACATATCCCCTCCGCTTAACTGTTTTAATCTATTATAAAAAAAAATCCCCCTGATTTATACATCAGAGGGATATAAATTCAATTTTTTTGAAAAATCAAAGTGTTTGAATAACCGTTAAAATCCCTGTGTCAACAATATCCTGATAGGAACATCCGCGGGAAA
>Ga0256833_1002851_pt1 | contig 11981 bp, 9 predicted proteins | sample 356284metaG_FD_190535 | JGI IMG/M metagenome (GOLD analysis project Ga0256833, IMG submission 190535) | Hydrothermal vent microbial communities from Mid Atlantic Ridge, Atlantic Ocean - 356-284 | ecosystem: Environmental > Aquatic > Marine > Hydrothermal vents | place: Atlantic Ocean: Mid...
GTCCCATCGCACCCCTCGTACCATCGTCCCTTCGCACCCTTCGCACCCCTCGTACCATCGCACCCCTCGTACCATCGCAACAATCGTCCCTTCGCAACAATCGTCCCCCTCATCACCCACCAATCTTCTCAGCAAATTTCACAAAAAAGTCAATACTCTCAGGATTCTTCATGGAGTCAATATTAATAGCTTTCTTTAAATCAAACCCAAGCAATATTTTCTTTACAGGTGCTTCCATTTTTTTTCCACTAATAGTATATGGCAAATCATTAACTTCAATAATTTCATCAGGAACATGCCTTGGAGTATATTCTTTTTTCAAAGTTGATTTAATCTTATTTCCTATAGCTTCATCCAACACCTTCCCCTCTTTCATCAGTACAAACAGAGGCATAAAATGCTTCCCTTTCTTCAACTCAAGATTAACTATAAGGCTATCTTTAATCTCCGGTATCATATCAATTGCCCTATATATCTCCGCTGTACCAATCCTCACCCCATGTCTATTCAGCGTGGCATCCGACCTACCTAATATTACCAAACCGTTTGTGTCTTTATTGATTTTTATCCAATCTCCATGTCGCCAAACCCCTTTATAATGTCCAAAATAGCTATCTTTATATCTCGTATTATCTTTATCATTCCAAAAATAAATCGGCATAGATGGCATTGGCTTCGTTATCACCATCTCCCCTACCTCATCACAAACCACTTTACCATCAACATCAAAAGCATAAACTGCAGAACCCAATGCCCTACATTGAATCTCTCCTTCCCTTACGGACCACAAAGGATTTCCTCCTACAAAAGCAGTACACACATCTGTCCCGCCGGACATGGAAGCCAACCAAACATCTGCCTTTACATTTTTATATATCCAATCAAAGCCTTCGGGTGGCAATGGAGCTCCCGTAGAACTAATCGAACGAATCCCCGACAAATCATAATGTTCTTTCGGTTTGATCCCGTACTTCATACAAGCTACTATAAATGGTGCACTAGTACCGAAATGGTTGATTTTAGCCTTTTCTGCAAAATCCCACAACTTATTTATATCGGGAAAAGCGGGGCTACCTTCATACAAAACAACTGTCGCACCAGTCAAAAATGATGCCTGAACAAAATTCCACATCATCCAACCTGTTGTAGAATACCAAAAGAATCTTTCACCTGAATGAACGTCATTGTGAAATGCCAAATATTTAAAATGTTCTAATAGCACTCCACCGACTGAATGGGTTATTGCTTTAGGCAAACCTGTAGTTCCTGAAGAGTACAAAACCCAAATAGGATCATTGAAATCAACTTGTTCAAAAGTTAAATCGGCATCAATATCAATAGTGCATTCATCAAAATCAATATAATTATCAAGCAAATCTAAATTGATATCATCTTTGAGATACTTTAACAACACCAACTTTTTAACTGTAGGTAAATGACTTAAAATCTCTTTTACAACTTCTATTTTATTATACGGTTTACCATTGTAGGTATACCCATCAACAGCGATAAAAACCTTGGGTTCTATTTGAGCAAACCTGTCAACAACACTATCCACTCCAAAATCCGGGGAAGTACTAGACCAAATCGCTCCCAAACTATTTACAGCCAAAAAAGCTATTGTTGCTTCAGGCACATTAGGCATAAAAGCACTTACTGTATCTCCTTTCACAACTCCTTGAGACTTTAGATATTTTGCAAAACTCGCTACCTTACGATATAGCTCTTTCCAACTCAATTCAAGATATTCTCCGGTTTCATTACCAAAGATAATTGCAGGGTATTTATCTGATTTATTTTTGAATATATGTTGTGAATAATTTACTTTCACCCCTTCAAACCACTTTGTCTCCAACATGTCTCCTTCAGAGGCTATTTCCTTGTAATCCCCCTTCAAATCAACCTTGAAATATTCTACTACACAACCCCAAAAAACCCTATATTCTTCTACAGACCATTCCCATAATGCATGATAATCATCAAAAGCCAATTCCTTTTCAGCATTTAACCATTTAATAAACCTATTTAAATGCGAATTATCAATAAAATCTTGAGTAGGCTTCCATAGAACTTTAGGTTTCATTATAAAATATTTTATATGTATTAATACAATTAACTACCTCATATCACATCACTCTATATAACTATGATCAAAAAAATACAATATCACATTTCATCAGCATTACCTATTATTCTGAGTGTTCTTCCTCGTCAAAAGATAATGGAAACTAAAATATTTGATTTCTAAATACTAATCAAACATCTCAGTTCCTGCAAAATGAAAGTTGCCTTCAATCGCTGCATTCTCATCTGAATCAGCTCCATGAACTGCATTTTCACCTAAGCTTGTAGCATATTTAGCTCTAATTGTTCCTTCTGCAGCTTCTGCCGGATTTGTTGCTCCAATCAATTTTCTGAAATCTTCTACAGCATTATCCTTTTCTAATATAGCAGCTACGATAGGGCCTGAAGACATAAACTCAACCAATTCTCCATAAAAAGGTCTTTCTTTGTGCACTTCATAAAATTTTCCTGCCATTTCAGGTGATAATTTAGTATATTTCATCGCGATAATCTTAAATCCTGCAGCATTCATCATATTAAGTATTGCTCCTATATGTCCATTCTTCACAGCATCAGGTTTAATCATTGTAAATGTTCTATTTGTAGCCATAATTTTCTCTATTTTTTAATATTTCAACATTATTTTTTTAAATCAAAGCACAAAGGTAATAAAAAGCGATAGTTTAAACCTGTCTTCCTGCAATATTTTTATTGAGCCTTATCTTTTTATGATTTGAAATAAAGCATAACCGCTCAATATAACTTCACATAAACAGGTGTTTGAACAAATAGTCCATATCAATCAAAACAGTATAGTCTCTTGCATATAACAAGTTCATACTATGAATATCTTTATTTGGAATATTTGATATATCATCTTGAAAGGACAAACTGAATACACCTTTTTTTATCTCGGGTAATTGACCAAGATTGTCATCATTCAGAATGTAAGACACCCATGTTCTACGCAATAACAATACATCTATCAGTTGATTAAATTTAATTCTCTTATTAAACACAAATAGCACAGGATATGTAAGTAACAAAATGATTGCCAAAATAAAATCAAAAAGATATTTTCTAAATCTAACGCTTTTCCTATCCAATTTAAATAATAAATCCATATTATAAAACTCTCCTCTTGAATCCCTACCTGAACTACCTATAATTGTTGTTTCTTCTACCGGCACTATTTTTACTTTAACCTTGTGTCCAATATCTCGCATCTTTTCTACGACATCCGACATCCCTATTTCTCCCAAACAAAAAATCACTTCATCTATATTCATATTTTCAATGACCCTCTCTATGGATGATATCCCCCCTATAAAATCATCTCCATATTCTTGTGTTAAATTATCGGGATAAATAGCTCCTTGAAACTCAAAATTTACACCATTTATATCCATTATCCTTTTCACCCTATCCACATCATTAATATTACCTACAATAATAGTCTTCCTCTGATTTTCTGAAACCGCAAATACTCGCGGAAAAAGAGCACGCAACAGTAATCTCAAGAAAACCAGCACTACCATACTAAAAAGAGAACTCAAAAGGATAATTGCTCTAGAAAAACGATAAACTTCAGGCAGTAAAGAATAAAAAACTAAAATAATCAGTGTACCTAAAGCAAGTCCTTTTATTGAATTGAGCATTACGTTTTTCTTATAGCCCTGACTAAGAGCAATGCTAGCAATCCATATTACAGAAAATATCACAAAAAGATATCCCGTATTGTTCAAATCATAATAATCAGGATTATCAAAGTGATATTTTGCCCAAAAATTTTGAATTAAAATAAATATTGAAATAAAACTTACCCCATCCAAAATCGGAAGAAAATATCTTTTTAAAACCTTATTCAAATAACTAGACAATGCTAATCCAAATACTGCAAAATTTATTATCCATAAAAGCGGATTAATCCTTTTGCCTCCATAGTGCTTTCTAGCAAAAATAGCCATCGCTTTATAAAATATATTGTGGTATTTAATAGAACTTTTCTTGGTACTCTCTCCTTTAAAATGAACTATTGTAGTATTAGGATAATAATAAATTTTATATCCTGCTTTCTGTATTCTATACGAGTAGTCAATATCCTCTCCATACATAAAAAAGTCTTCGTCAAGATACCCTATGTCAGGTAAAATTTTTGTCCTTATAAACATAAATGCACCACTTAACACCTCAATCTCATGAACTTTGTTTTCATCAAGATGCCCAAGATTATACCTATTGAATAACTTTGACCCAGGAAACAATTTTGACAGTCCTGAAAACCTAAATAGCGATGAAGAAATAGTAGGCAAACTTCTTTTTGATTCAGGTAAAAATTTTCCTTCTCCATCTATCATCTTTACCCCTAAAGCCCCCGCTTTAGGATGCCTTTCCATAAAATTATAAATTTTTGTCAGTGTATCTTCCTCTATAAGGGTATCCGGATTGAGCAATAGAAAGTACTTCCCCTTTGCTATTTTTATAGCTTGATTATTGGCTTTGGCAAAACCCACATTTTCTTTATTTGCTATCAAATAGACATCAGGAAATTTTTTCTTGATTGCAGCTACAGAATTATCAACAGAATTATTATCAACAACTATAACTTCAATATTCAGATCTTGCTTCGCTTTAAATACAGAAATAAGGCATTGTTCGATAAAATACCGAACATTATAATTGACTACTATGACAGAAATATCTATCATCATTAACTATTTTGCAGTTGCATTCCCATATGGAATTCTTGTCAATATTGATCTACCTAATGTCAATTCATCAGCATATTCAAGTTCACCTCCAAAAGAAACACCACGTGAAATCATCGATATCTTCGTCTCTTCAGGTAATAAATTAGATATATAAAATATTGTAGTTTCCCCTTCTATTGTCGGGCTAATTGCCATTATCAACTCTTTCAAATCGGTATTATCTTCGATTCTTTCAACTAAACTTTGGATATTAATATCATCTGGTGACACTCCTTCGAGTGGAGATATTAGCCCACCCAACACGTGATATACACCATTGAATTGTTGCGTATTTTCTATTGCTATAATATCTCTAATATTCTCAACAACACAGATTGTGTTTTTATCTCTCACTTTTGATGTACAAATATCACAGTAATCTTCATCGGATATATTGTGACATTTTTTACAAAATTTTATATTTTCCAACGCGGTAAGATTTACAGCCAAATTTTTCCCGATTTCCATATTACCATTTAAAAGATGTAGCGCTATCCTTAGCGCAGTCTTCTTCCCAATTCCCGGCAAATTAGAGATTCCATCAACAGCATCCTGCAGTATTTTTGAAGATATTATCATCAATTTATATATTACTTTTTAAGTAACTACTCAGGTAAAATCATTTTGGCTAAAAAATGTTCTTTTTACATCAAATATCAGCAATTTTTTTCACAATAGCGCTGCTATTACTCAAAAAATATGCTTCATTTGCAGTAAAAACTCCTGTTTTTTATCATAAAAGCACTTTGCCTGAGTAGTTACCTTTTCAATTTAAAAATCAAAAATAACATATTATAAGAATTAATCATAAAATCATCGTAGTTTTTAGATTACATTTTATTCAAATTTTGCTTTTTAAGATATTTTATACCATTATTTTAGTAGACTTTTAGTTTAATTATTACCTTTGATGTCATATTTTACCAAAATACATTATAATTTAATTTTGACTAATAATCTTTATTCAAATAAACAAAATGAAGAGAAAAGAATTTATCAAAACGCTAGGTATGGGCGCAATAGCAGTCAGTACTCAAGCTTACGGCATCGGAAGCACTTCCAACGCAATACAAAAAAAACTTACAATACTCCATACCAATGATTGGCATAGCAGAATCGAACCTTTCCCAATTGACAAAAGCAGAAATAGTAATAAAGGAGGAGCAGCCAGAAGAGCTGCATTGATACAAGAAATAAGAAATAGAGAAAAAAACGTATTACTTTTTGATGCCGGTGATATTTTTCAAGGCACTCCTTATTTCAATTATTTTGGAGGAGAGATCGAATTCAAATTAATGTCAAAAATGGGGTACGATGCTGCTACAATTGGAAACCATGATTTTGATGGTGGAATGGATGGATTCAAAAAAGCTCAAAAATATGCAGAGTTTGATTTCATAACAACTAACTATGATTTTTCAAATACCATATTGGATGGAAGAACAAAAAAGCATAAAATCATAAATATAGATGGAATAAAAATAGGTGTTTTGAGCGCGAATATAGAATTAGACGGACTGGTTCCTAAAAAGCTTTTTAAAGAGACTAAATATCTGAATCCTGTTGAGCTATCAAATGATATGGCTACATACCTAAAACACGAAAAAAAATGTGATTATATAATTTGTTTATCTCATTTGGGATACAAATACAAAAGCGATAAAATTTCAGATATTCATCTAGCTAAACAGTCTTCAGATATTGATTTGATTATTGGTGGTCATACTCACACTTTCATGAAGAAGGCTGATAATATTTTAAACAAAAACAATAAAAACGTAATAGTTACTCAGGCTGGGTGGGCAGGAATTCTTTTAGGGCAATTGGATATTTACTTTACTAAAAAAAGTGATTTTATTTGGGCAAAATCGAGCTTTAACGAATAAAAACTTAAGAGAATTATCAAGACTCTAATATATAGATTATTAAATATATATGTTTATTTTATTTTGTATTTTTTTGTATTTTAACCATATTTGCATTAGATAATAATTTATATAAGTTTAAAGGTTAAAATGGTGTGATTTTATGAAAAAGAATATTACATTTGCAATCGTGAAAATTGTTTTTGATTTATCCTGTCAATTATAAGCATCACATACGCGAAAAAACTTTTGTTTTATCAAAAATATCAATAGAGAACAGAGAATGAGTTTGAACCACACACAAATTTGGCAAAAATGCCTTATCGATATTAAAAAAAATGTAGATGAACGCAACTTCAATACATGGTTCAAACCTATAAGATCCGTTAAACTTTCTGACAAAACACTTACTATTCAGGTTCCTAATAAATTCTTTTACGAATGGCTCGAAGAAAAATACATTGACTTGCTTGGGAAGGCTCTTTTCCAACAATTGGGAAGTGGAGCAGGCTTGCAATATCAAATCGTAGTACAAGATCACAAAGACATTGAAGGTAATTATCAAAAAACAATTGAAAAGAAATTAAAATCAAATCCTTATCTTAAATTATTTGAAGAAGAATTTAACAATGACCTCAATCTTAACTATACTTTTGAGAGTTTTGTTGAAGGACCAAGTAATCAACTTGCTAGAAACGCAGCAATTTCAATTTCAAAAAACCCCGGAAAAAGCTCATTCAATCCATTAATCATTCACGGAGGAGTCGGCTTGGGAAAAACACATATGATTAACGCTTTGGGCAATGAAATCATCAAAGCAAATCCCAAAGCACGTATTATATATACAAATACAGAAAGATTCACGAACCAAATAATTCAAGCTTTAAGGGATAATAACATCTTTGATTTTATCAATAGTTTCCAGCTAGTAGATATATTTATTATTGATGATATTCAATTTTTGGAAGGCAGAACAAAAACCCAAGAGATATTTTTTAATATTTTTAATTACCTCCACCAAAGAGACAAACAAGTTGTAATCACTTCAGACGTCTCTCCTAAAGATCTAAAAGGAATTCAAGAACGATTGATTTCCAGATTCAAATGGGGGCTTGTCACAGAGTTGCAAAAACCCAATCTCGAAACAAGGATAAAGATATTGGAATCAAAGGCTCAAAGAGATCAGTTAAAATTAACGCCCGATGTACTAAATTTCATAGGCTACAATGTCAAAGGTAGCATAAGAGATCTAGAAGGCGTTTTGGTATCACTTTCTGCTCATTCTACATTGAATAACCGTGTTATTGATATGAAATTGACTAACGAAGTCGTAGATACTTTTTCACACAATCTGGATAAAGAATTAAGTATTGGAAATATTCAAAAAATCATTAGTGATTTCTTTGGGATTCCAATCGAGCATATCATCGGCAAGACTAGAAAAAGAAATATAGTCATTGCCAGACAATTGGGAATGTATTTTGCAAAAACCATGACAGATCTATCATTAAAACAAATAGGCAAACAATTTGGCAATAGGGATCATACAACTGTATTGCATTCCATTAAAACTATCAATGACTTACTGGATTCAGACGTACTATTCAAAGACACTTTCAACAAGCTGGAACACAAACTTGAGCACAGTCTTATTAAATCTTATTTTTAATAAAATTGACAAAATTAAGAACATTAAACTTTTTTATTCGTTCTCCCTATTATAAACGATTATTAGCATGAAAAAAATCTTAGTTTTATTAGCTATTGTAATGATATTAACATCTTGTGACAACACTCTTAATCTTAATGAAGATTGGAAAGATATACCCGTCACTTATGGGATTTTGAACCCTAGCGACACCGCACAATATATAAGAGTAGAGAGAGTTTTTATTGATCAGAACTCTTCCGCATTTGAAGTAGCAAAAATAGCTGACTCTATATATTATAAAGACATTACGGTTTCTTTAATCCGCAATAAAACAGATAAAAAATACGACTTAAATTTAATTGATGGAAATACTGATGGACATATTAGGGATACAGGTATTTTTACAAATACCCCAAACTATCTGTACAAAATTAATACCTCGGATATTGAACTTAACCCTTCAGAAGATTATACTTTACTGGTCACTAAAGAAAATGGTGACACGATTACAATGGCAAAAACAAGAACACTAAAAGATGTTGTCATATATATACCATCAAGCAATGCACTGTCGAGACCGGTGAAACTTGAATATGACCTGAAACGTAACACTAATTGGGACAAAGATCCATCAGCAGGATATTACGATCTTATATTAATTATCAATTATAAAGAAAAAGATGATTCGGAAGATGCAGAATGGGTTAAAAAGTCATTGGAATGGAAAGTCGCCACCGGAATCACTTCCACTAAATATAAGTTTCTAGGAAAAGACTTTTTTATTTTCTTAAAAAACAATTTGAAAGTTGAAGATAACATCATCAGAAAATTTTCTTCTTTTGACATAAAAGTCAGATCAGTAGGAAAAGAACTTAAAAACTATACAGATATTTTGAATTCTAATTTAGGAATCACCTCATCTCAGCAAATTCCAACATACACCAATATGTCTAACGGATTTGGTGTATTTACTTCTATTAATTTTACAGAGATGAAAGGGTTTTTCTTATCTGATGAGACTCTGGATACACTAAGTACAGGCATATACACGAAAGACTTAAATTTCGAATAAAAAATGATGTTTTGGAGGAAATACATACATTCATTTATGGTAAATGATGAAGTATTTCAATTAAGCAAAGCCAATACAATAAATATTGATTCGCTGCCACCATGGCTTAAAGATCACTACCTGTTCATCAGAGAATGGATTAATGATAAAGACTATATCAAGGTTAAAACTTCAGGTTCAACCGGCAACCCCAAAACCATAAAAATCCATAAGAACGCTTTCGTTTTTAGCGCTCTCAATACTGGAAAATACCTAAAGTTAAACCCAAAAGACAAAGCATTGCTATGTCTTCCTGGTAGCTATATCGCCGGAAAAATGATGATTGTAAGAACTTTTGTATTGGGGCTAAACCTATTCTGGCAAAGACCAAGTTCAACCCCAGAGTTAAACCGCAAAATTGACTTTGCAGCAATGACTCCGATGCAACTTCAAGGCATATTGACAACCAACAAATCTACTATAAACAATATAGATAAACTAATAATAGGAGGAGCTCCCGTTAATAGTTATATTCTTGATAATATCAGTATATTAAAAACAAAAATATACGAAACTTACGGTATGACTGAAACGGTGAGCCATATCGCAATAAAATCGATAAATGGAAATAAAAAAAGTGAGTATTTTTCAGTTTTACCTGATATTAAAATAGGCATAGACAAAAGAAAATGCTTGACTATAACAAGTGACAAACTTCATGTCAATAAACTTGCATCAAATGATTTGGTTGAAATTATTAGCAACAATAAATTTAAGTGGTTGGGAAGATTTGATAATGTGATAAATTCTGGTGGAATTAAACTAGTTCCTGAACAAATAGAAGCTAAATTAAAAAAGAGCATTAAAAATGATTTTTATATCTTTGGTATACAAGATCCTCTTTTAACTAATGTGCCAGCTCTAGTTATCGAAGGAAAACCCGAAAAATTCAATTTAGATTTCACTAAAGTTTTGGACAAATTTGAAATACCAAAAAAAATATATTTCTTGAAAAAATTTATCAGAACAGATTCCGGAAAAATAAAGCGAAAAGAAACTCTAAAGTTTATAACCTGAAATTCATTTTAATATCAGTTTGGTATGATCTCCTTGAATATGAATAGTATGTCCATACAGCAGTATGCGACGTATCATGACGATAGTCGTATATACCGATTACACTTCTTGTTAGATTATGTATTTTTTTAAATTTTTTAAATTTAATAGCCAATAAAATCCCTTCCTATTACTTTTTCTCCTAATGTGTTCCTTCCGATTATATGCTATCGATCAAAGATAAGATGAGGACGCAGCGATAGCAAGGCTGATGTCATAATCACTTGTTATCCTCTGCATTTTTTATGTAGTTTGCAGTATTCAATAGTAAGTTAGCTCTTTGTGCTTTAATGATTTGATCTGAATTCAATCCATCATAATATCTAATGATGCCAATTCTTTTTTTACAGTTAGGTTGACTTATAGTATTCACTAATTTGCTTTCAATAATCGCATATTTTTCAGCTAGTTTTATTAATTCCTTGTTGCTTTTAAATATTGAAGATGAGAATGTATAGAATTCATTTTTGAATCCTCTATCATATTCAACACAGTGAATTCTCTTGATTAAGTCAAAACTTAGTTGATTGTATGTTGTGATGTTTTTACCAATCTCTCCATTTGTCATATTATCAGCTTCATAAAACTTTTCTTTTCTTTTAGTGATTATGGTTAATTGCTTTTTCTGTCTTTTCAAAAGTTCTCTAGTTTGAGATGTAGATAGTTTACTAATTACTTGATTTTCTATTATCTCAATTTCCTTTTCAAATTTTTCTACATCATCTTTTAAAATTTTGGACAAGCATTCTACTCCTTCTGTATATGTACTATCTCGAATCATTATCACTTTCCTATATTCAGCCGAATACTTAATGGTTGAATTGATTATAGTTTGAATAATACCACTTTCTAATTTGTAGTTTATCAATTCATTTTCAAGATCTTTAATTTTGTATTCGTTGTTTCCTAAGACGGCATTCCAGAATGTTGTCTTATTTGAAATATAAAATTCCAAAAAATCCTTTTGGGTTTCTTGTGGGATTGTTTGAAGGAAATTCTGTATTTCATAGACATTTTGATTCCCTATTGACGTGCAGGATATCATTGATAATAAAATGAATATTTGAAGCTTTATTTTCATATTTTCTGCGTTGAGGATAACGGTCGGCGATATGCATCGTAGCCTGACGAAGTCGGCTATGATTGTCATATCGCTTGTTATATCTCGGCCATTTTAAATATTATTTATTCGTTATTTTATCCATCCTTTCCGGTTGCTAAACACATTTTACTCCTATCTGCACGTCTTTTACCTCAAGAAAAACATCATTTTTTAACCGATTTGCTCTTAAATTTGACTTTTGTAGCGATATTAAATCCCGCTTTGGTAGCCAAATCAAAAACTTTATGCTCATTAGCAAAAAAGTAAAATTGAGTTTTGCCGAAATTTTCACGTTTCTTTCGTTTTTTGTCTTGATACAAAAAAGAAACAAAAAAAATCAAGGCTGTATTCTTTTTTTCACGCTCCAAAATCACTTAAAATT
>Ga0256833_1002852_pt1 | contig 11981 bp, 11 predicted proteins | sample 356284metaG_FD_190535 | JGI IMG/M metagenome (GOLD analysis project Ga0256833, IMG submission 190535) | Hydrothermal vent microbial communities from Mid Atlantic Ridge, Atlantic Ocean - 356-284 | ecosystem: Environmental > Aquatic > Marine > Hydrothermal vents | place: Atlantic Ocean: Mid...
TGAAGGGTGATTACAATAAGGCTGTTGAATTGGAGAAAAAGGCGTTAAATATTGGAGAAAAGAATCATTCAAGGCCTGACTTTATCCAGAGTTACAAAAGATCCATTGAAGAGTGGAGCAAAAAGGAAAAATAAATCAAAGGGGCTTAAAGCCCCTTTTTTGGTTTAGTATTTGATTTTTTTCCTTGTAAAAAATGATAAAAAGTATTATATTTATCATTATGAATAAGGAAGAAGTAGGATTTTATGAAAGATATTTTCAGAACAATTATTTATGATTTTATACAAAAGGATTTTAAGAATATATTTCCCCGGGATTATAATATTCCTCTGAGTTCAAAAAAGATAATTTCCATTGTTGGCATAAGAAGAAGTGGAAAAACTTACACAATGTTTAACATAATAAATCAGTTAAGGAAAATTGTATCAAGGGAAAACATAATCTATGTTAATTTTGAAGATGATAGGTTGTTTGGTCTTCAAATTGGAGAACTTGATGGTTTAATAGATACCTATTTTGAGATATTTCCTGAAAAAAGAAAAGAAAGAATTTATCTGTTTTTTGATGAGATTGAAAATATTAAAGGATGGGAAAAGTTTGTGAGAAGGCTATATGATACATTGAATGTTTCAATCTATATCACAGGCTCTTCTTCAAGATTATTAAAAAAGGAATTTGCATATTCATTAAGGGGAAGAACCATTACTTATGAGATCTTCCCACTTACTTTTAAAGAGTATCTCCTGTTCCACAACATTAAACCTTATATTACAACTTCTGAAAGTAAATCAAGAATCTTAAATCTCTTCAATTCATTTCTTGAATATGGAGGTTTTCCTGAATTGATTGGGGAAGATGAGGATATAAGGAGAAGGATATTGAGTGATTATGTTGATCTTATTGTGTACAGAGATATTATTGAAAGGTACGGAGTAAAAAACACCCATTTGCTGCGATTTCTTATCAAGTATTCATTTTCAAATCCTTCAACATTGTTGAGTATAAACAAACTGTATAATCAATTTAAGTCAATGGGACTTAAAGCTGGCAAAGATACATTGTATGATTTTTTTGAATATCTTGAAGACTCCTTTGTGGTTTTTAACATTCCAATCTTTGCATCTTCAATCAAAGAACAGCATAGAAATCCAAAAAAACTATACATTGCAGATAATGGATTCAAGTTTATTTTTAATACTTCTTTTTCCAAAGACTACTCAAAATTGCTTGAGAATACGGTTTTTTTACATCTTAGAAAAAAATATGAAAACATTTGTTATTTTAAAGATAAACAGGAGGTTGACTTTTTAATAACTTATAATGGAATAAAGCATCTTGTAAATGTGTCATACTCTGTTAAAGACCCTGATACCAGAGGGAGGGAGATTAAAGGATTGCTAAGTGCTATGGATTATTTAAATATAAACACATCTTTTATAATAACGGCTTTTGAAGAAGAGGAAATTAACATTCAAAACAAAAAAATATTTATTGTACCTTTTTACAAATGGTCTTTAAGCAATTATTTTTAATGCAAATCAATTTTAATCTTTAATTCTTTTGATTCCCCTCAATCTGTTTAAAGCAGCCATAATTTCAAATACCCTTGCCTTTGCAAGGTTGCCGTCTTTGTATTTTAAAAACCCTTCATTTTCAATTCTTGAAACTATATCCTTCACCTTTTCAATTACCGGTTTTTCACTTCTGTCAATGTGAATGAATTTAAGGACAAGCGCCATGAAATTTGTTTGATTGCTTTCTGCAAGTTGCTCAACAAGATTTAGGTCTATAACATTTCTTCCAAATTGAATTGAGTTTTTGCCCTTTGCGGATATTTTCTCTTTTTTACCTTTTTGAGGGGATGGCAGGATTATTTTTCTTTTTTCAATGTTTAATGCAAGTTTTTTATTGAACTTATTGCTTTCTTTTACAGCCTTTTCCGTTACATCGTAGGGCAGATACTCGTCCATCAGTATTACCCTGTCGGCAACATCAAAGTAATCTCCGCTTCCCCCTGTTACTATTATGGTTGAAATACCGTAATCTCTGTAAAGTGATTTTGCAATATCAATGTAAGGGGTTATGGGCTCTTTTTTTACAATCTCCCTTATCCTTTCGTCTCTAATCAGAAAGTTTGTGGCAGAGGTATCTTCGTCTATGAGAAATAACCTTGCCCCACACTCAAAGGCTTCCACAATGTTTGCAGCCATTGAGGTTGAGCCGCTTGCATTTTCAGTTGAAAAATTAGTGGTGTCTTTTTTAAACGGAAGGTCTTTTATAAAGCCTGATATATCCACTCCTTCAATACCTCTCCCGTCTTCCGCCCTTATCTTTATAGCTTCATTAATTGTTGCAACCAATTCCCTTCCATCTTCAGGTATGTGACCGTAAATACCCCTTTCAATTGCCTTTAAAAGGGTTGATTTGCCGTGAAACCCCCCGCCTGTAATAACGGTAACTCCTTCTGGTATTCCCATTCCGCTTACCTTTCCGCTGTTTGGCAGTTCAAACTCAACCTTTAAACTTCCGGGGGATAGAAAGGGTATTACGGTTTTCTTGTTTAACTCTGGGGGTCTTTCGTCAATTCCGCTTCTTCTCGGAAGAATGCTTCCGTTTGGGATAAAGCACACAAGTTTTTTTTCTTTCAATGATTTTTTAATAAAGCAGTAATCCTCATAAGTTTTAATGTGGTTTAGCAGTTGGTTGTATGTTGTGTCGTCGAAGTGTGTTGAGTAATAGACAATGTCAGGTATCTCTTTAAAAAACATATCCTCCGCAACAAAGCCGAGCACTGTCCTTCCCCTTGCAGGAAGACCTGCATAAAACCTGAATTCGATCTCGCTTTTTTCTTTGTTTAATACAACCGAGCTTCTTTGCAGGATCTCCTGTCCACACTTTTGAATTGAAATAACACCGCTGTTTCCACTCCCCCTTAATCCCTTTGAGAGTTTGTTGATATTTTTTACAAAAAGCCTTGTTAAAAAGTCGCAAAGCGCAATTTCCCTTTCCTTTGTTTTAAATGTCTCTTCATTCAGCCCTGTATCTTTCAATTTCACTGTGGCTTTCATACTTGACGGGGAGGCAAAGGGGTCTCCCTGGGCATGTGTTATCTCTAAAACAAAGTTAGAAAACAGGTATGTTCCCTTAATATCTTTGTAAGCCTTATATCCTCTTCCATTAATCCTTTTCAGGATTTCTTTTAATCTATTTGAATTCTCCATATCACACTCCTATACAATATCCTGCTAATTATACCTTACTTTTACATTTTTTTCTTATTTAAGTGGGTTATAATTTTTATGTTATGAATGATAAAGGGTTTCGCAAACAATACAGGAAATTGTTTCAGAGATTGACTTACTCGGTTTTAAGGGTAAATGAAAACTGTGATTTTTTAGGCAAGGATATTGCTGTTGGGGTCTCCGGAGGGCTTGATAGCCTTTCTCTTTATACCTTTTTAAAAGAGTTTTATAAAGTAAGAGGTTTTAAGGGAAGGGTTTACGGGGTTAATGTTGTTTTAGGCAAAGGTGAAATTATGCCTGTTGATTTTGAGGGAATAGTAAATATTTACCCTGAAAGGAAGGATTTTGAGGATTTTAATTGCAGTTTGTGTTCGAGAGTGAGGAAGATTGAGATCTTTAATTTTTGTGAAAAAAAGGGAATAAAATATGTTGCACTTGGGCATATTGCAAATGACTTTGCAGAGAATTTTATCTGGAATGCAATGTATCATAAAAGGCTTGAATCAATGGCTTTGTGCAGAAATTATTTTAGTGGCAGGTTCTTTGTTGTGAGGCCTTTTGCTTTTGTTTTTAAAGAGGAGATTTTAAGATTCGCCAGATTAAAAGGGTTGAAAGATATGCAGATCAAGTGCGAATTAAAAAATAAAATAAGGCAGGATGTCAGAGATTTTTTGAGAAAAATGGATACAAAAGAGGTAAGTGTTTACAGGAATCTTTTTAAAATTATAGAGAAAAACCAATTTTTCGGAGAGTAGATAACCGTTTACTATTTCCTCAATTTGTGTTATCTTTTTTACTGCATTGTTGTTCTTTTAAATTTCCGGAGAGGTGACCGAGTGGACGAAGGTGCACGACTGGAAATCGTGTGTACCGCAAGGTACCGCGGGTTCGAATCCCGCCCTCTCCGCCATTTTAAAAGAATACTTTTCGGGGGTCTGGTCCTGTGCAACGGCGGTATCCGAACCGTGTCAGGCCCTGACGGGAGCAGCACTAAGGGTATTTGCCGTGTGCCGCAGGTAACCAGATTCCCGCAAAGTATTTCATAAAGGGTGAATATGGCTTACAGTGTACTTGCGAGAAAATGGAGACCTTCCACATTTGATGAGGTCATAGGTCAGGAAGCGGTAATTCAAACACTTAAAAACTCAATTGAAGAGGGCCGAATTCATCATTCCCTGATATTTTCAGGTTTAAGGGGAACAGGTAAGACCTCTACTGCAAGGATATATGCAAAGGCTTTAAACTGTAAAAACGGGCCCACAGTTTCCCCCTGCCTTGAATGTGATGCCTGTAAGGATATTGCAGAGGGAAGGGATATTGATGTTATGGAGATTGACGCTGCATCTAACAAAGGGGTTGACGATATAAGAAATTTAAAAGAGATTGTGCAATACCCCCCGGTAAGAGACAGGTACAGGGTTTTTATTATTGACGAAGTTCACATGCTGTCAACTCACGCATTTAATGCTCTTTTGAAAACAATTGAAGAGCCGCCTGACTATGTTGTTTTTATACTTGCCACAACAGAGCCCCACAAAATTCCGGCGACAATTCGCTCAAGGTGTCAGATCTTTGAATTCAAAAAGATACCCCCTGTGAAAATTGTGGAGCATTTGAAGAGTATCTGCGAAAAAGAGAAAATTGAGATAGAGGACAATGCTCTAAAACTTATTGTTGATGCCTCTGAAGGCAGTATGAGGGACGCTCAAAGCCTTCTTGACCAGATTATCTCTTTTACAGGGGGAAAGATAAAAGAAGAAGATGTTTCCGTTGTTTTAGGTGTACCGGATTCAACTGTTTTTTTTGAAATCTTTAAAGCAATTCTTGATTCAAACGGCTCGAAAATTGTTGAGATACTTGATAAACTGGAAGAGAGAAATACTGATTTTGTAAAGTTTGTTTTGAGGCTTGGAGAATTTTTCAACTCTCTTCTTCATGCTGTTGTAAGCAAAGATAATGATTTTTTACCGGATTACCTGAAAGAGAAGAGGTTTTCTGTTGAGGATATTATAAGATACTTAAATGTAATTTTGCAGAATGAGAGGTTTGTCAGAGAGGCTTTTAATCCAAGAATTGCAGTTGAATTGCTGCTTTTTAAAATGGTTTTTGCCTCAAAGGTAATACCAATTTCAGAATTGCTTTCAAAAAAAAAACTGAATGAGAATAAAAGTTCTGTTTTTAAAAACAGTGAAGATGGATATTCAGAAAGAATATTTAAGAGAAATTCAGAATTAATTGATTTTATTAAATCCAGTTTCCAGAACTATACAGCTTTTAATTCCATTTTGAAAAAGGCTGAAGTTGATGTTGAGGGTAATATGGTTTATGTGACCCTTGACCCTGTTCCCTCTTCTGTAAAAGAATCTATTGAAAAAAAGGTTTTAAAGTCTATTGAAGGTAACCTTTACATAAGGTTTAAAAAGAGGTTCAGGTGTATGTTAAATATCCCTGAAATATCACCAAGAAAGAGTGTTAATGGGATTGAAAAACACCCTCTTGTAAAAAAGATAGTTGAAGAGTTTGATGGTAGAATAGAAAGAATTGAAAAATAGATGGAGGTTGTATGGCAGACATTAATTTTTTAATGAAACAGGCAAAGAAGATGCAACAGATGTTACAAAAAAAATTGGAGGAGTTAAGGGTTGAAACAACCAGCGGAGGTGGTGCTGTGAGGGTTGTATTAAATGGTCATAAAGAAGTGGTTTCTTTAAAGATTGAAGATGATTCTTTGATTGAAGACAGACAGATGCTTGAAGACCTTATTATTGCATCGTTAAAGGAAGGTTATAGAAAGGTTGATGAACAGATTGAAGCAACCATGAAAGGGTTTGGAGGAATGGGTTTCCCTGGTTTATTTTAAAAAATCAATAAAAAAAGGGGGATTTCCCCCCTCTTTTTTTCTTTTTTCTAATATTGTTAGTTTACCATTTCTCTCAGTTTTTTACCGGCTTTGAATCTAACAACCTTTTTAGCAGGGATCTTTATTGCTTTGCCAGTCTGTGGGTTTCTCCCCATTCTTTCAGGTCTTTCAACAACATCAAATGTTCCAAAACCAACAAGAGATACCTTTTCTCCCCTCTTTAAAGTATCACCGATTGCACTGATAATACCATCAACAGCTTCAGCAGCCTTAACCTTGGTAAGCCCTGTTTTCTCAGCAACTGCATTTACCAATTCAGTTTTGTTCATAAAAGCCTCCTTCAATTTTTCACAAGTTCCCTTGTGAGATTTAAGCATGTAATTACGAATTTATATTATTAGTAAACCATTTTACTGTCAAGAAAAAAATTAACTTTTTCCTTTTTATTCATCAGGCAGAGAAAGTTCATCATTTACTATTCTGTATTTGTAAGTTTTTCCGTCAAAATTATATACAAAAATTTTATTTTTTTTGTTATTTTTTAAAACTTTGTCTGGAAATCCAAGTGCTGTTATTACCTGAAGTTTGTGCATTCCATCCATTATTTTACCGTGTTTTGCGTACTCCCAGTAGAAATTGTAAACCCTGGCAACCCTTTTTTTCGGGTTAAAGTTAATAAAATGGTTATTAAAAACCTTCAGAGCATCGTTTATGGTTTTTATATTATCGAGCATAAGAACTCTATAAGTTAAAACATCATTGTTTTTTATTAGGTAAAAGTTTACGCTTTTTATTCCAGTGGAAGGATCTATTGAAATAGTGACTGAGTCAATTTTGAATTTTGTGAGGTTTAAAAAGTGTTTGTTTTCCCCATTGTTTGATATTATGGGGTTTCCAATGCTCCAGTAATCTTTCCCTTTTAAGGCATTTGTTAAAACAAACGAAGCCATGTGTTCTTCAAGGAGATTGTCACTTTCAAGAGTGTACCATTTCTTTTTCCTTTTATTATAGGCAGAGAGTGAAACTTTTATACAAACTTTGTCTTTCGTTATTTTTCCTTGAATATCAATCTTTTCCTTTTTCCATTTGGGTTTTCTTTTGAATTTCTGTGTTGGTGTCCCTATTAGAGGTCTTCTCCTTCTTTTAATTTTGAAAACCCTCTCACCCTTTATCATGTAATGTTTTGGGGTTGTGGTAAATTCTTTCAGATCATAATGCTCTTTTGAGTATCTTTTCAGTTCTTTTACGAATACTGGAAAAAGATTACTTCTGTTTACCTTAATGTTCAGGCATATAGTACCTGCCTGGATGTTTACCGGGAATAAAAGGCATGTTAAAAGCAATGAAATCAATCTTTTCATTTATTTCTCCTTTTTTATAAGATCCTTCATTTCTCGTACAGCCCTTTCCAGCCCAACGAAAATTGCTCTTGCAATTATTGCATGTCCAATGTTAAGTTCCTCTATTTCTGGTATGCTGGCTATTGGTTTAACATTTCTATAGTTCAAACCGTGACCTGCTGCGACCTTTAATCCTGATCTTGCTGCCAGTTTCGCAGCATTGATTATCTTGTCAAGTTCATCTTTCCTCTCATTTTCACTTTCGGCCTCAGCATATCTTCCTGTGTTTATTTCAATTATATCTGTGTTTAACTTGATACATCTCTTTATCTGTTCATGATCAGGGTCAACAAATATTGAAACCTTTATGCCGTGGGATTGATAGTCTTTAATTAGGGTTTTTAAGGTTGATTGATGGAGGATTACATCCAATCCTCCTTCCGTTGTCACTTCTTCTTTTTTTTCAGGGACAAGAGTGACGCTAAAAGGTTTTACCCTGCAGGCAATGTCAAACATCTCGCCCGTTGTTGCCATTTCAATGTTGAGTCTTGTTTTAATAAAGGCAGACAAAAGTTCCACATCCCTTTCCTTGATGTGTCTTCTATCTCCCCTTAAATGCACTGTTATTCCGTCTGCACCGGCAAGTTCTGCCAGAACGGCTGCGTAAACAGGGTCCGGGATGTCAATTTTCCTTGCCTCTCTTACAGTGGCCACATGGTCAATGTTTACTCCAAGTTTTGTCATTTATACCTCCGTTTTATTAAAAAATTCTATGATTTTTTTTCTGGCAAACTTCAATGGTTTTTCATCTCTGCTTTCTATTAGTATCCTTAAAATGTTTTCTGTTCCTGAGTATCTCGGAAATATCCTTCCATCTCCAAGTTGTTTTTCCAGTTCTTTTATCAATGGCACAAAGCCTTTTATCCTGTTAATGGGCTTCTTGCTATTTACTTTAATGTTAACCACTGTCTGGGGAAATAAAGGATAATTTTTTGATATATGCTCAAGATATAGGGATTGTGTATTTAAAATTTCGATTAGTTTTAAATAAATTGCAAAACCATCTCCGGTTTTGTTTATAGGGGAAAATATTGTATGGCCGGAGGTCTCCCCACCCAGTATTGCTCCTGTTTCTTTCATCTTTTCTTTAACAAACCTATCTCCCACAGGAGTTCTGAAGAATTTTATTCCCCTTTCTTTGCAGAATACTTCAACTGCGGAGTTTGTCATTACCGTGCCTACTAACTTTTTAACCTTTAAAAAGTCAGAAAGAAACATCAATATGTGGTCACCATTTATTATGTTTCCTTCTCTGTCTTTTCCCATTATCCTGTCCCCGTCTCCGTCAAATGCGAATGATTCAGGTTTTATATGTTCTGGATTTGCTGCTCCACAGTCCTTGTTTATGTTTTTCCCATCGGGAATGATGTTGTATGGTTTAAAATCAAGGTTAAAAAAATCCTGTGCTGTTTTTATAAAAAGGGAACAGGCCCCATTTGCACAGTCCAAAGGGATTGTTCTTTTTATCGCTGAAATTTTTATGTGTTTTTTAATTCCCTTAAAATATTCCAAAAGATATTCGGTATTAATGAAAAGTTGATCCTGAATATGGTTTTCAATGTGAGTGGTATTATCAAAATTATCAAATTCTTCTTCTATGGCTTTTTCTAACCCGTCACTTATCTTTTCACCATTTTTATCAAAGAATTTCAATCCATTGTGATTGTAGGGGTTGTGTGATGCTGTTATCATGATCCCACCGTCAAACAAGGGATTGTTCCCCACTATGTAAGACAAAACCGGGGTGGGGATACATCCAAGTAAAACAGCGTTTTTGTTTGAAAGTTTGATTGCAGAGATTACGGCATTTGCAATCCAGAGAGAGGATTCCCTGGTATCCCATGCCACAGCAATGTTTTTCAATTTAAACTTGGTTGAATAGATTAGAGTGACCTTAAAAATATCTTCCTCTGTGATCGGAAAAGTCCCTGTTTTTCCCCTTATGCCATCTGTTCCAAATAGTTTTGTCATTTAAATACTCTCACATTTACAAGTGAAGGGATGGTTTTAAATTTAACGATGTTTTTTACTTCCTCACCGTTTTGTTCAGAGTAATCGATTTGAGGAGTTAATATGTAATCCTTTTCTCTTGGTGCAAGGTTTTTGCAATCAATAAATACCTTGATCTTTTTTCTTTTTATTTTATCCACAGAACTTTTTGGGCCTTTAACCTGAACCATTATTTTTCGAGGATTTACCCATATCTTGTGTTTTCCTGTATTGGCAAGTGTTACAGGAATGTTTTTAAAAAGCCTTATCTTATCCTTTTCACCTATTACTATTTTGACCCTGACATTTGGGTTTGTCAGAAGTTTTAAAAAGTTTGAATTCAATATTACGACTGAGGTTGTTTCAAATGTTTTCAGTTTATTACTTACATCGATTACCTCTGTAGGGAAAAACTTGATCTTTTCGAGAATAGATTGTGGCCCCTCAACTCTCACCACTGGAGGGGATAGAATAATTTTTTTCACTTCAAGGTTATCCGGCAATTCTCCGACAATATTCGGTTTTATAGGTATAATTCTCGTAATCTTTTTTTCAATCTTAAATTGAATGGTGTTTGGAATAATGTTTATCACGGATACCCCTTGAGGTTTATGGACAAGTTCCTCAGTTAGAGGGATTGAATGAAGACCAAACTTTTTGTTTTTGAGATCAATTGTTATGTAAACATCTTCTGGTTTTATTTTTTTTATGATCTGTTCAGGTCCTCTTAATTGTACAGTGATTTCGTAAAGAACATCCCTTGTAAGTATCATATTATCAGAAGTATTTTCAAAGTATATGGGCGCCGTGAAGTTTTTTTCTATAATTTTTGGAGTTTTTTGACCGCTGATAACCGCCCAGACGATAAAGGCTATTAAAAGGGAAATTATTTTTAAAAACATTTCACTTTCAAAGATGTTTCCGTATTTACTCATGTTTAAAAAAACTCCTGAGGGTTACTAACATATTACTCTTTTTTTTCTTTTTGTTAATTTCAAGCAGTCCTTTTAAATGGTTTATCATTCCTTCAAGCGAGTTGTCTTTATAGTGCATAATGGTACCGTTTTTTGCAAATGAAATTTTGCCAGTTTCTTCCGAAATTATTATTGCTATTGCGTCCGTCTCTTCAGTAATACCTATTCCTGCCCTATGCCTTGTGCCAAAGTGGGGAGGCAAATGTGGATTTGAAGAGAGGGGTAACAGGCAGGAAGCGGCTGCAATTCTTCCATTTGAAATGATTATTGCTCCATCATGAAGGGCTGTTTTGGGTTCAAAAATATTTGCAATCAGGTCATAGGAGATAAGTGCATCTAAAAGTATTCCTGTTTCGATGTATTGTCCAAGCCCCTGTCCCCTTTCAATAACAATTAAACCACCTTTCTTTTCTTTGGACAGTATATTGGCAGCTTTTAAAATCTGCTCAATGGAACTTTCCTCAATGTTCTCCTGATGTTTAAAGAAAGAGTAGGTACCCAGTCTTGCCAGTATTTTTCTTATCTCATATTGAAACAAAACAATAACAGCAATAGGTAGAAAGTTTATGGTTGAATCTATTACTGTTTTCAGGGTGTTTAAATGAAAAACACCAGATAGTATGCTTGCAAGGAAAAGTAAGGCAATACCGGTAATCATCTGCATTGCCCTTGTCCCTTTAATGAGGAGAAGCAGTTTATAAATTATATAAGCAAGAATTAATATGTCTATAATATCGGTTATGGTTGGTATTCTTATTGCATCAATATGTGGAAATCCCATAACACTCCTTTAACTCCTTTGTTCACTAAAATTTTAACAAAATACACATTATATTTAAAAAAAAATTGCAAATTTAAAACCACTTAATATATTTTTATTTGTGCGAGGATTTTTTTATGGTATAAATACCATTCGGAGTTTTTTTTGGGGGGTGAAATTGACCAGGGACAGCAAGTTTTCACACATTAAAGATTATGCCATGAGTAAAGGTTCAATCACCTATGATGAGTTAACCAGTATGATAGATGCTGATACCAGTATTGAAGAGATAGACGGGCTTATAGACGATATGAAAAAAAGTGGAGTTGACCTCCTTGATTTCGAGAGGGAAGATAGTGATTACTACGGTACAGGGGAACTTGATGAGGTTGAGGAAAAAGAAGCTGATGATGAGAACCAGGAAGATTTGACTTTTGCACCGGGAGAGATTGATAAGGTTAATGACCCTGTAAGGCTTTATCTCAAAGAGATGGGAAATGTTGCGCTTTTAACAAGAGAAGAGGAGATTTACTATGCTAAAGAGATAGAATCTGGTATGAAAACCACTTTAAAGGCTCTATCCAGGATAAGGGTTGTTATCCCATACATCTTAAAACTTGGGGAACTGATTGAAGAAAAGCCATTTCACCTCAAAGAGGTTCTTGCGGTTGATGATGAGGCATTCGGGGAAGACAACAAAGCGCTTGACTATGCTCTTGATATTTTCAGAACCATAAGGAATGAGGAAAATAGACT
>Ga0256833_1002853_pt1 | contig 11976 bp, 8 predicted proteins | sample 356284metaG_FD_190535 | JGI IMG/M metagenome (GOLD analysis project Ga0256833, IMG submission 190535) | Hydrothermal vent microbial communities from Mid Atlantic Ridge, Atlantic Ocean - 356-284 | ecosystem: Environmental > Aquatic > Marine > Hydrothermal vents | place: Atlantic Ocean: Mid...
GTTTTTCATCGCATCACGCATTTGACGGGCGACATCGCTATCGGTTATATTATCAAGTATAGGTTTGTCATATTCATCAATGAGAATAACTACTTTTTGGTTGTATTTTGCATAAGATTTTCTTATCAATTCTTTAAAGCATCCAATAGGATTTTTAGACTTACATTTAATATCCAAATCATATTCTGCATCCTCCAATATCCACCTTAACCGCGGATAAAGTTGGTTTATGTCTTTTTCCACTCCGGAACCGAGACTTACACGTAAAACAGGATATTTATCCTCCCAATCCCATTTATCATAGATATAAAGCCCCTTAAAAAGCTCCTTTTTGCCCTCAAAAATATCCTTTAGTGTATCCAAAAACAAGCTTTTGCCAAAACGGCGTGGACGGGACAGGAAATAATACTCACCTCCTTGAATTAAATCATAAGCAATTTTTGTTTTATCTACATATACATAATTGCCTTCGATTATTTTACTAAATGTTTGTATTCCTATCGGCAGTTTTTTCATAATGGCTTGCTTTTATTAGCAAAGATACAATATTTTTTGTTTTGTTACTATTTTTGCTATGCTTAGCGGCAAAAACACGGACAAAACCACTTGGAGCATTTTTTTCCACCACACTTAATATCCGGTTATAAAATGCCATTACATCAGAGCTTTTTCAGTCGCAAATAAATTTGCGACACCATGACTTCAAAACCAGTTCAAAATCAGTTAATAGACAAACTCTACTACCTTTCAGGAACAAGTTCTTTCATCAGTCTTTTTGCATGGTAAATATATTTTAGAGCTGCATAAATACCGCCTGCATGCACACTTACTGCTCTATTGTATTCTTCATCATAGATAAAATTACCGGGTAGAGATTCAATATTACCGTCAAAAATCAAGCCTACAACTTCCTTATTTTTATTGATAATGGCACTTCCCGAATTGCCTCCGATAATATCATTTGTGGAAACAAAATCCAGAGGCTGTTGCAATAATTCATAAGGAGGATAATTCCAACGCTCAGGTAAACTCCAAGGATACTTATGATCAAAAGAATAGTTTTTATCATACATACCGAAAAAAGATGTCTTATATGGTGCTTTGGTACCATTAAAATCATATCCTTTTACTATTCCATCCGAAATTCTTAAAGTAAACGTAGCATCAGGTGGCAAATCAGAACCAAAATATTTAAAATATTGCTGTGCTATCTTACCTTCAAGATCTTTTCTACTTGAAGCAGTAGAATTGAAAGCTTCTGATGCATTTTTATATTGAGGTATCAATACTCGTGCAGCTTTTAGCAACAAATCTTTATTTTTCAAAAATTTATCAGGCTTACTATCAAGAATTTTTTTCCATTTATCTCCTTTGAGAAATTTGCTCTTCTTCAATAATAATTCTGAAAATTCTTTTCCCGACTTTCCATCAAAAAGATTATTTACTTCTTTATTATTTTCAGGTACATATTTCTTTATCAAATCAAATGTCATGGTAGTATAAAACTTATCATCATCATTACCGATTTGGTTTATCATATATGAAATCTGATTTTTCATATCATCAAGATCGTCAGCAGAAGCACCTGATTTAAGCATCTCTTCATATTTATAAAGCGAATGCATCAACATCAATGTATTACCACGCATCGGAGATGGTCCCAACAACATAATAGCCCAGGATTTTGGAGCTAAAGTATCGTAAATATTCTTTAATTCCTGCCAATAATCCTCACCTTTATATTTTTTGCGTACCATGTTTTCTATTTCGACCTTTCTATTAAAAAGATCGGGATTTTTCAGTCCGTTATATATTCCAGTGTAAGCTTTTTCTGAATTTGATAATCCGAAAATCATATTTAATAATTCGTCGGATGGATTTTTATCATATTTCTCTTGCAAATGCTCTCTTAATGTACCTAAAAAATCCAATGTCATAGGATATCGATATTTCCGATCCCATTTTAATTGATCTACAGTCCTATATCGTTCAGTACTTGCAGGATTACCAATGACAAAAACCAATTCGTTTTCCTTAGCTCCGGCAACATTGAATTTAAAATAATTGTCAGAAGAATTAACCGGTTTCCCTTCTTCATCATAAGCTCTCCAAAATGTAAAATCCACATCATATCTCGGATAGGTAAAATTATCAGGATCCCCACCGTAAAAAGCTATATCAGCTTCCGGTATCGCAACCAAACGAATATCTTTGTATTTTTTATATCCGTATATAGAATATTTCACACCGCTATAATATTTTACTATTTGCAATCTTAAATTTTTCCATGGCTCCAAACTCCTGTAATAACTTTTTATACTATCCATTGCTTCACCTTCTTTTGCTTCAAGATTATCAGCTTTGGATTCATTCATAAGTTTATTCATCTCACCGGTGATATCGGCAAGCATTGTCAATTGTTCAAAATATACACTTGAGACTTTTCTCTCATCAGCCAAAGTATTTGCGAAAAAACCATCTTCCAAAATATTTTCTCCTTCTTTTTGAGCTTCCAACACAGCATCCCTTGAGCAATGGTGATTTGTCATTATCAACCCGTTTGGAGAAACAAAAGATGCAGAACACCCTGTGGACATACGCAAAGCCGACATCCTCACGTCATCAAACCATTTATCATCAGGTGTGAAATCATAAGCTTTTTTAAGCCAGGTTTTGGGTGGATTTTCAAAAGTCCACATTCGTCCAAAATCATGAGGACCTGCTTTGGTTTTTTGAGCATTTGATACCGTATTTACTACAAAAAATATTACCAGTAAAATTATTAGTTTTTTCATAAATTGTGTTTTAATAAATTAATATAATATACAATTAATAATATCCCGTTTAAAACTGCAAATGTATTAATATTTTTTTTAAATCGTAGGTTATCTTATACCTTTGCTTCAAATTTTTCTATAAAATAACTATTTTAATATAAAAAACCTTATCTTGTAAAAATGAGAAACTATTAGTATGGATTCAAATATTTTTCATCCGGTATATGATTTTACACTTCGTGGGAACTATCCTAATTTTCACAATATTAATTTTTTCATCAGAAACAGGAATATCAATGTCAAACCCAAGGAAGGATATATACCACCTGAAGTTGAATACAGGGAAACAAAAAATTCCGCTACAAAAAAATTAAATGCCGAATTTACAGATATTCCATATTTATGCCAGGAAGATAATACAAGAGCTAAAAGATATTTATCGATGTTAATTGCAGCATCAAATGGAAATATATATGCAAAGGAAAAAATTGATTTTTATAGAAAACAATATTTGGATAATAAAAAATGGAGTTATAGAAACATAAATCTTAAAGAAAATAAATATGTGATTCATTCCGGAACAAAGAAACATTACAAACCGAAACTCATAAGTCATAAAGGAGTAAATCTTTTGGATATGATAAAAAAAAGTTATCCGGTACCGGATTTTTCAATATTGACTACGGAATGGTATTCATTAAAAAAACATAAAAAAGATAAACAATTGAAAATTGCACTTAGCAATCTGGAACAAATGACAGGTGATAAACTTGAAGATTCTGATTCCCCTCTTATTATAGCTATCAGATGTGCCATGCCGCACTATATACCCGGATTAATGCCAACATATTTGAATGCAGGAGTAGTACAAAGTACATTGGACAAACTTAAAAAACTATATGGTATCAAAGTAGCGGGGAAAATATATTTGGACATATTGATAACCATATACTCTCTTTTATACCATAAAAAAGAGTTGCCGCACCTGAAAGAATCTTTATATTTTGCCAATACAAACAATATATACAAACAAATACATGAGTATTTTGATCTTATTTCAAAAAAAGATAAACAATTATTAAAAGAGCCTTTTTATCAAATCAGGTTCCTACTGGATTCCGCTATAGATTTTTTTGAAAATAACAAAGACCTACCATATACTCTGATAAAACACAAAACTTATCCTTCTTTTATATTGCAAAAGATGGTGTGGACCATAAGAGATGAAAATTCATATCCTGGAGTACTATTCAGCAGACATTCCCGAACAGGCCTAGGATATCAAATCGAAAGCAAAAGGAATATTTTTGGAGTCGATATTATGTCCGGAAACATACAACCAACAGATAAAGAGTATTTTGAACGTAAAGAGATAAAGGGCAGTTATCCCGAAGTATATCATTTCACTCCTCAATTAAGAAAACTTGAAAAGCACTATAAATCTCCTGTTACTATTGAATTTGCAGCCGAATCGTTCAGTAATACACATTTGTTTGCTATGTTACAAATAAATAATTCGGAATTAACCGGTAGAGCTTCCTTATTATCTGCAATTGATCTATATGATAATAAAATCATTGATAAAGAGCGTGTCATCAAATTGGTACAACCCTACCACTTAAGACAGATATTTTCGGAAACTATCGAAGCTAAAAGCCTTAATGAACTTATTTATTTTTCCCAAGGAGTATCAATCTTGCCGAGATCGGCAGTTTCCGCCCGGATTTTCTTTACATCAGATGAGGTGATAAAAGCAAAAAAAAGAGGAGAAAAAGTATGTTTTTGCAAAGAACGTTTTGTACCGGCGGATACTATAATCATGAAAGAGGTCGATGCCATGATAAGTATGCATCCGGCTGCAATCCATGTGGTAACAGCTTGTAAAGGATATGGTATTCCTGCTTTTCTGAATCTGGAGAATTTCGGAGTAAAACTAAAAGGAAACAAACTTCAAAATTCTCAGGGGTTAACTATTAATGAAGGAGACTGGATAACCATTAGCAGCAAAAGAAAGACAATATTTTCAGGAAAAGCTAATTATGAACCTGCGAGATTCCAGCAATTTCTGGAAGGAGTAAAACTTGATTTGAATGAAAAGGAAAAAAAGGTATTTTATAATTTAAAAACAGCTTACAATAAATATAAAACAATTGTAAATTCGCTTGGTACAGAAGAAATAGCAAGCATTAACGATTTGATTAAGTTTATCGGAATTGATTTGGCGGATGATGAGAAAAAAGCTAAAACTTTTATCAATGAATGGTATGATTCTCATGAGGATTACTATTTAAATCAAATATTACAAAGCGAATTGGGTACTCATCAGGAAAGATACAAAATATTTAAATTTCTCACTGTCGATAGAAAAATATCGTTTTTTAAAAAAGCGATTTCATATTGTATGGAAAATAATATAAAAGGTTATCATGCCGGCTCTTTTATGCTTGGTAGATTTCTCAATATAACCTTACCCACAAGCTTCTGGAAGCAAGTAAATCCCAAGGAAATAATATTTTTATTAAATGAATACATTCTCTTCGAAAAATATATGTATGCCTTAAATATGATTGGAGAACGCAAAATCAACAGAGTACGCTCTTCAATCTTAACTGAAGGTCTCAGGGAAATTAATATCAATTTGTCCAATGCCAAAATATTCATTACTTTAAAACTGATTATTGATAATTGGAGCAATTTGGAACAAGAATTGACCGGTGAATATGAACCTGAAACCAAAGAGTTGCTCTTACTTCTAAAAACAAAATATGGTAAACTATATGATTACAACTCTACTTGGTCAATATCAAAATTAAAAAATATTTGTAATGAAGAAAATATTCCTTTACCCGATAAACTTGATTTTTAAAGTGCGGTTAAACAATTTCATATTTTTATTGTTTTCTTGCAGATATATTTAATCAAAATATTTAGTAATAATGTTAGAAAATGTAAAAACGATTAAGGACTTTGATCATCTTAATGATACAATTCAAAATGAAGAAGGAGTTGTAGTGTATTTTTCTCATGAAGCATGCAATGTTTGTAAGGTTTTAAAGCCAAAAGTTGCGGAAATGCTTGAAGAAAAATTTCCTAAATTAAAAATGGTTTATTCGGATACTGTAAAAATACCTGAAGCAGCCGGGCAAAATCGTGTTTTTGCAGTACCTACAATACTTGTTTTTTTAGATGGCAGAGAATATATTCGAGCCAGTAGAAATATCAGCGTTGACGACCTACAAAGACAAATCGAAAGGCCTTATAATCTTATGTTTGAAAATTAAAAAAAAGGGTGAAAATATCACCCTTTTTTTAATTAATGTTGTATTATCAATTTCTTTGTTACTCTTTGCTTTCCGTCAAAAAGATAATAAAAATATATTCCGCTTTTAAATTTTAAAGTATTAACTTTTAATTTCTTTTGCCCGGGTAGTATTTTTTTATCAAATATCTTTTGCCCTGAAAAATCATATAGCTCAAAGTTTACTTCACTATTACCTGTGCCAACCAAATCAATAATTGTATATGAATTTGCAGGATTAGGATAGTTTTTACCAAGGTTTATATCAGTTATCAATTGATTAAATTCAACATTGCTAATCAGTCCGTCAAACCAATCTTTTGTCGCCTTGATTATTGCATTTGAAACGGACTTGGAAGCAATTTGCTCAGGTCCTAAACCCATATATACTATTTTATAATTATTTTTTTGCATCCAGTAGCCTCCCGGTTTATCATTGTTGGCATAACGTAAAAATATATGTCCCAAAGTATCTTTTGGCTCTATCTGATCGGGATAAAGATATTGCGAACCATACACTTTATTAATACCGGCTCCCTCTATTTCACCATAAAGAGGATCATCTTTTTCGATTTTAAATTTAGTTGATTCAGGACTTCCATCGTCCAGGAATTTTGCACGCAAATACTTATTCATAAAAATCTTTTGTATTATCGTTCCGTTTGCACTGCTATTGCCGCTTAAAATATCCCATCCGGCATCTTGTCCTGTCATCATCAAATTACCTCCGTGATCAAGAAATTTCTCCAATTTATAAGTAATATTATCATTTAAAGCAGGAAAGAACCATCCTATCGATAAAAATACATTTTTCATATCTCCCAAAAGATTTTCATCATAGGCCTTACTAAATGTCTCATAGCCCAAATATCCGAAATTTTCACTTTCTGCTGCCGTCAAACCATCAATATAAGGTTTAACAATATCGACAGTACCCGCAGAGGGGAGATTATTGGTCAATACGATAGATTCCACATTATTTATAGCGGTAAATCCCGATTTTAAAATATGGGTACCATCCTTTGATACCAAATTTGCCTTGAAGTACCCTACTCCACCAATTCCATTTGTATTTACAGATATTTTAAAAGGAGTTCTACCTACTTCAAAAGAAGTATCAAGTTTTTGAATTATCTCATTATTAAATATCAGATCATAAGTCCAACCCTGAGGATATTCTCCGTCAATCTCAAGCCGGAAATTTTGACTCTCAGATGTGAAATTATCAAGACTAAAGTTAAAGTCCAGAATATCTTCATTTCCCTTAATGCTACTGTCACTTACAAAATCAACCAGCCAATCCAAAGATGAACCCGAATTTACAATATGTTTATTTTTGGTATTAACTACATAAGCAAGAACATAAATTTGTGTAGGATCCCATTTCCCTTTATCAATAGCAAATTTCAAATTATAAACTTTTTCACCACCAACCGGAGCAGCAGTAAAAGCATCTTTTTTGATTAAAAATTTCCTAAATACATCCGGAAATTCTTTTTCTCCGTTTGGAGCTCCGTTAAAATAAATTAATTTTTCAACTATTGCCACCCGGATAATATAATTTCCCGGTTCCAGCTCATCAAAGCTTTTAACTCTCACTATAGCCGATATGGAATCTTCACCTGTCTCCTGCCCTACTATTATTTTCAAAGGACTGTTTCCTGCTTCGGAAAGCATTCCTTCATTTGCATTAATAGGAGATCCAATTCGTTTACCATTAGCATACATATCGGGGACACCACTAACACCATAATATTGAGTAATTTCTTTATTTTCATCTTTATTGTAAAGATACATAGGGTCGGCTGCCGAAGGCCACCACGGATGAAAAGCAATATGATGAGCCCTATCGGTATTCTTTTCATAAAACTTTCTAAAAACAGGGTTTTGAGAAGCACATGGGCCACAACCTGTATTGGTAAAATGTTCAAAAAGCACATATTTTTTTGCTTGTTGAGCTGATATTTCGGAGCTAAAGAAAAATAAAGCTACAAAGAAAATCAAAATTGGGGAAAATATATTTTTACTCATAAAAAATAAAATTAAATGTTTAAATAAAATCAAATATATGAATATTATTATATTTCAAACATATTTTCAATTTAATTCTGATTTATATATTGGTAAAACATTATTTTTTTTTAAATTGTATAATGTAAACTTATGAAATCATGCCTGAAAATATTTTTCTCCATTTTTACATTTTGCGGTTTCAAATTCTCTCTCTTCATAATTCATGACTTAAGATTTATTATTAACTTCCCTTTTGTCTTTTTATTTATGTCTATTACTTTTTAAATTTTGAACTTTATTTTTTGTATTGGGACAGTTTTTTCAATTCTAATAATAAAAACTAAGAAGAGATATTTTTGATTATAATCATAAAACTTGAACATTAATTTATTTTTATTGTTGTTTATCCGTTATTTTGCATTCAAAACAAAAAAAATATATAATTATGAGTTTTTTCAATAATTTACTAACAGTTAGTTTGACTTTGTTTGCCGTAATTGATATTATTGGCTCTATACCGGTATTAATAGATATCAAAAAAAAACAAGGACATATTCAATCGGAGAAAGTAGTAATTTATGCAATGCTTTTGATGATCATTTTTCTTGTATTAGGAGATAGCTTACTTAAATTAATCGGTATTGATGTTGAATCGTTTGCTATAGCCGGAGCTTTGATTATTTTTATTATTGGACTTGAAATGATTTTGGGAATAGAAATAATGAAGCCTGACAAGGATCTTGAATCTGCAGCAATAGTTCCTATAGCTTTTCCATTGATAGCGGGAGCAGGAACAATCACAACAATAATATCACTAAAAGCTTCTTATTCCAATCTTCAAATATTGATAGGAATTTTGATAAACCTTATAATTGTTTATATAATATTAAAACTTATCCCTATCATCGAAGGCAAAATCGGTAAAGCATCCATAAGCGTATTAAGAAGGATTTTCGGTGTGCTTCTTATTGCTATCTCAGTAAAAATATTTACTACAAATATTACTGTAATATTAAAAAATAATATTAATTTTTAAATTAGCTTATATATGTTTTCCTTTGATATATTTTATTAGTAAAAGATGAAGCAAAAATAAGTTTTTATGCAAATAGAATCCTCTGTGCAGTTAATTTTTTAATTTTAAAAGCCAAAATTTTGATTTTTTTCGTTATTTATTTTAAACAATAGAAAAAATGTTTTAATATTGTGGTAAGGAATTTACAGTAATTACTTAAATGAAGTATTTTTTAGCTGAAAAATCATTTTTTGGGCGTTAAATTAACTTTTTATGGGTATTACTAATTTTTTATACTATTAAAGATTTTTGAATAAAATGATTCTACCTGAATAGATACTTTTTTTAAAAACATAAAAATTTTAAACAGATGAAAATTATAATTAATCTAATTTTAGTCTTATTGATACTTGCTTTTGCATATTTTTTATATCAAAGTATAGCTGAACCGATTAGATTTACAGATGAAAAAGTAAAAAGAGAAAAAGTAGTGATTAACAGATTAAAAGATATTAGAAAATCTCAGGAAATATTCAGAGAAATCACAGATTCTTTTGCCAATAATTTTGATACCCTAATTTATGTATTAAAAAATGATAGTATTCCGGTTATTAAGATAATAGGAAATCCTGACGAGATTGGAACTGAGGATGCAGTTGAATATGATACAATATATTTCAGTGCATTGGATTCTATAACTAAAATGAACATCAACTTAGATTCTATACCATATATTCCGTATGCAAATGGCAAGAAATTTTATATGGAAGCCGGTGAAATCGATTATCAAAAAACAAAAGTTAATGTAGTGGAAGCAGGAGCTGCCTACAAGGATTTTATGGGTAAATATGCTGACAAAGCTTATAAAAAATACGAAACAGGTTATGATCCGGAAAATATGGTTAAATTCGGAGATTTGAATTCACCTAACCTAACAGGTAATTGGGAATGACAGGAATCGACATACAAAGTCCGGAACTATTCAAAAGTAACAATAAATATAAATTGTCCTCAATTATTTCCGGGGACAATTTGCTTTTTAGTATTTCTCAAAAATCAAATGGCAAAATACTGGCTGTTAAAGAGATTCTTAATCTAAAAAAGAACTTTTATTTTGATATCGATTATATAAAAACACTTTTTAAGGAAAATCAACTCTTACACAAAAATATAGATCAAATATCAATAGCCATATTAAATCCTGATTTTTCAATCATTCCCGCCAACTTTTATAAAAAGAGTATTAATAAAGACGCATTGTCTGCTGTCTCAATCAAACAATATCAAAAAGATTATACAATACTGAAAAATCATATCGATATACCGGACTCATATTATTTGTTTATTTTCCCTGAAAAACTAAAAGAATTTTTAAAAACCACTTTTAATACGGTAAATATCCATCACGCAAATGAAATACTGATTTCCAAATATAAATTTATAGATTCTTATGGTAATACTATATTAGCAAATTTGAATAACAATTACCTTCAAACTGCTGTATTCAAAAATGGCAATTTTATTCAAACCAATGTATATTCTATTGATACTAAGGAAGATATTTTATATTATATAACAACTAACTTATCAAATAATGTCATTCCGGTAAACAAAGCCAATGTCATATTATCCGGAAGAATCACTTCAGAATCAATTGCCTATAAGTTACTTTATGATCATATCAAAAATCTTTCTTTTGTGAAAAATATTCCACGCTTGGCATTTTCCAATATGTTTCTAGGAAAACCCAAGCATTTATTTTTTGATCTTTACGCTTTGTCATTATGCGAATTATAAGCGGTAAACTAAAAGGGAGAAAGTTTAATCCACCACTGAAAAAATGCCGGACGAGACCTACAATGGACATGGCGAAAGAAGGTTTGTTTAATATTCTTGCAAATCAAATTCAGTTCAACGAGATATCCGTATTGGATTTATATGGCGGAACCGGCAGTATTGCACTGGAATTTATCTCAAGAGGATGCCCTCTTGTCACATACGTTGATAAATCTCATATTTGCGTGAGTTTTGTCAATGACATAAATCATCTTTTATCATTGCAAAAAGAATTTAAAATTATAAAATCCGATGTCCTTTTATTCTTAGAACGAAATACGGATAAATATGATCTTATTTTTGCAGACCCTCCGTATGACTATAAATTTATTGATAAAATTATTGATAAAATTTTTAATAAGAAACTCCTAAATACCAATGGTCAATTTATTTTGGAACACGATAAACACCATAATTTTACAGAGCATCCCTTTTATCTTAATTCAAGAAAATACGGTACAAATATATTTAGTTGGTTTGGATATTGATTTCAATTAAAATGTCAACCATTTTTATGAGACCTCATACTTTGAACTTTTGCCTTTGAACTTTGAACTTTATACTTTGAACTTTATACTTTCAAACCTTCTCCCACTCATACCCTATTATATTCCTTTTCTCTTTGCTAAATTCTATACCTATAAGGTAAATATTGTCAAAATCACTATATTTTTCGTAATAGCGTTTTTCTTTGATTTGTTTCAAAGCAGCTCCGGTTGCTTTTTCTGACAATTTAAATTCTATGATAAAAACCTTGTCCTGATATTGCAAAGTAAGATCTATGCGACCAAAATTGGAAACATCTTCAGGTATGGTTGTCATACCGATACTTGCCAGATATGCATATACGACACTGGCATAATAACCTTCAAACTCAGGTAGTTTATTATTGGTGAAATTGTTGTATGGGATTGATGCAAAAAGAGTAAAAAGTGCATCTTTAAGACCATCCAAATTCTCATTTAATAGCATATCAAGAATACTTTCCTGATATCGCAGTTTTTCTGCAGTTTGAGTTGTAAGGTAAGTTATAAACA
>Ga0256833_1002854_pt1 | contig 11974 bp, 15 predicted proteins | sample 356284metaG_FD_190535 | JGI IMG/M metagenome (GOLD analysis project Ga0256833, IMG submission 190535) | Hydrothermal vent microbial communities from Mid Atlantic Ridge, Atlantic Ocean - 356-284 | ecosystem: Environmental > Aquatic > Marine > Hydrothermal vents | place: Atlantic Ocean: Mid...
GAGCTAGTGGGTAGCCTAGCCGAGGCAGTGAAGAGGGCGTTGCGGGGGAAGAGCTTCATACACAAGCTCGTAGTCGAGGTCTCGAAGCCTGAGGACGCCCTAACAGCTGCGAGGCTGGGAGCGGATGTCGTGATGCTAGACAATATGAGCGTGGAGGAAGCCTCAGAGGCCCTGAGGCTCCTAGAGGAGGCCGGTCTCCGCGGTAGGGTTATAGTTGAGGTGAGCGGGGGCATAGGCCCAGATAACATAGTGGATTATGCCTCCCTAGGAGTAGACGTGGTGAGCACTAGCTACCCCTTCTACAGGCCGGAGCGCATCGACTTATCGGCCGAGATGGTGAGGCCCTAGGGGGTGGCTCTGATGGCTAGGAGGGTAGGGTTGATTGGGTGTGGCTCGATAGGCGGGGAGATAGTGAAGGCGATAGCCTCAGGCGTTGTTAAAGCAGAGCTAGTAGGCCTCTTCGACATATATCCTGAGCGGTGTAGAAGCCTACTAGAGTCAACGGGCATTAGCGCCAGGATAGTCGAGGGCCTGGAGGAGCTCCTAGAGCTAAAGCCCGACCTGGTAGTGGAGGCTGCGAGCCAGGAGGCTGTCAGGAGGTATGCTACCAGGATCCTCGAGGCGGGGGTGGACCTCGTAGTCATGAGTGTTGGAGCGCTGCTGGATCCCAAGCTAGCTGAAGCGCTGAGGGAGGCATCGGCTCGGGGTGGTGCCAGGGTCTACGCGCCCACGGGGGCAATAGCGGCGCTCGACGCAATCAGGGCCGCAAAGCTCTCCGGTATTAAGAGGATCCTCCTCAGAACAGTGAAGAACCCTAAGAGCCTCGGCGTCGAGGCCAGCTCTAGGAGGATCCTCTTCAGGGGACCAGCCTCCGAGGCCGTTAAGAGATTCCCCTTCAATGTAAACGTCGCGGCCGCCCTAACGCTTGCATCGGGTGTTGAGGTTGAGGTGGAAGTAGTCGCCGATCCCTCCGTTGGGAGGAACACCCACATAATAATAGTTGAGTCGAATGCCTCGAGGATAGAGGTCAAGGTAGAGAACATTCCAAGCCCCTCGAACCCCAAGACGAGCTGGCTAGCGGCCCTCTCAGCAGTGGAGCTACTCAGAAGGCTCACGGGTGGCGACTGGCTGGTCGTCGGGAGCTAGCTCAAGCTACGCCCCGCGCTAGCGTTGCTATCACGAGGGAGCCCGTGAGATCCACGAGGGCCGTTATGAGGGGTAGGGCTGCGTTGTCCGGGTCTAGGCTAAGCTTGTAGGCCGCCGCAGCGACCCCGACGCCCATGGCGCTGCCTAGGGCTACTATAAGCGAGCCGCCGCCGACTATCGCCGTAAGCATGCCCCTCGGGTGCAGGGGTAGGCCTAGGATCCTCCCCCATGCGATCCCGAGACCTGTGAGCACCAGGAGGTTTGGTAGCGTGCCGAGGAGGGCTTCGGCCATCATTGCTGGCGCGTAGGCGAGCAGCCTCTCAGGCCCATAGAGGTGTATGATTGTTGAGCTCCTACTAGTCACAACGGAGGCGGATGCTCCAGTGTCTTCGAGGAGGCTGGCAACTATGTGTATGAGCCCCGCGGTGTAGAGTACCGCCCTCGCCCTCGACAGCACGCCGCCCGCGATGCTCTCGACGACGGCGGTTAGGATCATAGCCACTACCAGGTCCCTAACAGTTGAGGCCAGCCTCCCCCCGAGCCTAGCGGCCACTACAAGGCCCGTGAAGGCCGCCCAGAGGGTTAGGAATGCCGCTATCCCTTCCACACTCCTCGAAGCAATCAACAGCGCTGCGAGCACCAGCGATGGTATGGAGACTATATCGCCCACCACAGTCAGAACGGGGGCTGCCACGTTGTCCGGGTTAACCCCCCTCCTATACACCCATACAGCAACGAAAACCGTGAAGGGTATCATCGCCACAAGCACTAGGGCGCTGGAGATCCCCGCCGCAGCTATCGCTCGGAGCCCGCTGATCCCCGAGGCCGCAGCCGCCATGAGGGCTATGATAACGCTAGCAGCGAACGAGGCCACCACCGCCGCCGGCGCCTCGGACCTCATGACGCCGGAGATGCTGGTCTCGCCGATGCCTAGCTGGAGGCGGGTCGATATCCTAGCCGCCATGGCCGACATGTTGCCGCCCCTGAGGTTCGCCAAGCCGGGTAGTAGGGCTAGGATTATGGGGTAGGTCCTGAGGGCCCACGCGAAGTAGGCTGACACGAATACGTTGAAGATGTCTCCAACGTTTGCTATCAGGACCCCAGACATTATCTCGAGGACATGCCTGAGGCGGGGGCCCCTGAGACCCCAGGGCCTCCTGAGCCCGAGTAGCGCCCCCCAGGGCCCCCGCCTCAAGTCACCCACCATAAGAGGCCCTGGGGGGCGGGGTTTTAGTGGTCTAGTGGGGGATCCTCGTGGCCATGAAGGCCTCGTACGGCACGTCTAGATCCTCATCCGGCTTTAGGATCCCGCGGTTCCTGAGTATCTCCCTGGTGAGTATCCAGTATAGCAGGGCCAGGCTCCTCCTACCCTTATTGTTCGCGGGTATGACAAAGTCTATGTTCTCGACCTTATTATCAGTGTCGGCGAAGGCGACCACGGGGACTCCGACTTTCGATGCCTCCTCTATGGCCTGCCTGTCGGTTCTGGGGTCAGTCACTAGGACCACGTCTGGCTCCATGTAGTACTCTAGGTGGGGATTCGTGAACACTCCCGGGATCACCCTGCCAAGTATGGTCTTGCACTTAACCCTCTCACACATCATAGAGGCGGGCTTCTGCCCGTAGAGCCTGGTTGAGACGACGACTATCTTCTCAGGAGGCTCGTATCTCGCCAGGAACCTAGCGGCTATCCTTAGCCTCTCATCTATCTTCATGACGTCGAATATGTAGAAGCCGTCCGGGTGTATCCTGTAGACGAACTGCCTCATGTACTTGGTGCATATCTGAGTCCCAAACACCACGCCAGCCTTCTTGTAGAGCTCCACGGGGACCAGGGTCTCCCTCTGACTGCTCACTCCACACCACCTCCCAGGGTCTCCCCCTGCATCTGGCGGGCAGCCCTCATCCTTATAACGTGGTACATGGCCATCTCCTCTATGTAGGTTACACTCGTGAAGAGCGTCCTCCTACAGCAGTACCTATAGACCCCCAGGTCGTCGAGGACCTTGGAGGGATCCTCCCCGGCCCTCACCCTCCTCTGGAACTCTTCCCAGAGGTGGCCCAGAGGGGCCCCGCAGGTGAAACACCTGACTGGAGGTAGCACCGCTAGACACCCCCGAGGCATCTACCTGTAGCTCTTCTGCCAGCGCCTCCTAGCGCTGTACCTCATGTACTTCTCGGGCTCCGTCCTCCTCGGGTCGCCGGCTAGCATTGTCCTATCGTACTCTTCGAACACCTCCCTAAGCCTCTCAGCGATCTCATTCATAGCCCTACACTCCTCGCCTTCACCCTCGCAGCGGAAGTACTCCACCAGCCCCCTAGCTATGGCCATCCTGACGGCGTCGGCCTGCCCCATGACTCCACCGCCCTGTACGTTGACGTCTATGTCGACTAGGCTCCTCACCTTCTCCCCCGCTAGGAGGAGGGGCTCCATCATCTTTATGCGGGCCATCTCGATGGGGTACAACTCTATGGGGATCCTGTTCACCCTAACCCTACCCTTACCGGGCCTTATAACGGCCCTCGCTATGGCCCTCTTCCTCTTACCCGTAGCTATCACTATTCTCGCGCTCAAACCTCCACCTCACCCCTCCAGCCCAGCTCCCTCGCTATCCTACCGAGGGTAACATAGCCTCTCGAGAGCCTCGAGGCGTCAGCCTCCTTGAAGCGCAGTAGCTCCCGGGACTGGAACTCCCTTGGAACGCCAATATACGCCTTGAGCCTCTTAAGGGCCTCCCTCCCCCTCCTATTATGCTTGGGCAGCATGCCCCGCACGGCGGCCTTGAAGAGGCGTATGGGGCTCCTAGGCCTCTTGGGCCTGAGCCTGTGGCTGTAATGGCTCTTAACCCCTAGAATGGTCCTCTTGTAGGACTGTATCACCATGACGGGATCCCCGCTCACTACCACGTCCTGCACATTCACCACAACAACCCTCTTGCCCTCGAGTAGCTTCTTAGCCACTATGCTCGCAAGCCTACCCAGTATGTGTCCCCTACCATCAATGACTAGGAGATCACCCTCACTCATGCGCTTCACACCCCCTAGATTAGGATCCTCACGCCACGGGCGGTCTTGTTCTCCTCTAAGAGCTGCTTGATCGTTAAGGCCCTCCCACCCGCAGCCCTTATCTTGCGGAGGGCCTCAGCGCTGAAGGCATACGCTGCAACGGTTACGGGTTTCTCGAGGCTCCCCGCCCCTAGTACCTTGCCTGGCACCACCACTACCTCGCCCTCCCTGGCGTACCTGTTTATCTTTGATAGGTTGACCTCGACCCTCCTCCTGGTGGGTCTGAGCAGGAGCTCGGCCACGTATCTCCAGGCGGGGGCGTTGTAGGCCCTGCTGGCCTTGCGCAGCTCGTGTGCGAGCCTCCTCAACTCGAAGTTCGTGGGGCCAGTCCTCTTCACTGCCTATCACCGCCCAGCTTGTCCAGCTCCTCCAGCAGCCTCCTGGCGCGCTCCTCTAGCCTTTTAGCAGCCTCTAAAACTATTCGCTCCGGCCTTAGGGCCCCCGTGGATTCAACCTCGAGTATGAGGCGATCCCTATCGTACTCCACCTCGAGAGCCCCCCGGCACGCCTCCTCGGCGCAGTAGAGGAGGCCGCTAGTCCTCCTAAGCTGGGGCATTGCCACGCTACCCTTACCACCCGACTCGAGTAGCTTCCTGACCTCGGGGTAGGCCTCCAGGCACTCTAGGCACTGGGGCGTGGCGGCCTCGGAGTTGTAGTGGATGACCGGCGTGTAGCGTAGAACACTTACGGAGGCCGGGCTCCACTTGCCGTGTTCACTTCCCCTGCCGAGCCTGGCGTAGGCGACTACATGGAGCCTCTGCCCGGGGGCGAGGTAGGTTATCGGTGTCTCCGGGTAGACCGGGGCAACGTCGGGGTCGCTTGAGACGAGCTGTCCAGCCTTGACGTATCTACCCGAGTCAGCGTCCTCGGGCACCTCATCTTCTAGGACAAGCTCGACATAGCAGGATCTATCGGTCTCCTTGGCCCCGCGGCACTCCTCGGGTGGTTTATACTTCTTCAGGGCTTCATCGCTCTTAAGCACGATCAAGCCCAGCCTGTGGGCTATTATCTCGTCGTGGACCCCAGTATTGTTATCGTAGAAGTAGGCGAAGTCAATGGCCATAGTTGGAACGTCTGAGAGCACGAGCCTCCTTATAGCGTTGACCACGGCGACGTGATACCCTCTAACCATGAGGATTATCCTGTTGTCATCGTGATGCAGAACCTCTATACTAGGCTCGGCCAAGACGCTGGCACCTCTCCCGAGAGGAGGGGGCTAGACTCTCCTACCCCTCCTGCCGCCGGGCCTCCTGGTTGTGTCGTGGGGTATCGGCGTTACATCCTCTATTCTGCCTATAATGAAGCCCGCCCTAGCCAGGGCCCTTATCGCCGCCTGAGCCCCCGGGCCGGGGGTCTTGGGGCCGTGGCCGCCGGGCGCCCTAACCTTGATGTGGATGGCAACGATACCCCTCTCCATGGCCTTCTGGGCCGCCCTGCTGGCAGCCATCATGGCGGCGTAGGGGCTTGGCTTCTCCCTGTCGGCCTTAACCACCATGCCGCCTGAGACCCTGGCCACGGTCTCGGCGCCCGTTAGATCTGTTATGTGCACTATAGTGTTGTTGAAGCTGCTATAGATGTGGGCTACCCCCCACTTGAGCTCCCTCTGATACATGGCCATCCAGTCTCACCTCCTAGGCGGCCTGCTGCTGGGCCCGCTCCTTAAATGGGCTCCCCGGGGCGTAGTCTATCTTGTCCTCCTCATCCCTCGAGACGAGGTAGCCGGGGCTCGTCACCCTCCTGCCTGCTATGGCTATGTGCCCGTGCACTATGAGCTGCCTTGCCTGATGTATGGTTCTGGCGAGGCCCCTCTTCCACACTATAGTCTGGAGCCTCCTCTCGAGTATGTGCTCGGCCGTGAGGCCCAGGACATCGTCGAGCGTAGCGTTCTCAGCTACTAGCCCCATCTTATACAGCCTGCTCAGAAGAGCCCTCTCCCTCTCCCTCCTGACGTCCTCGGGCAGGCCTAGGAGCCCCCTAGCCATGTGCCTGAACTTCCTGGCGAGTGTTGCCGCCCTCCATAGCTCCCTCTTGTTCTTGAGGCCGTACCTCCCCATCAACTCCAGCTCTTGGAGCAGCCTCTCCTTTATCCAGGGGTGCTTGGGGCCCTCCCACTTCTTCCTAGGCTTCCTAGGATCCCCCATGCGGCGTCACCTCTTCTTCCTAACGCCAACAGTCATGCCGAGTCTCCCGGTGGTCCTAGTCCTCTGCCCCCTAACTTTGAGTCCGAGCTTGTGGCGTATGCCCCTCCAACTCCCTATCCTGATTTCCCTCTCTATGTCCCTCCTAGCTTGGAATATGAGGTCGGCCCCTATGAGGTGGAGGTCCTCCCCGGTCTCGTAGTCCCTCCTCCTATTGTAGAGCCACTTGGGGAGCCCGAGTTTCCTGAGATCCCTAACGGCCTCCTCTATCCTCCTAACCTCCTCGTCGGTCAGCTCACCGATCCTCCTCTCCGGGTCGAGGCCGAGGGCCTTTATCACGGCGTTCGCAGTCTGAAGCCCGATACCCTTAATCTCGGCTAAGCCATACGGTAGCTTGAGTTTACCATCTATATCGGTCCCCGCGATCCTAACTATATACCGGAACTGGGTCTCGCCGGCTTCACTCAAACCCCACCTACACCCCAAGGCCAGGAGCTGGCTCCACGGGCCCTTAAAGTGTTTGATGGAACCGCCGCGGCGGCACCCTCAGCACTGCAGGTGCCTCCTAACCTCCTCGAGGGCCAGGTCGGCGTGCTTCTCAGCGGGCCTCACACCCCTGAGGGTTGCCACGACTCTGCCATCGATTATTATGTAGGTGACCCTCTCAGCGCTGGGCCTCTTACCGCCCCTGAGTATGCCTAGCCTCGAGGCCAGCTCACCCTGTGGGTCGCTGAGGAGCTTGAATCTCAGGCTCAGCTTCTCCGCGAACCTCCTATTCCTCTCGGGGGGATCAGTCGAAACCCCATACACCTCGACGCCGCACCTCTTGAACTCGTCGAGAAGCTCGTTGAACCTGGCCGCCTCCCTAGTGCAGCCCGGCGTCATAGCCCTCGGGTAGAAGTATACCACGAGGCCGCGGGCGTTAACGTTCCTAAGAACGACTTTCTCCCCCGTATGAGCCGTGAACTCCCATGAGAGTAGCAGGCTAGCCGCATCACCCTCCTCAGGGGCCAAGAGCGCCTGCACCCATGGAGCCGTGGGGCTCGGGGGGTTTAACTGGTAGTGTAAGTAGAAGACACCGGGGTGCTTCAGCCTCTTGGCCTCTGCCTCCCAGCGCGGTGGTACCCCTGTGCGTGGGGGAGTAGGTGGTGCCTGGTGGAAGTTCGCTTACTGGCCACTCCTATGGCTCGCAGCCATTGTGGCCCCCCACGCTCTCTTGGGGGGCTCCTGCCGCTTGGAGGGAGTGGGGCTGGAGGCGTCGAGGCTCCTCGGCTTGATCCTCATAGCCTGGGCCACAGCGTTAACCAGTGTTGCGGGGAGGACCCTGAGGCTCTACGGCCACAGCGAGGGAGGAGGCTTCTGGCCTGATAGGCTGGTTAAAGTTGGGGTCTACTCTTGTATGAGGCATCCACAGCATCTAGGACTAGCCTTGGCGGCCGTGGGCCTCGGGCTTCTGCTGGCCTCGCCGGTGGCGATAGCCTCTAGTGGCTGGGCGGTCGCTGGAACCCTGCTCTTCGTGCTACTAGTAGAGGAGCCCGAGTGCTACTTGAGGTTCGGCCGCGAGTACCTGGAGTACTCGATGAGTGTTAAGGCGTTCAGCCTCGACCCCCGATGCCTCCTACGGGGGCTTAGAGCCCTCAAGGGCACCACTCGAGCACGTAGCCCCCCTCGAAGCCCCCGCGCTCAACCCTCTTCCTGAGGCGTGTCTCCTCGAGATCCTTCCAGGTGTGACCGGACACTCTGAGCCACGAGTGGAGGGCTTCTATGAGGTCGGCTGCCTCGCCTATGTCACCGCTCGAGGCGAGCTCTAACGCCTCCTCGACTATCTTATCGAGGAGCAGGCGCTCTAACTTGCGGCCCGACGCCCTCCCGATCCTACACCCCCTAGCCTCGAGGAGCCGCGCCAAGCCGTCCCTGACTAGCTTAGCCATCCCAGCCGCCTCCCCCGGAGGACTCATAGCTGGGTTACCGTTTGCTTGTATAAACTCGAAGCCCCGTTGTCGGCGGCGTGTCAGTGCCTCTAGGGGCCTCAGTCCCACCTATATAACCCCTCGCGGCGGCTCCAGCCTCCGCAAGCGGGGGCGGGGGTACTGGCTTGCCTAAGAGGCCTAGCAGGGTTAGTAGGAGGATCCTGCAACACGAGCTTGTGCCTGAGCATAGGATTCTCACGTTGGAGGAGGCAGCTAGGCTACTCAGAATGCTCGGGGTGAAGCCTTGGCAGCTACCCCAGATCAGCGTTAATGACCCCGTGGCACGCCTTCTCAAGGCGAAGCCCGGGGATATTATTGAGATTAGGCGCCGCTCCCCCACGGCGGGGGAGGCCGTGTATTATAGGATAGTGGTGCCCCAGTAGCCGGGGGGTTGGTAGCGCTTGTCGTCGACTGGTAATCGAGGCGGAGCTGGGAGCCCAGGGGCCTCTACGCTAACGGCCGATGACCTATGGGTAGTTTTCAGCGACTATATACGCCGCCAGGGCCTGGCACGCCAGCACCTGGACTCCTTTAACGCCTTCGTAGAGAAGACCCTGCCCGAGATATTCAAGGAGATATCGGTGATAGAGCCTGCGGGTAGGAAGCTGAGGAAGCAGATAGAGCGGGGCCTCCTCGGCAGGATACCGGACATTAAGGTCGTGATAGAGAACGTCGAGATCGGCGAGCCCCAGGTTAGGGAGGCCGACGGCAAGATAACGAGGCTTACCCCCATGGAGGCTAGGATCAGGAATATCACCTACATGGCACCCATCATAGCCGATATGGCCCTCTACGAGAACGGGGTCCTACGTAGGAGGGAGAAGGTTAAGATAGGCGATATACCCGTAATGGTGAAGTCGAAGATAGACCCCCTATCCCGTATGAGCCCCGAGGAGCTAATGGCGCTGGGGGAGGATCCCTACGATCCAGGGGGCTACTTCATAATAAATGGTAACGAGAAGGTTATAGTGGCCCAGGAGGATCTGGCGGTTAATAGGATAATAACTACCAGGGCGAAGGCGGGTACCGCGAAGATAACGCATACCGCTAAAATAGTGTCGTCCTACATGGGCGAGAGGAGGCAGGTCATAGTCGATAGGATGAGTGATGGGAGCCTTGAGGTGAGTGTTTCGAGGCTCAACGCCAGGATCCCCTTCTACGTGTTCATGCTGGCGCTGGGCTTGGAGAAGGACATAGAGATAGTGACTGCCGTCTCGACGGATCCCGATGTGCAGAGAGAGCTGATGCCCTCCATAGAGAAGGTAGCCTCGGTAGTCAGAACCAGGGAGGAGGCCCTCGAGTATCTGGGCAACAGGATAGCGAGCCCCGGCCAGCCGAGGGAGATTAGAATCGAGAGGGCCCTAGAGTTCATAGACAACAACTTCCTACCCCACCTAGGCAAGAGACCCGAGGATAGGAAGAAGAAGGCCTACTTCCTGGCAGAGATGGCTAATAGGGTGCTCCAACTCTACCTGGGCAAGAGGAAGGAGGATGACAAGGACCATCTATCCAATAAGAGGCTGCGCCTGGCCGGCGACCTGATAGCGGAGCTCGTCAGGCAGGCCGCCATAAGCCTGAGGACCGCGATAGCCGAGAAGCTCGAGGAGATGATAGTGAAGGATCAACCCATAAGGTTCCTGAAGTACTTGGTGAAGCAGAACATAATAACGGATAAGCTGAGGGGGGCGATAGCCACTGGGAACTGGGGCGGTGACAGGACTGGGATAAGCCAGCAGCTCGACCGCACGAACTGGATCAGCCTCCTGAGCCACTTGAGGAGGGTGGTCTCACCCCTGAGCAGGGGGCAGGCCCACTTCGAGGCTAGGGATCTCCATGGCACCCACTGGGGCAGGCTCTGCCCCTTCGAGACCCCCGAGGGGGTGAACTGTGGCCTCGTCAAGAATCTGGCGCTCTACGCTTACATAAGCGTTGGGGTACCCGAGGAGGAGGTCGAGGAGATCCTCTATAAGGAGCTTGGCGTTAGGAAGCTAGACGACCTAATAGCAGAGGTGGTGGAGAAGGGCGAGATCCCGGAGGTAATGGTTAACGGCGCTAAGGTGTTCCTCAACGGGCGCCCCGTAGGCTACCACCCCGACGGTGAGGAGCTGGCCCGCAGGATAAGGGAGCTCCGGAGGAGCGGCAAGCTTCACTACGAGGTGAGTGTCGCCCACATAATGGATGAGTACATAAATGAAGTCTACATAAACACCGATGGAGGCAGGCTCATGAGGCCCGTGATAGTGGTGGAGAACGGGGTGCCCAAGCTCACGAAGGAGCACGTCGAGAAGATTAAGAGGGGGGAGCTGAGCTTCTGGGATCTAGTGCGCCAGGGTGTCATAGAGTTCCTCGACCCGGACGAGGAGGAGAACGCCTACATAGCGGAGTTCCCCGATGAGGTGACCCCGGAGCACACCCACCTCGAGCTGTGGAACCCAGCTATACTCGGGGTCGCAGCGAGCACGATACCGTATCTAGAGCACAACCAGAGCCCGAGGAACACGTATCAGAGCGCCATGGCAAAGCAGGCCCTCGGCCTATACGCGCTCAACTACCACTACCGGATGGATAGTCACTCCTACCTGCTCCACTACCCCCAGAAGCCCATAGTCCAGACGAGGGCTCTGGAGCTTATGGGCTATAACGCGAGGCCCTCGGGGCAGAACCTCGTGGTAGCGATTATGGCGTTCAGCGGTTATAACATAGAGGACGCCCTGATATTTAATAAGTACTCGATAGACATGGGCGTGGGGAGGGCGACCTTCTTCAGGGTCTACAGCGCCCAGGAGAACGCCTACCCCGGGGGTTTGACTGATAAGATACTAGTGCCCAGCCCCTCGCTTGAGGATCACAAGGGCGACGAGTACTATCAGAAGCTAGCCCCCGACGGCATAGTAGACCCCGAGGTCGAGGTTAATAGTGGTGATGTGCTAATCGGAAGGCAGAGCCCGCCGCGCTTCATGAGCGAGGAGAGGGTGATAACAGGCACGCTGCTTCGTAGGAGGGATACGAGCGTCCAGCTGAGGCATGGAGAGAAGGGTGTCGTCGACGCGGTCATAATAACCCAGACGGTGGAGAAGCACAAACTCGTCAAGGTGAGGGTGCGCGACCTAAGGATACCCGAGATAGGCGACAAGTTCGCCAGCAGGCACGGCCAGAAGGGTGTCATAGGCATGATATTCCAGCGCTACGACCTCCCCTACACCGAGGAGGGCATAGTGCCCGACGTAATACTCAACCCACACGCCATACCATCCAGGATGACTGTAGGCCAGCTGATCGAGACTATAGCCGGGAAGCTGGGCGCCCTCGAGGCAAGGTTCATTGATGGGACTCCCTTCTACAAGGAGTCGATAGACGCCATAAAGATCAGGCTCCTCAAGCACGGCTACCACCCTCATGCGAGGGAGGTGATGTACGATGGCAGGACCGGTGAGATGATAGAGAAGCCCGTCACCATAGGCATAGTGTTCTACCAGAGGCTCTACCACATGGTCGCCGATAAGATCCACGCGCGCGCCACGGGCAAGGTACAGCTGCTCACCCGCCAGCCTACGGAGGGCCGCGCTAGGAGGGGAGGCCTCAGGTTCGGTGAGATGGAGCGGGACGCCCTTATAGGACACGGCGCGGCCATGCTCGTAAGGGATAGGCTGTTGG
>Ga0256833_1002855_pt1 | contig 11973 bp, 8 predicted proteins | sample 356284metaG_FD_190535 | JGI IMG/M metagenome (GOLD analysis project Ga0256833, IMG submission 190535) | Hydrothermal vent microbial communities from Mid Atlantic Ridge, Atlantic Ocean - 356-284 | ecosystem: Environmental > Aquatic > Marine > Hydrothermal vents | place: Atlantic Ocean: Mid...
CATTCCTTGCAAGAAACTCGGCAGTTCCACTTGTAGCAAGTATCTTAAATCCTTCTTTCTCCAATATCTTTGCCGTGTCAAGAAGGGATTCCTTATCACCCTTCTTGATGCTCAAAAAGGCGGTTCCCTTTGTGGGCAGCCTTAGCCCCACTGCAAACTGGCTCTTGGCAAAGGCCATTCCAACGCTTTGATCTATACCCATGACCTCGCCTGTGGATTTCATCTCAGGTCCAAGGATAATATCCACTCCAGGAAACTTCCTGAAAGGAAATACAGACTCCTTCACAGACACGTGTTTGACTTCCGGGTCTTTTGTCAGTCCTAGCTCTTCAAGGCTTTTCCCAATCATGACCTTTGTGGCAAGCTTTGCCAAAGGGACACCAGTTGCCTTGCTTACAAAAGGTACGGTCCTTGAGGCCCTTGGGTTGACCTCAAGCACGTAAAGCTCGTTGTCCTTGACGGCATACTGTACATTCATTAGCCCTATGACATTCAGTTCTTTTGCCATCTTCTTGGTGGCGTCCTTGATCTTTTCCATCATATCTTGGCCTATCCGGTGGGGCGGAAGCACACAGGCAGAATCTCCGGAATGAATGCCAGCCTCTTCCACATGTTCCATGATGCCTCCAATTACTGTGAGCCTTCCGTCTGATATGGCATCCACATCTATCTCTATGGCATCTTCAAGATACTTGTCTATAAGTACCGGATGACCCTCGGACACCTCCACCGCCTCTTCCATGAACTCCCTCAGCCCCTCCTCGTTGTGAACAATTCTCATGGCCCTCCCCCCCAGGACATACGAAGGCCTTACAACAACCGGATAGCCGATGTTGGCAGCAATCTTTAGGGCCTCTTCTAAGGTGAAGGCCGTATCGTTGGCAGGCTGTTTTAGGCCGAGCTTTTTAAGCATCTTCTGAAAGCTCTCCCTGTCTTCTGCCATATCTATGCTTTCAGGGCTTGTGCCAATTATCTTTACACCGGCCTTTTTAAGAGGAACGGCCAGATTGAGAGGGGTTTGGCCTCCAAACTGCACAATGACCCCATCCGGTTGCTCCGTATCCACAATGTGCAGCACGTCTTCAAGGGTAAGTGGCTCGAAATAGAGCTTGTCCGATGTGTCATAATCAGTGGAGACCGTCTCTGGATTGGAGTTCACCATTATGCTTTCGATTCCTTCTTCTCTAAGGGCAAAGGAGGCATGCACGCAGCAATAGTCAAATTCTATCCCTTGGCCTATGCGGTTTGGGCCTCCTCCAAGGATCATCACCTTTTTTCTGCTGCTTGGCTTCGATTCGCTCTCTGTCTCGTAACTGGAGTAGTAGTAAGGGGTATAGGCCTCAAATTCTGCTGCACATGTGTCAACGAGCTTGTAAACCGGTTTAACTCCCTGTTCAAATCGTATCTTTCTTATCTCCTCCTCCGTCGTTCCAGTCATGTTGGCTATCTGCCTGTCAGAAAAGCCTTCTCTCTTAATTTCAAAAATATTTTCAAGGGCATCCCTACCAGCCTTTTTTGTCTCGTTACCCTTTTGCCTTATCTTGTCTATCTGAAATATGAACCAGGGGTCTATGCCTGTAAGCTTACTGATCTTGCTTATGGACATGCCCCGCTCAAGTGCGTATGGGATATAGAAGATGCGCTTGGAGTTTGGTGTACGAAGTTTGTTTTCCACCTCATCCATATCTGGGGCATGGCCCTTTTCCCAAGGGTCCTTGCCATCGAAACCAAGGCCAAACCGGCCTATTTCAAGAGAACGCAAGCCCTTCTGCAGGGCCTCCCTGAATGTTCTGCCAATGGCCATTGTCTCGCCTACACTCTTCATTGATGTGGTGAGCAGGTCTTTTGCTTCCTGGAACTTCTCAAAGGTCCAGCGAGGAATCTTTACGACGCAGTAATCAATGGTTGGCTCAAAGGATGCCATGGTTTCCCTTGTGATATCATTTGGTATTTCATCGAGGGTATAACCAATGGCTAGCTTGGCAGCGATCTTGGCTATGGGAAAGCCTGTGGCCTTTGAGGCAAGGGCAGAAGATCGTGACACCCTTGGATTCATTTCAATGACTACAACCTCACCGTTTTCAGGGTTCACGGCGAACTGGATGTTGGAGCCCCCGGTTTCCACTCCTATCTCCCTGATAATGGCAAGGGATGCATCCCTTAGATACTGATATTCCTTGTCTGACAGGGTCTGGGCAGGCGCAACGGTTATGCTGTCTCCAGTGTGCACGCCCATTGGGTCGAAGTTTTCGATGCTGCAGATGATAACGACATTGTCCTTGGCATCCCTCATCACCTCAAGCTCGAACTCCTTCCACCCAATAACAGACTCTTCAAGCATGACCTCGTGGATCATGCTAAGATCCAGCCCCTGCTGACAGATGGCCTTTAGTTCGTCCATATGATAGGCAATGCCGCCACCGGTGCCACCAAGGGTGAAAGAGGGCCGGACAATTATAGGAAATCCGATCTCATGGGCAGAAGAGATGGCCTCTTCTATGGAACGAACTATTGCGCTTTTTGGTATCCTGAGGCCTATGTTCTCCATGGCCTCACGAAACTTTTCCCTGTCTTCCGCCTTGTGTATGACCTCGGGGCTTGCCCCTATCATCTCTATTCCAAGCTCGTCAAGTATTCCCGTATCAGCAACGGCAACGGCGGTATTAAGGCCTGTTTGCCCGCCAAGGGTGGGAAGGATGGCATCCGGCCGCTCCTTCTTGAGTATCTTTATGACCACCTCTGGCGTTATTGGCTCCACATAGGTCCTGTCTGCCACCTCTGGATCGGTCATGATGGTTGCCGGGTTGGAGTTTACCAGTACCACCTCGTAGCCTTCTTCCTTTAGGGCCTTACATGCCTGGGTGCCTGAATAATCAAACTCGCATGCCTGGCCAATTACTATAGGGCCTGAACCGATAATCAAAATCCTTTTGAGATCTGTCCTTTTTGGCATTTGTCTTTGTTTTCTTAGCTCATGAGTTTGACAAAACGGTCGAACAGATATTCCGAATCGTGAGGGCCTGGTGCATTCTCCGGATGATATTGCACGGAAAATGCCGGGATTTCCCTGTGGCTGATACCCTCAACCGTATTGTCGTTTAGGTTTATGTGGGTAACTTCGACCCCCTTTGGAAGGGTTGCCTCATCAACGGCAAAGCCATGATTCTGTGCAGTTATCTCGATCCTGCCAGTTGATAGATCCTTTACTGGCTGGTTTCCTCCCCTGTGACCAAACTTCAATTTGTAGGTCTTTGCCCCAAGTGCAAGAGATAGTATCTGGTGTCCAAGGCAAATGCCAAAGATGGGCTTTTTGCCAAGAAGGTCTTTGACCGTCTCGATAACATGCAAAACAGCAGCCGGATCTCCAGGGCCATTTGAAAGAAATATCCCGTCTGGCTTACATGCAAGGAGCTGTTCTGCCTGAACAGTGGCAGGAAATACCACGCACTGGCATCTTCTCTTTGAAAAAAGACGCAACTGGTTAAACTTCAGTCCACAGTCTATAATGGCAACACGAAAAGATGCCTCCTGCCAAGATTCGAGCCTTGAAAGCCTTTGGGGAGAAAGATCATCAAGTTCAAGTATCTTGCCCCTTTCCCAGACGTACGGCCTTTGGCAACTTACCAGGGTGGCAAGGTCTGCTCCAACAAGCCCCTGGCTTTCCTTTGCCTTTTTTACAAGTGAGGCCTCATCGAGATCCTTTGTGGAAATGACGGCCTTCATGGCCCCTGCAAGCCTTATGTGTCTTGTAACGGCCCGGGTGTCCACCTGCTCAATACCGAGTATGTTATGCTTTTTCAGATATCCCCCGAGGTTGCCAGTTGCCCGCCAGTTGCTGAAATCCTCTTCATATTCCCTTACCACAAAGGCACTTAGGTGTATTCCAAGAGACTCCTCATCTTCTGGATTTACTCCATAGTTTCCGATGAGAGGATAGGTCATGGTCACGATCTGGCCTTTGTAGGAAGGGTCTGTGAGGATTTCCTGATACCCTGTCATACTTGTATTGAAGACAAGTTCTCCAAAGACCTCGCCTGGGCCGGTAAATGAACGTCCTTCAAAAATGCGTCCGTCTTCAAGGGCAATAAGTGCCTTCATTTATTATCCTCAATGGGTCGAAATCATTGGTTGATGAAATGATACACTACCCCCGTTTTGGGGCTTGCGCACTATAAACACACCATTTTTTAGAGTCAATAGAGGCCAGGGCCTTCTAATTTTAACACCAAAAAGGCCTGATTAGCCTGGAGGCCAGGTCATCTGGCGACCGCCAATCACATGAAGATGTATATGATAGACCTCCTGGCCGCCATGGCGATTGCAGTTTATCACGGTACGGTAGCCACTTTCTGCAAAGTTTTCCTGCTGGGCGATTTTTTTTGCCACCAGGAACATCTTGCCAAGGAGTTCAGCATGATGCTCTTCCAGGTCATTGATGGTTGGGATATGTTCTTTAGGTATGACAAGGACATGCACTGGGCCTTGAGGATTTATGTCCCTGAAGGCAAGAATTTCTTCGTCTTCATACACCTTGTCTGGCTTTATTTCTCCCCTTGCCATTTTGCAGAACAGGCAGTCTTCAGACATGGCTAAGTCCTCCTTTTGGTCTTTGTTCAGATGTGACACTTCTTCGAGAAAAGAGTACGGCGGGCCTGTCACACTCTGGATGATTCATCACGATTGTCCTTGTTTCAAAAACCCTTGTGAGATAATCTGCCTCTATAATTTGTTTTACTGTGCCGTGGCAGGCGATCTTGCCGTCTTTTATGAATATTAATCTGTCAAGATAAAGGGAGGCAAGGTTGATGTCATGTATAACAATTACAACCGTTCTGCCCTTTTCCCTTACCTCCTGGCGCAGAAGCTCAAAGACGTCTATCTTTCGCCTGATGTCCAGATTGGATGTGGCCTCATCCAGAAGAAATATGGGGCTGTCCTGGCAAAGGCAGCGGGCCAAAAGAACGAGGTTTCGTTCTCCTCCTGAAATGCTTGAAAAAGATCTTTCCGATAGATGTCCTATGCCACATTTTTTAAGGGCCTTTGTTGCCTGCTTTCTCGCTTCTTGCCTGCTTGATCCATAAGCGTATCTGCCCATCATTACTATATCCAAGACCTTGAAGTGAAAGGGTGTGTCAAGATTCTGGGGCAGAAATGCCATCTGCATGGCCCTTTGGGTTGAGGTCAGGGAGGAAAGGGGGGTACCTGAAAGTTTTATCTGGCCGCTTTTTGTTGGAATGAAGCCTGTAATTGCCCTAAGCAAAGTCGTTTTGCCTGCGCCGTTTGGGCCAAGTATTCCAATGAACTCACCCTTTGGAAACGAGCAACTTATATCTGAAAGGATGATTCGCTCACCTGCCCTTACCAAAAGGCCCTGTATGTCTATTGCAGCATCACTCAACTCTCACCTTTACAGACTGTTTGTGGGCTGTAAGGCCTTCAGTCTCAGCAAGTCGCATGACTTCTTCAGCATCTTCCATGAAGGCCTCCTTGGTGTAACAGATAAGACTTGAGCGTTTCAAAAAGGTCTCCACACCAAGGGCGGATGAAAACCGGGCTGTCCCCATGGTGGGAAGCACATGGTTTGGCCCTGCAATGTAGTCGCCAACGGGCTCGGGACTGTATGGGCCAAGAAAGATTGCGCCTGCATGTCTTATCTTTGGTACAAGGGCCCACGGCTCTTGCACCATTAACTCAAGGTGCTCAGGACCTATAGTGTTAGCAATTTGGCATGCCTCTTCAAGGGCTTTTGTCACCAATATGAGCCCGTTTGATTCTATCGAGCTTCTCGCAGTCTTAGCGCGCTCAAGTTTTTCAAGCTGTTTTTCAAGCTCCTTTGAGGTTTCCTTTGCAAGCCTGCTTGATGTGGTAACAAGAATGGAGGTTGCCATTGGGTCGTGTTCTGCCTGGGAAAGCATGTCTGCTGCCACATAGGCTGCCTTTGCCGAATCGTCTGCAATTATGAGGATCTCGCTCGGTCCGGCTATCATGTCGATTGCAACAGCACCAGAAACCAGCTTCTTGGCAGCGGTAACAAAGATGTTACCCGGGCCTGCGATAACGTCCACAGCTCCTATGGTTTTAGTACCATAGGCCATGGCAGCAATGGCCCAGGCACTTCCTACCCTGTAAATATGGCTGACACCGCAGAGCCTTGCTGCTGCAAGAAGGGCGGGGCTGATCTTCCCGTCTGGCCCTGGTGGGGTGCAAAGTATTATGCGCTCAACACCCGCTATCTTTGCCGGTATTGCGTTCATGAGAACAGAGGAGACAAGAGGAGTCTTGCCCCCTTGCCCGCCCGGGACATAGAGGCCTGCTGCCTCAACAGGCTTAACCATCTGGCCAAGGATCACACCATCTTGCCTGGTTTGAAACCACGAATCTGGCAGCTGGCGTGCATGAAAACCACTGATATTTTCCTTGGCCTTCTCAAGTGCCGAAAGGAGATGCTGGTCCACCTGCTTGAAGGCTCGCTCAATCTCTTCCTGGCCAACCCTGAGCATGTCTGGAGTAAAACCTGGGCAGTCGAATCGGCTCGTGTAGTCACAAAGGGCATCGTCCCCTCTTTCTTGCACGGCCTCTACGATTTCCTTGACTTTCTGTTCTATATCTTCTGGTATCTTAAAGGTGCGCCTCGAAAGGGCAGACAGCAGCCTTTTGCCATCGCTGCTGTCTGCCTCCTTGACTCTTATGAGTTTCTTGTTCATTCGCCTGATCCAACCAGATTGCAATTACTGGATTCTAAGGGCAACGTACCTGCTGATGTCCCCGTCTCTGATCTTTAGAAGCACCCTTTTGGTTGTTTTGGATTTTGAAAGGGCCTTAAGGAACTCCTTAACACTATGTACCTTCACCCTGTTTACTTCCTCTATAAGCTGTCCTGATTGGATACCGACGCTTGCTGCAAGGCTTCCTGGCTCCACCTCAGCCACAAGCACTCCTTGTCCTTCCCTGTATCCAAACTGCTGGGCAAGATCGGGGCTAAGATCCTGTACTACGATACCAAGCTGTTTCAATATCTCATGACGGTTTGCAGCAACAGTAACGGTGCCGGGCTTTTCCTCTATGGTGACAGTGACGCTCTTGTGCTTGCCCTCCCTCAAGATGTCGAAGGTAACCTTTGTCCCAGGGGGAGTTAGGGCAATCTTGTTTCTAAGCTCACCAATATCATAAACCTTCTGCCCATTCATCTTGAGGATGATGTCTCCTGACTTAAGACCAGCCTTCTTTGCTGGGGAGTTTTCCGCAACCTCTGCAATCAGGACACCTTCCTTCTTGCTGAGACCAAAGGACTTTGCAAGATCCTCATCAAGCTCCTGAATCACCACACCAAGCCAGCCCCTTATGACCTTTCCATTCTTTATAAGTTGCTTCTCCACGGCCTTTGCCATGTTGATTGGGATTGCGAAACCTATCCCCATAAAGCCGCCGCTTCTTGAAAAAATGGCAGAGTTTATGCCAATGGCCTCTCCATGGATGTTTATTAAAGGCCCCCCAGAATTCCCAGGGTTGATGGCAGCGTCGGTCTGTATGTAGTCTTCGTAATCGGTGATTCCAAGACGGCTTCTGCCCTTAGCGCTAACAACCCCTACCGTGACCGTCTGGGTCAGCCCGAAAGGATTTCCAATGGCTATAACCCATTCACCAACCTGGATGTTGTCGGAATTTCCGAGAGGAAGCACAGGCAGATTCTTTGCATTTATTTTTATGACAGCCACATCAGATTGCGGGTCCTTGCCTATGACCTTGGCTTTGAATTTCCTGCCATCGGCAAGCTTTACACTTATGGTGTCTGCATCACCAACCACGTGGTTGTTGGTGAGTATGTAGCCATCTGGGCTGATTATAAAACCTGAGCCCTGGCCCCTTTGCTTAAATTTTCTTGGCCTTTGTCTGAATTGTGGGCCAAAGAAACGCTGGAAAAACGGGTCGTTGAACATGCCAAAGGGATCTTGGCCAAAGGGAGAGACCCTTTGCTCAACGGTCTTTTCCACCTGCACAAAGACCACTGCAGGCATGGCCTCTTTGACTATCTCTGCTATGGCCTTTGAGGTCTTTGCCAAAAGCTCTATGTTTTCATCATCAACCGTGGTGCGGGCAGCAGCCTGCTGACCTGTTGATACTATCAGAAAGAAAGCGGCAATGAGGGACAACAATGATTTTTTAAATAGCGGGATTTCTCTTGGAACCATCTGGATCCTCCTTGGTAGTTTGATTTTCTTCCGAGTCAGACGATGCCATTTTCTTAAATTCGTCTGCACTCATGACTTCCTTAACAAGAAGTGTCTCTGACACCCTTTCCAGGGCCTTTCTGTGATTAGTCACTATATCCTTGGCCCTCTTGTACTGCTCCCTCAAAACCCTTCTTACCTCCTCGTCCACCTGTGCCTGCAATTCCGGGCTCATGGCCTGCTGTTCTGACATGCCAGGAATGCGCAAAAACTGGCTCGTTTCACGAACAAGGGCCACAGGGCCTATCTTGTCGCTCATTCCAAAACGACATACCATACTCCTTGCCATATCAGTTGCAACCTCAAGATCGTTCTGGGCCCCTGAACTGATCTCGTTGAAAACCACGTCTTCTGCCGCCCTCCCTCCAAGAGACACACAAATCTTATCAAGGAGTTCGTTCTTTGTCATGAGATAGCGCTCCTCTTCCGGAAGCTGCATGGTGTAGCCAAGGGCTGCCTTGCCCCTTGGAATTATAGAGATTTTTGCAACCGGAGCGGCATTGGGGCAATGAAAGGCTACAAGGGCATGGCCTGCTTCATGGTATGCAACCCTTTTTCTTTCCCTGTCTCCAAGCCTGCGGCTCTTCCTTTCAGGGCCTGCAAAAACCTTCTCTACTGCCGCCTCAAAATGCTTCTGGGTTATCCTTTTCGCCCCTTCCCTTGCTGCAAGAAGAGCTGCCTCATTCACTATGTTGGCAAGATCCGCGCCTGAGAAGCCCGGCGTCCTCAAGGCGATGGCTCGAAGATCCACATCGTCAGCAAGGGGCTTTCCTCTGCAATGAACCTTCAAGATCGCCTCTCTGCCCTGGGCGTCTGGCGCATCGAGAACCACCTGCCTGTCAAAGCGGCCAGGCCTCAAGAGGGCAGGATCAAGCACCTCTGGCCTGTTTGTGGCTGCAAGCAGTATTACGCCGATGTTTGGTTCGAAACCGTCCATCTCCACAAGGAGCTGGTTAAGGGTCTGTTCCCTCTCCTCGTTTCCGCCACCTGGAATTCCGCCGCCCCTGAATTTTCCAATGGCATCTATTTCGTCAATGAAAATTATGCAAGGGGCATTCTTCTTTGCCTGGTTGAAAAGGTCTCTCACCCTGGCGGCTCCAACTCCCACGAACATCTCCACAAATTCAGAGCCTGAGATACTGAAGAAAGGCACTTTTGCCTCACCTGCAAGGGCCCTTGCAAGCAGTGTCTTTCCCGTGCCAGGAGGCCCTACCAGTAGAACCCCCTTTGGTATCTTGGCACCAAGGGCCTCAAACTTCTCGGGCCTTCTGAGAAACTCAACAACCTCTTTAAGTTCTTCCTTTGCCTCTTCGCATCCGGCAACATCGTTAAAGCGTACACCTGTGTCCTTTTCCACTGAGACCTTGGCCCTTGATTTACCAATTGAAAGAAGACCACTGCCGGGGGTGCCCATTCCTCTCATAAGGAGAAACCAAAGACCTATCCAGAAGGCTATGGGCACAATGGTCCCCCAGAAGATCTGGCCTATCATGCTGTCCTTGGTGCCTGAAAATTCCACTCCCTGGGCTTCGAGCTCATCCACGAGTTTGTCATCCTTGACTCGAACGGTACGAAAAAGCACTATGTCTTCCTTTTGAATTCCGGTCTGTTCGAGTCTTTTTAGCACATCGTTAAGGCTTGGCTTTGAGCCGAAATCGAAAAAACCAAATCCAGGGGACTTTTTCCCTTCTGACGCCTCTTCCTCCAACTGGGAAATGGTCTTCTTGAGTCTGTCAAGGTCCTTCTTTGGGCCGGTGAACATTATGCCCCTGATCTCATCCTCGCCAAGACGCACCTCAAGTATGCGGCCATCTTTCAACATTTCCTTGAATTGGGAATAGGTGATCTGCTTGGTCTGGATGGAAACAAGAAGCTGAGGCAAACCAAGTATGAGAACTATACCGATGAGCCAATATATTGCAGTAAAAAGGAGCTTCCTGCTCTTGTTTTCCTGGGGTTTCTTATCTTTTTTCATAAAATTCTTATCCAGTTAAACACCGGATATTCATTCATGCTCGGGATCCCTTAAGACACGGCATCGGTTTTCTTGAACCTAAGCAGCACAGCGGGCAAGTCAAGATGAAGACGACCTGACTTTTTCTTTCAGTCGCTCCAAAAGGATCCTTATGGCCTGCTGGGTCAGATTCTCTATGGAATTTTGCGCATCAAGCACCACGCACTCATCTTTTATCTGGTCATAAATGTGAGCGACCTTTGTCAGATAGTCCAATTCCTCAAAGTTGTTAACGTCTTCCTTTCGCCCGTGTCTAATCCTTTTTACCGCCTCTTGGGGCTCTATTTCAAGAAATATACAAAGATCAGGCTCGATAGAGGCTTCCTTGCATGTTTCAATGATTCGTATTGGATCCAGACCCCGTGCGCCCTGATATGCGGCAGTGGAATAAAAATATCTGTCGCAAATGACGATTCTTCCTTGTTTAAGTGCAGGAACGATCACCTTTTCAATGTGTTCCTCTCTGTCTTTCATAAAAAGATTCAGCTCTTGTTCCGGAGCCAACCTTTGTTCTGAAAAAAAACTTTGTCTAAGTATTGCGCCCCACTGCCCCTTTGTGGGCTCAAAGGTAAGCAGACAGTCTTTGCCCTGCTTCTTTAGGGCAAGGTAAAGATTGTTTGCAAGGGTGCTCTTTCCAGACCCGTCTATACCCTCTATTATTACAAAAAATCCTGGATAGGTGTTTTTCATCTCTTTCTAACCTTTTTGAGCGGTCTTTTTCGTATGAGCACATAGGTTACCCCCGGACCTCCATCCCAGGACGGCGCACTGCTGTATGCAAGCACATAGCGTCTGAATCTCCCCCTGTTCAAAAAATCCTTTACCAGTTTTTTTAAAACAGGCTTGCCTGGAGAAGACTTACCTCTACCGTGAATGAAGGCAACGGCCCTTTTGTTGCTCATAATGGCATCAGCCATGAAGCCATCCATAACCTGAAGGGCTTCATCCGCCCTCAGTCCGTGAAGCTCGCAGTATGCCTGAATGGCGAACTGGCCTCGTCGAAGCCGTCTGACAAGTCCCTTGTCCATGTTGAACTGAGGACCATCCATGTATTCCGGAATCTTTTCTACAGGAATGGGCTTTTTGCCCTGTATCACTGCAGCAAGCTCTTCCACGCCTTTTTTTAGATCAAGGGCCTGCTTCAAATCTTGCGCCTCCTCACTCTTCCCCTTAAATCCTGCAGGCTCCATATCTGTCTCATCCCTATCAATGGGAGTGACACCCTTCATGGCCTGACGAAAAAGCCTTTCATCGTTTTCATCAGCCGATCTGTCCAAATTTTTTGCCTGCTCGGACCTTTTGCCCTTCTTTTTCTCGGATTCCTTTTTTACCTTAGACAGGAGGCTGGAAAGCTTTTCAAAGGGCCTGTTCTTTAGTCCTTCAGATTTCTGGAAGGAATCTTGGTAAGACCACTGATGGCGACGATTCATCTATGACTAAGATCCTTTTTGAAGATGCCTTTATCCCAGATTATGCAATTGGCGAGTTTGTCCAAGATGCGAGGCGTGAGGGGCAAATACGTACTTAGGTACTTCGAGCCCGGAGCAACAAAGCAGATTGGGCAAAATCGTCAATCCCGGAGGGCTGCGAAAGAGGGCAAAAAAAGCATGAATATTGCTTCACCAAAAAGGTGAATATCAAACAACTGACTGTTGACAGACAATTAGTTGATATAAAAAGAAAATTCATTTTTGCCCTCTTTCGTAGTGCATAATCTGGGTTTATAACTTG
>Ga0256833_1002856_pt1 | contig 11972 bp, 6 predicted proteins | sample 356284metaG_FD_190535 | JGI IMG/M metagenome (GOLD analysis project Ga0256833, IMG submission 190535) | Hydrothermal vent microbial communities from Mid Atlantic Ridge, Atlantic Ocean - 356-284 | ecosystem: Environmental > Aquatic > Marine > Hydrothermal vents | place: Atlantic Ocean: Mid...
GCCGTGGAGGCCATCAATGCCACCTTGCGCGCCAAGGGCTATTGCGCCCCCCAGACCCTGAGCTTCGATCCCGATGCCGGGCTCATGTTGCAGGAGTTTCTCGCCGGCGAGGTCTTCGGCCGATGCTACGAGAAAGGCAACATGCAGGCCCCCCTGCGGGCCGCCGTGGAGCTGCTCGCCGAAATGGCGCGGCGCAATTGGCCAGCTCGGGTGACCTTGCCCGATGGCTCCGTCCATGTCCTGCGCGCCTATGACCAGGCGGCCATGGAAATCGAGGTGCGCCTGCTCACCGGCTGGTTCTGGCCCCATTTCACCGGCGCACCCATCCCTGCCGCCGCGCTGGCGGATTATCTGCGCATCTGGCGCGATCTTCTGCCCCATGCGCGCCGCTCCCCTCCGGTCTGGGTATTGCGCGACTTTCACTCCCCAAATCTCATCTGGCGGCCCGCCGAAGAGGGCTTTGCGCGCATAGGCCTGGTGGATGTCCAGGATACCGTCATGGGGCCTGCGGCCTATGACCTGGCCTCGCTGCTGCAGGATGCGCGCTTTCCCATCCCGGAAAAGATGGAAAGCGCCATGCTGGAGCACTACATCGGCCTGCGCCGTGAACGTGAAAGGGATTTCGATGCGCGCCAATTCGAGCTGGACTATCTCCTCATGGGCACGCAGCGCGCCTGCAAGGTGCTGGGCATTTTCACCCGCCTCAACGACCGCGACGGCAAGCCCGCCTACCTGTCCAGGATTCCCCATGTGGCGGACTATTTGCGGCGCAACCTGACCGATCCGCGCCTGTCCGCCCTGGCGCAATGGTTCGCCCGCCACCTGCCGCGGGTCATGGAGCCGGGCGGGCTGAAGGAGCTTGTGCCATGAGGATCGCCCGCGCCATGCTTCTTGCCGCCGGTTTCGGCAAGCGCATGCGGCCGCTGACGCTGCACCGGCCCAAGCCGCTCATCGAGGTGGCGGGGCGGCCCTTGATCGATTACGCTTATGATCTCGTGCGCGCATATGGAGCCGAAACCGTCGTCGTCAACGGCCATTGGCTGGCCGGTCAGATCAGGGACTGGGCAAAGACGAAAACCCCGCCGCCGGTGGTGAAGTTCTCGGATGAAAGCGATGCAATCCTGGAGACCGGCGGGGGGCTGAAGAAGGCCCTGCCGATGCTCGGCGAAGAGGCTTTCTTCGTGCTCAATTCCGATTGCATCGTGCTCGATGGGCAGACCCCGGCGCTGAGCCGGCTGGCCACCGCCTGGGACGATGCGCGCATGGATTGCCTGGTGCTCACCGTCCCCCTGGGGCGCGCCCGCGGATATGCGGGAACGGGGGATTTCGTCATCGATGCGAAAGGCAAGGTGCGCCGCTGCACGGGCGGAGAACCGGGAGAAATCTTCACCGGCGTCTATGTCGTGCATCCGCGCCTGTTCGCCCATGCGCCCGATGGCGCCTTTTCCATGAACGTGCTTTTCGATGTCGCCATGGCGCAAGGGCGCATGTATGCCCTGTCCCATGATGGCCTGTGGCTGCACGTGGGCACTCCCTTGTCCATAGCGCCTGCCGAGGCGGCCCTGACAGACTGGATGCATTCAGGCAGAATCAGCCCATGAGCTATTCCACCGCCCGCGGCCGGCCGCGGCTCTATACCATTCCGCCGGATGTGGACTTTCTCCCCGCCATGGCGCGCGCCATGCTGGATGGGCATTTGCCATGCCCGCGCCAGCAGCGGCCAGCGCCGGAGAGCCTGGCGGACTGGCGCATCTTCCTGCCCTCCCGGCGCGCCGCCCGTGGCCTGGCCGCCGCCCTGCTGGAGGCCGCCCCGGCGCAAAGCCAGATTCTGGCGCGCATCACGCCGCTGGGCGATCCCTCCGAGGATGAGCTGGCGCTCACCGAAGAGGCCGGCCTTGAGGCCCTGCAGACACTGCCGCCGCCCATCCATCCGCTCACCCGCCGCTTTGTTCTCGCCCGCCTGGTGAGGGACTGGGCCGGAAAGGATCGCGCCACCCGGCTGTCCGCCATCATCCGCGCCCATCCCGGCGAGGCCATGAAGATGGCCCGCTCCCTGGGCGAGCTGATCGACAGCTTCGAGAACGAGCAGATCGATTTCTCCGCCATCGAAACCCTGCTCGATGCCGAACAGCCCGAACACCGCCTGGCGGCCCGCCAGCTTCTGCGCGCCATCCGCGATGGCTATCCCGAGGAGCTGGCCAAGCTGGGCCTCATGGGCGCGGCGGCGCGGCGCGCCGCCCTGATTCGCCTGCAGGCGCAAAACTTCAGGGCCAATCCGCCATCCGCCCCGGTGATCGCCGCAGGCTCCACCGGCTCCATGCCGGCCACCGCCCATCTGCTCGCCACCATTGCCCGCCTGCCGCAAGGCTGCGTCATTCTTCCCGGTCTGGACCGGGAGATGGACGATGCCGCATGGCAGGCCCTGGAGCCTTCCCATCCGCAATACGGCCTCAAGGCTTTGCTGGAGCACATGGGGGCGGACCGCCACGAGGTGGAGGATCTGCCCGCCATCTCGCGCCCCGCCCATGGCCCGGCCCGCACCCGGTTGCTCTCCCTGGCGCTGCGCCCGGCCGCGGTCACCGGCGACTGGCATGGCGTTCTGGCAACCTGCGGGGCCTCGCACCTGAAAGAGGGGGCAGAAGGGCTGAACCTGATCAGCGCCGCCGATCAGCGCCAGGAGGCCGCCTGCATCGCCCTGATCATGCGCGATGCCCTGCGCCAGCCGCGGCGCACCGCCACCTTGATCACGCCGGACCGGGAGCTGGCCCGCCAGGTGCGCGCCGAGCTGGCCCGCTGGAATCTGGATGTCAACGATTCCGCCGGATTGCCGCTTTCGGCCACCCCGCCGGGGGCCTTCGTGCGCCTGCTGGCCGAGGCCGCCCTGGAGAGGTTTGCCCCGCAGATGCTGGCCGCCGTCCTGGCCCATCCCCTGGCCTGTTTCGGGTTTTCGCGGCGCGACTTTTCGGCCCGCGCCCAGGTTCTGGAGGCTGCCGTGTTGCGCCAGGTGGATGTCTTCGCCGGCATCGATACGCTGCCCGCCATCGTCCGCCGCCGCCGCAAGGAAGCCATGGAGGCTCCCTGGCGCGAACACCGCGCCACCCGCGCCGTGCATGATCACTGGGACATGATCGAGGAGACGGCTGCCGTCGTGAGCCGCGCCCTGTCGCCTCTTCAGGAGGCCTTTGCCGCCCGCGATGGCGTCCCCCTGGAGGAGCTGGTGCGCCGGCATCTTGGCACGGCCGAGGCCATCGCCACGCCCGAAGAAGGCGCAAGCGGCCTGTGGCGGGGCCAGGCCGGAGAGGCCCTGGCCGCCCTGTGCGCCGATCTGCTGGACAACGCCGCCGCCGCGCCGCCCTTCGAGCCGGCCGGATACGCCGCCTTCCTTGCCGGCGAGATGGCCGCCCGCCCGGTGCGGCCGCCCCAGGCCACCCACCCGCGCCTGTCCATCCTCGGCCTGCTGGAGGCGCGCCTGGTTGGCGCGGACGTGACCATTCTGGGCGGCCTCAATGAGGGGGTGTGGCCCCAGGTGGCCGAGAACAGCCCGTGGCTGAACCGCCCCGATTGCGAAAAACTGCGCCTGCCCGTGCCGGAGCGCCGCATCGGCCTGTCCGCCCATGATTTCGCCCAGGCCGCCGCCCGCCGCGAGGTCTGGCTGACCCTGTCGGAAAAGACCGGCCAGCAACCGGCCGAGCCATCGCGCTGGATCTTGCGCCTTCAGGCCCTGCTCAAGGCTGCCGGGGCCGGGGACAGCCCCATGGAAGCGGGCGCGAAATGGCGCGCCTGGGCCGGCGCCCTGAACCAGCCGGAAAGGATGCGCGGCCCCGTTGCGCCCCCTGCGCCATGTCCGCCGGTGGGCCTGCGCCCGCGCAGCTTTTCCGTCTCGCGCATCGCCACGCTCATGCACGAGCCCTATGCCGTCTTTGCCCGCGACATCCTGCGTCTCGATCCCATGCCGCCGCTCACCGCCCGGGTGACGCCGCGCGAAAAGGGGCTGATCATCCATGCCGCCCTGGAGGCCTATGCCCGCGCCCATCCCGCAGCCCTGCCGCGCGATGCCCAGGCGGCCATCATGGAAAGCCTGAAAACCGCCCTTGCGGATGTTCTGGGCGAGGATGCGCGCGGCGCCTTCTGGCTGGCGCAGTTTGCCCGCATGGCCGCCTGGCTGGCCGCGCAGGAGCGCATCTGGCGCAAGGATGCGCGCTTCATACGGGCCGAAAGAAGCGCCCGCATGGAGCTTTCCATCGGGGGTGAAGCCTTTGTCCTGACCGCCCGCGCCGACCGCATCGATGAGCTCGCCGATGGCCGCTGCCGCCTGATGGACTACAAGACCGGCGTCCTGCCCGCCGTCAGGGCGGACAGCAAGTCCTATTCTCCGCAGCTCGATCTGGAGGCGGCCATGCTGGCGCGCGGCCTGTTCGAGGACACCCCCAAGGCCGAGGTGGCCGAACTGCTCTATGTGCGCCTCTCCGGCGGCGATCCGGCCGGGGAAATCCGCGCCCTGAACACTCCGCCGCCGCCACGGCGCGCCAAGGATGCGCTGGCCGGCGCGCGGGCCCTGCTGGCCCAGTATATGGACCCTGCCCAGCCCTATCTGCCGCTGGATCATGGCGCGCGCGAGCGCCTGCCCCATGACTTTGATCACCTCTCGCGCTGGCGTGAATGGACGCAAGGGCTGGCGGGACGAACCGGGGAGGACAAGACATGAGCGCCAGCCGGTCCGAAGCCATCAAGGCGCGCGCCGCGCAACGGCAGAACGAGGTCTCCGATCCGAAGGTCTCCGCCTGGGTCAGCGCCCATGCCGGATCGGGCAAGACCCATCTGCTGGTCAACCGCATCATCCGCCTCATGCTGGCCGGAGCCGCGCCGGAGCGCATCCTGTGCCTGACCTACACCCGCGCCGCCGCCGCGGAGATGAAACAGCGCCTGTTCAAGACCCTGTCGGGCTGGATCACTCTCGATGACGAGGCCCTGCGCCATGCCATCCGCGCAATGACCAATGGCGAAATCCGCCTGCAAGGGGATGAGCTGGCGCGCGCCCGCAGCCTCTTTGCGCGCGCCCTGGAGACCCCCGGCGGCCTGAAGGCCCAGACCATCCATGCCTTCTGCGAGCGTCTCTTGCAGGCCTTTCCCGTCGAGGCCGGCATGACGCCGGGGTTCGAGGTGCTCGACGAGGCCGCCTCCGCCACCCTGCTGGCCGAGGCCCGCGCCAGGGTCCTTTCGGGCATGAGCGCGCAAGATGACGCCTCGCGGCGCAAGATGGCGGACGATCTGGCCATCATCACCGCCCATGTCAGCGAACAGGGCTTCGACGAGCTGCTCACCAGGGTCATCGGACATCGCCTTTTGCTGCGCCGCCTGGCGCAGGAGCCGCAAAGGCGCGCCTTTCTCTTCAGCCGCCTGCGCAAGCTGCTCGGTCTTTCCGAAGAGCAGGATCCTTCCACGATCATGGAAGAGTGGTTCGCCTCCCTGGATCGCGATTTCCTGCGCCGGGCGGCAAAAATCCTGCAAGCCTCCGACAAGACGACCAATCGCGATCAGGGCGCCCGCCTGCAGCGCATGCTGGAGGCCGCGAGGCCTCTGGAGGCCCATGAGGCGGCCCGTGAGTTCTTTCTCAAGAAGGATGGCGATCCCAAATCCGACGCCAAACTCCTGACCAGGCTGCTCGCCAGGGACAATCCGCAGCTGGCCCGCGATCTTTTCGACGCCAGGGATGAGTTCGTCCTGTTCATGGATTACCTCAAATCGGCGCGCCTCTATCAGGCCAACAAGGCCCTGCTGAACATCGGGCTGGCGGTCATCGGCGAATACGACAGGGCCAAGGCGCGCGCGGGCCTGTGCGACTATGACGATCTCATCGACGCCACCTTGCGGCTGCTCTCCGATGACAACATCTCCGCCGCCTGGGTGCGCTACCGGCTCGATGGCGGGCTCGACCACGTGCTGGTGGACGAGGCCCAGGACACCGCCCCCGAACAATGGGAAATCATCGCCGCCCTGACCGAGGAGTTTCATGCCGGGGAGGGTATCGAACACCTGATGGAGCGCACCATCTTCGCCGTTGGTGACTACAAGCAGTCCATCTATTCCTTCCAGGGAGCGCAGCCCGATTCCTTCATCATCATGCGCGATTATTTCGCTCACCGGGCGCAAGAGGCCGGCAGGATCATGCGCGATCTGCAGATGAACACCTCTTTTCGCTCCGTGCCGCCGGTGCTGCGCGCCGTGGACATGGTCTTTGGCTCAGGCGATGTGGATTTCGGCCAGCAGCAGGGCAAGATGCCGCCCCATGAGCCGGTGCGCAGCGGCGATGGCGGCCTGGTGGAGCTGTGGCCCCTGGAGGAGCCGCCGCACAGACCGGCGCGCAAAAATCCATGGCAGGCCCCCGGCAAGCTGGATTTCATCGAAAAGCCGCGTCTGCGTCTGGCGCGGCGCATCGCGGCCACCATTCGCCGCTGGCTGGATGATGGCGAGATTCTGGTGTCCGAAAACCGCCCCATCCGCCCAGGCGACATTCTCATTCTGCTGCGCACCCGCAGCGATTTCATGGATGCCATCATCGCCGCCCTCAAGCAGCGCAATATCAAGGTGGCCGGGGCCGACCGGCTGAAGGTCACCGGCCACATCGCCGTGCAGGACATGATGGCCCTGGGGCGATTCCTTTTGCTGCCCGATGACGACCTGTCCCTGGCCTGCGTGCTGAAAAGCCCCCTGTGCGCCCGCGATGACGGCGAGCCCTTCGACGATGACGATCTGCTTGCCTTGCGCACATCCTCCGCTCCCGGCCGCTCCCTGTGGCGGCAATTGTGCGACTGGCCCGCCGCCTCACGGGCCGCGCAGGCCTTGCGCGAATGGCGCGACATGGCCGGGTTCGTGCCTCCATATGAGCTTTTCGCCCATATTCTCGGCCGCCATGGGCGGCGCGCCGCCTTCATCTCGCGGCTCGGACAGGAGGCCGAGGAGCCGCTCGATGCCTTCCTCGACCTGGCGCGGGCCTTCGAGCGCGAACATGCGCCTTCCCTGACCGGGTTTCTGGAATACCTGGAAATCTCCGAACCTGAAATCAAGCGCGACATGGAGGAGGGCCACGGCGAGGTGCGGGTCATGACCGTGCATGGCGCCAAGGGCCTGCAGGCCAATGTCGTCTTTCTTCCCGACACCTGCTCCATCCCCGATGCCAGGAAACTGGACTACATCATCGTGCCGCCCAGCGGGGAGGAGGGAGAGGAAACGCCGCTGTGGACCTTCAACCAGAGCGAACGCAGCCAGACGGCCCAGCGCATGGTGGACTGGACGGTGCAAAGGAACCGTCAGGAATATTACCGCCTGCTCTATGTGGCCATGACCCGCGCCCGCGACCGGCTCTACATCGGCGGCGTGGGCGATCCGGACAAGCTCAAGCCGGAAAGCTGGTATGGGCGCATCGCCAGCCATCTGCAAAGGCCCGAATACGCCGTCAAGGGCCCCGATGGGCGGGTGTGCTGCTGGCGGCTGCAAGAACCGCAGCGCGCCAGGCCGCAAGACAAGGCTGAAATAGCGAAAACGCCCCCCCCACCTCTGCCCGCCTGGGCGCGCGAAATGCCCAGGGCCGAGCCCGCCCCCGGCCAATGGCTGGCCCCCTCCAGGCTGGGCCGGGAAGAGGAGCAGGAAACCCCACCGGCATCGGCAGCCCTTTCGCCGCTCGGCGCGAGAGAGGAAAAGCGCTTCCGGCGCGGTCTCATGATCCACAAGCTGTTGCAGTTCCTGCCCGCTATCGCACCGGGCGAGCGGCGAAAAACCGCTATTGGCTGGTTGAGCGCCCCGGCCCAGGGCTTCACCGCCGAGGAGGCGGAACAGCTCTTTGCGGAAGCCGCCGCCATCCTGGACGATCCGGGCCTGGCGCCCCTCTTCGGCCCCGGCAGCCGCGCCGAAGCCCCCTTCGCCGCCAGACTCACCGATGCTTCGGGAGCGGAGTTTCTCGTCTCCGGCCAGATCGACCGGCTGGTGGTGGGCGAGAATGAAATCATCGTCGCCGATTACAAGACCTCCCGCCCCGCACCGGCCAGCATCGAGGATGTCCCGCAAGAATACATCCGCCAGCTGTCCACTTATCGCCTGGCCATGCAGAGCCTGTGGCCGGGCCGGCCGGTGCGCGCCGTGCTCATATGGACCGCCACCCCCTCCTGGATGGAGATCACCCCCGAAGATCTGTAAAATCTCAAGAGTCACCCCCCTTTGCACACCCGGACAAAAAAAGAGGCCCGCGCCCCCTCCCGGACGCCTCACCTATCCTCTGGGCGGCCGGGCGGGGGAGCGGGCCGGCGCGACGCGCCTCAGCGCACAAAGAAAGGCCCGCGCCCCCTCCCAACTGCCTTGCGTATCATCTGGGCGGTTGGGAGGGGGCGTGGGCCGGCGCGACGCACTTCCGTGCAAAAAAAAGGCCCGTGTCCCCTCCCAACTGCCTCGCGCATTATCTTGGGCGGTTGGGAGGGGGCGCGGGCCGGCGCGATGCACTTCCGTGCAAAAAAGCAGGCGTGGGCCGGCGCGACGCACCTCCGTGCAAAAAAAAAGGCCCACTCCCCCTCCCAACTGCCTTGCGTATCATCTGGGCGGTTGGGAGGGGGCGTGGGCCGGAGCGATGCACTTCCGTGCAAAAATGCCCTAGCGCGCGTGCGCAAGCCCCTTTTGCGCACCCGGACAAAAAAGCCAAAATCTCCATTTGCCATCATTCCCAGACGAACATCTCGCCGAGAAAGGCCTCCTGCCCGCGGCCTATGGCGGCGATGGCGGCAATCATGCGCCCGCCGCGCTCCAGCGTCCTGTCGGCCAGCTCCACCAGCAGGGGATTTGGAGTTGCAAAAGGGGCCACGGTGCGCAAGGTGTGCGCCAGCTCCATTTCGTCGCACTGTGGCTCGAGAGCGCAGCGGACGATGAAGGCCGCCGCCGGAGAGCGCGAAATGCCCGCCCAGCAATGGATCACCAGGGGGCCGGAGCCATCCGCCCGCCAGGCATGAGCGAAATCCACCAGGGCGCGAACGTCATCCTCCGATGCCGGGATGAAGCCCGCCTTGGGCCGCGCCAGATCGTGAAAGGACAGTTTCAGCCGCCGCTCCGCGGGGATGTCCAGATCAGGGTGAGGCATCTGGGGCGACAGCAGACCGCACACATGGGCACCGCGGTGCTTATCCAGCACCTTGCCCAGATCCTCCAGCGGCGTGATGATCAGCATGTCCGGTTCTCCATGGCGGCCATGATGGACTCAAGGCGGCGCCCTTGTCCTTGAGCAATATCATATGGAGGTCTTGAAAAAACGCTTGCGCGTCCATCCTCCCCCTCCCAACCACCCCGATCATGGGACGCCACGGGCAGTCGGCAGGGGGTGAGGTTGATTTTCGGACAGTTGACAGAGATATCCATATGACGAAAAAAGCCGCCCCGGGTTTCCCCGGAACGGCTGTTTTCGTGGTCTGGGACGAACTGGCCTTAGAAGCCCATTCCGCCCATTCCGCCCATGCCACCCATGTCCGGCGCGGCCGGAGCGGCGGTTTCCTTCTTGGGCTTCTCGGCGATCATCGCCTCGGTGGTGACCATCAGGCCCGCCACGGAGGAGGAATCCTCAAGAGCAGTGCGCACCACCTTGGTCGGGTCGATGATGCCCATCTTGATCATGTCGCCATACTCGTCGGCCTGGGCATTGTAGCCGAAGTTGGCGGACTTGCTCTCCAGCACCTTGCCGACCACGATGGCGCCCTCGACACCGGCGTTCGTGGCGATCTGGCGGATGGGAGCTTCCAGGGCCTTGGCAATGATGTCGATGCCGGCCTGGATGTCCTCGTTCTCGCCCTTGAGCTTGGCGACGGAGGCCTTGGCGCGCAGCAGCGCCACGCCACCGCCGGGCACGATGCCCTCCTCGACCGCCGCGCGGGTGGCGTTGAGCGCATCATCCACGCGGTCCTTGCGCTCCTTGACCTCCACCTCGGTGGCGCCGCCCACCTTGATGACGGCCACGCCGCCGGCCAGCTTGGCCAGACGCTCCTGGAGCTTCTCGCGGTCGTAATCGGAGGTGGTGTCCTCGATCTGCTTCTTGATCTGCTTGACGCGTGCCTCGATGTCGGCCTTGTCGCCGGCGCCATCGATGATGGTGGTGTTGTCCTTGTCCACCACCACGCGCTTGGCGGTGCCCAGCATGTCAAGGGTGACCGACTCCAGCTTGATGCCCAGATCCTCGGAGATCACCTGGCCGCCGGTGAGGATGGCGATATCCTCCAGCATGGCCTTGCGCCGGTCGCCGAAGCCGGGAGCCTTGACGGCCACCACCTTCAGGCCGCCGCGCAGGCGGTTGACCACCAGGGTGGCCAGGGCCTCGCCCTCGACATCCTCGGCGACGATCAGCAGCGGGCGCGAGGACTGCACGACAGCCTCCAGCAGCGGCAGGATGGGCTGCAAGCCGGAAAGCTTCTTGTCGTAGATCAGCACATAGGGGTCTTCCAGCTCGGCGATCATCTTGTCCGGGTTGGTGATGAAGTAGGGCGACAGATAGCCGCGGTCGAACTGCATGCCCTCGACCACGTCCAGCTCGGTCTCCAGGCCCTTGTTCTCCTCCACGGTGATCACGCCCTCGTTGCCCACCTTCTGCATGGCCTCGGCGATGAGCTCGCCGATCTCGCGCTCGCCATTGGCCGAAATGGTGCCCACCTGGGCCACCTCCTCGGAGGTCTTGACCTTCTTGGAGAGCTTCTCGAGGCTCTCCACCGCCGCGCCCACCGCCTGGGTGATGCCGCGGCGCAGGTCCATCGGGTTCATCCCGGCGGCCACCAGCTTCATGCCCTCATGGGCGATGGCCTGGGCCAGCACGGTGGCGGTGGTGGTGCCATCACCGGCCACGTCGTTGGTGCGCGATGCCACCTCGCGCACCAGCTGCGCGCCCATGTTCTCCAGCTTGTCCTCAAGCTCGATTTCCTTGGCCACGGTGACGCCGTCCTTGGTGGTGCGCGGCGCGCCGAAGGCCTTGTCGATGACCACGTTGCGGCCCTTGGGGCCGAGCGTGACCTTCACCGCATTGGCCAGGACGTCCACGCCGCGCAGCATGGCGTCGCGGGCCTCAAAGCCGAATTTCACTTCCTTGGCAGACATGTCTTACCTCTTCGTATTGATGAATTGCCTGTTGTTGATGCCGCGGGAGGCGGGCTTATTCGATGATGCCCAGGATGTCCGATTCCTTCATGATGAGCAGCTCTTCGCCGTCCAGCGTCACCTCGGAGCCGGACCACTTGCCAAAGAGCACCTTGTCGCCCACCTTCACATCCAGCGGCACGAGCTTGCCGGTTTCGTCCCGCGCGCCGGGGCCGGTGGCCAGGATCTCGCCCTGCTGGGGCTTTTCCTTGGCGGTATCGGGGATGATGATGCCGCCCGCCGTCTTGTTCTCCTCCTCGATGCGGCGCACGAGAACGCGATCATGCAAGGGACGAAATGTCATGCCTTTATCTCCTCAAACTGTGTTCAACCCTCCGCGCCCAGGCGCGGATTGCCGTGCAATGGAACGGGCCGGACATCCGGCCACGCATTGTTAGCACTCTCCGAAGGCGAGTGCCAACGGCTGGGCAGGAAATAGGCACACCCGCGCCCCCGGTCAAGAGCCGGTGGGCAAAATTTTTTGCTTTTCGTTAGGGCGTAGACCCATAAACCACGCACCGCCGGGGCGGCCGGGCAGGAGCAGTGTCATTGCACCACGCTGAACGGCAGCGAAAAGGTGGACGTCTGACCCTTGATCAGATCGTGCACCGGCACCACCAGCGCATAGTCCCCGGCCGGGGCTCCGGTGAGGGTAATGCTCAGGGTAATGAAGAACTCGTGGAACCTGCGCCGCGATGTGAGCCGGAACTTGCCGAAGCCCTTCTTGTCCACCACCACCGTGCCGTTTTTCTTCTTCACCATCAGGTCGGTGACCATCTGGATGGTGAAGATGCCCTTCTTCACCTCCTTCATGCCGAACCCCT
>Ga0256833_1002857_pt1 | contig 11972 bp, 9 predicted proteins | sample 356284metaG_FD_190535 | JGI IMG/M metagenome (GOLD analysis project Ga0256833, IMG submission 190535) | Hydrothermal vent microbial communities from Mid Atlantic Ridge, Atlantic Ocean - 356-284 | ecosystem: Environmental > Aquatic > Marine > Hydrothermal vents | place: Atlantic Ocean: Mid...
AAACATTTATAAATCAGAAAAAGGATTATTGGATAAAACAAATAAACAGTTTCAAAAAGAGCTTATATCCTCCGTTAAAATTCTATCAAATGAAATAAAACGCCATTATGATTTTTGGTCTTCCAGGCGAGATGAGAATGGTTTTCCGAAAGAACAAATAAAAAAAATATACATATGCGGTGGAGCCAGCGCTCTTTTAGGGTTAAAAGAATTTTTAACGGATGAATTAAATGTTCCGGTTGATTATGCAAATGTTTGGCAAAATTTGTTTGATATAAATGATTATATTCCCGATATTGAGCCGGATAAATCTAGACAATATGCAACTGCAATTGGGCTTTTGTTACTTGATTCAATTTGATTATGGCAAATGTATTACCTGCACAAAAAAGAATAGGATTAAAAAGATATTTTATTTTAAGGATAATCTCTCTTATTTTTTTGGTAACAGGTGTGGTCTTTCTTATTACTATGCTTTTTTTTATTCCAAAATATGTTGAGTCAAAATTATTGCTCTCACAGATTGAGCAAGAGCAAGAAATAACTGCAGCACATATAAACAAGGCCAAGGTTAATAAAGTTAAAAAAGAGGTAAAACATCTGAATACTTTAATTTCCAGAATAGATAAAATGACAGATTCAATTTTAATATCCATTTTATTGAATAACATTATGGATATTGCCGGAGAAGCAATTCAGATTGTTTCAATTCGTTTATCAGTTGATCCATCTTCTTCTAAAATATATCTATCAGGGCTTGCCTCAAATAGAGAGGAATTGTCAGCTTTCGTGGATAGACTTTCAGCCTCGGATCAATTTAAAACAATAAATATACCATTTGACGACTTTAGCAAAAGTGAGAAAACCACATTTACATTATCAATAGAAATATGAATTTAAAAAGAAATACATATTTAATATTTGGGGCTTCGGTGTTGTTTCTTTTGTTTGTAGCTTGGTTTTTATTTACTGTAATCTCTGAGATAAATAATAATTCCGAAACTGCGCAAATTATAAAATTTGCAAGCGAAGAGAAAATAATAAGAAAAAAATATGAATCGCTACTATTGAAACAATTTGAAAGAACGGAGAGTTTGCGTGAACAGTTTAAAAGTATTTTCTTGACAAAAGATGATGTTGTTGAGTTTATTAAAGAAATTGAATCAATTGCAAGACACAGAGGAATTTTCTTACACGTAAAATCAATAAGAAAGTCAACACAAAGTATTGATTTTTATATATCTACTCATGGTTCTTTTGACAGCATTAATTTACTGTTAACAGATTTTGAAAATTTGGATAAGGCATCTTATGTAAGCGGTGTATCATTAAGCAGGACACCGGGTAAAAAAATATGGAAAGCAGAATACATAGTTTCTGTTTTTAAGTATAATGAATAATTATGTTTAATTTTTTTAAAAAGATATTAAATTTACAGAAATGGTTTACAAGGAAATTTAATATAAAGTATGTTCCTGCTGTTAGTTTTATTTGGATTTTATTATTAGGTTATGGTTTTATAGCTTTTATTGTATCGGTATTTTTATTAAATCTTACCCTTAATAAATTAACAAAAAACACCGAGCCTGAGAACGAAACAAATAAAAAAAAGGTTGAGTATATCCTGATACAAGAAGGAAAAATCAGAGATATTATAAATCGTTATAAGAGCCGTACTATTGACCAATAATTTTCTTAGTGTAAAGTTTATGCCGATGCTCCTGTAGTTCAATGGATAGAACAGGTGGCTTCTACCCACCCGATGGGGGTTCGAATCCTCCCGGGAGCACAACAAGCGCAGCGAAGTGGTGCGAGCGGAGCAATGCAAACTGCTTTGCATTGCGCGAGGATTCGAAAGGCGGAGTCATGTTGGAGTGAGGAACGAACGACAACAGACGAGCCCGGGCAGGAGCCACTTAGTATTTTGTGAGTGGAACGAAACAAAATACTTAGTGAGCTGACGCCGAAACTCCCGGGAGCACAAAAACCGCATTTCGGCGGTTTTCAAAAATAAGGAAGGTAAATTTGATTTTTATGCAGAGATTATTTACTTTTTACTTTCAATTTTGCTCCATATAATTTATTTGGTATAATAAAATTACGATGAAGATAGAAGGAGAGTCAATGTTTACAAAAAAGGAAAGTAATGAAAGTGGACATGTTGATTTTTTTAAGTATCTTGAAGGTCGCGAAGATGTAGTTTTCCAAAATTTATTTCGAAAAAAAAGATTACTTGATGCGCAAAATGATGAGCATAAAAAAATAAGACCGCTTCTAATTTCGTTACCGGGAATCATGAGAGGTGTAATAGGGGGGGGACAAGTTTCTGCCTTGCAGGATTTTGGACTTAATTATGTTTTCGATAATGTCATAGGGAGTTCCGCAGGGGCTCCAACAGTTTCGTATTTTGTTGCAGGTCAAGCGAAGCTTGGAACATCTATATATTATGAAGAGTTGGTACAAAATGATTTTTTAGCATTCAATAGATTTATTACTTCAAGATTTACAAAAGAAAACATAGCGAGAATAGATATGCTCTGTGATGTTTTTAGAGGAAAGGTTTCAAATAAAGCATTGGATATAGGGGCCATTTTAAATAGTAGGACTCGTGTTCATATTTCAGCAACAGAATATGAAACTGGAAAATCAAAAATTTTTCCGTTTGACGGTAAGATTGATCTTATTAAACTTATGCAAGCATCCATAGCAATGCCTGTTTTATATTCCACTAAAGTAGATATAGACGGAATAAGGTATATAGATGGAGCTTTGGGTTCACTTATTCCGTCTTCTGAGTGGATTGATCATATTGATCCAACAGATATTGTAATTTTAGCTAATAGAAGTCAGGGCCTAAATGGGAATTACTCTCTCCTTGAACGGCATATAATGAAGTTTTTTATAAGAAAATTACCGCAACCAATACAATATAATTTATTGAATTATAATGATATTGTTTTAAGAGATTTTATGAGATTGAGATCTGATACCAAAAGAAATTATGTGATAGTTTGGGGTGACGAGATATCTGCATATGAAATGAACCATGACAAACTGAAGACAACAGCTAATGATTCTTACCATACAATGATGGATATACTAAGATACTTTCAGTCCTAATGTGAATTATCAAATACAACAAATAAATTAAAGAAGCACACTCATCAATTTGCTTGATACACAAATTATATTTGTTAAACTCTAAAAATGTTTGAATTATCAAATTTGGTATTATTGATAGTCGTTGTCGTAAGTCTTTTTATTATAGTAAAATCAGCTGATTATTTCGTACTTGGAGCCGCTTCTGTTGCAAAAAGATTTGGAATTCAGGATTTTATTATCGGCCTTACTGTTATTGCAATTGGAACTTCAGCACCGGAATTGGTGGTTAATGTATTGGCGGTATTTCAAGATGCGACAGCGCTCTCTCTTGGAAATGTTTTGGGAAGTAATATCATAAATATAATGCTTGGACTTGGTATAGCTTCTTTATTTGCTCCGCTTGCAGTTAAACACTCAACTGTTTGGAAAGAGTTTCCATTTATGTTACTTTCAGTAATTATTGTGCTTCTACTTGGCGCAGGCAGTTTTTTTTCTGTCGCATCTGAGCATATTATTTCTAGGGCTGATGGTATGGTTCTTTTGAGTTTTTTTATTATTTTTATTGTTTATACATTTGGATTACATGGATCCTCAAAACAAGAATCAATAGATTCAGAAAATTCGCTTAGCAAATCTTTACTTTTTCTTTTTGGGGGAGTTGCGACATTGTTATTTTCCGGTGAGATTTTAGTAAAGTCAGCCGTCGCTCTTGCTGAATCTTTTGGCGTGTCTCAAAACCTTATAGGTTTAACGATTGTAGCCATAGGGACATCTTTGCCGGAAATCGTGACAGCAATTAGCGCTGTGAGAAAGGGGATGGTGGATATGGTTGTTGGCGGGATAGTCGGGTCCAATATATTTAATATGTTTTTAATTCTCGGGGCAACATCAATTGTAGCCCCATTACAATTTACAAAGGCAAATTTCATAGACACCCTTATTTTAATTGGCGCGTCTCTTTCTCTCTTTTTCTCAATGTTTATAGGAAAGAAACACTCACTTGAAAGAGGTCAGGGAATTTTATTTATCGTAGCGTATGTTGCATATATTGTATTTGCTTTAATTCGCGGGTAAATTATTGATTGAATTAACTTTTCGAATTTGGAGGTACTAATGCATTTCTTCCTTTGAGAAAGTGATAAGGTTAATGATTAATCCCCTCAACGCGAAGCGTTGAGGGGATTTGTTGTGGGCGATGGAGGACTCGAACCTCCGACATCCACTTTGTAAGAGTGGCGCTCTAGCCAACTGAGCTAATCGCCCATTCACCAAAGGTGGAGCATTTCTGCTCAGGTGGTATAATAACTCGCAATGGAGAAAAAAACAAGTCTTAAAAGTATAGGAATCATTTTAGATGGTAATAGACGCTGGGCAAGAGAACGCGGAATGCATACCTTGGAAGGGCACAGGCGCGGATTTGAAAATCTTAAGAATATAACAAAATTTATAGCGGAAACCGACATAGAGGATATGGCGGTGTATGCATTTTCAACAGAAAACTGGAACAGGTCTCCGGAAGAGGTTGCTTATTTGATGGATTTATTTGTAGAACTTTTTTCCTCCATTGATGAAATAAAAAGAAGTGGGGTTAAAATTAAGGTAGTAGGTAAAAAAACATTATTTAGTAAGAAGTTACAAGAACTTATCGCAAATGCTGAAGACGAGACAAAAAATAATAAAAATCTAACACTTTGGATCGCTCTTTCTTATGGAGGCAGATTGGAGTTATCTGAAGCAGCTCGCGTATTAATTGAAAAAACTAACAAATCACAAATAATTACAGAAGAATTATTTAAATCTTTTATGTGGAGTGCCGAATTACCTGATTTTGATATTTTAATTCGTACAGGTGGTGAACATCGTCTTTCAAATTTTTTCCCCTGGCAGAGCGCTTATGCTGAGTTATTTTTTGAAAAAAAATATTGGCCGGAATTCAGTATTGATGATTTAAAAAATATCTTTGATAAATACAAAAAAAGACATAGGAGATTTGGTAAATAAATATGTTAGAAAAACAAAATCCAAAAATTATTTTTGAAGACAAGAATCTTTTGGTTATAAACAAACCCGGTGGGTTGATGACGCATGGCGACGGTAAAAATAATGAATACACACTTGCTGACTGGCTGTTGGAAAATTATCCGGATATAAAAGATATAGGCGAGCCTTGGAGGGCGCAAAATGGCGAAGCCATTTTGCGCCCGGGTATCGTGCATAGGTTAGATAGAGAAACAAGCGGAGTACTCTTAATCGCCAAAACTCAGGAGTATTTTGATTTTTTAAAAGATCAATTTAAGGAAAGAAGAATACAAAAAGAATACCGAGCAATTGTTTATGGTGGATTTAAAGAAGAAAAATTAGATGGAATAATAGATAAAAAAATTGGTAGAAGTAAAAAATTTGGAATTTTCATCACCGAACCGTTCGCGCGCGGTAATTTACGAGAAGCAACAACCAAGTATAAAGTTTTATTTCAAACAGGAGAAAGTCAGGAAAAGGATTTTGCATATTTAGCGCTTTTTCCAAAAACGGGTAGAACACACCAACTGCGCGTGCACTTAAAATCTATACATCACCCGATAGTTTGTGATAAACTTTATGCGCCAAAAAAAGAATGTGTATTGAATTTTAATCGGCACGCTTTACACGCTTTTAAGATAACTATTAAAGATAAGAATAATAATACCATCAGTTTTCAAGCTCCTTTACCTGATGTTTTTGAAAAAGCTCTAGATATCATAAGAAGGGAATGAGAGCGCGTTTTTTATAGTTTGTACGATTAAATTTTTATTTTTTAGCCTCTAAACATTAATTAATGTTTAGGATTGCAATTATTTCTTAAACTTAGCTATAAAAAATTTGCGTTTTATTTTTTTTAGTGTATAATCCGTGCGTGCTTATGAGTATTAAATCAACCAAAAAGGAGCGGAAATGAGTTGTGCTTTTGCGCTTCGCATTCCCGCACCAAAGTGCGGTTTTTTTATACCTAAGCATATTGAACATTGACAACTGAATAAATAATCAATGCAGGATGTATCCCTATTTATAATTGTTGAATTTCAACAGTCTTTCCGTCGGGGGTACATCAACAAAACAAAAGCGGTTAATAGAATTCCTGATAGGAAATTCTATTAAGGGCGTATGGAGGATGCCTTGACTTTAAGGAACGATGAAGGACGTGGTATGGCTGCGATAAGCTTCGGGAAGTTGCCAAACAAACTTTGATCCGAAGATTTCCGAATGGGGGAACCCACTCAAGCAAACCTTGAGTACCTTATGCTTGACATAAGGGGTATACCCGGGGAAGTGAAACATCTCAGTACCCGGAGGAAAAGAAACCAACAGGTATTCCGTAAGTAGCGGCGAGCGAAAGCGGAGAAGCCCAAACCAATTTCTTTTAGAAATTGGGGTTGTAGGGTAGTATCGTCACTTTTTAAGTGAGTGAAGTCAAAAAATTTTATATTAGTGGAACAAGCTGGAAAGCTTGACTCTAAAGGGTAATAGTCCCGTACACGAAAATATGAAATCTTCATTGATACTATTCCTGAGTAGCTTCGGACACGAATAGCCGGAGTGAATCTGCCGGAACTAACCGGTAAGGCTAAATATCCTTAAAGATCGATAGTGAACAAGTACCGTGAGGGAAAGGTGAAAAGAACCCCGAGAGGGGAGTGAAATAGAACTGAAACCATATGTCTACAAGGAGTCGATGAGGTCTCGTACCTCTACGGCGTGCCTATTGAAGAATGAGCCAACGAGTTTATGTTATTCCTAGTCTAAGCGGATGAACCGCGGAGGCAGAGCGAAAGCGAGTGTTAATAGCGCGTTTAGGGATAGTATAAGACCCGAAATCAGGTGAGCTTACCATGAGCAGGGTGAATCTGTCCGAAAGGATGGAGGAGGCCCGAACCGTCGCATCGTGCAACGTGCTCGGATGACTTGTGGTAAGGGGTGAAAAGCCAATCGAACCTGGTAATAGCTGGTTCTCTCCGAAACAGCTTTAGGGTTGGCCTTGCGTGTTCCCGTTGGGGGTAGAGCACTGGAAAGTGTGAATAGGGGGAAACCTCGTCACTCTTATCAAACTCCGAATACCAACGGTTAATAGCGCAGGAGTTAGTCTGTGGGGGCGAAGCTCCATTGGACAAAAGGGAAACAGCCCAGATCGCAAGTTAAGGTCCCTAAATCTACACTAAGTGCAAGCGAGGATGTGAAGTTTCTTTGACAGTGAGGAGGTTGGCTTAGAAGCAGCCACCCTTTAAAGATAGCGTAACAGCTCACTCACTCAGAGATTTCGCGCCGAAAATGATCGGGGCTAAGTGTAGTACCGAAACTGCGGGTTCGTACTTTTTTCGGAAAGTACGAGCGGTAGGAGAGCGTTCCGCCGGCGATGAAGCGTAAGGGGTAACCCGGCGTGGAGCAAGCGGAAGTGAGAATGTTGGCACGAGTAACCGCATTGCGGGTGAGAGTCCCGCACGCCGAAATACCAAGGTTTCCGTGGCCATGAAGATCAGCCACGGGTTAGTCGGGCCTAAGCGAATGGCGAAAGCCGGACGCGATGGACACACGGTTAATATTCCGTGACCACTATTATATGCGATGGGGTGACGGGGGAAATAAGTAAAAGCACCTTATTGGATTGGTGTTGCTACTTTCAAGTGTTGTAGTTTAGGTAAATCCGGACTACACAAGACACGGAAAATGCAAAACGATTATCTTCGGATAGTTGAATTTTTACGAAGAGCCCTCCAAGAAAAGCCTCTCAGCTTCAGTATGATAGTGTCCGTACCGCAAACCAACACAGGTGGTAGGGTCGAGAAGACCAAGGCGAACGGGTGAAAGTTCCTCAAGGAACTCGGCAAAACAGCGACCGTAACTTAGGGATAAGGTCCGCCAAACTTGTGCTTGCATAAGTTTGGTCGCAGCGAAAGAGTCCTGGCGACTGTTTACCAAAAACACAGCTCCCTGCGAACTCGTAAGAGGATGTATAGGGGGTGACGCCTGACCAATGCCGGAAGGTTAACTACGGGTGGTCTAATGAGTTTTACTTGTTAGGCTGGCCTGTACAAGCCCCGGTGAATGTCGGCCGTAACTATAACGGTCCTAAGGTAGCGTAATTCCTTGTCTGGTAATTTCAGACGTGCACGAATGGCGTAACGACTGGGACACTGTCTCGAGGAACTGCCCGGTGAAAATACAATAGGGGTAAAGATGCCCCTTACCTGCAGCAGGACGGAAAGACCCCAGGAGCTTTACTGCAGCTTGGCATTGGCGTTGTGTGTGGAATGCGTAGCATAGGTGGGAGACTTTGAAGCATTTCTTTTGGGAAATGTGGAGTCGCCAGTGAAATACCACCCTTTCTATATGCCTCGTCTAACCGCGTACGGAAAAAACGACGCGGGACATTGTCTGGCAGGCAGTTTTAGTGGGGCGCTATCCTCCTAAAAAGTAACGGAGGAGTTCAAAGGTACCCTAGGCGCGGATGGAAATCGTGCCGATAGTGTAATGGCATAAGGGTGCTTGACTGCGAGGGGTACGACCCGAGCAGATGCGAAAGCAGGACATAGTGAACCGACGGTACGCTTTAGATGCGGCCGGAGATTAACGGATAAAAGTTACCCTGGGGATAACAGGCTAGTGCCGCCTAAGAGTTCATATCGACGGCGGCGTTCGGCACCTCGATGTCGGCTCATCTTATCCTGGGGGCGGAGAAGCTCCCAAGGGTTTGGCTGTTCGCCAATTAAAAAGGTACGCGAGCTGGGTTCAGACCGTCGTGAGACAGGTTGGTCGTAATCCGCTGCAGGCGTTGATACTTGAGGAGATCTGTCCTTAGTACGAGAGGACCGGGATGGACTGACCTCTGGTCTGTCGGCTGTCACGCCAGTGGCACTGCCGAGTAGCTATGTCGGGAATGGATAACCGCTGAAAGCATCTAAGTGGGAAGCCAACTCCAAGATTAGGTATCATTTGAGACTCGTAGGAGATGACTACGTTGATAGGCACCAGGTGGAAGCGTTGCAAGACGTTGAGCCGAGGTGTACTAATTCGTCGAAGAATTTCTTATCAGGAATTCTGAGAATCGTTTTTGTTTGCTTGATTATTTATTCTTTTGTTTTTGGTTGTGTGCTTTGTTCCGGTGATTTGTCGCCGTGGTCACACCCGGTTCCATTCCGAACCCGGAAGTTAAGCGCGGTTGAGGCGATGATACTCGGCTCAAGTCGGGGAAAGTAGCTAGTCGCCGGAACAAAGCACACAATACCCGCCTGTTAGGCGGGTTTTTTATTTGGAACAAAAAGAAATTTATGAGATAATGAATGTATGGAATGGGCAAAAAGAAGACAGATATATTACGCTACGGGAGTATTTTTGTTGTTTACAGCTATAATTTCTCCTTTTATATGGAAGCTGATTCACCATAAACCCACATGTTTTGATGGTATTCAAAATCAAGGGGAAACTTCTGTTGATAAAGGAGGCCCGTGTAAGTTGCTTGATGAAAGAGTTCAAAAACCTCTTTTAATTCTTTGGTCACGAGCATTTAAAATTCGCCCAGGTCTTTATTCTACGGTGGCTTATATTGAAAATCCAAATCCAAAATCAGGAATTCTTTCAATACCTTACCACTTCAAGTTATATAATTCTGAAAATATATTGATAGCTGAGCGATTTGGTAATGTGCCAATTTTGCCCGGGAGAGTAATGCCAATTTTAGAAACAGGTATTGAAACCGGAAACAGAGATGTTGCTCGAGTTACTTTTCAATTTCTTAGAAAAGAGGTTTGGGTGAAAATGTTTGATGAATCCAAGAAGATTGATGTTTATGATGAAGTATTTAAACCTGGAAAAATACCGAGAGTAGATGCAAAAACAAAAAATTCAGATGTTATTCCAAAGAAGAATGTGATTTTTGTTGCCACACTTTTTGATGAAGTCGGTAATGCGCTTGCTTCTTCAAGAACTTATCTTGAGCGTATGGAGCCGGATAAAGAATATGAAATATCATTTACATGGCCCAAACCATTTAAAATATCTCCGACAAGAATTGATGTTCAACCTTTGATTGCTCCTCGTGTCAAATTTTAATTATGATACAGAAATTTAATAGAATCTTTTCAAGACCTGATTGGTATTTATTTATACCGGCTCTCCTTATTTCGTTATTCGGTTTATTTACAATGTATTCCACTAAGGATTTAAATATATATTTTAATCATCAAATTATATGGATTATATTAGCCTCTGTAGTTTTTTTGATATTTAGTCTATTGGACTTTCGTTTCTTAAGAAGAAGAGATGTTATAATATCACTTTATATCTTTACCATTTTTCTCTTGACGCTCGTTCTTGTAATTGGCTCAAATGTAAAAGGGGCTGTAAGCCGTTTTCATTTAGGTTTTTTTGCAATTCAACCGGCAGATCCCGCAAAACTTGTCATAATTGCTCTTTTGGCAAAGTATTTTGATAAGAGACACATAGAAATAGCAAACATAAGACATATTATTATATCAGGAGCTTATGCAGCGTTTGTTTTTTTTCTTATTTTAATTCAACCTGATTTTGGATCTGCAATAATTATTTTATTTATATGGTTTGGAATGGTTTTGGTATCTGGTATATCAAAAAAACATCTTTTACTTGTAGTTATAGGAGGAATTATTTCTTCTGTTATTATGTGGAATTTTGCTCTTCATGATTATCAAAAACAACGCATTATGACATTTCTTCATCCGTTGCAAGATTTGCAAGGAGCCGGATATAATGCGTATCAATCTGTTATTGCTGTTGGATCAGGGCAAATCATCGGGAAAGGTATAGGTTTTGGTACTCAAAGTAAGCTGTTATTTTTGCCAGAGTATCAGACTGATTTTATCTTTGCATCATTTACAGAGGAGTGGGGTTTTATTGGGGCGGTGATTTTGATTTTTTTATATATCATTCTAATTTTTAGAATCATTTATATTGCGTCAATTGGCTCTACAAATTACGAGACACTTTTTGCTGTTGGCGTGGCCACGCTTATTTTTGCGCATTTTACTATACATATAGGTATGAATATAGGTGTTATGCCAGTAACTGGTATCACATTGCCATTTATGAGTTACGGAGGGTCACATTTATTAACCGAATTTGGCGCGCTTGGAATACTAAGTGCAATGAAAAATTATGCGCGTTTAACCGTAAATACTCAGGCGTATGACTATGTAGGATAAACATGCACTTTGCTTCCAAAGGGTTTATAGAGAGGAGGTGATATTTTATCAGACAATTAATGGTGTAGGTCTCAAAGCGGGTGGGGCCGGACAAATACTTGAAACATTTTTATTTTATGGCATAGTAACATTATGCGTTTGTTGAGTAGATGGGCATATTTAGCCTTGCTTTTGGGTGATTTAGGTGTTTTATATCTGTCTGTTTTTGTAATGTTATCATTACGCTATCTTTCGTTTCCTGATTCGCAGATTCTATTTTTACACCTTTATGCTTTTTCCATATTATCTATATTTTGGTTTTTAGTTTATTTTGCCTCTGGTCTTTATGGACGATATACGGTTTTATTTAGGCACTCCCTTCCTATTACCATATTTATTGCTCAGATAATAAATATATTGATAGCTGTTATATTTTTCTTCTTATATCCTATCATTACTCCAAAAAGCACTTTGTTGATATATTTATTTGTCTCGCTAATTCTTATGTATGTTTGGAGAATTTTAATTTTTCCATACATAGATATTCGCAAGGAAAGTGGGGCAATTTTAATTGGGACAAGTTATGAGCTTTCCGCCCTTGCAGAAGAAATAAATACAGATCCGGTTTACCCTCTTGAATTTAGGGCAATTATTCATCCTGAGTTAATGTCTTCTGGTGAAATT
>Ga0256833_1002858_pt1 | contig 11969 bp, 12 predicted proteins | sample 356284metaG_FD_190535 | JGI IMG/M metagenome (GOLD analysis project Ga0256833, IMG submission 190535) | Hydrothermal vent microbial communities from Mid Atlantic Ridge, Atlantic Ocean - 356-284 | ecosystem: Environmental > Aquatic > Marine > Hydrothermal vents | place: Atlantic Ocean: Mid...
CTTCTTTTAAAACTTGTAGAGCATTTTCAGTGGTTGCTTCGTCGAACACTCCATAACCAACAATTAAACGGGATGCATCATCCAGATAAGATATTATTCTTGCATTATAGAAAAACCAGTCTGTATGCTACAAACTCATGGAATGCTCTCTCGTAGCGTACCCACTTCTTTCTCTTCTTTTTATTCTTTTCTTCTTTCACATAGCCCAGCATCTTCAACACTTCGTGAATTTTGTTTTTACTTATGTTGTATCCTTTCTTCTTTAAGATTGTTTGAAGAACTACTGCGTTAACCTGTATTCTTCGTACGAATCTTTTATGGCTTTTATTTCTTCAGATAGTTTTTTTCCTGGTTACCTTTCTTTGGTTTTGGTATCTCTCCAGTATCTTTGTATTGCTTGTAGATTTGATTTACTCTTTGCCGTGTTATTCCTTCGATCTCTGCTATCGCTGTGGTGTTCCCTTCTCTTTTTCTCTGATTATCCATTTTATCGTTTTCTCGTCAAGTTTCACACAGGGGTTTGTTGAAGTGGAAAATAATTTCGGGAAACTACAGGGCAAGTGGTAAAAATTACCAAATCACTCAAAGTTAGCCAAAATTTTATCAAGATTCTCTAATTTGCCACCATCTACAAACACTGGATTTTTGAGTTTATCCCCCCAGAATTGTATACACTGATCTGATATTTTGGAGGTTGTAACAATACCAACAATGTCTGAAAAGTTGTTCCAACTTAAAATATTGGGATCAATATCATTCTTGCTCAGTGTTTTTCTAAAGTGTTTTGCCTTGCAGTCCAATGATACCAATACACCATTTTTCATTAAAGCAATTAAATCTACTTCGGTTCTGAAATCATCGCATATTATTTCATGGGTTGGTAACACTGATTGTATTAAATTATAGCATTTATCTTTTAGCACTCTATATACATACCATTCTAACCAAATCGAATCCAAATTACGAATATCTTTTGGTGGCTTTACTATTGAAAAAATATGCGAAAGTTCTCTTATTTCATTACATTTTGGACAAATAATATTTTTAATACTGTCATATTCTTCAAAGACATCTATTTTACCACATCGATAACATATTAGCTGATAACCATGTGTTAAAACCCCAGCATCCACTAAATTCGTAAGAAAGCGATACATATCGAAGCTACCCAGTTCTGAAAGAGATGGCTTTTGGGCTGGAGATGTAAATTGTTGGTTACAGTCTTTGCAATAATAGATATTATTTTTATGTACTTTCTTCTTAATAAAATTAGAACTATCACAATTTGGGCAAACCTCTACATACAATGGCACCCATGGTAAAATTTCTTCTATTTCTTTCTGATTATTGTTAAACTCTGCTAAAATTGTTGGAATGTCTGAGATATTGGATTTGCTAATGAAATACTGGAAAATCAATCTCAAAAAAGGATTTTCAAAAAATAGATCAAAAATATGTCCCCAAAATTCATCAAATTTCACCAATTCTTTAAACCTATATGACCTTTTAATTTTGTAGCCCCTCTCTTCCAGCTCTTCTTTAATTATAGAGACATCATCAATCGTCATAAGCTCCTATACCCACATTTTGGGCAGTAATATACATCTCTAAGCCCCCCCCTTGGCCCTGCTCTAATTTTACCCGCCTTTTTCATTACTGTTTTACATCTTGGACATCTTTTCTTTTTTCTAGCCATTTTCACCACTACCCTATCAACTGGGCAATAACCCAGAGAACAAAGTAAACCACACCAAGAATTACTACAATCCACGATAAAAGTCCAATAATCCCGAAATCTATTTGAGCAAAATGGGATGTGAGTACTATTATTTCTTGCTTAATAACTCCCATTTATACACCCCCTTCAATCACCTTCACCCACTCATGACTCTTTATTCTCTCAATCAGCCCCATGATTTCCTTGTCTGCTTTGATAGCTTCAACAACTTCTTTTATCGTTTTTAGGTATTCTTCCTTCATTTTCTCCATCTTCTGCATTTCCTCCTCGCTTAATGGCTCGATCGAATAGGCAAGCTTTGCGTAGCTGTTGTAGTCTATGAGTTTGAGGTATTTTGCCACCATATCGATCAGGAAGGAGCCGTTTTCAAGCTGTGGGTATATAGGCTCTCTGCCTTCCTCGATGGCTTTTCTGCTGTCTTCGATGAATTTCTGTTTGAAGTAGAGTTCGTAAACTAAGTAGTTTGAGAAGTGGAGTAAAAATTTTGAATAAAATTCTAAATCTTCATTAGATCCAAAGCTCAATTTTGAAAAAGAAATTAAGTCGTGAACATTTTTTAAAATTTTTATGTCTATATCATTTGGCTCCTTAATTGGTAAGTAATTCAAATAAGGAATATCGAATTGAAAGCTCCCACCAGGATGTTGCGTCTCAAATAAAGAAAAATATGCGAAATTAAGTAAGTTTGAATTGAGTAATGTGCATAGATACTCCAAACTTTGTTCAGAACTTTCTGTTGCAAATGCTACTTTCCCTAATGCGAAACCTACAACATCAATTGCACACCGCATTGTTGGACTTCTTCGAGTTATTACCAATTTTTTCAATTTAAACTGGTTTATCCTATTTTCTGAATAAAATTCCGATGGAATGAAGTAGCCTTGCCAGTTAATAACAAAAGTATCAATGTCTGAAGTTTGTATGAAAGGCAAAAAAGAAGTATCTTTCTCAGTTGTTATAACATTGCCATAAGAAGATGATGTACCCCATTCAAGGCTAATATTTTCTTTCAATTTTCTAGAATTTTTCATTAATGCTCTGAGTATTTTTCGGACAATTTTTATGGATGCTTTAGGAACTATAATTCTCGTATCAAAAAAAGTGATTTCATCAATCTTGGTATTTATCCCATATACGGCAAAAAGCTCTCTCACATCCTTTATACCATATTTTACCACAAGGTCATCCTCCGAACTTTTATACTTTGAAATGAAATACAATCCAACGTTAGCAAACGACTGGCCTTTGAAAACAGGTTCATTAGTATGGAGCAAATCTACAATCTCATAAAATGAAAAGCTCTCTAAAATAAATTGTCTTAATTTTAAGCCCATATCCGAAGACAACCATTTCTGTGGCATAATGAAACAGAAATTGCCTTTATACCTGTTTAGTTGAATCGATCTTTCAGTAAATGGTATGTAGTAACTGTATTTCTCGCTCACTTTTGTAGATTCGAAATGGAGATTAAGAAACTCCCTCTCAATTTGGTCAATACTCCTATAATCTACATAAGGCGGATTCCCAATCACAACATCAAACCCACCCTTCTCCAGAAACACCTCAGGAAACTCGAAAATCCAGTGGAAGGTTTTTATCTTCTTTAAATCCTTTAAATCAATCCCATACTCCTCAGCAAACTTCTCATCCAGCTTACTGTTGAACAGCTCAGTTATATCCCTCAGCAACTTGTTCAGCTTAACTGCATACCTTGAATTCAGTGAAGCTACAAGCACCTGTATAAGCTTCTCTTTAGTCCTCAAAACCCTCTCAAACTCGCCCCATTTAATCTTCTTTGATGCAAGAATGCGGTTCATCTCCTCAACTTCTTTAACAAGGTCACCCTTAATCTTCAGCGATCTGGCAATCTCTGGCAAATACTCCTTAAGCTCATCATCAACCCTGATCCTTTCCTGAATGTATTCAATCTCGTGGTCCTCAAAGCTGAAGTTGAGGGTTACCTGCTTTGTTTCTTTCTTACCCCTCGGAACGTCCACATAGCCAATGAGCGAATTTCCTTCTCTCAGGTTGAAGTGAACATTCGGAAATCTGATAAAAACGCCTGCATTTACGTTGAAGTGCCTTGCAAGAGTTAAAAACAGCCTTGCTCTCGCAACCTTCAATGCAGAGGGGTTTATGTCCACTCCATAAATATTCCTTGAAAGGATTATGAAGAACTTAACATAAACCTCAAACAGCCCCTCCTTTTCGGGAATCTCAAGCAAGTTCAGGGGCTCAATCTTACCCTCTTCATTTGCCACAAGAATTTCAAGCTTCTTAATCCCCACTTCTTCAGCCTTATCCCGCAGCTTCCTGTAAATCTCAACAAGCACGTTTATCGCACTTTCCAGAAAGTGGGCTGAGCCAACAGCGGGATCAAGGATCTTTATATCTTCAAGCAGATCAAAAAGTCTCAGCAATTCTTCTTTAACTTCAGCGTTTATAATCTCATCTATGCTCTTGTAATCCTTATCAAATTCCTCATTTATCCTGTCAACCAGATAAGGCTCAATTGTGTTCTTGCAGATGTAAGAGGTAATCTCCTCTGGGGTGTAGAAAGCTCCGAGCTTCTTTCTCTCCATGTACGTGATGAGCTTTTCATAAATTGATCCCAATACATATTCATCTATATCACCCTCAACCCAGTCTCTACTCTCAAAGAGATTCAGTAACGGTACATCAAAATCAATGTCCTTCTCTGAAATCATCCTCCTCCTGCCCTTGGGTGTTAAATTGATGAGCTTCTCCGTAACTCCTTCCTGATAGAAGCATTTGTCGGGGATCGTTATTGCTTCATCATCCTCTCCGTTCAAAAACACTGCTGGACCTATTACGACACATTTGCCGATCTCCTCATCTTCTGCATACGGCTCGTCAGAGTAACCACTTATCTGCCTGAAAAAATGTCTGAGAAAATCATAATAACTCCCAAATCCCCCAGTTAGCTTTTTCTGCTTCAGTTCCCTAAACTTCGTGACAAAATAATGCCTGTCCTTGTTAAAGAACCCTTTTTCCTGCAGGTACCATAAAGTGAGCATCTGCATCATGAAATTATCAACAAATTCCCCCCTCCTCTCCTCTTCAGCAATACCAGTAACATTTCGAAGCAGAAACTCCCTGCATTTCTTGTAGAGAACATAAAACTCCTCTATGACATCCGATCTGCTGAATAAAGCCGATATATTCTCGCTCTTTGGCTCTTCTAAAGCTTTCTTCAGCTTTTTTAGGAAAGGATCGTTAATCTTGGCTATGGTCTTCCTTATCTGCTTGTTTGCCCTATAATCCTTGATGATTAGTTCCTCATTTCTGTAAATTATAATCCCGAATCTTGCAGTGTATCCACTTACTGGTGGTCTGTAATTCAGCAAATCAGAAAGCTCTGCTTTCTTATCAGCCTCAGCAAAAAGGAGACCTTCAAACAGGTTGATATCCTCGTCCTTCTCAAAAATGTGAACTGGATAATTTCTGCCTGAAATCTCCATCTCATTCTTCTCATACTTCTTAAGCTTCTTCTCAATCTCTTTTTTCAGCTCTTCAGCCTTAATAACCATAGAACCACCCTAAATGCCTCTTTTCAACTCTTAGCGATCTAATATCGGCAATCCCCCACATTAAAAACTGGCTGTAGAGTGTATCAATAACCCCCTTAACATCTCTGATCTTCACATGATTGTTTTTATCAACCTCAATAAGTCCTCTTTCAACAAGCAGCGATTTTATCTCCCTTGAATACTGATAGTAGGGCAGTAGCTGCAGCACGTTAAGAACTGACTTGTAGTTTTCAAGCTCTCTCGCTTTCTCCCTCTCTAAAATTAAAGCGTTGTACAGGTTGTAAAGGAATCCCTTTTGCTCAGGCTGGTACTCTCTCTTTAACCTCTCTACTTCTTTTTCAATCTCCTTTTCAATCTCCTTCAGCTTCTCAGCTGCAACATCAAGCTTTATCGGGTTCATCTCTTTGTTTCTCACGAGCTCAAGTAAAGCGAGAGGTGACTCAAACCTCAATCCCTCATCACCAATGCTGATTATCTTCTTGTCTATTCTGAAATCCCCACGATAGAATTCATAAATGCTGTAGATTCTGCCAGCCCCTGATTCGATGTAGGTGTAGTAGGGTCCATCGCCCAGATTTCTAACTTCTTCAAAGTCCTCTCTTGTTATGCCCAACTCATACTGTATAATGTTCAAAAGCTTATACTCATCAATCTGTTCCTGCGGTATGCCACCTTCAAACCACTGCTTGAACTCCTCAGAAACGCTAAACTCTTCAAGATCAGTCATGGAGAACTCAGAAATTTTCTTTATCCTCTCACCAAACGTTTCAACGCTTATCTCCTCCTCAGGGCTCAGTATCTTGGATTCCTTACCCACAACAAGTATTATATCCTCAATCTTCTGTTTGAGCTTGTTCAAGATTCCCACAAGAACTTCTATCTCTCCCGAAGGGACGAAGTTAAGGACGTAAACGTCCTTCTCATTCCCTATTCTGTTAACCCTTCCAACCCTCTGGACGATTATCATCGGATTCCATGGCAAATCAAAGTTAACAACAGCGTCTGCATCCTGCAGATTAACCCCCTCACTCAAAGCATCAGTTGATATGAGAATTTCAATCTCTCCATACCTTCTTACTTCCTCTTCTCCGGCATTTGCTTTTGGAGCAAACCTCTTTATGAAGTTAATCTTTGTTGTCGTGTCTGTTTCGCCTGTAACAAGCGCTATCTTTATCCTGTCCGCTTTATCCTTAAGCCATGGATGCAGATCAACCTCTCTTTCAATCCACTCCCTCAAGTTGTGGTAGATGTAGTAGGCGGTGTCTTTGTATTGTGTAAAAACAATGAACTTCCTTCCATTCAGTGTCGGAATATTTGAAAGTTTTTCAGACTTGTATTTTGGATTTGTGATGAGCTGCTTTAGGACTTCGAGCTTTGGATCGTTCTCATAGCAGAAAATTTTTGATTCAACAATCTCGTCTTCCTCCTTTGGAATTACTCCAAGCACCTTGAAGTCACCATTTTCCCTGACTTTAAGTCTGTCAAGAGTCTCAAAAATTTCATCCATCAGCTTTAAATCCTGCTCAAGATTATGAAGGGCTATTTTTAAACCTGCTCTGATTTTGTCGATTGGTGTAAATGCTTGAAGGCCGTATTCTTCAACATATTCAGTCAGCAATTTGACGACCTTATCAAACCAAGTTTCCTCCTCTTTAGCTTCAGCGTTGAATTCCTGAGATACTTCTTCAAGATCTTTTTTGATCTTAGCCTCTTCTAAAGCTTTGACTATCAGCTCTTTAAGGTCATCTTCATTCATTATTCTGTCAACAGATTTCTTAAACAGAGTGTAGAAGATTTTCTCTTTCTCGTATATTTTTCTGAGAGTCGTTTCGAACGGGAATATCCCGCTTTCTAACCTTTTGCCAAGCAAAAGTCTGAATAGGTCGGAAATCTCTATTATTCGATACTTTTCTTCCTCTTCGTCCTCAAACACGACATACCTCACACCGTATAGTTTTGTGTGCTCAAAGTTAATTCTATCAATGTTTCTGGATATACGCTTTATCAACTCGTTAAACCTGTTTGTGTAGAAGGGGGAGTAATCGAGACTGTATGGCTTGGGATCTTTGAAAACTAGTTTCTTGCCATCCACCTTCAAGTCCTTGAACTGCTCCAGAATGTACTTTCTCGTCCTCAGAACCATTACTTCATCCAGAACTTTTCTCTTAATCTCAGTAGCAACTTTTTTCAGCTCTTTTTTGATTCCTTCGTCTCCCTTTTCCTCGTATTCGCTCTTGAGTTTCTTGTATCGCTTTACTAATTCGTCAATCGGGATATTTTTCATTCTGAAAGTAATGAGAGTGTCATCCGTGAATATCCTTATCAGGTTATAGAGGTCATCTATCGTGTTGTTCAATGGTGTCGCAGTCAAAAGCATGAACTTGTTGGGGAAATTGCTTGACTTTCTCTGCAAGGCTTTCGCAGCGTTCCATCTATTGGTGTTTTTGTTCCGGTATTTGTGAGCCTCATCTATCACAAAAAGGTCGTATTCCTCAGCCATCTTCTTCAATCTCTCATCAACGATTCCTTTCTTCAAATCCGCCTTGTAGTTCTGGAAGAGGCCGAGCGAGAGAAAAGCAATTTTACCCAAAAGCCTCTCACCACTCTCATCGTAGATCTCGTATATTTTGTGGTTGTAATTTCCCTTCACAATTCTTTTGAGGTTATCCTTGAAGAAGAACTCCGAGTTTATCTTCACTTTCTCTCCTCTTTCGAGCTTTGCCAGCGTTCTCTCATCAGCCCTCCCGACAAGCAAATCCTCCCACTGAGAGATTATAGATGGTGGAAGGATGAGCATAACAGCGGGGTATTCCTTTCCTTTTGGTATCCAGTGCGGGTGTTTCCCATTTATAAACTCCTGAATTATCGCTGCAGCCATGAAACTCTTGCCTAAACCAACAGAATCTGCAAGGATTACTCCATTGTAATAATTCAGGATGTTTATGGCATTAATAACACCAACGAGCTGGAATTCCATCAAAATATCCTTCTCTATTAGATTCAGAACTCTACCTTCCGTCCATTTATATACGAGGTACTTGAAGAGAGTTTCTGGATCAAGGAACTTACCAAGCTTCGGGTATCTCGCCTCAGGAATAGCACCTGAAATCTCGATAACCCTGATTAGATCTTCATTGAATTCACTTGCCTCTTCCCAAAGTCTATCAAACCAGTTGTTTAAATAAAGAACATCTTCCCTTTCGGTGAGAATGACATTAAGCTCCTTATTCCTCGTTAAACCTTCTGCAGTAAAATTTGAGGAACCGACAATTGCTACACCTGGAGATCCATATTTATCTTCTAAATCCTTCAAGAATAAATAAAGTTTCGCATGCAACCTCGATTTCTCAAAAAGACGAACTTCTATCAAGTTATTTGCTATATAATCTCTTAACCTTCTGAGCTGTTTTATCTGCCATTCGGTAAGTTCTTTACCCTGCAACTCCTCAATCATCCTTTGCTTAAATAACTCTCTCAGATTATACCCAGAAACAAGCTCTTCTTTCGTTTCAAAAGTAGTTTCATTCCCCATTACCAATTTCAGAAACGGCTTTTTTTGAACTTCTTTTGGAAAGTCATCATCCACAAGATTAAATCCGCTCAAGAAGAAGTATCCAACAGCGAATTTAGCTTCGTTGCAGTTTTTGAGTCTGTCTTTCAATACATTTACCAATTCTCTCTCAGGAGTGTTGTCAATAATTTTGGAACTTTCGAGGGTTATCATCAACGAGAATACTCAACCATTATTTATTTTTCTTTTGCAATTGGGTTAATACGTTAACATCTCATTTAAGTAGTGTGTTAAAGCAATTTTGATAAGTAATCTATCAAAAGAATTGCCAAAAATTGTTAAAGGGTTATCTCCTTCAATTTTCCATCCCTCATTTGCTCTGCCTCCTTCATTGCAGCTTTCAGCAATCCAAAGCATTTCTTGCCAACAAAGAATTCTAGATTGCTGATTTGACGGTAGCTTTTAGAAGATCTTTCTCATGCCGTCACCTCCACGGCTTCTTCCTTAACAGCCTCAGCCTTCCCCCATTCCTGCCATTTTCATTAAATCTCTGCCTGTATCTCCTTACCACTTCAACCTCAATTCCATCCCTGTTCCATCCTATCTTCTTTACAGCCTTAAACATCGCTTCAATGTGCTTGCACGCATAATCGATCTCCTCGCTGTGTTTTTGCGTAGTCAGGACATGAGCAGATCCACTTGTAGCCAACCCACTTGACAACGTACTGCTTTGGTTTGCCGAATGTTGAATTAAGGCTTAGAACGCTGAACTCCGTTTCGTTTATCCTGTATATGACCATTGTAAACTTCTTTTCTTCGTATTCTACGATAACTTCCGCTGACATTGCTAAGCCTCCAGAACGACTTTAACAATTCCACCACACTTGCAACACTGCATTGTTTCAACTGCCTTCCTTGCTGTGTATCTCGCATCAACCAGCTCGAAGCATCCAACATTCCCACAAATTTGTAAGACCGATGGCAAGAAAAATTGACCTCGCATCAAAGCCAGCTCAGATTCTACTTTCCTCAATCTTGCCCTACTCGACAGAAGTTTTCCCAATGGGGCTGAGATCTCCCGTGTAAGAGCTGATTTCAGACGATATTTTTCCCAGTAAAATTATATAGCAATCCTAGATAATTCTTAAACATGGAATTAAGTGAGCCTGCTCTCTATGAGCTGAAAAAGGGGAAAGGTGAAAAAGTATTACTAGCTGCTGAGAGAAATTTAGAAGGTGATCAGAGAGTTTATATAGTTGCAGAGGGTGAAGCAGCTCAAAAAATAGGGGATGCAATAGCAGCTGGAATTATAATTCTGGCAGTTGCTGCAGGAGCGGCTATAGTTCTTAATGCTTTGGCCAATTTAGCTAATGCGGGAGGATCCAAATGAGTTTGGAGCTAAATCTTCAAGAGCTAGAGGGGATCCTAAGAAAAGAAGATGAGTTCATAGAAATGATTATAGATGCCGTGATAGAGAGAGCAGAAGAAATTCAGTATACAGGGTTAAACATAATAGACAGTCCGGTAATTTGCTATCCTGAGATATATTCAAGAAAAGATAAATCTGAATCTATAAGGAAGAAACTTAGAAAACTTCCAGAGAAACAGACTTTAGTCAAAATTTCGTTAGAGGAATATAGTCTCGAATGCAAAATATCACTAGAAGTCTTGTCTAGATTTATTTTGGTCGAAACGAGGGATGGGCAGCGATTCTATATATCTGAAAATGATAGGCTGAGAAACAGAGACAAAATCGACAAAATCAAAAAAACAGTCAGAGAAAATCCAAATGTAAAGGGAATCGTTGTAACTCTATCCCTTAACATAAACGGCTATACCATTAGTGTTAACGCATTAAAGCTGATTTCAGATGCAATAACTAATGGCTTTGGGGATGAGGTAAAGAGGGTACTGCTTCTGATTAAAATGCTCTTCACAAATGAGCTGTCACATGAAGAATTTATATCCCAAATTCGAGAAGTTATAGAACGCTGTTCCTCAAAAAACGTGTGGGTTGCCTCTGTTGTAGGAAGTGCTCATCAAAAAATCAGATTTGCAGAGGTGTAACGTATGCTATCCTGGCGTGGCTTGATCTACAGAATTCTGGAGAATCCGCCACACGTAGATATTACCATTTCAAAACACCTTGTAGCAAATCCGTTGGAGGTGGGCTTTACTGAAACTTTTCTTTCTGAACCCCAAGGACAGTTAAGAGATTACGAGCTAACCCTGCCGGATGGTAGAAGGATTCACGTAAGAGAATTTGAGGGCCAATACAGGGCACACTGGGATATTATAAGCCCCATCAGTGGACGTTTTAGAGCATTTGAGGCGTGATGCTCCTCATTGGCTGGTTACACTCTGCTCTTTGGGTGCTTCTGCTATTGGCTACTTGATATCGAGAGATACTGAGAAAGCGATTTCTGCGGCAGTATTAGGATTTTTACTTGGAGTAGTTATTACAGAAGAATAAGCAGAGATATTGGAAAAGCATGAAGGTATGCGAATATAACAAGCTGACAACTTCCTCTGCAAATGCTTGGTAGCTGTAGCTCTTCGGGTTCGAATAAAATATAAAACCAAGGTCTGGATCCGGCTATAGAGGCAATTGGTAGAAAAATAAAAATCGAAAATCAGTAATCTTCAGGCAGCATCAGCGTTATAACTTGCCCGTTGTCATCAACCTAGACCTTTTTGCCATTAACTACGATTTCCTTGGTATCTGGCTGTCTGAAATGCCTTGCTAAGTCAAGCCCTTCAACGATTGCTTTGGTAAGCTCGTATTTGTCCAACTGCTCTATCAGATTCGTTGTCAAATCAACTTCTCTGTTCGCTATTCTGCCAGCGTTGAAGATTATTCCATCTGCTATTGCTTCTTCCCTTGTGTAAACTGAGATGATGTCTTCTTTATTCATTTTACCAACTCCGAGTAGAAAAAAGAAAAATCAGCAGATTACATCAATTCTGTTCTCTGTAAAGACTTCAGCGAACGTTCTCGGCTTGATTTCTCCATCACCATTCAGGATTTCGTTGACTTCTCTTTGTTTAGCAAGTTCATCAATTAGCTTTTCGAGTTCTTTTATTTTCTCTTCCAAAACCTCAACGAATGGCTCTGCCTGCCATGCCTTGACTTTAAATTCCATTGATGCTCCCACATTCCCGATTCTTA
>Ga0256833_1002859_pt1 | contig 11969 bp, 6 predicted proteins | sample 356284metaG_FD_190535 | JGI IMG/M metagenome (GOLD analysis project Ga0256833, IMG submission 190535) | Hydrothermal vent microbial communities from Mid Atlantic Ridge, Atlantic Ocean - 356-284 | ecosystem: Environmental > Aquatic > Marine > Hydrothermal vents | place: Atlantic Ocean: Mid...
TTTCCCTCCCTGACCCTGCTGCTCCTTGTGGCCGGATATGGCATCTCTGCCCGACACCTCCTTCGGTCTGCACAGCCTGGGGGGGAGACCGGGCCGGTACGCATGCTGCGCTGGTTTCGGGTCATCCCCCTGGCCGGGTTCGCTGTACTCATCCTCGGCCTGGCCCGGAGCAGCGGCACGGGTTCCGGCCGCCTCCTGCTGCTGGCCGGAAACAGCGCCCTGGCCACGGCCCTGGCCGCGACCCTGCTGCTCGCCGCCTTCAAGCCGCCGCAGCGGCAGGCCTCTCGTCTCTGCCACGGACTTGCCGCGGCGGCCCTGCTCTGCTTCATCCTCAGCCTGGGGCCGAGTCTGCTTGTACTCTCCCGTCATGTCATGGCCGACAACCTGGTCTTTTCCCTGGTCGGATCCTTTTTCCCCCTCAGCGGTTTCAGGGTTATGTCCAGGTTCAGCATCATTGTTATGATCTTTCTGATCGTTGCCGGTTCCTGTTTCCTCGACCGGGCGGCAGGCCGCCGGCGGCACCTGCAATGGCTGGCCCTGCCTCTCCTGGCCACCCTTCTGCTGGAGGCGCACGCCATTCCTCACGCATACAGGCGGTTTTCGGTTCCCATTGCCCCTTCCACCCTGGAGGCCATCCGTAGCCGGGCCGATGCCACCCTGACCGTGATTCCCCTGGGCAACCGTCGGCTCGATGGCCGCTACATGCTGGCCATAGCCGGCAGCCGCACCCTGATGGTCAACGGCTTTGGCGGCTTTTCTCCTGCCCTGCAGCGCAAGATCGGTTTTGCCCTGCGGACACGGCCCCGGAGGGCCTTCAGCCTGATCAGCTCGATCTGGCCGCCCTCCCTGCTCCTGGTGGACCGGCAGGCCCTGGCCCGGTTCAATAACCAGGGGTACGCCACCACCGAGGCCCTGGTCCGGGCCCGGGGCGAACTGGTTGCCAGTGACCGGAATTTCGCCCTCTATGCTCCTGTTGAGCCGCAGGGACCCGTGACCGAGTACCGACGTTTTGTCCGGGGGGACATCCTCCGTGCCGACCCGGTATTTTCCTTTGAGGCAAGAAGTGCGGCCAGGGATGCGCAGGACCTGTTCGTGCTCCTCAACGGCACGGTTGTCGCCGCGGTTCGTGCCGGCAACCAGTGGCAGCGCTACCGGGTTCCCCTGCCGGCCGCCGGCATCACCGGCATTGATTACGAGATGGTCTTTGTCCGCGGCCTGGATGGCCAAAGCCCCTGGATGGCCCGGAACGGGACCTTTGGTCCGGCTGTTCCGGACGATGGGGCATCACCGGACTATGCCGATCTTGCGGCCCGGGTCTGGCGGCAGGGCGCTCCAGCCTGGATGCGCTACGTGACCCGACTGCCGGTCCAGGCCATTCCCCTGAACATCACCTTTGCCAATGGCGTGCGCCTGGCCGGTATCAGCCTGCCCGGCCGGCCTGTGAGTCCGGGTGAGACAGTGGCACTGCGCACCTTCTGGATCATCCCGCCTTCGCTCGGCCGGGTGGCCCTGATCGCTGACGTGATCTTTGCCGGGCCGGACGGGTCGGAGATTGCAGCCAGTCGCGCCCTGGTGCATCACATGCCCCTGACCTTTGTCCTCAGCCAGCCCGTAACCAAGATCTTTGTCGAGCAGTTGCGGCTCGTCGTTCCTCCTGCCGCTTCGCCGGGCGCCTACCGCTTCCGGATACGGCTCAGGGATGCGGCCACCGGACGGCCGGTCGCGGTCCGCGGTTCCGCCGTTCTGCCGGCGGATGGCCTGTTCCTGCACGTGGAGAGCAGGGTTTCACCTGCCGTCGGGACGGTCGTGCCGGCACAACAACCGCGTGCCCCGGGACAGTATCCTTCACTCATTACCGAATCCGACCAGCAACCGTGAATATGTTCTTTTCTCCTTCTCCCCGGGTGCTGGCGATCCTCGGGGCAGTTGCTGTTTTCTGCGTCACCTGGTGGCTGGGCCAGTCGGTCTTTCTCGACGCCCCCGTCACCACCGATGAAAATGCCTACCTCTTCCAGGCCAACTGTTTCGCCGACGGCATCCTGGCAAGACCGGCGCCGGAACCGAAACGGATGTTTCCCCATGAGATGCTGATCATGGACGACACGGCGGGCTGGCTCTCCCGTTATCCGCCCGGCCATGCCGCCTGGCTGACCCCCGGTGTCCTGGTCGGGCAGCCGCGGCTCATGGTCTCCCTGGCCGCCGCCCTCAGTTTTCTGGCCATGGGCCTGCTCGGTGCCGGGCTTGGCCTCTCCCTGTATCAGTTGCCGTTGCTGCTCCTGCTTTCCCCCTATTTCCTGTTCATGCACGGCACCCTGCTCAGCCACAGTTCCGGACTGCTTGCCGCGGCCCTTATGCTGCTGGCCTATGTACGCCTGAAGCAGGGTGGTTCCCCGGGATACGGACTCCTGGCCGGCCTGGCATGGTCTATGCTTTTCCTGAACCGGACCTACACCGCGGCCCTCATCGCCTTGCCCTTTGCTGTCGATGCCCTGGTGGACCTGGCCCGGCACCGGAGCGGCCGGAACCTGTGGGGTACCCTGCTGTTTGTCCTTGCCTCCGGCCTGGGATTTGCGGTCTTTCTTCTCTACAATCATCTGACCGTGGGCGATCCATGGACCCCCACTTATCTCTACTACCAGGCCAGCGATGCCCTGGGATTCGGTCCGCGTCCGGCCGGCCAGATACCGGCAGTACATACACCGCTGGCAGGGCTCAGGGCCATGGGCGAGAACCTGCTGCTTCTTGACCGGTGGCTGTTCGGGTTTCCCGGGTCCCTGGCCCTGGTCCTCGTCCTTGGCCTGCTTGGCTGGAACAGGCGCTGGAGTCCGCTCTGCCTGGCCGCTTCCCTCTGCGTCTGGCTGGGATACGTACTCTTCTGGTTCGAGGGGATCCGGCTGGTGGGACCGGTCTACTACTTCGAGACCCTGGTCTTTCTCCTGGTCCCTGCCGCCTTCGGCCTGCGGAGACTCCATGGCCTGGCTGCGCCCCTGTTACGCCGGTGGCCTGTTATGGCGGGTGCTGTTCTGCTGCTGATGTTCTGTTGCAGTCTTCTTTTCAGCCGGCAGCAGGTGGGTGTTCTGCGCGCCTGGCAGGATCTTGGCGGCCAGTACCGGGCCCTGCTGCGGAATGCACCGCCGGACAGCCTGATCCTGGCGCCCAGGATCGAGGGGATGCACTATGTCAGCAGGGGCATGGCCTTCAATCCCAGGGGACTGGCCAGTGAACCGCTTGTGGCGGCAACAGACAAGCTGGACAGCCGCATCCTGGCCGGTGCCTTTCCCCGGCGTACCCCCTATCGCCTGGTCCTGGACCAGGGGCGCCTGCGGCTGGAACCCTTTGTCGACAATCGGCCCATCCGTTACCGCTTTGCCGTGGCCGATACCTTCTGCAGGACCGGAGAGAATCACGGCCAGGGGACCGGGAGCAGACAGCGGGTCGCCCGGCCCGGCATCCATCCGCCCGACTGGCTGGCCTATGGCGCGACATTCTGGGTGAGCCCGGGCAGCTATCTCCTGCAGATTTCCCTGCAGATGGAGAAGGTCCGGCCCGATGCACCCCTGGTCATCGATGTCGCCACCGCCGACGGCAGGCAGGTTCTCGCCCGCAACGCTGTCTGTACACCGGCAGGGGGCCGGGTGGAGCTGGCCTTCCGGGTGGCCCGCTCCTCCCGGATCGAACCACGGATCTATTACAACGGCAGTGGCATCGTGAGAGCTGAGATCATGGAGATCATCCAGGTGCAGCGTGGTGACGGGCCGGAAGAGAGCGGAACGTGAGGAGGCGAGGATGACGGGAAAGAGACGTCGTATTCTGCTGGTCATCCTGGTGACGGGCCTGGTCGTCCTGGTGCTTGCCCTGAAGCTGCCCGCCCTGGTGGCGAACCTGGTAGTCGCTCCCAGGGCCGTGCTCTCCCGGCAGGGCTGGCGGGTCAGCTTCTCAGTTCCGGCCCGGTCCCTGCCGGTGGACGGCTACACGACGTTTCTGGAGGCCGGGCGGAGGGTGGGCCTGAATCCGGATTTCCACCACGCCGTGGCCTGGACCATCTGGTTCGTTCCCGCCGATGGCCAGTACAAGGTGGAGTTCGCCGCCACTGGCAAGGCCGGTCTTGGCCTGGACGGGAAGACGGTTTTTCCCTTCAGGGCCGAGCCGGGGCATGGTCGCGAGCGCTGGCTCAGGTTACGCCGGGGGCCGCATCTGCTCCGTGCCGAACTGGACTGGGACCGGGGAGGTGGCAATTACTCCATCGGTGTCCGGGTTCCGCCGCTCATGCGCCTGAAGCATCTGCAGGGGGAGATGGTGGCCATGCCCCGGCTGGGGAGCCTGGATACCTGGTGGCTGATCATGGGTCTGGCCGCGCCGCTGGCCATTTTCTCCGGTATCCTTGCCACCGCGGCGCTGCTCCTGCTCGTTCTGCCGCTGACCCTGGGCGACCGGCCGCTGGCCGTGGGGCTCACCATCCTCCTGGTCCTGGCGCCAGCCCTCCTTATACCCGACCTGGGCCGGCGCGAGCCCTACATCGGCCCCATGGTGCACCAGGAGCTTGTCCGCCGTCAGCCGAGGTTCGTGTTCATCGGCAATTCCATGCTCTGGAGCCGTATTGATGACGACCTGCTGTCCGAGCTCCTGGGCGGGGTACCTGTGTACTCCATCGTCAATTTCGGCGGTCTGTCCGGCATCCATTACCTGGCCCTGAAGTACCTCCTCATCCCCAGCGGCATCCGGCCCAAACGGGTCTTCATCTTCTTCCGGGGTACCACCCTGGTCCAGCCGGCCATGCGGACCACCGGCCCATACTTTGAAACCTTGATCAAACGGATCTCGCCTGCGCCGGACCCCGAGTTCGAACGTCTCGCCCATGGTCGTGCAGTAACTGGCGCCGGTGGCATCCGAGGGATACTCAATCGCCTCTTTACCGTCCAGGGGAACCGGAAAACCGTGCGTGACGCCCTTGGCCAGGCGGCCCTGTTGCTCGCTGTTCCCGGCCTGGACGACAGCCACCGCCGGCAGCGGCAGCAACTGCTGAGGCGGGTCAACGACAGGTTCAGCCTGAAAAATGTCGGCGCGGCAATGGACAGGGAGTCCATGCACAGCAGTGACAGGGATCCGCTCGACTTCAGGAGCGCGGTGAAAGATTCCTTCCTGCCGGCCATCCTTCGCCTTGGCAGGGAGCATCACCTGCCGCTGGCCTTCATCCGGGTACAGGAACGACCGCCGGCGGACGGCGTGGTCCAGGACAGCCCGGAGATGGAGCGCTTCATGGCCGAGCTGCGTGCCTTTCTCGAGGAAAACGGGGCGGCACTCTACGACTTCACCGGTGATCCCGGGCTGCCCCTGTCCATGTACGGCCAGGGGGACCACATCCGGGAGCCGAAGGAATATACCCCTCTCTTCTTCAAGCGGGTGCGGGCCCTTCTGCGATGAGTTTCAACAGTATCCCCTATCTCGTTTACCTGCCGCTGGTCTTTGGGGTCTACTGGCTGCTGCCGGCAAGGAAATGGCAAAACATTTTTCTCCTGGCGGCAAGCTACTTCTTCCTTGGCTATGTCCAGCCCTGGTTTGCGGCGCTTATCTTTGCCGTGTCCTCGGTCAACTACCTGGCCGGCCTGGCCATGGAGCGCTGGCCGGAGAAAAGACGATATATCCTGACAGCGGCCCTGGTCTTCTGTCTCGGTGTGCTGGGGTACTTCAAGTATGCCGATTTTTTTCTCGACAACGTCTCGGCCCTGCTCCAGGCCCTGGGCCTGCCCTCCTTCCGCTGGTCACTCGGTATCATCCTGCCGGTGGGGATCTCCTTCTATACCTTCCAGGCCCTGGCCTACAGCGTCGATGTCTACCGGCAGGAGGTGAAACCACAGCGAAAATTCATCGACTTCTGCCTTTTCATCTCGTTTTTTCCGCAACTGGTGGCAGGTCCCATCGAGCGGTCCGCCGATCTCATGCCCCAGGTGGAGAAACGACGCCGGGTGACACCGGCCATGATCAACCATGGCCTGCTCCTGCTGGTGTGGGGCTTTTTCAAGAAGCTGGTCATTGCCGACAATACCGGTCTCATCGCCTACAAGGTCTTTTCCCTGAACGAGCCCGGGTTCTACATGGTCTGGGCGGGGGTGTTCGCCTTTGCCATTCAGATCCTGGCCGATTTCTGGGCCTATACCGATATCGCCCGCGGTTCCGCTCTCCTGCTCGGGTTCAGGCTGTCGCGCAACTTCGACCATCCCTACTTCGCGACTTCGCCGGCTGATTTCTGGCGGCGCTGGCACATGTCGCTCTCCTACTGGCTGCGGGACTATGTCTACATTCCCCTGGGCGGCTCCCGGGTGCCGCCGGCCAGGGCCGCAGGCAATATCATGCTCACCTTCCTGCTCTCAGGGCTCTGGCACGGGGCGAGCTGGAACTTTGTCCTCTGGGGCGGCTACCATGGCCTGCTGGTTCTCCTCCACCGCTGGCTGCGCAAGATCACCTCCCTGCTGCGGATTCCTGTTCCCCACATACTCCGTCCGGGAATCCGCAGCGGGAAGCGGCTGGTGACCTTTGGCCTTGTCTGCATCGGCTGGCTCCTGTTCCGGGTGACGGACACCGACCGGCTGCTGCACCTTCTGCAGCTCACACCGTGGCAGGAGGACCCGGCCAGCCGCGGAATCGCCGCCTATCTCTTTTTTCTCGGCCTGCTCTATTCACTGCCCATCTGGCTGCATGGCCTGGCGCACCTGCGCTGGATGCGTCATCACCGCCTGGACGACACCCTGCCGCGGGCGGCGCTCATGGCCCGCCCCCTGCTCATGGCCCTGCTCCTGCTGGGTATCCTGGTCCTGCGCAGCCCCGAGCCGGCCACCTTTATTTATTTTCAGTTTTGACTTGCATCCTGGCCGCAGATGGCGCACCATAGTGGCCAGTTTCAGGCGGGCCGGAAGGGAGGTGCCCGCTCTCTGACTTCTGGGCAACGCAAGGGAGCAATCATGGCAGGTCTTCGGCGAACAAGGGTCCTGGTGACGGGAGGGGCGGGCTTTCTGGGCTCGCATCTCTGCGAGCGGCTGCTGGCGCGGGGATGCACCGTGCTCTGCGTGGACAACTATTTCACCGGCACACGCGACAACATCCTCCCCTTTCTCGACAACCCGCAGTTCGAGATCATGCGGCACGACGTGACCTTTCCCCTCTACGTGGAGGTGGACGAGATCTACAACCTGGCCTGTCCTGCCTCGCCCATCCATTACCAGTTCGACCCGGTACAGACCACCAAGACCTCGGTCCATGGCGCCATCAACATGCTGGGCCTGGCCAAACGGACCGGGGCCAGGATCTTTCAGGCCTCAACCAGCGAGGTCTATGGCGATCCGGAGATCCACCCGCAGACCGAGGACTACTGGGGCCATGTCAACCCCATCGGTCTGCGCTCCTGTTATGACGAGGGCAAACGATGCGCCGAGACCCTGTTCTTCGACTACCACCGTCAGCACCGGGTCCGGATCAAGGTGGGCAGGATCTTCAATACCTACGGGCCGCGCATGCATCCCGACGACGGGCGGGTGGTCTCCAACTTCATTGTCCAGGCCCTGAAGAACGAGCCGATCACCATCTACGGCGACGGCACCCAGACCAGGTCCTTCTGCTATGTCGATGACCTGATCGAACTGTTTCTCCGGTTCATGGCCTCGGAGGAAGCGTTTACCGGGCCGATGAACATGGGCAATCCGGGCGAGTTTTCCATCCTTGAACTGGCCGAGCAGGTGATCGAACTGACCGGTTCGCGCTCGGAGATCGTTTTCAAGCCGCTGCCTTCCGACGATCCGAAGCAGCGGCGGCCCGATATCACCCTGGCCAGGGAAAAGCTGGGCTGGGAGCCCGAGGTGGAACTGCGGCAGGGGCTGGAGAAGACCATCCCCTATTTCGAGCATCTGCTGGCGGAACGGGGTGAGAGAGCATGTCCCTGAAGCTGTCGGTGGTTATCCCCTGTTACAACGAGGAAAAGACCCTGGAAGAGTGTTTGCGGCGGGTCCTGGCCATTGCGGACGAGGACCTGAGCCTGGAGGTCATCATTGTCGACGACTGTTCGCGCGATAGAAGCCTTGCCCTGGCCGGCGAACTGGAGGCCCGGCATGCCGAGATCCGGGTGCTGCATCACGAGGTCAACCAGGGCAAGGGTGCGGCCCTGCGCACCGGGTTCAGGTACGCCACCGGTGATGTGGTGGCGGTGCAGGATGCGGATCTGGAGTATGACCCCAGGGATCTGAAACGGCTGGTGGAGCCGATCCGGGCAGGTGAGGCCGATGTGGTCCTGGGCTCGCGGTTTCTCTCGCCGGGCGAGCACCGGGTCTTTTCCTTCTGGCACTCCATGGGCAACAGGTTTCTCACCCTGCTCTCCAACATGTTCACCGACCTGTACCTGACCGACATGGAGACCTGCTACAAGGTCTTTCGCCGCGATGTCATCCAGTCGGTGGAGATCCGGGAGAACCGGTTCGGTTTCGAGCCCGAGATCGTGGCCGAGATTGCGCACCGCGACCTGGAGATCTACGAGATGGGGATCTCCTATGATTCGAGGAGCTATGCCGAGGGCAAGAAGATCGGGGTCCGCGACGGCTTCCGGGCCATCTACTGCATCCTGCGCTACAACGGTTATCGTTCGCCGGCCCCGCTGCAACTGCTCGTCTACCTGCCCATCTGGCTCGTTTTCGTTCTCCTCGATTCCCTGGGGGTGGGCCTGCTTCGTTCCCTGGGGCTCTCTGCCGCCTCTTCCCTGGCGCTTCCCTTTCTGCTCGCGTCGGTGGCGGATTATTTTCTCTGTACCCGTATCCTGTTCCGCAACCGGCGGGTCGGCCGCGGCATCGTCCTGTTCAGCGTTTTTGCCCTGGCCGGTTCGATGATCGATCTGCTCCTGACCCTGGGCCTGCTTGGTGCGGGGCTTTCCTTTGCCGGTGCCAGGGCCTGCTCGCTGATCGTCATTCTCTTCTACAATTTCTTTACCCGTCGCCGCTTTATCTTTTCCGAGTGATAGTTCCGGCCGCTTTCCCGGAAAAGCGCAGGATCACCATCTGCCTCGTCTCCGCGACCAGGGGATAGCGCTCTGCCAGGGCCTGCTGGCTTCTGCGGCCGATCTTGCGTTTCCAGAGCAGGAGGTAGGTGCAGCCGGTTTTTTCGAGGATGGCGAGCTGTTCCCTGGTCGGCTCCCTTCCCTGGCGGCCGGCGGCCATGAGCCTGTCCAGCAGGGGGGTGGAGCGGGCTGAATACCCGTTGATGAGGGTGATCTGGCCCTGGGAGACCAGGTAGAGCATGGCGTGGGTGTTGCGCGGCCAGGGATTGGTGGGGAAGACGCAGCCGACGCCTGCGGGCAGGGAGGCGAGCGCCGCTCGTTCCTCAGGATCCGGCTGGAGCCGCTGGGCGGGGTAGTGGTTGACCCGGGCCCGCACCGGCCAGGCCTCCAGGTTCTGGAGGCCCAGGAGCAGCAGCACCAGCAGCGCCGTCCACTGTCTTCTCCGGCCCGGTGCCCGGAGCAGGGATACGAACTGGAGATAGATCCAGACCAGGAGGAAGATGTTGGCCAGGCCGGCCATGCGGCCGATGGCCCGCATGTTGGCCACCCCGGGCACCAGGAGCTTGCAGATCCCCCAGATCGATGGATTGATCCGGGCGTCGATGAACAGGGGGTCCGGACCCAGGGCCAGGCCGAAGGCGGCAATGGCGGCCAGCAGGACCAGGAAGGCGGCAAAGGTGTGCGGCCGTCTGCGGATCCTGGCCCGGACATGGAGCAGGAGCAGGAGCAGGAACAAGAGCAGCGCGGCCCAGGCCAGGATGAAGGCCGCTGCCGGCAGAGGCGTGCCAGTGAGCCGCGAGAGGAGATAGAGGCCGGCCGGAAGGAGGAACCGTCGCTCGCTTGCTCCTGTGTCGGTGCTCCTCTTCCTGTCGGCAAGGACAAGGGCCAGGATGAACGGCAGAAGGAACAGGACACCGATTCCCATGTAGGCCAGGGATTCATGGCTGATCCGGGGCAGATCATGCCCCCGGGAGAGCAGCCATTGGCGGAGAGGGCCCCGGGAGGGTGTCCAGAGATGGTCGAGGTGCGAGGCCATGGTGGCGTGCAGCATGGCCGGGCTGTAGTCGAGGTGCGGTACCCGGTGGTAGAGCAGGGTGGGTGGCAGGGCGGCAGCGGCCGCGACCAGCCAGAGCCACCAGGTGGCGGCGATCTCGCCCCGGATCCGTTCAGGAAAGGCCAGGCAGTGGAGCAGGAGCCAGAGGGCAAAGAGGATGCTGCCGAGGACCGCGAAGTAGGGGGCGGTATAGAGCAGGCCCACCTCGGCGCTCAGGGCCAGGGCAAGCCAGCGTTTCTTGCCGGTGGCGCTGAAGCCGCACAGGCCGAGCAGGATCAGGAGAACACCGACGCCGCACAGGTTCTGGAAATGGATGTAGGTGGTGAGCTGGCTGATGGAAAAGACCATGCTGCAGGAGAAGAGCAGGATGAACCAGTCCGGACGGGCCTGTCCGCCGCTGGCCGTCGACCACTGCCTGAACCGGTGGAGGAGCAGAAGGAGGGTGGCATAGGTCGCCGCCGACAGCAGGATGATGGTGAGGTTGAAGGAAGTGAACAGGGCAACGCCCATGGCCCGGAGGGCGGCAAAGGGCAGGGTGGGCACCAGGAGGATATCGGACCAGAACAGGGTCTGCGCGTTGTCGGGCCAGAAGATCCGCCCGTCCATCCAGGAGACCGGGCCCCGGGGAGCGTAGATGGTGTTGTGCTGCAGGACCCAGAGGTTGAAAAACCCGTCGCCGTCGTCACCGAACAGGAGGGTGGAATCGAGGATACTGCCCAGGTGGAGATGCTGCCAGGCGCAGACCAGGAAGAGGATGGCAGCGGCCGTAAGCCAGAGTGCCGTGGGGGATCGCCAGGCAGGCGTATTGATCCTGTATGCCATGGGGGCAACCTGCCTCACAGGGTAATTTTTGACTGACGACATTCGCGGTAAGCGCTCACAGGGAATGCATCTTTGCACGGTCGTGCCCGCCCGTCTAGGTAGGCTATCGGAGCCTCCCTGCGGTCGCCCACCTGCAGTCAGGCACGCCTGCACAAATCTGCGGCCCCTGAGAGCGCTTACACCGTTGTGGCCGGACAAACCGATGGTGAATCATCCCGTGAGGGGGTACAGATTCGGTCCAGTCCTGGTGTTGCCATATCCATGGATGATGGCCTCGCAAAAAGTCCGATCTACTGCGTTGCAGCGGGTACGGCCAATGCTCGACGTACTCCATGTACGCCTCCGCTTGGCCGACACCGCTGCGCCTTGTGCATTCACGTCTTTAGGTGCAAAAAAGGGAGAAATTGCACGTTTTTCGAGCGAAAAAGGTTGAGTTTCTCTCAAAACATGGTATTTCATGGCTCATGAAGCGTGACATCTATGCACATTTAGTCAATTGGAAAAATTCCTCTCGGAGAAAACCGCTCATCCTTCGGGGTGCGCGCCAGACCGGTAAGACATATATATTACAGGAGTTCGGCCAAAAAGAGTTTGACGAAGTCTTCTACTTTAACTTCGAGGAAAGCGGCCGGCTTGACAGCCTTTTTTCGCAGAGCCTTGATCCTGAAAACATTATTTCCAACCTTTCCCTGCTGAGTAAGAAAAAAATCCTCCCAAGGCGCCATCTGCTCATTTTTGACGAAATTCAGGCCTCAAACAATGCGCTGAACAGCCTGAAATATTTTCAGGAAAAGGCCCCGGAATATATTATTGCTTCTGCTGGTTCTCTTCTTGGCGTTAAGCTCTCCTCGCCAAAATCTTTTCCAGTAGGCAAGGTAAATTTTCTGGATCTCCTGCCCATGACCTTTTATGAATTTCTGGATGGTATGGGAGAGTCAGGGTTGCGCGAGTACCTGGAAGAACTGGACCAGATAGAACCACTACCCGAAGCCTTTCATCAGCAGCTTATAGACTTGCTCAGACGCTATTATTTCTGCGGTGGTATGCCGGAAGCGGTGCGTC
>Ga0256833_1002860_pt1 | contig 11965 bp, 9 predicted proteins | sample 356284metaG_FD_190535 | JGI IMG/M metagenome (GOLD analysis project Ga0256833, IMG submission 190535) | Hydrothermal vent microbial communities from Mid Atlantic Ridge, Atlantic Ocean - 356-284 | ecosystem: Environmental > Aquatic > Marine > Hydrothermal vents | place: Atlantic Ocean: Mid...
TAAAAGTAGTATCTTTTATAATGCTCCATTGATAGATGTTTTAACTATTGATGATATTGTGAATGTTTTAAAGGATTATGAGGAGAATCCTAATAGATATAAAAGCATTGGTAATAGAGCAAAAGAGTGGTTTAATGAGCATTTAGGAGAAGGATTAGCTAAAAGATATAAAAGATTATTTGAAATATTAATTAAAGATAAAAATTTAACACAAAAAGATCAAATAGTTAAAGATATATTTGAAAAGTAAAATGAAAAAGATATTCTCAAATAGATTGCTAAAAGAGGGGATTAACGATAGTAAATACTATTTAATTGCAAATATAGGAAATAAAGTATTAGCCTTTTTGGTTATTCCCATATTAGCAAAGAGTGTAGGGGTTAAAGAGTTTGCTATTTATGACCTATTTTTAGTTATTGGAAACTTTTTGAATATATTAGTAGTTTTAGGGGTAGATTCGGGTATTGTAATTTTATTAACAGAGGCAAAAGAGGATAATAATAGATTATCGTTTCTATTTGTATTATCGTTGGCTATTAGTATATCGTTAATTGCTATAATATTTTTTATTTTGAAATCTATTTTTATCTTTACATCTTCACTCTTTTTATTAAATAGTTATATTTGGACGCTACTAATATTATATACACTATTTAGAGTTATTAGCTACCATACATTCAATTTTTTAAGATGGAGACAAAAGGCAAAAGAGGCATCATTTATTAATCTATTCTCATATATTTTAGGTATGTTGGTTGGATTGATATTTCTATTTTTTGAGCCAAAGGTTGTTTCATACCTTGAGGGATTAGTTGTTGGTATGTTAATAGGTGCTATTTTAGCCTTATATTTAGCTAAAGATTATCTATTTAAATTTACGATAATAGATGGTGCAAAAGATACTATTTTAGAGCTATTAAAGCTCTCTTTACCTTTTGTTCCTAACTATTTAGGTAAAAGTTTAATGCAGATGGCAGATAGAGTTGTAATTTTAATGCTATTTACACAATATGAACTTGGTATTTATGCAGTTATAACAAAATTAGCAATGATTCCTCAAGTAATTATAGGAACTATCTCAAGCGGTTTTTTGCCTGTAATGTTTAACAACTATAAAAGTGAAAAAGGGCAAGCGTTAATTAGAAACTTTTTTCATATATATATTGCTTTAATCCCTATATTCTATATTATTGCAGATCTGTTTTCATATAAGGCAGTTGAAATCTTCTCAAATAGCACCTATGCAAAATTCTCATATCTTTTACCTGTTGCATTAGCCTCTATTTTGTTTGTGCAGAGCAGTCAAGCAAATGGTTTGGGCTATTCAATAAAGAGAAAGACTTACTATATAATGTATATCACCTTTTTTACTGTAGCAGTAAATTATATATTAAGTTTAATCTTTGGGGCTTGGTTGGGACTTTTTGGAGTAGTCTTTGGAACATTAATTGCAGGTATTATAAAGACATATCTATATACACTATACTCTGAAAAGTTATACCCATTTAACTACAATATGAGGTTTATTCTATTAATTGGTGTAATTACAACTATTTTGTCTATTTTAACATTTATAAGAGTATGAGGATTTATGGCTATGAGAGTTTTATTTGTTAGTAGTGGAACAAGTAGATATGGAATAAGCCCTATTGTTAAAAATCAAGGGGAGTCTTTAAAGAGGATAGGTATAGATGTTGACTATTTTACAATTAAACAAAAGGGTATAAAGGGTTATCTAAAAGCTGCAAAAGAGTTAAAAAGAGTATTAATAAAAGAGAGATATGATGTAATACATGCTCATTATTGGCTATCGGGAATTGTTGCAACACTTGCAGGAGCAAAACCTATAGTTGTATCATTAATGGGGGATGATGTTAAGGCAAGCCCTATATTTAGATTTATAATAAGAGTCTTTTATAAGATATCTTGGTCAAAAATTATAGTTAAATCAAAAGATATGTATGAGACATTAAATATAAAAGATGCATATATTGTATCTAATGGGGTTAATTTTGATAGATTTAAACCTATAGATAAAGAGATAGCTTTAAGTTATACAAAGTGGAATCCAAACAAGAGACATATCCTTTTTACATCTGATCCTGATAGAAGAGTAAAAAACTTTAAATTAGCAAAAGAGGCTTTTGAGTATTTAAATGATAGTAGTTTAGAGTTGCACTATATGAGGCATATAGATAATAGTTTAGTTCCATACTATTACAATAGTGCTGATGTTGTTATATTAACAAGTTTATGGGAGGGGAGTCCAAATGCAATTAAAGAGGCGATGGCTTGTAATATTCCCATTGTTTCGGTAGATGTAGGTGATGTTAGAGATATTATCTCTAATACTAAAGGGTGTTTTATTGCGTCTAATAGAGTTGATGATTTTGCAAATAAGATTAAATTAGCTTTAACATTTAATAAAAGAACAACAGGCAGAGAGGATATAAAAGATTTAAGAGAGGATGAAGTAGCAAAAAAGATAGTATCAATCTATGAAGATTCTATAAAGGATAGATAATGTGTGGAGTTGTTGGAGTAATAAGATTTGATAAAAGAGGGGTAGATGAGAATCGCTTGCAATCAATGATGGATGAGATTAGACATAGAGGGCCTAATGATAGTGGTAAGTTTATTGAAGATAATATAGGTTTAGGTTTTGTAAGGCTTAGTATTATAGATTTATCATCTGCAGGGCATCAGCCTATGTTTAGTGATGATGGAAATTTAGTATTAACCTTTAATGGTGAAATCTTTAACTATATAGAGTTAAGAGAGGAGTTAAAGGAGTTAGGGTATAGCTTTAAGAGTCAAACAGATAGTGAAGTGCTTTTAAAATCGTATCAAGAGTGGGGTGAAAAGTGTTTAGATAAATTTAATGGGATGTGGGCATTTATAATATATAATAGAACAACGGGTGAAATATTTGCCGCAAGAGATAGATTTGGAATAAAGCCGCTATACTACTATAGAGATGATAAAGAGTTTATATATGCCTCTGAGATAAAAGCGATAAAGAGAGGATTAGATAAGAAGTTAACTATTAATGAAGAGGTTGTATTTAACTATCTACTATATAATAGAACAGATTATAATGAAAATACCTTTTATAAAGAGATAAAAAAACTGCCTCATGGTCACTATTTTAAAATTGATAGAGATGGAAATTTTATTATAAAAAGATGGTATGACTTAAAGAGTAGATGCAATAAAGAGCCTATTGATAGTAAAGAGTATTTAGAGAAACTTACTTCATCTATAAAGTTAAGATTGCGCTCGGATGTTCCTGTTGGTGTATGTTTAAGTGGTGGATTAGACTCTTCAAGCATTGCTTCAATTATAGTTAAGAGGTTGAATGTTAAAGATATTCATACATTCTCTGCAATATATAAAAAAGGACAAAGAGGTGATGAGAGTGAATATATAGATGAGATGAAACCATATCTAAAGAATATGCACTTTATTACTCCAACTGCTTCTACACTCTTTGAAGATATCTATGATATGGTTAAATATCTTGATGAACCTGTGCCAACAACAAGTATATATGCTCAATATTGTGTTATGAAACTTGCAAGAGAGAGTGTTGTTGTAACATTAGATGGGCAGGGTGCAGATGAGCAATTAGCAGGATATCACTACTTCTATGGATTCTATTTTAAAGAGTTATTAAAGAGTTTTGAGATATTTAACTTAATATCAGAGTTATACTACTACATCACAAAACATAAATCGCTATTTGCAATAAAGAGCTTTTTATTTTTTTTATTGCCTAAAAATATTAAAACAAAATTGAAAAAAGAGGAGAGATCATACATAAAGTCAGATTTTTATCAACAATTTTCAAAAGATAATATACTATCAAAAGAGCTTTATGGTTCTAAGAGTTTAAAAGAGGCATTAATTAACCACTTTGAGTATAAATTAGAGCATCTATTGAAGTGGTCAGATTTAAACTCTATGAGATTTTCTATTGAATCAAGAGTCCCTTTTTTGGATTATAGAGTTGTTGAACAAACCCTCTCTCAAACAAATGATAGTTTTATAAAAAAGGGTTTAACAAAGTATATATTAAGAGAGGCTATGAAGTCTATATTGCCTGAAAAGATTAGATTAAGATATGACAAAATAGGTTTTGCAACTCCTGAAGATGAGTGGTTTAGAGAGAAATTCTTTCAAGACTTTATTTTTGATATTTTAGAAAATCCAAGTGAAACATTTAAAAGGTATATTGATACAAAAAAAGCTATTGAGATGTATAAAAGGCATCTGAAAAAAGAGATAAATTGTTCAAGAGATATTTGGAAATGGATAAATTTAGAGTTGTGGATTAGAGAGAACTTTTAAAGGAAAGTAATGAAAAGTGGTGTAATAGTTTTGGGAGGACATATACAAGGATTAAATATAATTAGAATTTTTGGACAAAATTCTATTCCATCAATCCTATTAGATAGAGAGAGATTTAACTTAGCAAAACACTCTAAATATTGCAAAGCCTTTTATCATTGTAGAGATAAAGAGTATTTAGAGATGCTTTTAGATTTTATCGATAAAAATTTGTATAAGAAGTGGTTAATCTTTCCAACGAATGATGAACAGGTTGAAATGTTAAGCAAAAATAGAGATAGATTAAATAGCCATTTTATTGTAACAACCGATAGATGGTTAGCAATAGAGAAGTGCTATAATAAAGTAGAGAGTTATAAGTTGGCTCAATCTTTAAATATACCTATTGCAACAACAATATTTCCACAAAGCAAAGATGATTTAATAGCAAAGAGAGATATAAGATATCCTTGCATTATTAAACCTGCTATAATGCATAAATTTTATAGTAAATTTAAAAAGAAGGTTTTTGTATGCAATAATAAAGAGGAGTTATTAAATAATTATGAGTTAGCACTGCAAGCTATTTCCCCTTCAGAGATAATAGTTCAAGAGATTATAGAAGGGAACAGCCAAAATCAATACTCAGTTGGGCTATTTTTTGCAAATAAGAGGGTTTATAACTATATTATTGCAAGGAGAAAGAGACAACACCCCAAAGATTTTGGTAATGCAACAACATTTGCAGAGAGTGTTGAGATTGAAATATTAAAAGAGAGGGCTATAAAACTATTAGAGGCTATCGATTATAATGGTTTATGTGAAGTTGAATTTAAGTATGATATACGAGATAATGAATACAAATTCTTAGAGATTAATCCAAGAACATGGAAGTGGCACTCTATCTCTCAAAAGGCGAATGTTCCATTTTTGCTCTCGATTTATAACTATTTAACAGATAGTAAACCATTAGTTACAGATGGTTTTGAAAAGAGCTATTTTAAGCATATCCTGCTTGATACTATTATGATTTTGATGCATAAAGAGTATAGAGATAATCAAACTTATGAAAAAGATAGGGTTCAATATGCAGTTTGGAGCAAAGATGACATAAAGCCTGCATTTTTTGAACTTTTATACTTTCCATACAATATATTTAAAAGGTAAAGAGATGAAACGCATTATATTTGATATTGGTCACCCCGCACAAGTTCATAACTTTAAACATATCTATTGGGAGTTAAAAAAGAGAGGATGGGAAGGCTATTTTGTAACTAAAGATAAAGAGATATGTATATATCTTTTAGAAAAGTATAACCTCCCTTTTTATGTGTTAGGTAAGAATCAAAAAGGGTTATTTAAAAAGTTACTATTTTTGCTTAAAGATATCTATACATTTAATAAGATAGTTAAGAGATTTAAACCTGATATAGTTGTTAATAGAATGTCGCTTCACTCAACATTAGTATCAAAATTAAGGGGAATTAATCAAATATCTATAGCAGATACAGAGAAGTCTCTAAATTTTAGTTTTTTAACTCAATCGATATTTACAGCTTATTCATTTAAAAAGGAGTTTCCAAATAATCACTTTAGATACAAAGGGAATATTGAACTTTTTTATCTTCATCCAAATTGGTATAAACCAAATGAATCTATATATGAGTTGCTAAATATACCAAAAGATCAAAAGTATGTTATTGTTCGGTTTGTATCTTGGAATGCCCATCATGATGTTGGACAAAGAGGGTTTAGTTATGAAGATAAGCTCTCATTGATAAAAGAATTAAGTAAAAGAGCAAAAGTTTTTATCTCTTCTGAAGATAAATTGCCAAAAGAGTTAGAAGAGTATCAAATTACCATTCCTCCTGAAAAGATTCATGATGCATTAAATTTTGCATCATTATATATAGGGGAGGGTGCAACGATGGCAAGCGAGAGTGCTATGCTTGGAACACCGGCTATTTATGTAAATACATTAAATAGTGCAGGTGTTTTTGAAGATGAAGAGAGGGCAGGTTTATTATATAGAATTGTAGATGGAAAAGAGGCTATTAAGAGAGCTGTTTATATATTAGATAATGAATCAAAAGAGATTTATAAAAAGAGAAGAGATGAGTATTTAAAAGATCAGATTGATGTTACTTCATATATGGTTTGGGTTATAGAGAATTATCCAAATAGTTTAAAAACTATCAAAGAAGATGGCAATTTTCAAGAGAGGTTTAAATAGATGAGAGATTTCACACACCAAATATATAAAGAGTTACTAAAAACATTAAAAGAGAAAGAGTATCAATTTATTAGAGTCTCAGACTACTTTAATTTAAACTATAACCAAGATTTACCTCTTATAATGATTAGACATGATGTAGATAGATATCCTCAACGATCCCTTAATATGGCTAAATTAGAGTATAACTTAGGGGTAAAATCTACATATTACTTTAGAACTATCCCTTCTACATTTAAACCTGATATTATTAAAGAGATTGCAAATATGGGGCATGAGATTGGATACCACTATGAATCATTAGCACAAACAGATGGAGATTATGAAAAAGCAATTATAGATTTTAAGAGAAATTTAGAGAGATTAAGAGCAATTGTTCCTATAAAAAATATTGCAATGCATGGGAGACCAACCTCTAAATGGGATAGTAGAGATTTGTGGAAAAGTTATGATTATAGAGATTTTGGGATTATTAGTGAACCATATTTTGATATAGATTTTAAAGAGGTCTTTTATGCTACAGATGCAGGTAGAGTATGGGGAGATGAGAGTGTTAATTTAAGAGATAGAGTTGATGGTGAATTTAATATATCTATAAAGAGCACACAAGATTTAATTGATGCTATTAAAAGAGGCATTATTCCTAATAAAATTATGTTAAATATTCATCCTGAGCATTGGGCTAAGAATAAATTTGAGTGGTATGAGATTTTAATTATTAGAAAATTTAAGAATTTTATTAAAAAATTTTTAATAAAAGTTATTAGATAATCTTAACTAAAAGGATAAAAAGAGTGTATATAATTGAAGATGTGATATTAACTTTCGATTTAGATTGGTGTAGTGATGAGGTTTTAGAGGATACTCTAAATCTATTAGGCAAAAGAAAGAGTATCTTTTTTGTAACACATAAAAGTAAAGTTGTTGATAAAATGAGAGAAAATAGCAACTATGAGCTTGGAATACACCCAAATTTTAACTTTTTATTAAGTGGAGATTTTAGATATGGCAATAGTATAGATGAAGTTTTAAAATACTATTTAGATATTATTCCCGAAGCAAAATCTATAAGAAGTCATTGCTTAACTCAAAGCTCTATTATATTAGATAATGCAAAAGAGCTTGGATTAGAGAGAGCCTTTAATACACTAATTCCTCATACATCAAACATTGAGCTTAAGCCATATAAACACTCAAATGGTATCATTGAGTATCCGCACTTTTGGGAAGATGATGTAAGTATAGAGTGTAAATGGGAGTGGAGTGCTAAGAGATATTTAGACTATAAAGGGTTAAAGGTATTTAATTTTCATCCGATTCATATCTTTTTAAATAGTGAAGATTTAAGTAGATATACACGGGCTAAACCATATTTACAAGATTTTAATAGATTAAAGGAGTTTGTAAATAAAGAGAGTTATGGTGTTAGAGACTTCTTTATAGATTTACTAAAGGGGATAGATAAAAGAGGGGAGTAGGATGGAAATTATTGAATTATCAAAAGAAAATTATAAAAGTTATGAGAATTTTTTATTGACTTTTGATGAGAGTTTAGTTTACTACTCAAGCAATTATAAAGAGTTATTAGAGGATTATTTAAATGTTGAGTCTAAATATCTTTTAGCAGTTGATAATGGTGATATAAAGGGAGTTTTACCATTAATGAAAAAAGAGGGCAAATATGGTATAGTTTTAAATTCTTTACCATTTTATGGAAGTAATGGAGGAATATTAAGTAGAGATAAAGAGGCTATTAATCTATTAGTAGAGTATTATAATAATCTATCTAAAGATGTAGCATCAAGCACATATATTACAAACCCTCTAAAAGATAATAGTTTTGATATTAAATGTGATATTGTAGATGATAGAGTTGGACAGTGGACATATATAGGATATAAAGAGGATATAGATAGTAGTTTGATGCAATCTTTTCACTCTAAAACAAGAAATATTATACGAAAAGCAATAAAAGAGGGTATTGAAGTTGAGATAGATAATTTTCAAATTGACTTTTTATATGAGACCCATTATGAGAATATGTTATCAGTGGGTGCTAAACCAAAGGGCAAACGTTTTTTTGAATTAATTAATAGATATTTTAATGAAGATGAGTATAGTATATATATTGCAAGAAAAGATGGTAAGATTATTAGTGCTCTGTTGCTCTTTTTTTATAATAAAACGGTTGAATATTTTACTCCTGCAATTTTAAAAGATTATAGGCATTTCCACTCTAACTCATTAATAATTTATAAATCTATGATAGATGCTGCAAAAAGAGGTTTTAAGTGGTGGAATTGGGGTGGCACATACCGCTCGTTAGATGGTGTATATAGGTTTAAAAAGAGATTTGGCGCAATTGATAAAAGATATCACTTCTTATTGAGGATAAACAATTTAGAACTCTATAATTCCACTAAAGATGAATTGATAAAAGAGTATGAAGATTTTTTTGTTATTCCATTTGACAAATTATCAACAAAATAGATATAAAAGGTTAAAATATTTTATATTTGTGATATTATTATAAAAAAGGTCTATATAGCATGTTAGATGTTATAAATAAAATATATCTCTTAAGCGGTATTATTCTCTTTACTACTTTAGTAGGTAAAGTTGAAAGTGGATATTACCTGATATATTTTTATGCTTTTTTTACTTTTTTAAGCTATTTTGCCATTTTATATATAAATACAAATATGAAAGAGTCTAATTATAATACCTCTTTATTGATAGGTGAAGTATTTTTTTATACAGCCTTTTTTGTAATTTTAAATAACTATATATCTTATGTTTATAATAAAGACTTTTTTGTGTTTAGTGCAGCAGATGCAAAGTTTTATCATACTCAAACTTCACTATTAATCCATATGCCATTAAAAGATGCTATAAATTACTATTTAGATTTTATGGGATTTGATGATTTAGGAATTATTTTAGTTTTATATCCATTGTATTTAATAGAACCTTCAAATTTAATGCTTAACTTTTTTTATATATTTGTAGGTTTAATAACTGCATTAAGTATATATAATATCTCTTTAAATTTTATATCAAATAGATATGCTTTTTTGGCTGCTCTTGCTTATTCTCTATCTTCTTTTACAATCTTTTACCACTCAACAGGATTAAAAGAGAGTTTTATGATTATGTTAATTGTTTTGACATTTGATTTTTACTATCGATTTTTAAATAGTAGAAAGCTATTAGATATTTTTATTATAGTTGCACTATTAGCATCTCTTTTCCTATTTAGACCAGCAATCTCTATCTTAATAGTAGCGGCAATAGGTTTAGGGTCAATTATCTCAAAAGAGGGCAATGTTGCATTAAAAATCTTTGCATTTATATTAATTGTTATACTATTTTTTATGAAGAATTATCTATCTTCAATAGTTGAGAGTTATACAACAGGTAGTGTAGAGAATCTAATAAGTGCAAAAGAGAGTAAAGGGGCTATTAAAGGTGGAGTATTATTTGCTTATGCTGTAAATATCTTTTCACAAGCTTTTGGTCCTTTGCCTACATTTGCGCCAACCTCAAGTAAAATATTAACCACATTCTATTCAGCTGGATTACTATATAGAGTATTATTAGGGGTTCCTTTTTGGCTTGGAGTCTATTATGCTTTTGTTGGAAAGAGATCTAAACTATATCCAATATTTCTTTTTGCTCTATTTGAGATGGTATCATTGATATTTATTCTTGATGGTTTAGAGTTAAGAAAGGCAATGCCTCATATGCCATTTGTATATATAACCTCTTTTTGGTTTTTAGATAAATATGACAATAAAATTATAAAAATTAAAAAAGTAAAATTTTTTAGATCATTTTTTTACAGTTTTATAATAATTTTAATAATTTTAATATTTTATTGGAATCTTAGATAATAAATTATTTACAAATGACATATTTTTAGGATAGAATTTTATTTATAGTTACAATTATTAAAATTAAATAAAAGGTTTGAAAGATGAGTGAGGATTATATAGAGAGTAAAGATTTAGATCTACTAAAAATGTTTAGAACTCTCTATAATAATAAATGGGTACTTTTTCTTTTTTTATCAATTACAATCTCTACAGCTTTAGTCTATTTATATTATCAACCAAAGTTATATGAGGCCTCTGCAACAGTTGAAGTAAATAATAATAAAATTTCTTCATTAAATCAAGATATATTAAAAGAAGCATTAACAGGAGAGATTAGTTCAAGAGATATAGATACAGAAATCTCTATTATTGAATCAAGATTTATTGTATTAGATACTATGAAAAGTATTAATGTTACAACTCATATCTGGGGGATAAATGACTTTTTTAAGAGAAAAGAGTTATATAAAGATGCACCTTTTGAAGTTAATATAACAAAAGGGAATAATTTAAAATTTATATTAACCTATATAGATAAAAAATTTTTTAATTTAGAAGTAAAAGGTGTTAGAGAAAATGGCACTAAATTTCATTATAATGAAAAATTTGAATATAATAAGCCTATTGCTACTAAAGATTTTAATATAACAGTAACGTTAACAAATAATCCTTTTAATTTTAAAAAGTATGAATTTATAAATTATGATCCAAATGAGTATGCTAATTTTATTAGAAACAATCGTTTAAAAGTATCTTTAGTTAGAAAAAAATCTAATATCATAAAGATATCATATATAGATAATATTCCATTAAGAGCTCAAAAATTTGTTAATGAGCTTGCAAAGACATATATGAAACAAAATATTGAGATGAAAACTAAAGATGCTACTCAAACATTAAATTTTATTAATAAACAGTTAAAGATTATTGAGAATAACCTTAAAAAATCTGAAAAGAGTATAGAAAATTTCAAAGCAAAAACAAAAACAGTTGATATAAAATTAAAAGTTCAACAGTTATCAAATAATTTAACAGAGTATGAAACAAAAGTAGCACTATTAGATATGAAAATTTCACTTTTAAAATCTATTATAAATAAAATAAAAAGAGGTGCAAAAATTGATAAGTTAGCTATTGTAGGGCTTGGAACAGAAGATAATACAATAAATAATTTAATTCAGCAATTACAAAAGATAACCCTCCAAAGAGATGCGCTATTAAAAGAGTTTACCTATCAGCATCCAGAGGTAGTTAAATTGACATCACAGATAAGAAACTTAAAGAATATAATAAAAGATTCATTATCAAATATATTAAAAGATTATACTAAAAAGCGTGCTATTTATGTTAAAAATATGAAAAAATATCAAAAAGAGTTAGAAAAGTTGCCTGTAATTCAGCAAAACTATCTATCTTTGGAGAGAAATTTTGCATTTAATGAAAAATTTTATACCTATTTATTAGAGAAAAAGACAGAAGCAGAGATTAAAAAAGCAGCAACAATAAGTAAAAATAGAGTAATAGATT
>Ga0256833_1002861_pt1 | contig 11955 bp, 10 predicted proteins | sample 356284metaG_FD_190535 | JGI IMG/M metagenome (GOLD analysis project Ga0256833, IMG submission 190535) | Hydrothermal vent microbial communities from Mid Atlantic Ridge, Atlantic Ocean - 356-284 | ecosystem: Environmental > Aquatic > Marine > Hydrothermal vents | place: Atlantic Ocean: Mid...
ATGAGTAACACTCTCGCCCGCTAATAAGGTATTAATTCTTAGATTTTCCAGTACTGAAAGGTCGGGTTTAATAGCATTTAAGTGACCTAGATACAAAAGGTCACAGCGATAGGCTTCATCTTGCTTTCTTATGGTTTCACCCTTCCACAAAATCTCCCCTTGATCAGCTAGATACAAGCCACACAAAGCTCGTAGTAAAGTAGTCTTTCCACTCCCGTTACGACCTTCTAGCATCATTAATTGATTTGCTTGTAAAGAAAATGATAGATCAGTGAATAACTCACGGTCACCACGAATACATTGTAGATTTTTAACTTCAAGGGTCATAGTGGGAGTTTATTATCAGCATATAATTCAATGCCAGAAGGTGGATATTGTTAAGGAAACCCTGATCAAGTCCAATTATTTTTAGCTTGCCAAATCTGCCGATATTTTCCACGAAGATCGGCGCAATAGAATGACTATTACGTCTCACTTCGTGAAAAATAGCGACAGATTTTTCTACGCTAAATTCTAATCGACTTAATCAGGTTTTCCTTAAGAAAAGCTTGATTGAGGTAGTAGTTTGTCAGATTACGCTATCGCCAATCCGACCTACGAAAACATAGATTTAATCCATTCGCAATAAGGAGTTGGGTATTTTTGATATACCCATCCCCCCTGTTTTTCACAGATTTTCTTTCTTAATCAGCTTGGTTACGCAAGAATGCTGGAATATCCAAATAACTATTGTCTGTGGCTGGTTTAGCTGGCTTTTGCTGTGGAGCAGGTTCGTATGCTTGCGCTGGTGCTGTATATCCACCACCGCCTCCAGCTGCCATGCGTGGTTGCTCTATTTCAACTGGACGCAACTTACTATTTTCTCTTACGGCTTCTGGTGTTGGCACAGCTTTTAGCTCTGTTGCTGGCAAATCAAGCCCTGTGGCAACCAAAGTCACACGGATTTCATCATTCATTTCAGGGTCGATTACTGTTCCTACCACTACGGTTGCGTCATCATGTGCGAATTCACGTATGGTTGCACCAACTTCTTCAAACTCGTGGATACCCATATCCAAACCAGCAGTAATATTTACCAGAATACCCTTGGCTCCTTGCAAATTAACATCATCTAATAACGGGCTTGAGATGGCTGCCTGTGCTGCTTTTGTTGCACGTTCTTCGCCACTTGCCACGCCTGTTCCCATCATTGACATGCCCATTGCACTCATTACTGTACGCACGTCTGCGAAGTCAACATTGATTAAACCTGGGCGAGTAATTAACTCGGCTATACCTTGAACTGCACCTAATAAAACATCATTTGCCGCTTTAAAAGCATCAAGTAACGTTGTGTTCTTACCCAATGCGCTCAAGAGTTTGGCGTTAGGGATAGTAATAATTGAATCAACATATTTTCCCAGTTCCAAAATACCCTCTTCGGCCGCTTTCATCCGTTTTGGCCCTTCAAATGGGAAGGGTTTAGTAACGACTGCTACGGTTAGAACGCCCATTTCCTTCGCCATTTCTGCGACTACTGGAGCTGCCCCTGTTCCTGTTCCTCCACCCATTCCTGCGGTGATAAACAGCATATCTGTGCCTTGTACTAGTTCTTTGATGCGTTCACGATCTTCTAGTGCTGCTTCGCGTCCAATTTCAGGATCTGCTCCAGCTCCTAGCCCTTTAGTTAATGCATTACCTAGCTGTATTAGTGTTTTAACACCCGAACCTTCGAGTGCCTGTGCATCTGTATTAGCACAGATAAAATCAACGCCTTCAACACCTGAGTCAACCATATTCTGAACGGCATTTCCGCCGCCTCCGCCTACGCCTATGACTTTGATATTTGCATTCTGTGCTTCCGTGTCCATTAGTTCAAACATAAGCCCAACTCCTTTTCATTTTCTTTAATTTCGATGTGATATATAAAATTTGTTTAGATTTTTTTCGATAAAAATCTTGTAACATTCTTGCTAGTGTCAATACACTATTTAATGAGACTGTAAATAATACCTGAATCCGTGAGTCTAATGCGGATAACAGGGGATAAGATATTGGTTTAGCACGGAATTTAAAAAATCTTAGCTTCACCCATAGGTTAAGCGGGTATTTTTTAAACCACTGTGGAATCAATAACTTGTTCATCATGCCGTAGTAGCCTCACGGATTTAGGTAATAATTACAAATTACTCCCGAACCAGTTTTTCATCCGTTCCCATAAGTTTTCGTTGGTGACGTGCGAAAAGCGACGACCTCCGGTATATTCATTTTGTGCCGCACCATATAGCAACAAGCCTACGCCTGTTGAATAAACGGGATTGGCAACTTCACCTTTCAAGCCACCTACCTTAAGTGGTGCGCCAATTCGAACTGGCATGTGAAAAATCTCTTCTGCCAGTTCTACTGCTCCAGCAATCATTGAAGAGCCACCTGTTAGTACGATACCCGCGCCAATCAGACCTTCAAAACCACTACGGCGTACCTCAGCCTGAATCAGTGTAAACAGCTCTTCATAACGAGGCTCAATCACTGAGGCTAATGTCTGTGTTGATAAACCTCGTGACTCACGATCACCTATTCCTGGTACCTCTATAATCTCATCTTCAACAACCAGTTGACGCAAGGCTTTACCGTGCTTAATTTTAAGTTGTTCTGCAAACTGTGTAGTTGTACGCACAGCAACAGCAATATCATTAGTGACTTGATCACCTGCAATTGGAATAACTGCTGTGTGTTGAATTGCACCATTAAGAAAGATAGCAATATCACTGGTTCCACCACCAATATCGACCATACACACACCCAGTTCTTTTTCGTCTTCCTCAAGAACAGCATGACTTGATGCGACCTGCTCCAGAATAATGTCATCGACATCTAGACCACAGCGATCAACACATTTGATAATATTTTGAGCCGCACTTTGCGCACCTGTTACTAAATGCACTCTAGCCTCAAGACGCACACCTGACATGCCTATTGGTTCACGTATGCCATCAGCTTGATCAATAACATAATCTTGTGGCAAAACATGCAAAATGCGTTGATCTGCGGGTATTGCCACAGCTCTTGCAGCATCCATAACGCGCTCTAAATCACTTTCAGTAACTTCCTTATCTTTAATTGCCACGATACCGTGAGAATTAAGGCTTTGAATATGGCTACCAGCAATACCAGCATAGGCTGAATTAATATTCACTCCAGCCATTAGCTCGGCCTCTTCAACAGCTCGTTGAATTGCATCAATGGTTGTATCAATATTAACCACAACACCCTTTTTTAAACCTCGTGAGGGATGTTTTCCAATACCGACAATTTCGACACCACCATCCGCATTAATTTCACCAATTAGGGCAACTATTTTTGATGTCCCTATATCCAGTGCTACTACCATGTTTCCTTCTTTGCTCACAGACATTGTTATTTCCTTTAATGGCTTACCCATAAACAGTACCCTTTACCCTTTTTTCCTTCTTGATGCTTTAAATACGCTGTCTGCTGACAACCCTTTCTTCCATTGAACGGCAAAGCCATTGGTATAACGCAAATCTACCGAACGAATCTGCTTCATCACGCTGGCTAAGCTTTGCTGGTATCCCACCATAAATCTTCTCAAACGCTTTTCTTGTTGATCTCGTCCTATCTTTAGCGTGATTCCATTCTCTAGTGTTACCTTCCATGAACCTCGGCTATCCTTTTTAAATTCAATAATTTTCAGAGGAAAACCTGTCATCCATCGACGTATTTGCAAAAAGTTTGTCGCCATATTTCTACCCTTACCATCTGGACTATAAAGTATTGGCAACAATCCCTTTTTATCATTTAATGTGGCATCAATAATTTCACCATTTTCTGCCAACATTTTATCTTCACCCCAATATGCCACAGGTTTCTGTTCATGTATTTTCACCATTAACTTATCTGGCCATACTTTCGTCATAGAAGCTGAATTCACCCAAGGATGATTCTCTATTGCTGTTTCTAATGCTTTGGCATCAAGTAAATACAAATTAGTCTTAGTAAATGGCTCGATCACTGGAGCTAACTGAGCTTTATTCAGCACTTTAAACTCACCAGAAACTTCAACTGAAGTTATCCTAAGATTTTCAGGGTGTTGTATCCATTGATATGCCACAACAATAAAAGTTAGGGGCATAAAAACAAACACAATCCAAGCAAGTAATTTCCACGGCACTTGCCGCTGAAAAAGTCCTTTTCCCATGAGGCTATGAGCAAAATTCTTCCACGAAAAACTTGCTTTTTTTCTGCGGATACGCGTTGCCTGTGGGCGTTTTTTAGGTTTACGTCTTAACATCTTGCATTACTCAATTCAGAAATTAATTCAGAATTTATCAGTTTAGAGCGAGGCTCTTCACTTCTATCGAGATCGCTCGTTTTTAAAATTTCTAAGGTTAAATCAGCAAAACTCATTCCATGTTGTTTGGCAGCCATTGGAACTAATGAATGATCCGTCATTCCTGGCACAGTATTCACTTCAATCAACCAAAATGTACCCATATTATCTTGCATAACATCCACGCGACCCCAGCCCTTGCCACCAATAATTTCAAATGCCGTACGCGCAAGAGTTTTCAGGATAGACAGGGAGTCATTTTCTAAGCCACAAGGACAGTGATACTGTGTATTATTGGATACATACTTTGCATCATAATCATAAAAATCTGCGTTAGTCTCAAGATGAATCGGAGGCAATACCTCGTCACCAAGCATCGCTATGGTAAATTCTTTGCCAATTACCCATTGTTCTGCAAATACGACTTGATCATATTTTGCCGCTTTCTCAAAAGCGGGTTTTAGCTGTTGAGGTTCGCTCACTTTGCTCATGCCAATACTTGAACCTTCTTGCGCGGGCTTTACCATCACTGGCAAACCGAGTTTCTCAACTACTTTTTCAAAATCAGATTCAGCTGTTAAAATTTCAAAAGCAGGTGTTGGTAAGCCTGAACCTGTCCAAATACGCTTTGTCATGAGCTTATCCATAGTGATTGATGAAGCCATCACACCACAACCGGTATAAGGTATTTGCAAAATATCCAGCGCGCCCTGCAACACACCATCTTCACCACCACGACCATGCAAAATATTAAAGACACGATCAAATTTTTCTTTGCGTAAAACATCCAGTACATCACGATCAGCATCGACTTTATGGGCATCAATACCTTTCTCCAGTAATCCAGCTAATACTGCTTTACCGCTATTCAGTGAAACTTCACGCTCAGCCGCCCAGCCACCCATTAAAACAGCGACTTTTCCAAATTTCTCAATGGCTTCAGTTGTGAGTGGAGTAGCGGACATTACTATAAAGCTCCTCGTGTTAACTTCACAGGTAAGCTCGCAGAGATTGCTCCCACGCTTCCTGCACCTAGTGTTAGTAATACGTCCCCGTCTTGTAGCTGATTTTGTAATACTTCAACAACATCATCTTCACTTGCAACAAAAATGGGGTCAACCTTGCCACGATTACGAATTGCACGGGCTAATGAGCGACCATCTGCGCCTGCAATAGGTTCTTCACTTGCGGCATAAACATCCATCAGTACCAGCACATCAGGTTCTGATAAAACATCTGAAAAATCTTCAAACAAATCACGGGTTCGTGTATAGCGATGTGGTTGAAATAAAACAACCATACGGCGATCTGACCATGCACTTCTGACAGCTTTCATGGTTGCTTTCATTTCAGTGGGATGATGTCCATAGTCATCAACCAACATTATTTTGCCTTGTGGTGTTTGCAGCTCACCATAACAAGTGAATCGTCGCCCTACCCCCTGAAACTTATCCAACCCTGAAAGAATATCTGCATCAGTAACTCCCAGTTCTGTTGCAATTGCGATTGCTGCCAGTGCATTTTGCACATTATGCTCACCTGGCATATTCAAGGTTACATCCATTGTTTTCTTGCCTTCACGCTCTACCGTGAAAAAGCTTTGCGTTCCATCATAACGCACATTTTTTGCACGAATATCTGCCTCAAAATGAATACCATAGCTAACAATAGTTCGCGTAATTCTGGGCAAAATATCACAGACATTATCATCATCAACACAGAGTATTGCTAAACCATAAAACGGCAAATGCTGTAGAAACTCAACAAAGGTATCTTTGAGTTTTTCAAAGTCATTATCATAGGTTGACAGGTGGTCTGCATCTATATTGGTAACAACTGAGATCATCGGTTGTAACAAGAGGAAAGATGCATCACTTTCATCTGCCTCAGCAACCAAATATTCACCCGTACCCAAGCGTGAGTTACTTGCTGTGCTATTTAATTTTCCACCAATTACAAAGGTTGGATCAAGCCCGCCTTCAGCCAGTAAACTCGTTATCAAACTGGTTGTAGTTGTTTTTCCATGTGTTCCAGCAACGGCTATGCCATTACTAAAGCGCATAATTTCTGCCAGCATTTCAGCGCGAGGTACTACTGGAATATTCTGTTCTTTGGCAGCCATAACTTCAGGGTTATCATCGCTCACGGCTGATGAGACCACGACCACGTTTGCACCTTCAATATTGGTAGCAGTATGTGCTTTGTATATTTTTGCACCGAGCGATGCCAATCGTTCTGTCATGGCATTTTGTGCCAGATCAGAACCCGTAACTTGATAACCAATATTTACCAGTACTTCAGCAATTCCACCCATGCCCGCACCACCGATTCCCACAAAATGAACCTGCTTTATACGTCGTCGGGCTAAATCATTAGGCTGTTTCATATTTCATCTCTACAAAACCATCATCATCAACTTCATAGGTACTTACAACTTTTAGTGTTGGACGAAACTCGTCATCATCCACGTTTTCACCCCTTGTTTTATCAAAGTCATAACCAGCCATTTCTGCACATATTGCTGCAACTTCGGCAGTAGCCTGTGGCTTAGCTAGAGCCCTTGCTTTAAAACCCATTTCAATTAGCTTATCGCGATTACTACAAAGATCTTCAAGCAATTCCGCAAGCGTTTCTTTAGTCATTTCATCTTGCGGCATTAAAATAGCTGCTTCAGCATTGCTTAAATATTTTGCATTTGCTGTTTGGTGATCATCCACCGCATAAGGATAAGGAACCATAATAGATGCTAAACCCGCAGCTGCCAGCTCAGCAACCGTCAGTGCGCCAGAGCGACATATCACCAAATCTGCCCATTCATACGCTTCTGCCATATCATCAATAAAATCCGTTACTTTTGCTTCTACACCTAATTGTGCATAGCGTTTTCTGGTGACATCATCTTTATTTTTACCTGCCTGATGACGCACTAGCGGGAGCTTATCCAATGGAACTTCACTCAATGCCATTGGCACAACTTCATTCAATGCCTGAGCACCTAAACTACCACCAAATATCAATAAACGAACCCTACCCCAGCGATCACCCAAACGTGTCAGTGGCATTGCAAGGCTAGCGATATCTTGGCGTACTGGGTTTCCTATACCTATGGCTTTTTTTGTCCCTGCAAAAGTTCCTGGAAAACCTTCCAGAACTTTTTTACTCACTTTACTTAGCAACTTATTAGTTAAGCCAGGAATAGCATTTTGTTCATGGATCACTACAGGTATCCCCATTAAAGCGGCTACTAAACCGCCTGGTCCTGCAACAAAGCCGCCCATGCCGAGTACTGCGGCTGGTTTTATCTTACGCATAATCATAAACGACTGAAACAGTGCTTTAGTCAATTCAAAAGGCGCATTGAGCAATGAAAGAACTCCCTTGCCACGCAAACCACTCACTGATAAATAAACCATGTGAATACCAGCTTCAGGAATGACTTTGGATTCCAAGCCTTTTTCTGTACCCATCCATACAACAGGAATATTTTGTTCCTGTAGTGCTCTGGCTACGGCAAGCCCTGGGTAAACATGTCCACCCGTACCACCTGCGGTAATCAAAATCGGTTTTTTAAATGTGTTATCAGACACAGTAACCACCATTGTAACTTTCAAGAATTGTTAAAAAACAGGGGGGATGGGTATAGGTATTAAATAACATGATTTGCACCTCCTCGCTTTACTATTCTCTTCCTTGAGTTTGTTTTCTTTACCATTTTTTTGCGTATTTTTTGGACTTCTTTTTCACTAAGTCCAAATAAGGCAATCTCTGTATCACGATGCACCCGCATCAATATTGCAATTGCTATCATTGTTACCATCAGACTACTTCCACCGTAGCTAATAAGCGGCAAGGTCAAACCTTTAGGCGGTAGCAATGCCAAATTTACACCGATATGGAATAGCACCTGAAAACCAAACCAAAAACCTATTCCATAAGCCAAGTAAGCGGCAAAATGTAGTTTTGCACGATCAGCCCTAAAGCCAATAACAAACGCACGCTGAACCAACCAACCAAATAGCAGTAAAATTACTACAATACCTACAAATCCAAGTTCTTCAGCCAATACGGCAAAAACAAAGTCATTATGAGCTTCGGGCAAATAGAATAGCTTTTGCACACTCGCCCCTAAACCAGCACCAAACCAGCCTCCATCACCTATTGCCATTAAGGCATGTACAGTTTGATAAGCTTTTCCTGAGGCATGTAACCAAGGATCAAGAAAAGCAGCTACACGCTCCCCTCTATAGCCAATCAAAGCCAGTGGAATCATTACTGCAATTGCACCAACAAACAGCAGTGCAAGTCGATTTATTTTCAAACCACCTAGGTATAACAAAGCAATACCTGTTGCAGTAACAACGACCATTGAACCAAAGTCTGGCTCCATCATAAGTAAAATATCAATAACACCAATGATGACCAAAGGTATCACTAATGATTTATAAGATGATGAGTGTGTCAATTCTTTTCTATGTCTAACCAAATACCCTGATAGATACATAATCATAATCAGCTTGGCTATTTCAGACACTTGCAAGGCAACGAATCCCAAATTAATCCAGCGGTAACTTCCGCCTACTTTTTTACCAATAACAGGCATCAGTACCGCCACTAACAGAAAAATAACAATGGGAAGTAATTTAGAACCCAAGTTTTGCCAAAATGAAGTTTTAATTTGATAAATCAAAACAGCAGCAATTGCACCTAAAAATAAAAAGACTAATTGGCGATTAAAGAAAAAGTAAATATTCCCATATTTTTTCTCTGCTACAGCAATAGAAGCAGACATCATAATCACTAAACCTAGTCCCGCAAGTATCACCACGCTAACCAGCAGACCACGATCAATATAGCGTTGCCAAGAAGGCTGAAAGCCAGAGAACATCTGAGCGAGCATTGACTTAATCATTCTCAACTCCTTTTTTTGTTTTGCTAGTTTTTGCTACTTGTGCTTCGCCTACTAAGTCTGTGACACTCTTCTTTATATTTTTTTCCAGCTTGCTAACTTCACTTATAAAAGCTTCACCACGCTTCACATAATTTTCAAACATATCAAAGCTTGCACAGGCTGGAGATAGCAACACATTGTCCCGCTCACTTCCTTTTGCCAGTTGATATGCTTTGCTTACCGCTTCACTCATATCGCTAACAAATATCGTAGCTATTGATGCATCAATCACAGCGGCTATTTTATCTGCATCTTCGCCCATTAAAACTACGCCACGTGCTTTCTTGTTGATAACTTCTGCTAGTGGCAAAAAATCTGCGCCTTTTCCTTGTCCACCAGCGATCAACACTGTTTTACCAGGTAAGCCAGAAAGTGCGGCAAGTGTTGCTCCTACATTTGTTCCTTTTGAATCGTTATACCAATTAACACCTTCTATTTCCGTCAACAACTGTGTGCGATGAGCCATTCCATCGTATTCACGTATTGCGCTTAGCATGGCACTAAATTCAAGCCCTGCAACTTCACCTAGTGCCAATGCCGCTAATGCATTAGCTATATTATGTTGACCAGGTAATTTCACATCATCACTAAGCATTAATAATTTATTGCCTTTGACTAACCACTCTCTGCCATCTTGTTGTCGAAGTCCGTAATTCCCTTCTTCTGGCTCATCCAGACCAAAACTTGTAATTACCTTTTCAGCACCAGCCTGTTTTGCAAAACGGAGGGAATATGCATCTTCACGATTACATATAATATGCTCACAGTTATGGTAAATAACCGCTTTTGCTTGAGCATATTCTTCAAAATTATTGTTATAACGATCTAAATGATCTTCTGAAATATTCAGTATCACCGCCGCCAAAGTTTGCAGTGATGGTGTGGTTTCCAGTTGATAGCTAGATAACTCTAATACAAACAACTCTATGTCTTCACTGCTCAATAAATCTAGAGCTGCTGTACCAATATTGCCACCCGTAGCCACTTTAATGCCTGATTTTTTAGCCATTAAATCCAATAGATCTGTCACGGTGGTTTTACCATTAGAACCTGTGATTGCGATTATTGGCTTTGCATCACCTTTTCTTTCAGCAATATGACGTGCAAACAACTCTATATCACCAATTATCTGCACTCCTGCCTGTTGCGCTTGTTGAATCTCAGCTGTAGCAATAGCAATCCCAGGATTGACCACAAGCTGTTTGGCACTATTCATCCAAGGTGTATCAAAATCACCAAAATGATAAGGCACATCGGTATATTGTTTTTTTAGCTCCTCTGCACCTGGGGGGCTCTCACGGCTATCAACTACTGCAAAAGCTTGTTTATATTTTGCTTGAAGTTTTGCCTGTTGGCTCGCTAAATAACGCGCAACAGAAAGCCCCGTCGTGCCTAAACCGACGATAACTGACTCTATTTTTGGTGACTGCGCGTTCATTCTTTTATTAATATTTCCTAAATATTTTCATTTATATCTATGTGATCTCTGCTCTATCTCACTTTTAAAGTTGCCAAACCAACCAATACTAAAACTATTGTGATAATCCAAAACCTGACTATTATCTTAGGTTCTGCCCAGCCTTTTAATTCATAGTGATGATGAATTGGTGCCATACGAAAAATTCGTTTACCCCGTAATTTATAGGAACCTACTTGTAAAATAACTGAAACAGCTTCCATCACAAATACGCCACCCATTATTAATAAAACCAGTTCTTGGCGTACCAAAATAGCAATTATTCCTAGTGCCGCACCCAATGATAATGCACCTATATCACCCATAAAAACCTGTGCTGGATAGGTGTTAAACCAAAGAAAGCCTAATCCCGCACCAAATATCGCACTACAAAACACTACGATTTCCCCAACACCTGCAACGTAGGGAACATGCAAGTATTCCGACATTTTTATATTGCCGCTGGCATAAACAAAAACACCTAGTGCGGCGGCAATTAAAATAGTTGGCATAATTGCCAGACCATCTAAGCCATCCGTTAAGTTCACGGCATTGCTAGTTCCAACAATGACCAGATAAGCCCAAGGAATAAACAACCAGCCCATTTGCCATTGTAGATCCTTAAAAACAGGAATAAACAAAGTCGTTGTTTCTGGTCTATCTGCCACTCCATACAAATAAACTACAGCTAAAAATGCGACTAAAGACAAGCCAAGATACTTCCAACGTGAAGCCAGACCTTTGCTATTCTTCTCTTTCAATTTGAGGTAGTCATCATAACCACCTATTAAACCAGAACTAATCGTGACGAATAAAACCAGCCATACATAGTGATTACTTAAATCAGCCCAAAGTAGTGTCGCAAAAGAAATTGAAACCAAAATCAATGCGCCACCCATTGTCGGCGTACCCGCTTTAACTAAATGTGTTTGCGGTCCATCATCACGAATAGGTTGACCCATCTTTAAGTTCGTTAATGCTCTGATCATTTTTGATCCAAACACAAGAGAGACACCTAATGCTGTCAAAACCCCTAGAATGGAACGCAGTGTTAGATACTGAAAAGCACTGAAACCCGAGTAGTATTGTGACAACCATTCAAATAACGCTACCAACATTTACACTATCCCCTTTAACGCAAGTGCTTCAACTGCTCTTTCCATTTGCATGGAGCGAGACCCCTTGATCAAAATTGTCATATTATCACTTGCGTCTTGTTTT
>Ga0256833_1002862_pt1 | contig 11955 bp, 14 predicted proteins | sample 356284metaG_FD_190535 | JGI IMG/M metagenome (GOLD analysis project Ga0256833, IMG submission 190535) | Hydrothermal vent microbial communities from Mid Atlantic Ridge, Atlantic Ocean - 356-284 | ecosystem: Environmental > Aquatic > Marine > Hydrothermal vents | place: Atlantic Ocean: Mid...
AAGGCGCTTTAGCGTCTTTCAGCTATGAGCCTGGGTCTATCAGCCCCAGGCGGTGGCGGCAGAAGTCAACCTCTAACTGAAACAGGACGCACCCAAATCATTCCCAATCATGTCTATGCAAGAAAATCTCTTTGCGCAAATCGATCTGCCCCGGGTGTATCGACGACGGCGCTGGATCAACAACATCGTGCTGAGCCTCACCGGCGTGGCGGTAGCCCTGGCGGTCATCCCCCTGCTGTGGATTATCATCTATGTGTTCATCAAGGGCATGGGCGTCATCAATCTGGATTTCTTCATCCATCTGCCCACGGCCATGGGGCAAGAAGGGGGCGGCGTGACCAATGCCATTCAGGGCACCATCGTCATGGTTTTGGTCGCCTCCGTCATCGCCATTCCCCTGGCGCTGCTGGCCGCATTCTATCTGCTGTTTTACGCCGAAACCTGGCTGGGACGGGCGCTCAAATTCAGCACCGACCTGCTGGCGGGCGTGCCCTCCATCGTCATCGGCCTCTTTGGCTACGCCCTGTTCGTGGTGCCCTTCAAGCACTATTCGGCGCTGGCGGGCGGGCTGGTGCTGGCCATGATCATGCTGCCGGTGGTGATTCGCTCAGCGGAGGAGATGCTGAAGCTGGTTCCCAAGGAGCTGCGCGAGGGCTCTCTGGCCCTGGGCGCGTCGGAATGGAAGACGTCGCTTTCGGTGCTGCTGCCTGCGGCGCTGGAGGGCATTATCACCGGCGTGATGCTGGCTCTGGCCCGGGCTATCGGCGAGACGGCCCCGCTGCTGTTCACCGCCCTGGGCAACGAGCATTACAATGTTTTTGACTACGTCAAACAGGGCGTGGCCACCAATCAAAGCCTGTTCGAAATCCTGCACAAAATCCTGGCGGAACCCACCGATGCGCTGCCCCTGACGCTGTGGAAATACGCGCAACAGCCTTATCCCGAACGGGTGGCGCAATCGTGGGGCGTGGCCCTGGTGCTGATGTTGCTGGTGCTGCTTTTGAATATCGGCGCCCGGGCCTGGCTGGCCCGCAAACGACGTAAAAGTTATGGATAATCTAATCATGGAGCAAGCAATGACTCAATCTCTTCCTCTCAAGATGGAGACCCGAGAGCTTTCCGTCTTCTACAAAAAATTTCGGGCGGTGAACGGCGTGAGCATGCCGGTGTATGAGCACAAAGTCACCGCCATCATCGGACCCTCGGGCTGCGGCAAATCCACCCTGCTCCGTTCCCTCAACCGCATGAACGATCTTGTGCCCGGATCCCATATCGAAGGGGACATCTTGCTGGATGGCCAGAGCATTTATGATGCGGGCGTGGATGTGGTGGATGTGCGGCGGCGGGTGGGCATGGTCTTCCAGCGGCCCAATCCCTTCCCCATGAGCATTTATGACAATGTGGTCTATGGCCCGCGGCTGTATGGCATCAAAAAGAAGGCGGTTCTGGATGAGATTGTGGAAAGCAGCCTGCGCGGCGCGGCCCTGTGGGAGGATGTGAAGGATAAGCTGAAGCAATCGGGCATGGCCCTTTCGGGCGGGCAGCAGCAGCGCTTGTGCATCGCCCGCGCCATCGCCATCCAGCCGGAGGTGCTGTTGATGGATGAACCTGCCAGCGCCCTGGACCCCATCGCCACCCTGCGCATCGAGGAGTTGATTCAGGAACTGAAGCGAAATTACACCATCGTCATCGTCACCCACAACATGCAGCAGGCCGCCCGCGTCTCCGATTACACCGCGTTTATGATGATGAACGAGGAGCGGGCGGGCGAGTTGGTGGAATTCGACGAGACCCCCGTCATCTTCACCACGCCCAAAGATCAACGCACCGAGGATTACATCACCGGACGATTTGGATGAGATAATGGAGAATGTAGAATTTAGAATGAAGAATGAAAAACGCAATGTGCTCTTTCTTTGCACCGGCAATTCCTGCCGCAGCCAGATGGCGGAGGGGTTGACGCGGCATTTTCTCGGGCATCTTTACCGCGCCTATTCCGCGGGCACGCAGCCTTCGGGTTATGTGCATCCGCTGGCGGTGCGGGCCATGCAGGAAATCGGCATCGACATTTCCCACGGCTACTCCAAATTCCCGGATGTTTTCCGCAACATCACCTTCGATGTGGTCATCACCGTATGCGATGATGCAGCCGAGACCTGCCCCCTGTGGCTGCGAGAAGGATATGTCGAACACATCGGATTCTATGATCCCGCTCGGGCCCAGGGCAGCGAGGAGGAGCGTCTGGCCGTTTTTCGCCAGGTGCGAGACGAAATCTATGCCCGGGTGTTGCCATTTTTGCAAGAATTTACAACAAATGACCGATGACTGAGGATTACAGCATCATCAACCTTCAAGCTTTCCACCAACTTATTCCCAAGATACGAGAAAAATCATGAAAAAGAAACACATCACCGCCATGCCCGAGGACCTGGCTGCGGCCCGTAAACAGATCGGCAGCGTGCGCGCCACCATCTCTCACCTGCTGGATGACTCCGACACGGTGAAGGGCAAGACCTGGAAACGCCTGAACAAGGTGTATCAGGCGCTGGATAACGCCGACCGCGAGTTGAGCGTAGCTCAAACCCAGTTGGAAGAGGCCCTGCCCAAGCTGCTGAAAAAATGGGAAAAGTAGCATGACAGAGATGACAGGACTTCTTCCCAAGGCGGAACGTCTTCGGGTCACAGTGCCCGCCCGCCACAACGCCAAACTCCAGGCCCTGATGGACGTGGTTGCCGCGGACGAAGAGCTGGACGCGCTGTGGCACGCCCAGAACGTCAACGCGGTCGCCCGCCTGCAGATGACCGATCACGGGCCGGTGCACATTCAGATCGTGGCCAATATCGCGCTCAAGCTCCTGCGCCTGCTCATGGCCAGCGGCGTCACGCCCGGCATCGTCCGCGATCACGGCCTGGCGCCCGAAGATGCGGAAGTCGTGGTGGTGGCCGCGTCCTTGCTCCACGATGTGGGCATGAGCATCCACCGCCATAATCACGAGGAATACAGCCTCATCATCGCCGACCGCAAGTTGCCGGGCCTGCTGGCGCCCATTTATCCAGACGCGGGCGTCCGCGGCGTCATGCAGTCGGATATCCTGCACGCCATCATCGCCCATCGCAGCGATGGCCAGCCCATGACCCTGGAGGCGGGCGTGGTGCGCGTGGCCGACGCCCTGGATATGACCCAGGGCCGCTCCCGCATCCCCTTCCAACAGGGCTCCACCAGCATCCACGCCATCTCCGCCCAGGCCATCGAACAGGTGAGCATCGAGGCGGGCGAGGAGAAGCCCATCCTGGTGCGCATTTCCATGCGCGGCTCCGCTGGCATCTTCCAGATCGACGCGCTGCTGCGCAAGAAGCTGAAGGGCTCGGGCCTGGAAGATTATATCCAGATCATCGCCACGGTGGACAACGACTGCGAAAATCAGCTCATCCGCCGACTCGTTTTGTGAGGTTTTCATGTCTCCAAGAAAAAGTTTTGATCAACGCCTGAATCAGCTCCGTTCGACCATCCTTTCGATGAGCGAGCTGGTAACGCAAGAGATGACCACGGCCATGACGGCGTTGACGCAAAAGGATGTGGCCCTGGCCCAGGAGGTCTTCGCCCTGGATGAGCAGGTCAACGCCATGCGCTATCAGAACGAGCGCACCGCGCTGCTGCTCATCAGCACCCAGCAGCCCATGGCCCGCGACGCCCGTTTCATCCTGGCCAGCCTGTTCATGAACGTGATTCTGGAGCGCATGGGCGATAAAGCCAAGAGCATCGCCAAGGCCATCCCCCACATCCTGCTGCGCCCCAACCTCACCATTCCCGCCGAGCTGGAGCAGATGGCGACCACGGGCCAGCAGATGCTGCGCGACGCCATGCGGGCCTACGCGGCCGAGGATGTGGCGCTGGCCCTGAAAGTAGCCAACGCCGACGATGAGGTGGATCAGCTCTTCGGCGAGACATTCTTTTCGGTGCTGGCCCGGCTGGCAAAAACCAAAAAGCCGGACAAAGTGGAGGCGATTTATGAGCTCATGCGCGTCGCCCGCGACCTGGAGCGCTTCGGCGATTACGCCACAGATCTGGCGGAACGGGTGGATTTTATGATCACGGGCCAGTTGGCCGACATGAATGTGGATGAGTGGGAGAAGAATACTCCTGAATCCTCAATCCCTAATCCTAATCCTGATCCTGAATCCTGAGTAGCGTAAAGAAAAAGGTTGCGCCCCGCCCCGGCTCACTCTCCACCCAGATGCGCCCGCCATGCCCCAGCACGATGTGGCGGGCGATGGCCAGCCCCAGGCCCGTGCCCTCATCGCTGCGCACCCGATTCGCCTTGTAGAAACGCTCGAATATCTGCTCGATATCGTCGGTCGCGATGCCCGCGCCCGTATCCGCCACCGCGATGATGACCTCATCCCCTGCAGCTTCGCTGCGCACCTGGATGCGGCCCTTTTCGGGCGTGAATTTGATGGCGTTGTGCAACAGATTTTGCAGCACCCGCTGCACATGATTCACATCGGCCCAGACGCGCAGGCCTGGAGCGAGATGCGTGGTCAGGGTGATGCCCTTGTGCTCGGCCTGGGCGGCCATGCGCAGTCGCACCGGCTCGATCAAATCGGCCACCGCTGTTTCCACCAGCTTCAGCGGCATCCGCCCCGATTCGATCATGCTCAGATCCAGCATCTCCTGCGAGAGCTGCTGCAATGAGGTTGTCTGCTCGAAGATGCTGTTCAGCAATTTGCGGCGGCGTTCATCATCCACGGCGTCCGAGCGCAGCGTCTCCACCATGAGTTGAATGGCGGCGATAGGCGTGCGCAGATCGTGAGAAATGTTGGCCAAAAAATCGCGGCGGGAACGCCCCAGCCGCAGCAATTCCGTCACATCCGAAATCGTGAGGGCCACCAGCGCCGATTCCGGGGAGAGGCGGCGGGCCACGGCCAGATAATTGCGATCGTCGCTGGCAAACTGACGTTCGTGGGGATCATCATCGGAAAAAGCAACCTGCACAAGAGCAAAGGTTTCATACTGCTGCACCACTTGGCTCAGCGGCGCGGGCAGAGGCCGCTGGGGAACGCTGATCAGCCGGGCTGCGTCATTCATCCACACCACCATCTCCCCCCGGTCAATCAGCCAGATGGCCTCGGCGCTGACCCGGGCCACGGCCTCCAGAAACTCAGCCTGCCGGGCGCTGTCCACCTCCAGGCTGCGCACCTGATCGCGCAGCGCGCGGCGGGCCTGCGCCACTTGCTCCTTTTCGCGTTCCGCCCGACGCCAACGCCACCCCAGATAAATCGCCAGCGCCGCCAGCCCAATCATCCCCGCCATCGACCAAAAACTCATTCCTCTTCATCCTGCTCGATTTCGGCGGCCGCGCTCTCGAAACGATAGCCGATGCCGCGCACCGTCTGGATCATCACCGGATGGGAGGGATCCTCCTCGATCTTTTCCCGCAGCCAGCGGATGTGCACATCCACTGTGCGGGTGTCGCCCACAAATTCATAGCCCCACACCTGGGTCAACAACAGATCGCGGCTGAGAACCGCCCGCTCATGGCGCATCAGCTCCGCCAGCAGATTGAACTCTTTGGGGCTCAGCTCCAGCGGGCGTTGGTGCAACGTGGCCCGACGGCTGACCAGATCCAGCTCGATGGGGCCCGAGCTCAGCACATTGCGGGTGGTCATGCGATCGGCCCGACGCAAGAGCGCCCGCACCCGGGCCAGCAATTCGCCCAGGCTGAAGGGCTTGGTGAGATAATCATCCGCGCCATTCTCCAGCCCCATGATCTTGTCTATCTCCGAACTGCGGGCCGTCAGCATCAACACCGGCACATCCGATTCCTGCCGCAAGATGCGCATCAGAGTGAGACCATCCATCTCCGGCAACATCAAATCCAGAATGATGAGATCCGGCTTCTTGGCCCGGGCTTTTTCCAGCCCCACACGGCCATTGGCGGCGGTGCTGACCTTGTAGCCGTGCTCTTTGAAATTGAACTTGAGGGTGGTGCGCAGATCCGCCTCATCTTCGACGATGAGAATGCGCTGCTTCTTGTGTTTTGCCATACCTCGATTTTAGCAGATTCCGTCACAGGATGGGAAGAAGTCCTTGCCACATTTGACCAAAATCCGCTACGCGGGTACCATGAGGAGCGCTAACATTTATGATTTACTTTTTGGGAGCGGATGCGTCCCGGTGGGCGTCCCGGTCTTCAAAACCGGTGGCGGGCGTCGCGGAGACGTCCGCGGTGGGTTCGACTCCCATCCGTTCCCGTATCCCAGAACATTTTGTGCGGCGGCTGAGTGCACGCCTCGCACGTGGAGAGTTTATGAGCAGTTGCCAGATCACCACGGCCCAGCAGGAAATGCGCCGGGGCCTCACCTTCCGATTCGACGCCGACACCCTTTCCATCGAACGCATCGCAGTTTATCCTTATCCCGATCTCACAAAATTATGGGTGCGGGTGCAGCTCAGTTCCTTCGCCACGCCCGTAGTGGTGCAGATGACCTGCCTGGATCAGGATGGCCGGGAGGTCTCGGACATGCTGCTGGTGGATTGGCGGGATGAATACATCTCATTGACCATGCACTTCAAAAAAGCTCCCGTACCCGATGCGCCTTATTCGCTGTATGTGCAGGTGGAGCGGGATGAGCAGATATTGGATAGTCAGCAATTCGATTTCCCATTAACATTCATCGATCCAAATCAGAAATGACCTTCCGAGACGCCCCCTGCGGGCGTCATTTTTGTTGAGGCGCTGTTTGGGGTATGATAGCGCAACAGATTATTGATTCATCTGCCCACCATCGACATACAGGAGGCGATCATGCCAGTGAAGCAACCTTCTCTGACGATTGGCGTCGAGGAAGAATATCAGATCATCGATCCCGAAACGCGGGAGTTGAAATCCTATATCACGCAACTTCTGAACGAAGAGGGGAAAATTATCGATCGCGAAGTAAAGCCGGAATTGTTGCAATCGCAGGTGGAGCTGGGCACCAATGTCTGTCAAAATCTGGATGAACTGCATGATGAACTGGCCCGCCAACGAGGCGCCATTTGTTATCTGGCCGAACAAAAAGGGCTACGGATCGTCTCCGCGGGCACACACCCTTTTTCGCACTGGAAAGAGCAGATGGTGACGCCAAAAGATCGCTACATGGGCTCCATCAAGGAACTGGGCGATGTGGGGCAGCGGCTGCTCATTTTCGGGATGCACGTTCACATCGGCATCGAAGATCGGGATTTTGCCATCGACTGCATGAACGTCACCCGCTATCTGGTGCCGCACATTCTGGCGCTTTCCACCTCATCGCCTTTCTGGAATGGCCGCAACACCGATCTGAAATCCTATCGCTCGGTCGTTTTCTCCGATCTCCCTCGCACGGGCCTGCCCGATTACTTCCGTGATTGGTCGGCCTTCGAGAAATTCGTTCACAGCCTTGTCAACACCGACTGCATCCCCGACGGCAGCAAAATCTGGTGGGATGTGCGCCCGCATTTCCTCTATCCCACTCTGGAATTCCGCATGTCGGACGCCGTGACCACCATCGACGAGGCCCTGGCCATCGCCGCCCTGTTGCAAGCCATCATCGCCTGGCTGTGGGATTTACGGCAGCACAACATGACATTTCGTCTCTATCGCCGCGATCTCATCGAGGAAAACCGCTGGCGGGCTGTGCGGTACGGCATCGATGGCAAAATGATCGACTGGGGCAAAGAAGAAGAAGTCCCCGCCCGCTGGCTGATTCGTGAATTGCTGCGGCTGGTGGACCCCTATGTGGATCAATTGGGCAGCCGCAAATACATCGAATACATCTACACCATTCTCGAACATGGGACCAGCGCCGATCGCCAATTGCGCGTGTTCAGAGAATCGGGCGGTGACATGAAGGCAGTGGTGGATTATCTCATCGAAGAAACCCGCCGCGGCGTTATCTATCCCGACGAAACGCCCGCCTAGCCCGGCGTCAGGCCCGCGTGGGAATGAAGAAGATGGCGGGCAGGGCCAGCAACCCCACCAATGCGCTGAGCACAAAGGCCGGAACCAGTCCGAACGCATCGGCGGTGAGGCCGATGGCCCAGATGCCCGCCGCCCGCAGCGAGAAACTCAGGGCCATATAGCTGCCGTTGGCCAGCGCCCGATCATCGGGGAACAGATCCTGCACCAGAGCCAGAATCACCGGCTGGAGTGAGATAGCGGTCAGGCCCAGGGCGATGAGCAGGAGGATGACGATCCAACCGGAGCTGAACAGGAACAGGATCATCAAGATGGGGGAAAGCAGCATTAAAATAACTAACATGCGATGTCGGCCCAAGCGATCACTTAGAGAGCCGGACAGTAATGCGCCCACAAATCCTGCCGCCTCCAAGATTGTCAACGAAGCGGCGGCCAGGGTCACGCTCAGCCCCCGCTCGTCTTTCATGAAAATGGGGAGATAGGTGGTCAGCGCCGCCTGCATGGAGACCCGGCCCAACACCAGCCAGGCCAGAAAGGGAAAGATGCGCAGCAGCCGCGGTTTCAGACGCGCCCAGGCGTCGCTTTCGGGCGGGCGCGGCTTGGCTTCGATGTTGTGCAAGCGCCAAAAGAGGATGCCTGTCACCGCCCAGCCCACAAACGCCAGCCGCCACAGGCCCGCCAGTCCAAACCAGGCCACGCCAGCCACGGCAAACAACGGCCCCACCGTGCGGGCCAGTTCGCCCGCAGCCATAAAGATGCTCATGCCCATCCCCACCCGCCGCCCCGCCAACTCACCGATCATGGCGCCGGCCGGGGCGTGGAAAGCCGCCACGCTGACGCCCGCGGCCAGCAACAAAAACGCCAACGCCAGATAGCTGGAGGTCAATCCCAGGCTGCTCATCAGCGTGGCCGTGACGGCCGGGGCGAAGATGACAAAATATCGCAGGCTCACCCGGTCGGCCAAATAGCCGATGAAAGGATTGAGCAAACTGGGAATTTGGGTAAACACCGCCAGATTGCCCGTGAGCGCATAGCCAATGCCCAATTGTTCTTGCAAAATCGGGAGCAACGGGGCAAGAAAGGCGCTGTAAACATCGTGGGTGAAATGTCCGGCGGCGACGGCGAAAACGTCGTTGAAGCTGGTGGGGCGACGGGGCATAAAGGAGGATTTCCAGAAGCGTGATGCGGAGCGTTGATGAGCAGCTAACTTTCCAGCAGGGTCTTCGCCAGCCATCGGGCCTCGGCCACCAGGTCGGCGTCTACGGGCAACTCATAGTTTTCGTTGACGCGAGTGGTGAGATGGCCGATCACGTCATCGACGCCCTCGGGAAGCCCGGGCCAGCCATGCAGCAGTTTGACCCGCTCATACGCGGTCATGTTGGGGGTGGAGACGCCGCCGCGTTTCATGTATTCCTCGGCCACGATGCCCGCGGCGCGGCGGGCGCAGACCCGGGCCTTGCCCTCATTCCCCTCGGCTCGGGCTCTGTCGGCCATTTTCATCTCCCGCGCGAAGCGCGTACGCCAATCCAGTCGTCGCATCAATGACTCTCCGCAACCGGCGTCTCGTCATTCTCTGTTTTGTCCTCCGCTGACGTCTGCTGCGACTTTTGCGTCCGGGCTTCGGCTTTGCGTTTGGCTTCGAGTTGGCGCTGGATGCGGGGGCGGGCCTGCGCCGCCCGCTGACGCAGGATGGGATCGGAAGCGGCGGTCGCTTCCTCGGCCAGCGACCCCGCCTCGGGCGCACACAATGCGGCCATGATGGCCCGCTGCACCAGGATGTCATCCTCTGCCAGAGCCGCCTGCAATCGCGGCAGGTCCGCGTCGTCGCATAGCGCGGCCAGGGCCATGAACGCAGCCGCTCGCATCTCCGGCTCATCGGCCTGCAGCCAGGGCTCGATGGCCGCGCGATTGGCGGCGTCGGGCAGGCGGGCCAGCAGAATCAGCAGTGAAACCGCGCTTTCGCGACCGGGTTGTGCGCTCAGAGCCTGGCGCGCGGGCTCCAGAACCATGCCCGGACCCCAGGAGACCAGCGCATCCACCGCCGCCCCCCGCACCAACTCATCCTCATCGCCGCACAGTTGCAGCAATTCGGGCAAAAGGCCGGGGTTGGGACGTTCGATCAACGCCCGCACGCCCCGCCAACGATTCAGGGCGTCGGCAGCGTGAAGCTGATCAGAAATGCCATTCGAGCCAGGAGTCAGACGCGCAAACTGAAGCCGCCAGGTTTCCCAGACGTTTTTCGCCTCCGCCAGCCAGCGGTCAAGGCCTGACATGCCCTTCTCCCAGGATGATCCACTTGTAGGTGGTGAGCTCCTTCAGGCCCATGGGGCCGCGGGCGTGCAGCTTTTGCGTGCTGATGGCCACTTCGGCGCCCAGGCCCAACTGGGCGCCATCGGTGAAGCGGGTGGAGGCGTTGACATAGACCGCGGCGCTGTCCACCTCATTGATGAATCGCCGGGCGTTGCGCCAATCGTTGGTGAGGATGCTGTCGGAATGGTGGGTGGCGTGCAGGCGGATGTGTTCCAGAGCCTCATCCAGGCCCGAGACCACCTTCAAGCCCAGCACCAATGACAGCCATTCGGTGTCGAAGTCCTCCGGGCCTGCGAGTTCGACAGTGGGATCATCTCCGACAATGGCGTAAGCCTTTTTCTCCGCCCGAAAGGTGACGCCGTCCCGGGCCAGACGTTCGACGATCCGGGGCAAGATCGCCGCCGCCACCGCCTCGTGCGCCAGCACGGTGTCCAGAGCGTTGCACACGCTGGGGCGCTGGGTCTTGGCGTTATGGATGATGGGGATGGCCTGTTTCAGATCGGCGCTGGCGTCCACAAAGATGTGGTTGATGCCGATGCCGCCGGTGATGACGGGGATGGTGCTGTTTTTGCGGCAATAGTCGTGCAGGCCGGCGCCGCCGCGCGGGATGATCATATCCACGTAATCATGCAGCCTGAGCAAATGCCCCACCATGGCCCGATCCGGATTTTCGATGTATTGCACCGATTCGGCGGGCAGCCCGGTTTTATCCAGGGCATCGCGGATGACTTCCATGATGGCGAGGTTGCTGCGGCGAATTTCGCTGCTGCCGCGCATGATGGCGGCGTTGCCGGTTTTGAGGCTGAGGGCGGCGATATCCACGGTGACATTGGGTCGCGCCTCGTAGATGAGCCCGATGACGCCCAGGGGGGTGCGGCGTTTGCTGATGCGCAGGCCATTGGGCAGCACCCGGCCATCGAACTCCTCTCCCACCGGATCGGGCAGCCCCGCAACGCTGCGGGCGTCGCTGGCGATGCCTTGCAAGCGGGCGGGGGTCAGGGTCATGCGATCGATGAGATTGTCACGCAGGCCCGCGGCGCGGGCGTCGGCCAGATCTCGGGCGTTGGCGTCCAGGATAGCGCGCTGACGGGCGAGCAAGCCATCGGCGATGACGTGCAACAGCCTGTTTTTGGTTTCGGTGGATGCGTTGGCCAGCACGCGGGCCGCTTCTTTGGCCTGTCGGCCTACGGGGATCAGGGGATTTTCAGACATGATGCAAAAGGCGGGGTGTGAGAGTGTAGAGGATGTTCGTTATAGCAAGATCATATCATTGCGATGAATGACGGTGGGGCCGTAAGTGTACCCTAAAATCGTCTCGATGTCATCTGAATGGTGACGGGCGATGCGGCGGACGTCATCGGAAGGGTATCGCACCAGGCCGCGGGCGATCTCGCGGCCGGCAGGCGTAAACACGCCGATGGTGTCGCCGCGCTGAAACTCGCCCGCTACGCGGGTGACGCCGATGGGCAGCAGGCTGCTCCCGCGCTGCCGCAAGGCCTGCACCGCGCCCGCATCCGCCACCACCCGCCCGGAGGCGGTGTATCCGGCCAGGAGCCAGCGTTTGCGGCTTTCGGGGGCGCTGGTGCGGGGCGCAAACCGGGTGCCGACAGCCTCGCCGCGGGCCAGACGCAACAACGCATCGGGCTCATCCCCCGAAGCGATCGCCACGGCGGTCCCGCCGCGGGTGGCGGTCTCGGCGGCCTGC
>Ga0256833_1002863_pt1 | contig 11953 bp, 7 predicted proteins | sample 356284metaG_FD_190535 | JGI IMG/M metagenome (GOLD analysis project Ga0256833, IMG submission 190535) | Hydrothermal vent microbial communities from Mid Atlantic Ridge, Atlantic Ocean - 356-284 | ecosystem: Environmental > Aquatic > Marine > Hydrothermal vents | place: Atlantic Ocean: Mid...
TTTCCGGCTATGTAAAGGAAGTTTTCGTGGAGGAAGGTAACATCGTAAAAGAAGGTGACCTCCTCCTACGCCTTGACGACGCCCATATTTTAGCCCAGCGAAAGGCTATTATTGAAGCCCGCCAGGCTGTGGCCAGAGAGAAAGAGGCGGTGGCTGCCAAGCTCCGCTATGCCGAGGCCAACTATCGGCGCTTCAAAAATCTTTTCAAGGAAAAGGCCGCCACTAAAGAAGAGCTTGACCGCACCGAAGCCGAATACAAAGCCCTCCTTGCCAAAGAAAAGGCCCTCCTTGCCAAGGAGAAAGAGCTTTTCGCCAGGCTCCGAGAAATAGATAGCCTTCTCCCCTACACACGCATCAAGGCCCCGGTAAAAGGGCTGGTAGCCAGGCGTCTGGCAGACAGAGGGGCCTTTGTCAATGCCGGCACCCCTTTGATCGTGCTTGATGACCTTGAGGCCGGGTTTGAATTCCGGGTCCGTCTCGACGAAGCCTTTTTGAAAAAAATTAAGGTGGATGAGGTCTTTCAGGTCGAGTTTCCGGCCCTGGGGCTTACCCAGAAGGCCCCGGTGCGAGAGGTAGTATCTCATGTAGATCCTTCAAGCCGGACTTTTCTCATAAAACTGGCCCTTGAGGGGGAAAATTTCCGCTCCGGCCTTTACGGCCGCCTTTATTTACCGGTCAGTGAAGAAAAAATGCTCCTTATCCCCTGGAAGGCCGTGGTCTTGAGGGGAGAACTTACCGGCGTGATGGTGGTGGAAAAAGACGGGCGGGCCCGGTTCCGGGTGGTTCGCCTGGGAAGATCTTATCAAAAAAACGGAAATTACTTTGTGCCTGTCAAAACTCCTCTCAAGAGGGAAGAAGCTCAGGAAAGGAATCTCTGGGCGGAGGTCCTGGCCGGCCTTGAGGCTGGAGAAAAGATCGTCTTTTCTCCTCTTAATTTAGTCCGCGACGGAGACCAGATTATCTAGCCATGGACCACGGAAGGGGCTTTTTAACCCGTATAACTTCTTACTTTGTCGATTCCAAGCTCACCCCCATTATCATTATGGCCACTCTCCTGCTGGGAATTTTTGCGGTTCTCAACACCCCCAGCGAGGAAGAACCACAAATCGTGGTGCCGATGATCGACGTCTTTGTGGAAATGCCTGGTGCCACGGCCAAGGAGATCGAAACCCGGGTTATTTACCCTATGGAAAAGCTTTTGTGGGAAATCCCGGGGGTGGAATATGTCTATTCCACCGCGATGAATGGTAAGGCCCTCACGGTGGTGCGCTTTTATGTAGGGGAGGATGTGGAAGAGAGCCTTGTCAAAACCTATGATAAACTCTACCAGCACCTGGACTGGATCCCTCCGGGCTGCTCCATGCCTCTGCTCAAGCCCCGTTCCATTGATGATGTGCCCATCGTGGTCTTAACCTTTTGGGGGGAAGGCTATGATTCCTTCACCCTCCGGCGCATTGTGGACGAGGTGGACGACGAAATACGAAACATTCCCGGCATTTCGGAAACTTTCATCAAAGGAGGGCTACGGCGAGAGGTAAGGATTGAGCTTGATCCCCAGAAGATCTACGCCTTGGGATTTGACCCCCTTGAGATCGCCGAGCTCGTCCGTCGCCAGAATCAGGCACGCCTGGTGGGCTCCTTTCGGGAAGGAAATTACCACTTTCAGGTCAGGCTCGAGAATTATTTCCGGGATCTTAGAGACCTTGAGCTGACCGTGGTAGGCGTGGTAGCGGGAAAACCCGTCTATTTGCGGGATGTAGCCCGCATCATAGACGGCCCGGAGGAGCCTGAAAATTACGTCCTTTTCGTGCCAGGCCCTGCCGCAGAAGAAAAAGATATCAAAGCCCGGCCCGGAGAGGTCTTTCCGGCGGTTTCCCTGGCCATTGCCAAAAGGAAGGGGCAAAACGCCACCAAACTGGCAGAAAAAATCCTTAAAAAGATCGAAATCTTAAAAGGGCATCTTATTCCGCAAGATGTCCAGGTAACTGTTACCAGAAACTACGGAGAAACCGCCCGCGAAAAAACAAATGAGCTCCTGGAACACCTCATCATCGCCACGGCCGCTGTGGCCACCCTGGTAGGAATCTTCCTGGGGATCAGGGCCAGTCTGGTGGTCATGGTGGCGGTTCCGGTCACCCTGGCCATTACCCTGGCTGTTTACTGGCTTTACGGCTATACCCTTAACCGGGTCACCCTTTTCGCCCTCATTTTCTGTATCGGTATCCTGGTCGATGACCCCATCGTAGATGTAGAAAACATCGTCCGGCACCTGCGTTTGCCAGAGAACCGGGGCAAACCCTTCCGGGACATTATCGTTTACGCGGTAAACGAGGTCCGGGCTCCTCTCATTCTGGCCACTTTTACCGTGATCGCAGCCATTGCTCCCATGGCCTTTGTGCGGGGTCTTATGGGTCCCTACATGAGGCCCATGCCGGTGGGAGCCTCGGTAGCCATGTTCCTTTCCATGATCGTGGCCTTCATTATCACCCCCTGGACAGCCTATCATTTCCTTCCCAAAAAGGTGGGAGAGGAGGAAAGAGAAGGGCTCATCACCAGGTATTATCGCTGGGTGATGGGTCATCTTATCCGGAGTGTTGCCTGGCGATGGGGGTTTCTCTTCCTGGTAGGAATTCTTTTTCTAGCTGCCTGTTCCCTTTTTTATTTCAAAATTGTGCGGGTCAAAATGCTCCCCTTTGACAACAAGAGTGAATTTCAGCTCATCATTGATATGCCCGAGGGCACTCCTTTAGAGAAGACCGGTCGGGTTGCTGAGGCCCTGGGGCGCAAGCTTCTTGAAGAACCTTATGTCACGGATTTTGAAATTTACGTGGGCACCGCGGCTCCTTTCAACTTTAACGGGCTCATCCGGCATTATTATCTCCGCGAGGGAGATAACGTCTGTGACATTCAGGTGAATCTGGTTCCCAAACATGAACGCGATCTCCAGAGCCATGATATAGCTAAACGGGTCCGCGAGATGCTGGCTCCGCTTGCCAAAGAGCTGGGGGTAAAGACCCTTACGGTGGCCGAGATTCCACCCGGCCCTCCGGTGCTTCAGACGCTTGTGGCTGAAGTTTACGGAGACAGCTACGAAGAACAGATCTCCCTGGCCCGGAAGATTAAAGAAATCTTTAAGAAAACCCCCGGTGTGGTGGATGTGGGCTGGTATATGAGTGACCCTCAGGTGGAGTGGCGCCTGGTGGTTGATCGCGAAAAGGCCCTTCTTTCAGGAGTTACCCCGCAGCGGGTGCTTGAAGTGGTCGAAACCGCCCTCTCCGGGAGGGTCATCGGCCTCTTTCACGATCCTTACGCCCGCGAAGATGTATATCTTAAGATCCGTTTTCCACGAGAGGATCGTTCTTCGCTTCCGGATCTTTCAAACATCAAGATCAAGACCTCTACCGGCAAACTCGTTTCGGTTGCAGAGGTGGCCCATTTTGAAAAGGCTGTCTTTCCACACCCCATCTATCATAAAAATCTCCATCCGGTGGTTTATGTGGTAGGAGACATGGCCGGGAAGGAAGAAAGCCCGGTTTACGGAATTCTTAAGATCAACAAAGTCCTCAAAGAGCTCAAGACCCCGGATGGAGAGAAACTCAAGATTTACTACACGCATCTTCCTTTTTCCGAAAAAGAATGGGCCATCAAATGGGACGGCGAGTGGCACATCACTTATGAAGTCTTCCGGGACCTGGGAATAGCCTTCGGCGTGTGTCTGGTCCTGATTTATATCCTGGTGGTGGCCTGGTTCAAGTCTTATTCGGTCCCGCTGGTCATTTTGGCCCCGATTCCTCTCTCCCTCATCGGGATTATTCCAGCCCACGCCCTGGCAGGGGCCTTTTTTACGGCCACCTCCATGATAGGCTTCATCGCCGGAGCCGGTATTGTGGTGCGAAATTCCATCATCCTGGCGGATTTCATTGAGCTTCGGCTCAAAGAAGGTATGCCCCTTGAAGAGGCCGTAATAGACGCCGGTGCCATCAGATTTCGCCCCATGCTTCTCACCGCCCTTTCCGTGGTAGTAGGAAGCTTTGTTATCCTTTTCGATCCCATCTTTAACGGCCTGGCCCTTTCTTTGATGTCAGGCGAGGTGGCTTCAACGCTCTTCTCCAGGATGGTGGTCCCCATTCTTTATTATCTGGACCACCGCATCAAAAAAGAAAGACGCCTGGTACTTTAGATGGGGAATTTCTGGGATGAACTGGCCCTTTATCTTTCTTATTTACAGGCTCTCGGAGTAAAAGCCGTGCCCCGCAAAAAGGCCTTTGAAAGATTTCTAAAACTTGACCTCAGCCCTCCTCCCAAAAGTCTGGCCGAGATAGCGGCCGAAATAAAAGATTGCACCAGTTGTAATCTTCATCGCACCCGCCACCACATCGTGCTGGGAGAAGGGCCGGAAGAGGCCCGTCTGATGTTCATCGGCGAGGCCCCGGGGCGTGAGGAAGATCTTGAAGGACGCCCTTTTGTGGGGAGGGCTGGCCAGTTGCTGGACCAGATGCTTAACTCCATAGGTATCCGGCGGGCAGAGGTTTACATCACCAACGTGGTTAAATGTCGCCCCCCGGGAAATCGGAACCCGGAGCCTGCAGAGATTGAGGCCTGCCTTCCCTACTTGACAAAGCAGATCAAGGTAATTCGGCCCCGGATTATCTGCACCCTGGGGCTCATAGCAGCCCAGACTGTTCTTGCTACCACCAAGCCCCTTAACCGTCTTCGGGGGAAAATTCACCAAAAAGAGGGCATTAAAGTCGTGGTAACCTATCATCCCGCATTCCTTCTGCGATACTCTTCTTACAAACCGCTGGCTGTCGAAGACTTAAAACTTTTAAAAAAGCTCTATAAAGAGATCTTAAATTCAGGTTAGGCTGTCTTCTCCCTGGAGCCTCCCAATTCCAGACTGTTCGGCTTTCAGATTAGCCCTCCTTCCCCTGTTTGAAAAGTCAATTCAGACTCTTTTCCCAATGAAGTGAACCGCCCCGGGTTTTCTGGAGGCTCTATTTTGTGAGTCCCTCTACTCTAGAAAATCCCTCATCACGTCTCCCATTCTACTCGACTCATCTCCTCCCACGGCCCCAAATGTCTGATTACCTCCGTCTTGTATAATCTATCACTGTCTCCGCCAACGCATTGTCATAAGAGTCCCCCACGCTGCCCACCGATGGCTCTATCCCGGCCTCCGCTAAACGCTCCCACCTAGCGACAAAGGGTTTCGGGAGAACAACCAATTTTCTGCTACAAAGCTGATCGCAGACCATTGGGATGGGTATTGCCGCTGGTTTTCTAAAACCAGCCGCACCGCCCGTTCCTTTACCTCTTTGGAAAACTCTATCCTCCACATTTTTATCTCTCCGACAAACTCGAGGCGGTTCACTTGTTCAGCTTCTTCTGTTTCTTAGACCTTGACGCTTCTTGTACAAAATCCACAAAAAATGCCCTTTTTAAGGTATTTCTGGCGTACCTCCTAACTATCTTTTATAGCCTTGTCCACAAAGTGGGCCTTCTCTTTGAGAGAGCAAAGTCTTTATCATCTGAGCTCCTTAAGACGGGCGATGTTTTCCTGGAGCCGAGAAAGTTTGTCTCGAAGTTCCTGAGCCCGGGCCTTTTCTTTTTCTACCACCTTAGGGGGGGCTTTCTTAAGGAAGTTTTCGTTTTGGAGCCGTTTTTCCACTCTTTCAAGCTCTTTGAGCACCTTAGCTTCGTCTTTGGCAAGCTTCTGAAGCTCCGCCTTCACATCCACCAGACCTTCAAGCGGGACGAAGATTTCGGCTCCGGAAAGAACCGCAGAAGCTGCCCCTCTTGGCCTCTCACCCACCTTGCGGATTTCGATCTCTCCCACCCGGCCAAGGAGTTTTATCACCGGTTCAAATTCCTGAAAGAGCCGTAAGGCCTCATCCCTTACAGGGAAAACGATGACCTTGATCTCTGCGGAAGGATGGAGATGATAATCCGCCCGGATGGCCCGGATGGCCACGATGGCCTCTTTAAGGCTTTCCATCTCTTTCTCTAAGGCCTCATCCTCGAAACTTTCAAGAGGCCTGGGATAGGGGGCAATCATGATGGATTCCCCCTCGTGAGGGATGGCCTGCCAGATCTCCTCGGTCACAAAAGGCATGAAGGGATGAAGAAGCCTTAAGCTGGTTTCCAGCACCTCCACCAGAACATTTTGGGCGGCAAGACGCTCTTTGCCATCACGGGAGAGAAACCTTTTGGACATCTCCACAAACCAGTCGCAGAATTCGTGCCAGAAGAAGTGATAGATAGCCAGGGCAGCCTGATCAAATTCGTAAGTATCAAGGGCCTCTCTTACCTTCCTTACGGTTCTGGAAAGACGGGAAAGGATCCAGCGACTCTCTTTAGGTAACTCCAGCTTAAGGAGATCAAGCTTTTGATATCCCTCAAGATTGAGGAGGACAAACCGGGCCGCGTTCCAGATCTTGTTTACGAAATGGCGGTATCCCTCGATCCGTGATTCCGCCAGCCGGATGTCTCGCCCCTGGGCCGCCAGGGCTGCCAGGGTAAAACGAAAGGCATCGGTGCCGTATTTTTCGATCATTACCAGGGGGTCAATGACATTTCCCCGGCTTTTGCTCATTTTCTGCCCTTTTTCGTCCCTTACCAGGGCATGGATATAAACATCCCGGAAGGGAATGGCTCCCATGAAATGGAGCCCCATCATGAGCATGCGTGCCACCCAGAAATAGAGGATATCAAAGCTGGTGACCAGGAGGGAGGTAGGATAATAAAGCCGCAATTCCGGGGTGTCGTCCGGCCACCCCAGGGTAGAAAAGGGCCAGAGGGCCGAGGAAAACCAGGTATCCAGGACATCTTCTTCCTGGACGATGTTTGGAGAGCCACAATGGGCACACGCAGTGGGGTCCTCCCGAGAGACTGTAATTTCTCCGCAGTCTTTACAGCTCCAGGCAGGAAGACGGTGCCCCCACCAGATCTGGCGGGAAATACACCAGTCCCTGATGTTATACATCCAGTCGTAGTAAAGATTCTTCCAGTTTTCGGGAATAAGACGGGTAAAGCCTCTTTCCACAGCGGCGATAGCAGGGGTAGCAAGGGGCTTCATTTTTACAAACCACTGTTTGGAAAGCAGGGGTTCCACGATGTCTCCACAGCGATAGCATTTTCCGAGGACCACTTCGTAATCTTCAATCTTTTCAAGGAGGCCCTGGGATTTTAAGTCCTCCACTACCCGTTTGCGGGCCTCAAAGCGGTCAAGCCCTGCATAAGGGCCGGCCTCTTCCGTCATCTTGCCGTCTTCGTCCATCACCTTCACAAAAGGCAGCCCATGACGGCGTGCAATTTCAAAGTCCGCAAAATCATGTGCCGGGGTTACCTTCACCGCTCCGGTTCCAAATTCCGGATCTACCTCTCGATCCGCAATGATAGGAATTTCTCGCCCGATAAGAGGGAGTTTGACCTTCTTTCCTATCAAGGGCCGATATCTTTCATCTTCCGGGTTTACGGCTACCGCGGTATCTCCGAGCATGGTTTCCGGCCGGGTGGTGGCCACCACGATAACTCCCGAACCATCTACCAGTGGATAACGAATGAACCAGAGGTGCCCTGCGGTGGGCTCGTGTTCCACTTCAATGTCAGCCAGGGCGGTGTGACAGCGTGGGCACCAGTTGATGATGTAGTCTCCCCGGTAAATGAGGCCTTCTTCCCACAGGCGGACGAAAACTTCCCTTACCGCTTTTGAAAGCCCTTCATCCATGGTGAAACGCAGGCGGCTCCAGTCGCACGAACAACCCAGCCGTTTGAGCTGCTCGATGATGGCCCCGCCGTATTCTTCTTTCCATTGCCAGACCCGTTTCAAAAATTCCTCTCGCCCCAGGTCATGCCGGCTCAGGCCTTCTTTGGCAAGCGCCCTTTCCACCACGTTCTGGGTGGCGATACCGGCGTGATCTGTCCCCGGGACCCAGAGGGTATCGAAGCCATCCATGCGTTTGTAACGGGCCATGATATCCTGAAGGGTGGTATTGAGGGCGTGCCCTACATGGAGCTTACCGGTGACATTGGGAGGCGGAATCACCATTGAGAAGCGCGGGCGATCCGGATCCAGCCTGGCGTTAAAGTAGCCCTTCTCTTCCCAGAAGCGATACCATTTTTCCTCTACACCGCGAAAGTCGTAGGCCTTTGGCAATTCCTTCACGGATTACAACCTCCTCTCGAAAAAAGCATCTTAAAGTTTATAACCGCAAATCAGGAGTGCGGCTAGTTTGAGATTCCAGGATTAAATTTTCCAAAATGATTGACTCTTCAAAATGGTAGCCAAAAGGCCAGAAAACGTGGATAAAAAAGATATATCAGGGCCCCCAAGGCAAGAAAAGGGCCAAAGGGGAGGGCATAGGTGCGGACTTCTTTCACTTTTCGGATGAAAGTCAGAATTATTCCGGCTGTAGCGCCGGTGAAGGAGGCCAGAAGGAGGACCGGAAGAAGGCTTTTTACACCTAGAAAAGCCCCTATCATGGCGAGCAGCTTGAGATCTCCTCCCCCAAGCCCCTCTCTTTTGGTCAGGAAATAATAAAATTCTGCCACCAGATAAAGCCCCCCGGCGCCACAAAGCGCCCCGAGAAGGGCCTCCAGAGGGGTCGTGAGGGGGTTAAAAGGGGATGAGGCAAGCCCTACCAGAATTCCGGGCAGGCTTATCTCATCGGGGATGATCTGAAATTCGAGATCGATAAAGCTTGCTACCAGAAGGGCACAGGCAAAAGCAAGAAAGATAAAATAGACGGGCTTAAGACCGAAATGCATGTAGAGGGCACCGGCGAGAAAGACCGTAGCCAGCTCTACTACCGGGTAGCGCCAGGAAATAGGGGCCTTACAATAGCGGCAGCGCCCTCGCAGAATGAGATAGCTCAGAAGCGGGATGTTATCATACCAGGCAAGGGGTTTTCGGCAGTGCGGGCAGTGAGAACCAGGCCATATGATAGATTCTTCTCGCGGAAGACGATAAATACAGACGTTTAAAAAACTGCCGAGCACGGCTCCCAGGATTAAGGCGATTGCCAATTCGAGGCCTTTCATTTCTCCTCTTCCCGAACTAGTTGACGGTAAAGATCACGAGCTTCTTCGAGGATAGGCAAAATTTTCACGAATTTGGCGTAAACACGGTGGAGACGATCCGGAAACTCCAGAAACTCAATTCCCATGCCAGGTCGTTCGGGAATTCCGTGATGCCGGACAATCCCTTCTACAGGGAGGGGGCCAATACAGGGAAGCATAAGGATGAGGGAGACCTTTTCTCCTACCGGGATAAGATCTTCCCTCGTGCTCTCTACAAAACAGCCCGTCAGGGAAAGGTCACAGAGGAAAACGTGCGTTTCCTGATCGTTCAAAAAGGCCGGCAAGCGGCAACAATACCGGGGGCTCTTTCGGCGATCTGTAAAAAACATCAAACCTCCTTCAAATATTTTTTAAATTTATAGTATCCATCGGTTGGAAACAAAGAAAGGAAAAAAATGGGTTTTTTAACCTTTGAAGGCGCCTGCGGCACGGTTACCGGAAGCCTTTATTTACTGGAAACCGCCGGTAAAAAAATCCTGATAGATTGTGGCCTTTACCAGGGCCTTGAGGCCGAAAAATCAAACGCTTCCTTTCCCTTTGATCCGCATGAGATCGACTATGTCCTCTTAACCCATGCCCATCTTGATCATTCCGGAAGACTGCTGGAACTTGTTCGTGATGGTTTCAGGGGAGAAATCCTGACCACCCGGGCCACGATCGAGCTTCTGGAGATTGTGCTTGAAGATCGTTTACACCTCGAACCTCACCTGGGACCCAAAGATCTGGCTGCCAGCGTCCTTGAACTCTGCTGGCCTTTTGAATACGAGAAGATCTTTGACATTCCCGGAGGGATCCATTTCCGCCTGCGAGATGCCGGCCATATCCTTGGTTCAGCCCACCTGGAGCTCTGGTGTGAGGGGCAGAAATTTGTCTTTTCAGGAGATATTGGCCGGAAGGGCACTCCCATTATCCGGGACCCCTCGCCCCCTGAGGAGGCTGACTACCTCATCATGGAATCTACCTATGGGGGTCGGACACACCCTCCCTTTGACCTTGCCAAAAGACAGCTCAGGCTTGTGATAGAAAAGGCCCAGGAAGAGAGGGCCCGCGTTTTTATCCCCTCATTTGCCATCGGTCGAACTCAGGAATTGCTATACTTTTTAAACGAGCTGGTCGAAGGCGGGGAAGTTAAGCCCCTTCCCGTGGTGGTGGATAGCCCCATGGCCCTCAAGGTTACCCGAGTTTACGCCAAACACACCGAACTTTATGATGAGGAAACCCTGGCCAGGCTTTCCCGCGGAGACCGGATCTTTTCCTTTCCGCTCCTCTTCTCCGCCGCTTCGGTAGAGGCCTCCCGGCGTATCGAAGACCTGGAGCCTCCCTACGTGGTCATTGCCGGCTCCGGGATGGTAACCGGAGGCCGGATTATCGAGCACCTTAAGAGACACCTTCCAGAGAGAAACACCTTCGTGGTATTTGTAGGCTTTCAGGCCCAGGGGACACCAGGCCGAGAAATACTCAAGCGAAGGCCTGAAGTTAAGCTTGATAAAGTGTGGGTGGAAAACCGGGTCCGTATCTTCCGCATCGAGGCCTTCTCCGCTCATGCTGACCAGGAAGAACTCCTGAGCTGGCTGAGAGGTTTCAAGAAAATCCCTTCGAGGATCTTCCTCTCCCACGGAGAGCCCGGGGCCCGTGCGGCCCTCAGGAGGGCCATCGAAGAACATTTTGATACCCGGGTGGAGACCCCATCCCTTATGAGCCGTCTTTTCTTTTAAAGACGAAGACCTTCTTTCCTCCGTGTTCGAAGGCCGCCACCATGTTAAGAGGGAAGGGAAACCGGGCTGGAAGCCGTTTTTTGGGGAAAATCAAAGTGAGCTGCCATTCCCGCAAAGGGCCCTTAAAGCGGGCTGCCAGTTCCTGAAGAGGCTTTTTGGCAAGCCCCAGGCGGCCACCAAAAGGGGGGTTGGTAACCACAAAGCCCGGGGCCTTATCAGGTGGGAGGACATGAGCCACCTCTTTGATCTCAAGATTCAAATAAGGGGTCACCTCAGCGGCCAGAGCGTTCTGGAAGGTGGCCTGCACGGCTTTAGGGTCTCTATCGTTCCCATAGAAACGAGCCCGGGGTTCCCGAAGGCATTTTTGGGCCTGATTGAGGAGCTCTTCCCAGAGAGACGGTGAAAAATTTTTCCATTTTTCGAAGGCAAAAGACCGCTTAAGCCCTGGGGCCCGATTCATCGCTATCCAGATGGCCTCAATAAGAATAGTACCTGTGCCACAGAAAGGATCGAAAAAGGGGGCCTTCTCGTCCCACCCCGAAAACATGACCAGAGCGGCAGCAAGATTCTCCCGCAGAGGGGCAGGCCCTTTGGCCACCTTGTAACCCCGTCGAAAAAGATCCCCGCCGGAAGAATCAACCTTAAGGAAGATTTCATCCCTAAAAAGCCTCACCACCAGAAGTGGGGCCTCTTCGTCTTTGGTAAGGGGAATTTCCCGCCCAAGCCTTCTCGAAATAGCCCGGGCAATCCTTTCCGCTACGGCCTCCGAATGATAAAGCTTTGATTTACGACAGGTGACCCGAATCCGGATGCCAGAGGCCTGAGAAAAATAAATCTCCCAGGGATAACGGGAGGCTTTTTCTACCAGTTCCTGGAAACTTGTGGCGCGAAAGCGCCCAACCTTTAGAAGGACTCTGTTTGCCAGGCGCGACCAGAGATTGAGTAGATAAAGCTCTTTAAGCCCGCCCTGAAGGGCAAACCCCCCTTTTTCTTTCTTACCTGAAAGGCCAAGTTCTGTAATCTCTCGGGCTAAGAGGTCCTCAAGGCCTGGAGGGCAAACGGTAAAAATTTCAAAGACACTTGCCATGCTTCCACTTTAATCACCAGCCCCTGCACCGCAACGAGATTTATCGATTTTAACTAGTAGAGGAGACAGCCAA
>Ga0256833_1002864_pt1 | contig 11953 bp, 16 predicted proteins | sample 356284metaG_FD_190535 | JGI IMG/M metagenome (GOLD analysis project Ga0256833, IMG submission 190535) | Hydrothermal vent microbial communities from Mid Atlantic Ridge, Atlantic Ocean - 356-284 | ecosystem: Environmental > Aquatic > Marine > Hydrothermal vents | place: Atlantic Ocean: Mid...
CCCCCGCGGGGTGGAGGCTAGAGACAGACGCATCCCTTGAAGGAGGGGCTGAGTTAATTAGCCCACCTACCCACTATCCAGGTGTTATGTTAGCGATAGCACAATACCTGGAAGATAATCTTGGGGCTGATGGTGGCCGGGCATGCCCAGAAGGTGGCACGCACGTCAACGTGTCGCCGGCCTATGTTGATACAGTAGCTGGGGGCATAGCGCTAGAAGACATGCTGTTTGCTATCGGCGGCAGCGTGGCGCGCTACAAAAATAACTATCTTGACGACGGCTATGCCATACGGCAAAAGCCGTACAGAATGGGGGAGCACGATCCTGATGCACATTACAGGACCACATCACATAAGTCGATTATCGCGCGATACAATCGCGTAGAAATAAGAGCATTCCCATCAAGCACATCACTGGTTGATAGGGTGCTTTTCATAGCTATGGCGCTGCTGCTCATACAGCAGCCACGAGTTCGGCTACCTGTATCCGCCAGCCAGCAAGAGCAGGCGAAATACATGGTAGAGAAGGCGGGGTGGCACCCTGGCGGCGCATGGAAGGGTCTGTGGTATGACCCAAAGCGACCTGAAAAGGTAAAGGTGCGATGGAGGGAGGCGGACTGCTACGAACGGGGCACGTCACTTACCATGCCAAACGAAAGGGAGCTAGTTGACGGGCTCCTTTTCAACGTAAAGAAATGGCCTGATATACACAAAGTGTTCGCACAGGCTCTTATTAGAAAGGAGGCAGTAGCGTGAGGATTCTACTAGAAACAATCAAGGAAGACGTAGTACGCAATGAGGTATCTGTGGAGATAGAAGAAAAAGAAAATGGGGTTGTGGTGGTGCGGCTCGGAGATGAGGAGCCGAAGGAATTCATAGCCCTGGACAACGGGGCTGTGGTAGGTGGCGACAGCTTTGAGCAAATTGCGTCGGTTCTTCCGGAAACGATCACGCAGTTTGCTAAACTGCCACTCTTTGTGTACGGTATTCTCAAGAAGGAATACTGTGTACACGATTTTATTCCAGTAGGGGTGCAGTATTCCGCCGATAGTGTTGAGGGATACTGCGTCAGCTGCGACAACTTGTTTCACATAGGTAGGGCTAGGCAGTTGCCGGGCGGGCGTCTTGAGGGCGGTGTGTGGGACCTGCACGCTCTAAGTACTGACGAATATGAGGCGGTGATGAAAGAGCTAGACCACCTTGAACGCGGCTACACCAGGATACCGGTCGTGGTAGCCAGTGGACGACTTGCGTTCATGTACACGGCCGATAGCAGCGGTAAATGTCATTCTGCCTGGCCGTGCGAAGGGTGATGAATATGGATGTAGTATTTGGGGTAGAGCTGGAGATGAAAGCGGATAACGTCGACGTCCTATACGCAGATGCCTATCGCTGGTTTGGTGGGTACGAGGACGATGCATCCCTGGGAGACCATGGAATCGAATTCCAAACAAGTATGCTACACTACCCAGATGATTTTTCCTGTCCCCCTACCACTCTGCGTGACATGGGGTCAATATTTGAAGAAGCCGGCGCGTATGTTGATGCTGACTGTGGCACGCACATTCACGTGTCGTCCCCAGACATGCACATCAACCACGTGGCAATAGCCGATTATCTGTGGGCGGTGTCCCCGCTAATGTATGCCCTTGGCGGTGACCGTGGAGTGAAGCGGCAAGGGATCAACAGTGATTACACCAGGGATTTGTCGGATATGTACCCCTCGTACCTAGTGCGAGAAATGAGCTCTGAAAGAATGCTGGGTATAGCATGGGTTCATCGGCCATACAGCCATTTTGAGATTAGGGCATTTAGCGGCACGCTTGATCCTATGAGGTTGGAGACGTATATGGCGGCTGCGATAGGCGCCTATATTGATTCTTCCTCCAAGGGGGCCCACCTCCTTAGGGCTGGGTCTATGTATGGCATGGTTTACACCAACATATCGCATCTGGAGCGCACGAAGAAGCTCCAGTACGCTATAGACCTGATGGACTGGAAGAAGGGGGGTGACTGGATAGGGACAGAATATGTTAGCGACATGGTGGCGTTCAAAAAACAAGTAGCCAGATCGTTGATCTCCTACACAAAGGAGCTTACGCAGGGAATGGGTTTAGACCAGGCCACAGAAACTGTGGCAGAGATGTTGGGAGAAAACTATGTTTGAAGAGATCATCAACAGGCGCAGTGGCAACTGCAGACTGCACCACACACCCCGCAGGGGGCTGTTAGAGTGCGGGGGGGCGGTTGTTGGGTTAACTAGGCAAGGTGGCAGAATTGTCATAGATGAGCCCAAGTATAACAACGATGATGCCACCAGTACGATGGTCGACGTCACGCCATGCCACCACCTCACGCATGAGATCCCCCTTGTTACCGGTGGCGAGCTAATCGGTGACAAGCTAATGTGCACACAGTGCGTATATGAGGCCGAGGGAAGGCTGCCTCCCCCAATGGGGAGGAACAACGACCTAGTAAAAATCGATATTGAGCCAGCATCATCGGTGCGCGACCTGGTAACAACGCTTGGCGTTGAAATTGAAGTTGCGTTCGATTCGCGAACGCCGTTTACCCCTGACGGCTACCACGAATACCACGGGCTGGGCGAGCCGTGGCTGTCTTCGTGGCGTGGTGAATATGACCGCTCTATTGAGGACGTTGGTGGTATAGAGTTTATATCACCAATACTGACGTCGTCGGGGTATGCACTGGGTGCACTAGTGCATATGATAAAAACGATTGACAAGCACGGTGGTACAAGATCGCGCGAAACTGGCGTTCACATACACCTGGGTAAAAACGGTGTAAGCCGCCATCATATTGTCAAGCAGGTGGCAGTCTATGAGGAGTTTATGTATGCCGCTGCAGGTAGCCTGTGGCGCTATAGGCGCGGCAGGTACTCACCACCGATCAAGAAACGCGAGCACTCGGGGCATTATATTGCCCTAAATACTACGTACAGAACCCACGAGGTTAGGCTATTCTCAGGGTCTGTGTCAATATTGGGAATACTGGTGCGGGCGGCAATTGCCAGCGGGTTGTATTACCTGGCAAAAAATGATATACTCCCTCAATACGTCCCATCCAGACAAACCTTGCTCCCTGATGCTACTATGAAGGAGTATGCATCGTGGGTAGATTTGTTGGGGTGGTATGAGGGTGGCCCGTGGAAGGGGTGGATGTATGATCCCAACACCCCTCCGACAGTGTCAACCGTTGCGGCAAACGGAAACAAGTATACGTACACCCTTCCTTCCGCCACTGCTATAGTGGCGTATATAGACCGATACGTCAAACGCTTTGTCGCGGCCGGCGTCGGAGAAACGATCGAGGATGCGCTTGGGGAGGACGATTTTTAATGTGCAGAATAGCAATAGGCAACGGCAAGCTCTTTAGCGTGAAAGAGCTAACCGACATATTTACCGTCCTCGACAAGTCTAACGGCGGTGACGGGGTTGGCATTTGGTTTGCCAACGGTACGGTTATAAAAGATGTTAAACCAGACTTCGGCAAAATAGCAGAGGAGGTGGTAGAAAAGCAAATGCCGTTTGTGTTCCATACCAGAAAGCGGTCGGTTGGCCCCACCGGTGAAAACGGCCTCCACCCGGTTGGGGCTGGGGACGGATACTTCCTGGTACAGAACGGAACCCTACAAAACTGGCACACAATCAGTGAGCAGGGATGGTCGTTTAACAAGACCGACACTATGGCCGTTGGGGAGTTAGTTGCCAAGTATGGGGCAGGCGTCCTCGCATCGCGTGCGCTCAGGGATGCTGGGGTGTATGTGCTCATGGGTAACGACGGCATAGTTGTTTTTAAAAGAAGGGGGCGGTCATTTGTTCTTCACGACTTCGGTGGGGGCAAATGGCTGTATGCCTCAGAATACATTGCCCACTTGACAACGAACGAAGCAGAAAGCAGGGTGTACGTTGTCGAGGACGAAACAGTGTTTCGCGTTGGGGAAGACGGCATGCCGAAGAAGTACAGCTATGAGGTAGTCGAACCCGAGACGTATCGCGGAGCAGCCACTGCCCAATTCGACTACGACTACGCCCATGGACGTAACAATTGGGATTGGTGGGATGACGCCCCAAAAACAAGAAGCGGAAACTTCTCCATTGCGGGGGAAGAGATGGCTAGGCTGGCTATGCTAATGCCGGATAATAGGGAACTGGAGGTAATGGCACGTGACTGGCTCAACGGCAAGCAGGACATGTGCCCAGGGTGCAAGCTGCCATACTGCCCGTCTGCCTGCCCAATGGTGATTGGCATAGAGGCATGGGAGGAGAAAGAAGATGAAAACAGTATATAAGGACGCTCAAGGAAGGCTATACGTCAGCCCCAGATGCGCCGGCAGCAACGCTGAAGTAATCGAGATCTACGATGTCGGGGAGTTTCCCGATTCAGATGTAGCTGCTAGGGCATTCGGAGCGTCGGAGGTCCACATCCAAGACAAAACCGTCGTCTTTGTCGCTGAGGTCGGTGACTTCACTGCATCGACAACAGCTACGATTGAGAGTGATAGCCTGATAATAGCCAGGGGAGACATGGCTTTTGGGGGTAACAACCGTGTGTAGATTATTTCTCGCAGACTCGTTGGCTATCATTGATATAGCCGCCGTCCTTCCAGATGTGTTCAGCGAACTGGAAGCGTCAATGGGCGGGCATGGCAATGGCATATATGAAACGCAGACAAACAACATTATCAAGGCTGTGTCGATGCCGACGTCATTCGCCGCGGCCTACCTGCAGGAAGTTGCTGCAAGCTCATCGCCACAAAACTGGTTTGCCTTTCATACCAGAATAGCGTCCAGCGGTAACGCAGATGATGATGGCCTCCTTCACCCTCGAAGGGTAGCCAATAGGGGGGCAGTAGTCATGCAAAATGGTACATGGTCCAGTTGGCACCGACATGTACCGAATGCCTTAAATGACACATCCGCCATAGCACTAGTCATGAGCCGCAGGGGGGTGCGCAAGGCAATGCTGTCAAAGCAGCTAGCTGGGGCCGGTTCGCTCATAGCAATAACAGCCAAAGACAAGATGGCCCACATTGTCCGCCGATCGTCGTCGCAACCGTTGGTAATTGCCAACACAAAAAGCATGGGGACGCTGGTTATATCAGAGATAACCGACAGCCTGCGGAAGCTCGTGAGAAACTCCACTGGTCTTAAGGTCGGAGAATATAGGCGTCTTGCGGTTGGGCCGGATGGCTTAGCCAATATAGTGGAGGTACAACATGCCAGATGAGAAAGATAGGCAACTTATAAAATTAGCCATCACTACCGCTTTAGCAATCGACGCTGACGTGGCAATGGATTTAATCGATGTCCTTATCCACATGGGCTGCGTCAGCAACGATGTAGCGGCCCTCATTACGCTCCTGGCAATTAGGAGCAGCGAAGTAAGTGGGAAAGTTGTAGTTGACAAAAGGATTCGTGATCTAATAGAGGTGGGAAATGAAAAAGCAGTTGACATTGAACACGTGATCGGCCAGCTGCAAAAGGTGGTAGAGGAATATGAAAATAGTATATAAGGCATACCAACGCGTGGCTCGTGCAATTGCCTCGGCGTTTGGGCCGGAAGCGAAGGCGTCGCGAGTGGAAAGCGGGGCAGCCTACGACGCCGACTCGTTCCATATGTACTATCCGCTGTATAAAGATGCGCCAAAGCGTATAGTAGACCTGTCTAGGTTCCAACGACTTGGCAAGGCAGAGCAGCGCATGGCGCTTGGAAGATATGTTAATGTGCCGTTTCCCCATCGTCACGCTGAGCTATTAGTTACAAAGGGCGAAAAAAGTGGAAGCGGAATATCGGTCGTAAGACGTGATGATGTCCCAATCTACGAAGTATATACCGCCCCACTCTTGCCGCGCCGGCTTGAAGCAAGGATCATCTACGTATACCAAAAGCCGGTGTTCGCATACCGCAGAACCGGCCCGCCGTACGCCGCATGGAACCTACGCTTTGCACAAACCCGCGCCGAGGCTTTGGACCTACGGGAATTGCAAGCCATAGCCCCCGAGTTTTTCGCGGACTTTGATAGGTGGCTGCGTGCCGCCGACCCAGACATAGCTGGGGTAGATGTAACGATTACCGGAAGTGACTACTACGTCCTTGAAGTCAACATGTCACCAGGAATGGCGCAAAGTGTGTTTGGAAACAGTGTAGTTGATGCGGTGGTAGAACAAATAAGGAGGGGAAGAGATGGTACGTGATGACAACGCTATTGAGACAGTGGCTACCCTAAAAGCAATTTTTCTGGCGATGACTATGCCGCTGATGTCAAGCCCGCCTCCCCCCGATTGCGAGGGGGTTTACGTTATGAGTAAATACGTCGAATACACAATGGATATGTTCCATGACGATGTCTACCACAACAAACTTTATAGGAGGATCGTAACCTGGCTGTTACCAAACATCAAGGTGCTCGACCCGACGAAACTGCCTATAGAGACACTTGCGGAAGCCGGCTGGAGGCCGACCCCAGCCAAGCACAATCCGCCCCTGCTCTATACAACCCTTGGCATATATCGCGATCACAAAATAGGTGACCTGCGCGAAAACCTACTAGCCGATACCGGATTGCTAGTAGATCACCTTGGTGTCGTTTATAGGAGGAAGAAATGAGACCTGTACCAATTGCTATCTGCATGGCTATGGTGATACTAGCCCTGCTCGGGCCGCCCAAGGCCGTTAGGGGCATCGCGCGAAATTACAACGCCCCAAAAGTGGAGGTTATTAAAAACCCCGCCCTGCAACACACCCAGCACGTAGCCCTTGTCACGGCATATACTGCCTATGCTGAGTCAACAGGGAAAAACCCCGGAGACAAGGGCTTTAATATTACAAAATCCGGTTACGAGGGGGGCTTTGGGGTTTGTGCAGCAGACCTCAGATACTGGGGATATGGAACAGTAATTCTCATCAAGGGGCTAGGCGCCTGTGTTATACTTGATAGTGGCGGGGCCATCAAGGGCAAGTGGCGATTTGACTATATGTTTGGTGGCCGCCGCCAAACGGCATATGCCCTAGCTATGGGCTGGGGAAAGCGAAACGTTATGGTAACCGTTTTAGAAAGGAAGCGCTAAATGCAGGGATTAGAGAAACTTATCAAGGAATCAACCAAAGAAGAATTTATGGCTGCGGTGGAAGATATGACTAGCCGCGAAATAGAAAAGCTACTGCTTGAACTGGACATAAGTATTATTATGCTGCAATCAAAGACAAAGAGCCTGCGCAACGACATTGAAGTCGCCAAAATAGATGGCGACCTAGGCAAGCAGCGTAAGGCCCTGAAACACCTCACAACGTCTGAGCACGCCCTCGCCTGGGCAAAGGTGAAGCGCCGCATAGCCTCATCCATAGCATCACAAAAACAACCAGAGAGATCGGCCAGCGACGCCGTACTGAATTACATATTGGCGTCTGCTACGGGGGTGTAGGGTGCGCATCACAGCCGGATACTACAATTTGATGTCTGGTATTATATCTGGTGCTACAACCAAGCGCCAGGTATATGCCCGCATCTACCAGGTGGTAACGACGTATACCCCAGTTACAGTGGCACTGGTGATGGAGGCTATAGCGTTATCTGTAGCCATGTTCGGCGAGGGGGCATACTGCATCGCCGAAGCGCTCTACGCTCAGATTGTGCCTACATATATACGCAGCAGAGACCACCGAATGTTCAAAACGGGGTTTCTGCGAATGCTGCAATCGGTGAACCGCGGGCGCAGTGATGTTATCGACGAAGTGGAGAAGCTGAGGCTAGAACTGTCAATAAGGACTAAAGATGACTAACACCGAATTGACCAAGCTGCTGGAGCACATGGGTAGTGTGCGATCCAAGACAAAAAATACAATCGCCATAGCCATTGGCAATAAGATACTGCACGTGCCAAACAATGACGACAACGTTAATTCGACTAGTATACTACACAACCTGCTGGACATCGGATACCCAGAGGAGTTTGCAATGTGCATAGTCGGCAAGACCGACGATGCGCGCTGCTCATTCGTCAAGAAGGCTGTTTTATACAGGGCCAATGTTACGCCATCGGTGGCGAGCGACATACTCACCTGGTTCCAGCCCACGCGCAGGAGCAAGCTGATGTATAACGGCACCGAATATTTACTGCTTATCCGCTATATAAGCAGCATTATCCACCAGGCGCTCGAAGACCTCGAAGATGAATCACGCGAAAGGTTGCGGCGTAAAGTTAATGCTGCAGCCAACTCAGCCGCCAGCCGTGGCGATGGGGCATTTGCGGACGCTGGAGTGGTAAGGCTCAAGCCGACAGAGCACTCTAGGGCAATAGCAATACTGCCAAACACCCAAGAGGCTCGCTCGCTGGTTGAGGGGTGGGCCAAGAAAAAGCTAAACACCCTACTGGATGAGGAGGTGTGGAATGCGAAAATAAAGCTGCCGATAGCACAGGAAGAATCAGCTGCGGTAGAGGGCCTCAAAATGGCGTGTGAGTGCCTTGGCGTTGACCACCACAGGGTAATATTGCCAACTGCTGCCGGCGAAATAGACCTTGAGGTGGCACTAATACGCCTAGCCACAGAAGCGAAGGGGAGGATAGAAAGTGAAGTGCCCAATTTGCCAGACAGAAATCAATGAGGATAAGGCGCATTGGTTCGGCAGCCCAGAACACACAATATGCCCAATCAGGGCGTTTGCCACCAGCGATGACGTTGACACGTTTATGGCAATGAATGGTATCAGCGGTATTCACAAAGCTGCTGTCGTTAACGATGAGCGGCCGACAATAATCAACACCACGCTTGCCATCCTTCTTGGATGTGTTGGGGAAGAGTTGATAGAGTATGGTGCGCCTGACGGATAAGGGCATAGACGCTGGCGATGATAGACTTTTCCACACAATAGATAGCGTATACCACCTGTCAGATAAGTTTAGTGAGCTCGGTTGGCCAGGATATGTTCCGAAGGTCACAGCCATCCTTGATGGGGTTGGCATAAAATATCTAGTCGACAGCGGCGCCGAGGCGTCCCACCGCGAGATGACCAAACTGAGGGCGTGGGACGGCAAGCAATACATTTGGGATGACACAGTAATTGAGTATGCTGACGAAGTAGGTGACAACCTACGAAGACTGCAAGACGCAGGGTGGGTGTTGCACAGCTTCGCCGCCGCCGATGTGTCCGAAATGGCTGTCCACAATCAGGGACTGCTGGCCTATGAGCCAGGGCTTGGCAAGACCAGGGCATCGCTAGCCTGGGCGTTTCTGAAGCAGCCAACCTGCACACTTATAGTAGCTCCGAGGCGACTGCACAGGCAGTGGGTGGCCGAAATAGCCAAAACGCCGTTCACTATACCGTACATAATGGCATCATACACAGACCTGTGGCGCTTTGAAAACACATATCCCAATTGTGACCTCAGCATACTAGATGAGGTGCATGCAATTAAAAACCCCAATACCCTACGGTACAAGGCCGCTATGCAGCTAGATGCACACATGCGACTGGGACTAACGGGGACGCCGACTGGGGGATATGTAGGGGATTTGGACGGAGTAATTAGGTGGATATCGGGAAAGGCGCCGTTTATTAACACGCTTGGGCCTGACTTTAGGGAGAAATATGGAGTAGTGAGTGGAAACAAGGAGCGCCCCGGACTACGCATGGGCAAGAACCTGAGGGCGTCGTTGGCACACATCATGAAGACAAGAAGTCGTAGTGAACCGGAGGTGCAAATTGCCAACCAGAAACCAGTAATGTTTATGCAAAAGCTAGATATCGAAGAAAGGCTTGGCAAATTTTATCTTCAGAATGCTAGAGCAATTAGGGGCTGGTGGTTTACAAAAGAGGCGAGGAATGAGGCTATGGCGAGAATGGGCCTTAGCCGGCTGATTAAAGCAGCAAGCATGCCACAGTCACTGTCTGGGTGGGGAAACGAAACAACTAGGTTACAACGGCACGTTGTTGACCTTGCCCAAATAAGCGGCAGTGGTACCATAGTACTCGCCTCACACATCGCAACTGCCCAGTTCTACGCTGAGAAGCTGGGGACAACAGCGATTACCAGCAGACTCCCACTCAAGAGAAGGGGCCAATATATTGACACCTTTAATCAGAACGGAGGGCACATAGTCGGCACAATAGGCGTGCTTGGAGAAGGATACAACCTACAAAAAGCACACACCATCGTGTTCGCTGAGCTGGATTGGAAGGCCTGGCTCGTTGTTCAAGCGATGTATAGGATAATTAGACCTGGGCAAAAATACGTACCAACCATTGTATTTGTCATGTATAAAAATACGGTTGGTGATTACATGTCAAAAATGATAGCCGCAAAAGCGCAGGCAATGAGGGGGGCGATAATAGGAAGAGATTCTGCCGTACACATACCAAGGTTTTCGGAGACCCTTAGGCTGATGATTGGTGACGTTGCGCGAAGAAAGGAGGGGACATGAACGTACAAACCGCTATACAGGAGAATGGGTATGAATAGAAGCGTATTATACCCGACTAGCAATATCACTGTGATAAATGATGGAATTCTAGCCACGACCGCCAAGGAGGGGGTGCTGGTCCTATGGAGGGTAGAAGGCCTCAGGGGGCAGCACAGCATTCTCCCAGACGACATACGCAATATTCGCGGCAACGCTGCGTTCAGGCGCGGTGACATCGTGCAAGAATCAGACCGCCTGATTTTTACTGATGGGGAAGCGTCCACCAGTGTAAGCCTCTCAAAGAGCAACACCGAATCGCCGCTACCACCATTACCTGATACGTGGATGACATGGGAACAGCAAATTATGGGTGTCGCAAACGGGGCCGCAAAAGAAGAGTACCGCGCGATATTTAGGGGTGTGCAATTTGAACCAGACAACGTGAAGTCAACAAACGGGTTCATGCTGTACATGTTGTATACAAAAACGCCGGCCGTAAAACCGGTGGTCGTCGACGCCAAGGCGCTCAATATATTCAAACGGTTAAGACCACTTGAATACGGGTTTACCAAACACCATATGGTGGTCAGGGGCAAGGACTTCGTTGCGTGGGCGGAATACATGGAGGGCGTATTCCCTGACGTGGAACGGATCATCCCAAAAGACGGGTGCAAGACAGAGGTATCAGAAGACTGGGAAGAGGTTCTTGGGGTTGTTGCCCCAAACGTATATGATAAAGTTGATGTGTTCCCCGATGGTAGCATGCATTATGATGGTGCCATTTTCAACAATCTATTTAACGGTTGGGATGGTAGCAAAATCAAGGTTAGAGCTGCATTCTTGCGTGAGGCGATAACCTATGTTGGCGGCGCTGGTGCCATTGTTTCGGTTATCGATTATCACTACCCGCTCAAACTGACCAGCAGAGATGGCAAGAGAATGGCGCTTGTGGCACTGGAGCGCTATTATTGATAGCGTAATACGCTATGCTATAGTGAGGTATGGAGGTGTGATATGGGAAAGTGGAAAATTGATACAAGCAGGATTGAGGAAGAAGACGCCTTGTTCTGGGCAGAGTACAAGGCCAACTTGCTTAACGGCAATTGCGACCCGGGAGAGATGCCCACTGGGCTGGCTGAGCGTATCCAGGCTAACCCTGACCTGGTCAAGGATACTGAGTACGCTGGGGCGATGGCGCTGGCGTACAAGGCTGTTGAGATTTTCGGGCGGGCGCTGGAGCAATATGCTCCAAGCGACTGGGCGCTGTCGGAGTTTACAAACGATTTAGATATCCACCTATCTCATTCTGATTACGTTGACATATGCCCGCTGGCTGAGGTTTTCGACGCCCTGTTCAACTGGCCAGATATGGGTGCTTTTCATACCGTGCTCCATCCGCATGTACCGTCTGCCGGGTTGCGAGACTTGGATGAGTTTCGCGAGCATGTTGAGTGGTGGGTCAGGGCATGGGTGGCTCTAAACAAGGCCTCAGACGAAGACAAAGAGATGATACTAGAGGCCATATTGGAGGG
>Ga0256833_1002865_pt1 | contig 11950 bp, 14 predicted proteins | sample 356284metaG_FD_190535 | JGI IMG/M metagenome (GOLD analysis project Ga0256833, IMG submission 190535) | Hydrothermal vent microbial communities from Mid Atlantic Ridge, Atlantic Ocean - 356-284 | ecosystem: Environmental > Aquatic > Marine > Hydrothermal vents | place: Atlantic Ocean: Mid...
CCATCCCCTCCTGCTATGAGACCGGATCTCAGTTAAAGAGCATTAGAATACGATTAACTTGCCTCTCTTTACCGCCTTATCAGTTTTTAGAATGTAAAAATACACTCCCTTTTTTTCTGGTTTGAACAGAAACCCGTCGGGATTATCCGTCTGAGCGGTCCGCCTGCCCCGTGTATCGTAAATTCTCAGAATCGCCCTGCCATTCTGAGCGTTATCAAGGAAAAACATTACTCCACCCTTTACCATCACCGTGCGAATTTTTACATCTCTGCCCGGATACCCGCTATCCTCTCCAACATCAACAGGGAAATGTTCGTAAATCTGAAGACCACTTCTTCCCGTAGCAACATAGACATTCATGCCCGATACCTGAATGCCTCGAGGCTTTGAAGGTGTGTTGTAATATCCGACCAAAATAGGGTTGGTAGGGTCTGAAACATCCAGGACACCAACGGAGTGGCCAGGCACGGTGGAGTTACCGGCTTCTGTGAAATAAGCGTAGTTGCCGGATACATAGACATCACTTTCAAACCTGCCATAATGTGGGGGTGAATACGAGCCTGCTTCCTGTGGATTTGTGGGGTCTGATACATCCACTATCTTCACTCCCCGGGACCCACAAGCCAGATAAGCATAAGAACCTGCCACATGGAGATTTAATGCGCCACCACTGAAGAAGTAATGTCCAATTTCATGCGGATTCGCAGGGTTGGAAACATCTATTATCCTGAGGCCGAACCTGCTGGCAACATAGGCAAGGGAATCCACCACCTGCACTTTGTACAAATAATCTGAAGCGCTTGGGTAGTAAGTACCCACGATTTGAGGATTTGCAGGCCTGGAGACATCCACTATATCCATCCGGGAATAGCTTATAAGGTATGCATACGAACCTGACACAAAAACGCCATAATAACCGTAATAAGCTGGACTGTAAGTCCCAACTTCCTGCGGATTTGCAGGGTCTGAGACATCTATCACCACGAGACCCTCTATGCTTGAAACCACATAGGCATAGGAGCCTGAGACGAACACATCTTCAGTAGAGCGGGGAGTCTGGCAGAATCCAACAAGTTCGGGTGATTCGGGATTCTGTATATCTATTATTCCAAGACCATTAATCCCATCTGTATATGCCACATAGGCGTAATTTCCTGAAAGGAATACGCTTACGGCGTAACCTGGCGTGTGGAAAATTCCTACCGGCGAAGGATTCGCAGGGTTTGACACATCTAAGGCAATAAGTCCAGAATCCACATCCACAACATAGGCGTAGGTCCCAAGAACACTTACCGCAACAGCACTGTCTCCTCCTGTGCTGTAAAAGCCGACCTGCTGTGGATTTGAGGGGTCAGAGACATCCACTATCATTAACCCGTCATGGCAGGCTCCATAGGCGTAGTTACCTGAGACATACACATCGTAAGCAGGGCCGTGTGAAGAAATAGAGTGGACAGATTGAGGGTTTGAAGGGTCAGAAACATCCACGATTAAATACCCTCCACTTGAGCGCGCAAGATAGGCATAAGTACCTTCCACATATAGATTCAGAATAGCGTAATCAGAATCGTAACCTCCGACCACCTGCGGATTGGCAGGGTCAGATATGTCCAGCACTCTCAACCTGTATCTCCCTCCAACATAGGCATGGGAGCCTCTGATAAACACATCCAGAGCCGAACTTCCCGTGCCCCACCTCAACCGTGTTACCAGCTGCGGATTTGCAGGGTTAGAAACATCTATCACAAAAAGGCCGGAATCTCCAGCAGCTACATAGGCATAAGATCCCGCGGCACTCACACTAAGTGCTTCCGGAGCGTAATACCCACCGAGTTTTTGCGGGTTCACTGCATCCGTTACATCCCATATCTCCAGGCCTCCCTTTCCGTCTGCAACAAACAACCGTCCGCTCATGGAATCATAAAATAGCCCTCTTACCCATCCCCTTGTGGCAATCTTCCCATTGACTGTCGGAGAGGTTGGGTCCGAGACATCGAGTATATAAACGCCGCCTCCTGAGCCGAGAAAGACCATGCTCCTTCCGCTGTCACGCGCAACCACTGTGGCAGGTCCAAAAGGATAGTTACCGACGAACCTCATATTCAGCGAGTCAAATCCTGAACTGGAAAATTGATTTAAATACCATGTACCGGTTTGAGAACTGTTAAAACCCAGTACAACGCTAATAGCCAGGGCAACCAGGCTCATGGTAAACCTCCTTTTAAACCTGATTCTGTATGATATTTATTAAATCTCCGCCGAACTGACAAGCCAGATGTCAATACAAAGAGGGAGTCAGGTAACCTCTTTATTCCGTGATATTCCATAATCTTCCAAAGAGAATTTTAATATTCAGTGGATACCAGACTTTGCAGTGATGCTGTTCGAAAAAACTCCCAGGGGCAAAGGGGGACTTTGAAAATCCACTTCTCCATGGGAGCGATGTCTTAACCAGAGAAAGTTTTGACCGCTGGACCGGGGAGTTATATAATTATCAAACGGAGGTGATAGCATGAATCTTGGTTTTCAGGAACTTCTTCTTATATTTCTTGTAGTTCTGCTTCTTTTTGGTGCCAAGAAGTTACCTGAACTTGCCCGTGGCATGGGACAGGCAATGAGGGAATTCAGAAAAGCGGCAAGCGAGGTTGAAGACACCATCGAGGATGTAAAGAAAACGGCTGAAGACAAAAAAGAATAAATTCCGGACTCGCTGAGACTGATCTCTGGTAGAGGGTTTATTCCGGACCCTCGAAATTTGATATATTTACGCCCTTTAAAATCCTGCCTGTAAGTCCTTTCAGTACCTTTCCGGGCCCCACTTCGACAAACTCCCGTACTCCAAGGTTATACGCTTCCTCGATAGACTCAACCCATCTTACACTTCCGGTAAGCTGGTTTCTGAGGGCCTGTTTAATCTCATCGACATCCTGTGTTGCCTTTGCCGTGAAGTTGGGTATAATGGGAATGGCAGGCTTCTTGAATTCCACACCGTTAAGAAAATCTGCAAACTCCCTTGCCGGTTCTTCCATCAAAGGGCTGTGGAAGGCGGCTGAAACTCGGAGGGGCACCACCCTTCTGGCTCCCCTTTCCTTAAGAAGTTTCATGGCTTCTTTTACCGCTTCAACCTCACCTGAGATCACCACCTGTTCCGGTGAATTAATATTGGCAACGACCACAACACCATCCACCTCTTTCAGAGTCTCCTCAATTTCGTCAATGGAGAGTTTTCCAATAACGGCGGCCATGGTCCCCGGGTATTTACTTCCCGCTTCGGACATGAGTTCACCACGCTTTCTCACCACCTTAAGCCCCGTTACGAAGTCAAAGACACCTGCCGCATACAGAGCCGTAAATTCTCCTAAACTGTGACCGAGCACAATATCGGGCCTCATGCCTCTCTCTTCAGAAAGGTACTCAAATGCAGTTGCACCGGCAATGTAAAGGGCTGGCTGCGCGTTTTTCGTCTCAGTTAATTCCTCCTCAGGACCTTCGAACATCAATTTTGTAATCTCAAAACCGAGAACTTGGTTGGCAAGCTCCATAAAACTTCTCGCTCTGTCATAATTATCGTACAGTTTTCTCCCCATTCCCACATACTGTGAGCCCTGGCCAGGAAACATGAATGCTCTCTTCATCGTTAACCTCCTTTAATTGACCTCTTTTAACACAAATCCTTTAAGGTAAAAACTTTCCGGGAAACCCAGAAGTACAGGATGATCCTTCGCCTGTATCAGCTTTTCAACGATAAAAAATTCCCGCCCTGAATTCTTTGCTGCCTGATAGAAGCTCTCAAGCAGCTCCTCTTCTCCGATGTACTGTGAACATGAGAAGGTAAAAACCGTGCCTCCCTTTTTTAATACCCTGAGCACCCCCTCGTGGAGGGCTACATAACCCCTGATTGCGTTTTCTCTTGACCTCCTTTTGTGAGTGAATGCCGGCGGATCAACAACCACGAGGTCAAATTTCTCTCCTGCAAAGAGCATCTCGTTTAGAAACTCATCGACCTCTTTTTTAAAAGTGATGACGCGAGAAGAATCGAATCCGTTTAACCTCACATTTTCCTCGAGCAATGAAATTGCCGTGGATGAGCGATCCACTGCAAAAACCCGTTTTACCCCCGCTTTCAGGAGATTTAGGGTAAATCCCCCCGTATAGCTAAAGAGGTCAAGTGCACTTTCCACTCCTCTGGCGTACCTCCGCACGATTTCCCTGTTTTCTCTCTGATCAAGGAAGAAACCTGTTTTCTGCCCATTTTCAATGTCCACAAAATACTTTATCCCGTTTTCTTCTATCTCAACAGGTCCCTCAAGGACACCGTAAACGAGCCTCTTTACCGGTTCAAGTCCTTCATCTCTTCTCTTCAGTGAATCGTTTTTTTCGTAGATAAATTCAGGATCAAAAATGTCGATCAGAGCATTGATCACTTCTTTTTTCTTTCTCTCCACTCCCAGTGATAGAATCTGGAAAACGAGACCGTTAGCGTACCTGTCAACGATAAGTCCGGGAAGGTAGTCAGATTCACCAAAAACGACCCTGTAGGAATTCGCATCAGGGTAGATACTTGCCCTGTATTCATTTGCCCTGAAAATTCTTTCTTTAATAAAAGGGTAGTCAAACTCCACATAACTTCTGGAATAAATCCTTAGGGCAAGAGTTGAACCGGGATTAAAGAGGGCGGAGCCCACGAATCTACCTCTTGTGGTATAAACGAGAACGGAGTCTCCCGGTCGCGCATCCCCTGTTTCAACGATTTTCTTTGAATAAATCCAGGGGTGGCCGAAATAGTACTTCCCCTTAACCCTTACCTTTTCCATGTTTTCTTAAGGTCCTCAAAATGCGGTTTCAGTCTGTTGTAGGTTTCCCTCAGTCCCTCCGGAATGACCTTTACATCTGCAAGAACAGGCATAAAGTTGGTATCGCCATTCCATCTGGGTACGATGTGAAGGTGAACATGCTGGTCAAATCCTGCTCCTGCCACCCTGCCGATGTTGATCCCCACATTGAATCCGTCGGGACCCATTACCTTTCTAAGTATCTTTATAACTTCCTGTGCAAGCAGAAACATTTCTGTGACTTCCTCTTCGCTCAGGTACTCAAGGGAGGCAACATGTGAGTACGGGGCTATCATCAGGTGCCCGGTATTGTATGGAAAGATGTTCATGATTACGAAAACATGCTTTCCTCTGAAGAGTATCATATTTTCCTCGTCTCTGTTCTGCTCCGGCTTCGTGCAGAATATACAACCCTCTCCTTTCAGATCTGCCTCTAGTATGTACTTCATCCTCCATGGTGCCCAGAGTCTCTTCATCTCGATCCTCCTGAAAGTGTTTGAGGTTTATTATAAGGCTTGAAATCACAAGTCGTGTGGCGGGATAATAACAGAAAATCAGGAGGTCGTGTAATGGTATTTATTCTCGCACTTTTCCTGCAAATCAGTCCGGTTGGAAGGTTCTTCTCCTCAACAAGGGATAGTAGCGAGGGAATATTTTTTGCCCCGGGGTTTGAAAAAGACACTGTAAGCTGGTTTTTCATCGAATACGGAGGAAAATTTTCCCTTTCAAAGAATTTATCTATCGACATCGGGGTGGTTTTCAAACACGGTAACGACAGCACATACCCCTTTTACAACTGGCACAAGATTGGGGAGATGGATTACAGAAAGGCCCTGCTGAGGTATCATCCGGGAAATGTCACTTTATCCTGTGGCCTCGATGCCCCCACTTTGTCGAAGGGTAATTTTACAAAACTCTTTTTCGATGGATTTGAGCCTCAATTTCCACAGATTCAGTTTTTTATAAAAAAGGCGTGGTTTAGCTTCTTTTACCTTGCGGGTCAGATGGAGGAGGTGAGGTCAAATCCTTTCAAGCCCACCGGTGACACAAAGTACTTTGCATACCATGAGGCAGGGATCAGGTGGAAAAACCTTGCCTTTAGTTTTGGCGAGGGTGTTCTTTTTAAAAGTTACAACGGAACCCATCCTGATTGGTACCTTTTCTCTCCTGTTGCTCTCTGGTATCCGAGACAGGCAAACTGCAACAGGACGGATCTAAATATTGCCTGGCTTTTCGGGGTAGAATGGGAAGTTTCACGGACCGGGCTCCTTTACGGTGAACTTTTCGTTGATGATGCCCCTTATAAAAGGGAGGCTGACGAGAATCCGAGAGTGGGGATGCTGACGGGATTTGACAGAAATGGTAAGAAGTGGAGGTTCATCAGCGAAGCTGCCCTCGTTACAAGGTACACATACTCCTACTATCCGGGAAGACTTGAATTGAGCTGGTTTTACAACTCATATCCCCTGGGGAGCGTGACCGGGACGGATTTCGTGAAATTCAGCCTTTTCATTATGAAAAAGGGGAAAATCAACCCGTTTGGGTACTTTGAAACTCTGCTGCAGGGTGAGGGCAGGATGGGTGAGCCCTTTGAAGTGGGCAACCTTTCAAAGAGGGTGTTACTCAGCGGACAGACAAAAAAGACGATCAGAGTGGAGGCAGGTTTCAGGGTTAGCACGGGAAAAGTAAACATCACTTTCAGATCCGGTGTGGTAAAGATTAATTCAGTACAGCCTCTTATTGGTATATCTTTTGATTACAAACGCTAATTCTTGGTACTCTTTAGCTGATTACAATTTCAAATGCTAAGTTTATAAGGTTTCTATAATTTTCTTTTAATTTATTTCTCCACTTCTGAAATTCCTGGTCAATGATAATGGGGCCGGAAAGAATATTATCCCATATCAATAATATACCCGCGTGGTTTAATTCAGACTCGAAGTAGTTTTTCGCAATAATTCCATATTCCATGTCTATACATTCAAACTTTTTCTTTAAAAGCCTGGCTAAAAGTTCTCCACTCTCCATCAGAATATCAAGAATTGTATAAAGATTTCCCTTATAATAGGTGTATCCAGAAATTTTCTTTTCTATTATCGAAATAAGTTTTTCGGAGCTAAAAACCAACTCTTTGCCCCCCAATATTTCCGAGTACGAGGATTTAACTATGAATAAGTCGCCCGGCTTGGACCGTTCAATCAGAGAACCGCAAGTCCCGGCAAAAATCATCGGCGCTATTCGCATTTTAGATAGAAGATACGAAGTCTGATATGCCATGGATGCTCCAAAGATTGTATAAAATACGATCCTCTTCCCATTAAGCTCAACTATTGCACCGTTGACGGATAATTTGCGTTTAACTCTGGCAATCCTTTCTACCTTTCCAAATACAGAGGAAAAATTCAGATTCGCGATAAGGATAGCGCCGTCAAAACTGTCATTCATCCCAAGGATCCTTCTCCATTCTTTCCCTGTTATTTCTTTGTATAACTTCTTCATATTATTCTAACTTAATTCCTGCCCCAGAAATATTGCGATATTTATTTTTTAGGTATTTATGTTCTCTTCCAATATATTTTAACATTAAGGGGAAAATTTCCTTATACCATTCACAAACCGGTGACGAAGTCTTCCTATAATCCCCAGTTAGATAGAAAGTTTCGCTTATACATCCTTCCATACAAACATATTTCCAGCTACATGCACTACACTTTTCAATATTGTCAACATTATGATGTCTTAGCTCGTTTAATTTTTCACTGTTGATCCATAAATAAATTAATCTATCTTTCCTTATATTTCCTACAAAGAACTCCGGATGATGCATAGTCTGACACGGGTAAACATCTCCAATTGAATTGATACTTATTCTATCCCTCCCACAACCACCACATGCATATCTTTTTGATTGACTAAGTAGATTTTGATAGAAAATTCTTTCGTGCGAGATTGACACACTATATCTCGAAGCTGAGTCCAACACCTGCATTGAAAATTCTCTGAGTTGGGTAACTGAAACACTCATGTTATATTTGTTAGCCCTTCCCGCCATTACTACACTTGAAAACTGAACCTCATCAACTCCCAGATTTTCGGCAAGAGAAACAAATTTTTTGACAAGGTTATAATTGTATTTTGTAAGAGTTACACCTATCTTTGTTCTTACACCATTTCCCACTAACATTTTAATTGCTTTTATCGCCCTTCTAAAACTTCCTTCACCTCTTATATAATCATTTACACGCTCATCGGGACCGTCCAGGCTGACCTGAACATTCACTTTGAAATTTTTAAAAATACTGATCATATCGTCATCTATGTAAGTACCATTTGTTACAATCCATTTTTCCAAGCCCAGATCATATATAAATTTGATAATTTCACCGATATCTTCCCTCAACAACGGTTCTCCACTGATAATATAACATTTTCACCACCCATTAGCTTAAAATCAACAAAAACATCCTTTATTTCGTCAAGATCTAATTCATTCATCAACTTTTTACCTGAAGAATATATACAATGTTTACATCTTAAGTTACAGAGATCAGTCAATAAAATATGTAAATCTCTAATTTTGAATTCAAACAATTTGCTAAAATTTCCATAAGGAAATGGGTGTAAAAATCTTTTTTGTATAAATTTATTAATTAAAATATTTATTATACTCTTGTTGATCTTAAAATCTGAAAAATAGAGATCATCCCATGTTAAGACTTTTTTGCTTTTTATAAAATCCCAGAGCACGACTGCTTTCCTACCTATCTCTAACCACTGAGTTGTATCGGGATTAAATACTATTAATTTTCTCCCATCCTTAATTTCGTGCACTCTTTTATTAACCACCATTATTTTAATATTTTCCATTTTCTTGGTTTATCTGCCCCTCCGGGATTGAACCGGAAAATGGGCAGAAATTCCAAAATTTAACTTACATTCTTAAGGTCACTACACTCAGGAGGTATGTTTATTATAGGTTTTTGGTGATCAGGATCGAAATGAATGTATTCCTCATATATGAGCTCTTTCTCTTTTTTCTTCTTTTCCTCCATGTCCTTACCTCCTTTTCAAATCTTAGATAGCGCGCTATCAATGTTTGTATTGGCAATTTCCCTTCCAAAAGATTAGATCCTGCTATTTTAGCCTGTTTTAATTACTTTTTGGTTTTTAAAAGTCATTGTTTTTAAGGTCAAGTGTAACAAAATATTACACCTATGTCTCTTTTTATGGAAATTCCAGCTTTTCTGGACTGCACCAAAATGTTACATTATGTAACATTTTGTTACACCTATATTTAACGACAAGAAATTTTTTCATGTGATTCATCATTTTGGTTACTTCATTCGAGCCGATTTATAGGTTAGTGGAGTTGATGAAAGACAAATAAGTCTTTTCGATTCGTTAAGGGAATGGCTATGTCGTAATAGGAGAAGTGCCGGGTTGTAATTTTGAATTATTCCAATTAAAATTTAGCAAAAAAGGAGGTCAGGCTATGAAAACATTTGGAGAGTTAATTCAGACAGCCGATTGGAAGACGGAGAAGCACGCACCCGTGTTTGATATTCCGGAGAAGGTCAGTAAAGGTGAGAAGGTGATGATCACAGTTTCAGTGGGTAAGGAGATTCCCCATCCCAACACGACGGAGCACCACATCGAGTATATTGAGGTATTTTTCCTCCCCGAGGGAGAGAAGATGCCGCTTCATGTGGGAAGATTTGAGTTTGCAGCTCACGGTGCATCCACTCAGGGGCCGAATACCAGTACCGTATATGCTGAGCCTTCTGTGGCCTTTGCCTTCAAGACGGAGAAGTCCGGTACTTTTTACGCCTTTTCTTTCTGCAATATCCATGGACTGTGGGGAGGAACGGCGGAGCTCAAGGTAGAATAGTCGGGAATTCAGGAAGAAGTGATGGGCGGGGCTCCCGCTTCGCGGGAGCCCCGCCCATCTCAATTACCCCTACGACCATCACACCTTATAATTTACAAAAAAGGAGAATACCCGATGAAAAAATACAGATGCACCATCTGCGGTTACATTTATGACCCTGAAAAGGGTGATCCCGACAACGGGATAGCACCCGGCACCCCTTTTGATGAGTTACCCGACGACTGGACATGCCCACTCTGTGGAGCAGAAAAGGAAGAATTTGAACCTGTGGAGGAGTAGAAAATGGCAGTCTTTAAGGTAACAGAGAATGTTTACGAAGTGGGTGCAATTCACTGGGATAGGGAAATTTTTGACGAACTTATCCCTCTGCCACACGGAACATCCTACAACGCCTATCTAATAAAGGGATCCGAGAAAGTTGCCCTCATTGATACAGTCGATCCAGAGACTATCGATCAGCTACTCGCAAACCTGAAACATCTAAAAGTTGACAGGATAGACTACATAATCTCAAGTCACGCTGAACAGGACCACTCAGGCGGTATCCCCGAACTTTTGAAACTTTATCCTGAGGCAAAAGTCGTTACGAACTCCAAATGTAAGGCATTTCTCATCGATCTCCTTCACATTCCGGAAGAAAAATTTATTGAAGTTGGAGACGGGGATACACTTTCTCTTGGAGATAAAACCCTGGAGTTTATTCTAACTCCCTGGGTACACTGGCCTGAGACCATGACCACTTATCTGGTTGAGGACAAAGTTGCATTTACCTGTGACTTCTTCGGCTCCCATCTTGCAACCACGAACATGCTTATTGAGGAAGATCCTGTTGTTCTTGAGGAGGCGAAAAGATATTACGCGGAGATAATGATGCCATTTCGCCGGCAGATTGCGAAAAATATTCAGAAACTGGAGCAGAGGGATGTTGAGATCATCGCTCCGAGTCACGGACCTGTTTATTTAAAGCCTGAGTTTATAATCGAGGCCTACAAAGACTGGATCGACGATAGCAGAGTAACAAACACCGTAATACTGCCCTATGTTTCCATGCACGGGAGCACAAAGAGGATGGTCTGCCACTTTATTGATGCCCTCGTAAAAAGGGGGATACATGTAAAGCCATTCAATCTTACGAAGGCCGATCTCGGACAGCTTTCCATAGCTCTGGTTGACGCTGCCACACTGGTTGTGGGAACTCCCATGGTACTTGCAGGTGCCCATCCCGCAGCGATTTACGGTGTCTTCCTCGTAAACGCGTTGAAGCCAAAGATAAAGTTTGTATCGTTCATCGGATCCTACGGCTGGGGTGGCAGAATGCTTGACCAGATGAAGGGGCTCCTTACGCAGATAAAGCCCGAGATTCTCGATCCTGTGGTGGTGAAGGGTAATCCGAGACCTGAGGATTTCAGGAAGCTCGATGAGCTTGCAGACAGGATACTTGAGAAGCACAGGGAGATTGGAGTGATATAAAAGCGTGGGTGGCGGGGGCCGAAGGCCCCCGCCACCCACGCTTCAATTACTTTTTAAAAAATCCCTCCAGCTTCTCTGAAAAATCGTCCCCGTGTCCGACATAATCGTGGCACTCAAGACAGTTGGGCGTTTTGTTCTCCTGAAAGGCCTCTTTGTGGGATTCTCTGGCATCCTCGCTGAGACCGGGAGCATCCGTTAAATTTTTGTGACAGTGAAGACAGCTTTTGACATAAACATACTTCTCAGGCTCGTCAAGCTTCTTCTGCCAGTCAACCCTCCCTGCTCCCGTTATGTGGACCACAAAATCCTTTGCCCCACTCTTACCCTTTGCTATCAGATAGTTCACAACATTCGTGCCGTGGGGCAGATGACAGTCAGTGCACTTTGCCCTCTCAACCCCCCTTCCGTTTTCGTAATCAGGACCGTGAGGTCCCACCTTCCAGGTCTCGTACATTACCTTCATCTCGTGGCATGAGGCACAGAATTCGGGTGTAGATGTGGATTGCACGATCTGGGCCCCGATAAGAGACAGAACAAAAGCTACGACAGCCCCAACAATGATACCGAGTACCAAAGATTTTCTAACATTATCCATGAGAATACCTCCAGAATTTTTGGCTATGATAAAATTTGTAGATTGAATATGTCAATAACCCATTTTTCCTATATAAACCGGGTTTAAAGATTCAGGATCAAATAAGTTTCAGGAGTTCATTCAACTCAAGAGTCATCCTCTCTTCCCATCCGGGAAGTCCCTCAA
>Ga0256833_1002866_pt1 | contig 11949 bp, 18 predicted proteins | sample 356284metaG_FD_190535 | JGI IMG/M metagenome (GOLD analysis project Ga0256833, IMG submission 190535) | Hydrothermal vent microbial communities from Mid Atlantic Ridge, Atlantic Ocean - 356-284 | ecosystem: Environmental > Aquatic > Marine > Hydrothermal vents | place: Atlantic Ocean: Mid...
CCACTCATATCTAATCCTAGGCTCTTTCTTAGAATCAACATGGCATCGGTAGAATTGGAAGAGTCATCACAATTTACATCTCCTGTATGAGTTCCTGTTACCCAATTTGTGCTAGACATATCTAAGCCCAAAGAATTTCTTAAAGTTAACATTGCATCGGTAGAATTAATAGTTGAATTTTGATCTACATCGGCACGGATTTCTGTAATGCTATTTGGTAAGTAATAATCGATTGTTTTAATATACGGAGATGGACTATCATGCCCATCATTTTTATTCCAAGGCCAATTAGTACCAGCATTATCCATGCCAGCCTTAGAAACATCTTTAATAGCAAAATATAAGTGATGATTATTTTCTGTACCTGCTGGCAAAGAAAATCTAGTCCAAACTCTCACTGACCAAGCATCAGCTCTTCTGATCCCATCAGAAATAGAAGTAGCTTCTGGATATGTAAACCAGTCTGGGTGCACTACATTCGCTTGATTAAAATTAGCGTTCGTTATTGGCTCGGTTGACCACCGCATGACAAATGTTGAATTTGTTTGATCATTAAGATTCTCCCCCGTATGATCTTCATAACTCTCATCTTGCCACCCGGTATACCAATATTTAGTATTATGATCATAACCAATCCATAATGATGTTATTGATTCATCATTCTGATTAGGCTCTGCTTCTTCCGTCAGGTCTTGAGTAGAATAAAAATACATCTCATCAAAAATTGCATTTGTAGGGTTTGTTTGCGTATTAGCCATCTGCAAATAAAACTGATGTAAATGGCTATAAAAATGCATTGGATAAGAGTGTCCATTCACTACATTTGGGTAAATCCAAGCAGGATCATCCCCTTCAACAAATGAATCTCTCTTATGCTGAGGATGTCTATCTAACAAAGTGTGTATCCAAATATCTGGTTGATAATACATATAAAAATAATAATGAGTATTGCCCGGTCCTTCATAAGGACAACCTCCATCACCAGGTTGTCCCTGATCACACAAATAAGTACCCATATGGGTAGCAACTCCTGGATGGTCATAAATTCCTTGAGCATTATGGGTATTAGACATATACTCATCTGCATGAATTTTAATATAAAATGACCAACGATTAGTATTATCATCTGCGATATCATAAATTGAATCCCCTAAACCGCTTCCCGCATACCACATCCACCATTGTGATCTATAATATTGAGAACCTCCATCATCATAAATCTTAAAAGACCCTCCTGAAGTAGTAGACGGGGCTCTATCATCAACAATTACACTCGCATCCTCTGAGGTTGTATTACTACTCCCATAAATACTATTCAATTCAAAACTCCTTGGACCCGGCCCTTGTTGTGTATTAGGTCCAACCGGCCATGCTGTATTATTCACCCATCCTGGATGGCCTGCATAAATAGTATTATTCCCCCTATTGTACCATGTCCAACCTGACATGTTGTGACCTGACCCCTCATCCCATTTAAAAAGATATTTTCTTTGAGCCGAAGAATTATTAGTAATAAAAAATATACTAATAACAATTAATAATACGCTTATTCTTTTCATTTCATTTTTATACATTTTTTTTAATTTAATATTTAATTTGATATTTCTTTATTGATTTTAGCATAGCATAGTTTTTTTTAAAAATATGAATTTAGGAATTTACGAAGTTAGGAGTTTAGGAATTTAAACTTTTCAGCCGTCTAGGCTGATTACCCGTTTAGGGTGACGACTTTTAACTTTTGACTATTAATCTTTCACTCTTCATTCTTTCCCGCTTCGTTTTTAACTTTATAAAGATAAAAATTACCAATCAACATCCTTTTAAACATTTAGTCATTTAATCATTAAAAATTGTTTGAAAATTGCCAATCCGAGATTAACCAATACATTATTAAATTGGTGAATATTTTTCAACAAAACTAAAAATGTATAACTATTAGGATTGGTCAGCCTTTGGCTGGAAAATTGAAAATTAATCAATGCACCATCCCGTGTTCCGCTCATATCCAATCCTAGGCTCTTTCTCAAAACCATCAATTTCAAGTCACCCCTTTTTATAAAAAAATACTTAAACTTCGTTGATTTTTAAGTTATTAACTTAACCCCCCCCAAAAAAAAATTCTCGTCCCTCGAATTTTGACCCCGACATTTATCTAGCGTAGCTTTTAGATTTTAGCAGAGTTGGATAAAAGGGATGTGGCGATACGAAGATTCTATAAATTGATAGTTTTTTGTATGATCCTTTTATTTCTTTATCTAGTGACAAGTCTAGTATATCATACTTTTATATTTTATAACATTTTTGTTTTTCTCTAGGTATGACATTTTAATTTGGTAATGAAACATTTTTATTTACAATTGATAATTTATTTTTTGTTAAATATTTATTATCATGCTATACTAAAAGTAGAAAAGTCTTCAGAATGAGAGGATGAATATCCCCTGCACCTTTTGTACGGCAAGCCCACCATATTAAATTTAATATTGCTGTTTAGAAGGTGCAGGGAACATGGCAACCCACATTTATTTTAGGGAAAGATATCAAGATTATATTTTTCCTACACTAAAATTATCGGGATCCATACGACTCTCTGCATTGAGGACTTTTTTATTACAAAAAAAGCGCTAAGGCGCTTTTTTCTTTCTTATATCATTTCTATGTGTTTTTATAACCCATCATAATCACGCATCACCAGTTGAGCTTCAATTTGTTTTATCATTTCAATAACCACAGCCACCACAATTAATACTCCCGTTCCACCGATAGTTAATGTTTGAATCCCTGTAATTCCCTGAACAATAAATGGCAACACTGCTATAAATCCTAAGAACAATGCACCACTTAAAGTAACTCTATTTACAATATAATTTAAATATTCTACTGTTGGCTCTCCTGGTCGAATATTAGCAATAAACCCACCTTGTCGTTGCAAATTTTCTGCAACACTTTTTGGATCAAAAGTAACCGCCGTATAGAAAAAAGTAAAGGCCACCACCAGCACAAAATAAGAAATTCCATAAAACCATTGATTGGCAAATAAATCGGCAGTCTTTCCAGCAATCCCTGCTATGGTTGGATTACTAACATTAGCCAAAACTCCAGAAATCATTCCTGGAAATAACATGATTGACATTGCAAATATAATTGGAATAACTCCAGCTTGATTTACTTTGAGTGGTAAGTGTGATTCAACACTTCCCCCAGCTCCAGTGTCTCCTCTCATTCTCCTAGCAAAAGTAATCGGGATGTTTCTTGTGCCCTCATTACTAATAACAATTCCAGCAACAGTCATAATACTTAAAACCAAAAATCCCAAATATGTTAAAGCTTGTGTCGGATCCCAGGTAGCAATTATTTGTTTTACAGTAGAAGGTAAGGCAATAACTATACCAGCAAAAATTAATATGGAAACACCATTTCCAATACCTTTTTCAGTAATTAATTCCCCTAACCACATTAAAAATATTGTTCCAGCTGTTGCTGTTACAACAATTAAAATATAATTAAATATTGTTAAATCACCCATCATCCCTTGACTCTTTAATAAAGCAATCATACCAAAAGATTGTATAGCAGCCAATGGAACCGTTAAATATCTAGTAATCATATTAAATTTTTGTCGTCCAGCTTCACCATCCTCCTTGTTCATTTTTTCCAAACTTGGGAATATCATTGTCATTAATTGCATGATAATTGAAGCCGTGATATAAGGACCAACTCCCAACATTACAATTGAAATATTTTTCAATCCTCCACCGGAGAACATATTCAGAAAACTAAATAACTGATTACTATCAAAGAAGTCCCTAATTCTTGAAGTATCTACCCCTGGGATAGGAATATTTGCTGCCAACCTATAAACAATCAAAACACCTGCAATAAAAAGTATTTTATTCCTTAAATCTTTTGCTTTAAATATTCGTATTAATTTTTCGAACATATGTTTATTTTATTGTTTTTTTATTCAACAACACTAATTACAACTAGGAATTTTTCTTTGCTGCTTTTGAGATTAAGACATCTTTAAAAGTAAGTTTTTTCTTTAACTCACCATTATTAAGAATTTTCACAGGAACTGAAATATCATCAATTAAACCAGCCTTTTTAAGAGTTTCTGGGTTAATTTCATCACCATCATTAAATTTATTTTCAAGATTGCCCAACCCAACAACTTGACTCCTGGCATTACGAGATTTAAATCCTTTATTCTTTTTCGTAGCCGCGATTAAGGTTGTTCGTCCACCCTCCCAGGTAGAACGCCTGGAATAACCGCTACGAGACTTCTGCCCCTTCATTCCCTTACCAGAATAGGTACCGGATTTACCACCTCGACCAACCCTTTTTCTACTTTTTAATTTTCTAGATTTTAAACTATTAATTTGCATAATATCCCGTTAACATATTAACACGTTAGCATGTTAGTATTATAACATGTCAACCTACCTTTTTATTTATTACTTATTTTTAACCTTCTTTTTTGTAACTTTTCTCACAGTCTTCTTAGCGACATTTTCCATCTTCTTATCTTTATCCTTTTCCTTGTTCTCTTTTTTAGGAGGGTTTATTATCATTTCTTGATTTAAAGTTTCCAAGGCCTTCATGGTAGCCTTAGCCACATTAAGTTTATTAGCAGTACCTCTTGATTTCGCAACAACATCTTTAATACCAGCCAATTCAATGACAGCTCTCATTGCACCACCAGCAACAACCCCTCGCCCTTCTTGAGCTGGTCGTATCATAACTCGAGCTGCACCAAATTTTTCCCTAACCTCAAAAGCAATCGTTGTGTTAGTTCTTTTAACATCAATCATATTCTTTTTTGCTTCCACGACGGCCTTTCCAATAGCTACAGAAACATCAGTACCTTTAGCGACTCCGAAACCAACCTTTCCCTTGTGATTACCAATCACTACTGCTGCCCGAAAAGAAAATCTTCGACCACCCTTAACAACACGAGTTACTCTAGCCAAGTCAATCATATTTTGATCAAATTCAGGCTTTTCTCTTTTTTGAAATCTTTTTTTCTTAAAATTGTTAGGTTTACCTTTGTCCATAATTATTATTTTTAAAATTTTAATCCGCCCTTACGAGCTCCATCAGCCAAGGACTTAATTTTACCATGATATTTATATCCGCCTCTATCAAACACAACAGTAGTTACTTTTACACTTTTAGCTTTTTTAGCTATTAATTCTCCCACCGCGGTAGCAGTCTCCTGATCATATTTCTTGGATTTTATTTCCCTAGAATCAGCTGCAACTAAAGTAACACCCTTAATATCATCGATGATACTAGCATAAATAACCTTAGTACTTTTAAAAACAGTCAATCTTGGCTTTTTCTTAGTACCTTTTACTAAAATACGTCTCTTCTTTTTTATTCTCGATAGATTCATTGTATTATCTCATTATTTTATAAAAATATCTAATTTCTCCTACTATTCGCTACCAACAGCCTTCTTACCCTCTTTTTTGATAAATTCTTCTCCTTCATATCTAAATCCTTTCCCCTTATACGGCTCAACTTTTCTCAAACTTCTTATTTCAGCGGCGAATTGTCCTACAACCTGCTTATCTATTCCTGTTATAGACAATTTTTCCTTTTTAACCTCAAGACTTAACCCTTCTGGTATATCTAATTCAATTGGATGAGAAAAGCCCAAATTTAAAACTAGTTTTTTCCCCTGGACCGCCATCTTATAACCGACTCCATGTAGCTCCAAAATCTTTGTAAAACCAGTCGTCACTCCTTCCACCATATTTTGAATTAATGCTCTGGTTGTTCCCCAAAGTGCTTGACTTGTTTTGGCATTACTATTTTTTTCAACGATAATTTCTCCATCTTTAGTTGAAACTTTTATTTCATAACTAAAAACATAAGACAACTCACCCTTAGGTCCTTTAATTTTAATATTATTACCATCAATAGAAACTGTTACATCTCCAGATATTTTTATAGGTTGTTTTCCAATTCTTGACATACTATTACAAATTTATGAATTTATGAATTTATGAATTTACGAATCTAGAATTACAGTTAGACACTTTAATATCTTAAATTCTTAAATTCTTAAATTCCTAATCTCTTAATATTTTACCAACTAGACCTTCTTACACCTGGTATCGACCCTTCATTAGCCAACTCTCTAAAACAAATACGACAAAGACCAAAGTCTCTCATATATCCATGTTTTCTTCCACATTTCCAACAACGATTAACTTTTCTCGTGGAAAACTTAGATTTTTTATCTGCTCTAGCTATTACTGATTTTTTTGCCATTTATCTAAAAATTATTACTTACTAAATTGAAATTAATCTTTTTTTATTAATTTACCAAATTTCACAAATTACTTCTCCACCTAAACCATTCTTCCTAGCACTTTTATCGTTCATTAACCCTTTAGATGTTGAAATAATTGCCATTCCATAACCGTTTTTAACAATCGGAAGTTCCTCTTTACTCATATAAATTCGCTGTCCTTGTTTACTAACTTTTTTTAATCCTTTAATCGCTGGCTTACGATCAATATATTTTAATTGCAATTTTAGATAATTCTTATTATCATCAGAAAATGTAGCAACCTCTCTTATATAACCGTTTTCACTTAACAATTTTGCTAAGGCGATTTTAAATTTAGAAGACGGCATTACGACCTCACTCTTTTTTGCCAACTGAGCGTTTCTAATTCTTGTTAACATGTCTGCAACTTGATCAATATTCATTGGATTTATTTAAATCTTTAATCTTTTTTAATTGGAAATCCCAATAACCTTAATAGGACTATTCCTTCTTCTTTATTATTTACTTTCGTTGAAATATTTATTTGAAAACCAAATATATTCCTAATATCATCTGTTGAAATTTCTGGAAATATTAAATGTTCTTTAATACCGATGCTAAAATTACCATTATTATCAAAACTCTTAACTTCTAATCCACGAAAATCCTTAATTCGAGGCAATGATGCACCAATTAATCGATACATAAAATCCCACATTTTATCACCCCGTAACGTAACTCTCATTCCGATTGTTTGTCCTTGCCGTGTTTTGAAACCAGCAATTGATTTTTTAGCCTTAGTAATAACTGGTGCTTGACCAACTAACATTTTTAAATCATTCTCAATATCTTTGATAAACTCCTTATTATCAGCAGCCTGAGACAACCCAACATTGACAGCTATCTTCTCCACACTAGGACACTGCATTATATTAGAATACCCAAATTCTTTCATAAGAGCTGGTTGTATTTCTTTGTTAAATTTTTTCTGTAAATTATTCATATACTTAGTTATCAATTATCACTATTACTAACTACTTTCTACTTTTCAGCCATTTAGGTTTGATCACCCGTTTAGGGTGGATACTTATCAAACTTCTGCTTCACATTTCTTACAAACACGCACATTTTTTCCGTCAACCTTCTTATGTCCTATCCTTGTTGGCTTAGAACATTTTGGACAAATCAACTGAACATTAGATGATTTTATCGGCATAGCCACCGTCACTCTTTCGCTTTGTTCACCGGTCTGCCTCGCTTTTTTGTGTCGTTTCATAAGATTTATATTCTCAACAACAACTCTATCAAATTTTGGTAATACCTTAAGAACTTTTCCTGTTTTACCACGATCCTTTCCACTCAATATTTTAACTTTGTCTCCTTTTTTAATTCTCATATATTTAGTTACTAGTTATCAGTTATCGGTTGTTCACAGTACATTTCATCAAATATTATCATAAACTGCTGACTGATAATTGAATACCATTCTTAATAAACTTCTTCAGCTAGAGATACAATCTTGGTAAATCCCGCTTCACGAACCTCTCTTGCAATTGGACCAAAAATTCTACTACCTTTTGGTTCCTTATCCTCTAAAATAACAGCTGCATTTTCATCAAATCGGATACTTATGCCATTAGTTCTCTTAATAGTCTTTGTTTGCCTAACAACCACTGCTTTAACAACATCTTTCTTTTTTACAGCACTTCTTGGTTCGCTTTCTATAACTGAAGCCACAATAATATCTCCAACGGCAGCATAACGACGACGGCTTCCACCCAAAACCTTAAAGCACCTAATAACTTTGGCACCTGAGTTATCTGCTACTTTTAATTTTGTCTCTGTCTGTATCATATTTTCATATTAATATATTAGCATTTTAACATCTTAACATACTAACACATTACATCTACCTTATAAAAAACTTTGTCCTACTTTTCAGCTGTTTAAGCTGATCACCCGTTTAGGGTGGCTACTTTCTACTTTACATCCATTTAGAATAGCTACTTTTCCACCACTGTCCAACACTTATCTTTACTTATTGGTTTACAAGATTCAATTAAAACTTTTTGTCCAACAGTATATTCATTTTGTTCATCATGTACCTTATATTTTTTTGAACTAGTATATCGTTTCTGGTATCTAGGATGTTTTTTAAAAGAATCAACTTTAACAACTATAGTCTTATCCATCGTATCACTAACAACCACACCTCTTTTTGCTGATTTAGTAACTTTTTTTTCTCCTGTCTTATTCTCCTTCTTCATAACTATATTCTTAACTATTATTTAGAGTTGTTATTATTCAATGCCGTTTTAATCCTAGCAATATCCCTCTTTATGTCCATAATTTCTTTGTAGTTTTTGTGTTGCTTACTAGCCACACCAAATCTAACCTTAACCAACCTAGCTTGCTTTTCTTGTAGTAATTTAATTAATTCTTCTTTAACTTTATCTTTCAATTCTAATGCTTTCATCTTAATTATTCTTTACAAATTTTGTTCTAATACTTAATTTATCTGAACCTAATCTCAATGCCTCTCTAGCCACAACCTCATCAATTCCATCCATTTCAAAAATGATTCTTCCCGGTTTAATTTTGGCTACAAAATGATCTGGGGTACCCTTTCCTTTACCCATTGGAACTTCAGCCCCTTTCTTCGTCATTGAATGATCAGGAAAGACCCTAATCCAAATTTTTCCACCTCTTTGCACATAACGTGTGATTGCTCGACGGGCCGCTTCAATTTCTCGAGAATTCAAAGCTCCAATATCTAAAGACTTTAACCCATATGAACCAAAAGATATTTTTTCACCCTTATAGGCTAAACCTCTAGTTTTTCCTCCTCGTTGAACCTTTCTATGTTTTACTTTCTTAGGCATTAACATAACCTTGTAACTTTATCTATTATTTATTTACATCTACCATTCCCTTATTTAACCAGACTTTTATTCCAATCGCACCATAAGTAGTCCTAGCAGTTGATTTTGCAAAATCTATATTAGCCTTCAAAGTATGTAAGGGTATATTTCCCTTGGAAAGCCACTCTACTCTAGCCATTTCAGCCCCACCTAATCTTCCAGACATTTGAATCTTAATTCCCTTAATGTTTCTATTTTGCATCACCTTATCAATCATCGTTTTCATAATTCTTCTAAATGCTACTCGTTTTTCCAATTGAAACGCTGCATCATCCGCCAACAATTGAGAACTTTCATTAATTGATTTTACCTCTTTTACATCAATTATTGCTTTCAATTTTTCATTAAATAAAAATTTCCTTTCAATATCTTTCTTTAAATCTTCAAGACCTGTCCCACCACGTCCAATTATAACCCCCGGCTTACTAGTCTTGATGATAATTTTAATTTTGGCAATACTTCTTTCTACTCTAACACTAGCAATACCAGAACTTTTATATCGCTCTTTAATATACTCAACAAGAGTTATATCCTGTTGCAAAACAGCTTTGTAATTTTTTTTATTATACCAAAGGGAATTCCATCCTTTATTAATTCCCAATCTTAGTACTCGTGGATCTACTTTTTGTCCCATGATATTACTGAATTATTTCTTAGATACTTGTTTAACAACTTTCTTCTTGCCAGAGTTTTGTTCTCCTGCTTTATTCTCAACTGTTAACAAAATATGACAAGTTCTTTTCAAAATTTGATTTGCCCGTCCATATGCCCTAGCCCGCCAACGTTTTAGAGTTTTACCTTCCTGCACCATAATTTCTCCAACAATCAAATCTTTCTTATTTAATTTAAAATCATTTTCAGCCGTAGCAATCGCACTAACTAACAGATTTTTAACATCGTAAGCACTGCCTTTTTGTATAACTGCCAATTGATTCAATGCTTCTGTCACACTTAAACCTTTAAGTATGGAAGAAATTTCCCTGACTTTTCGTGCTGACCTTCTATAATTATTTAACCTTACTTGAATTTTCATATATTTAAATTCCTACTTAGTCGATTTAGCTGCTTTAGCTGCTTGTATTTCTCGTTGTTTAGCTGCTTGTTCTAAATCTTTTTGAATTTTGCCACCATGAGAAACAAACTTTCTTGTATGAGAAAATTCTCCTAATTTATGTCCAACCATATCTTCAATAATCTGCACATCAATAAACTGTCTACCATTATACACTCCAAATTTAAATCCAACCATCTCAGGGGTAATTGTGCATGATCTAGACCAAGTCTTTATAGTTCCTGTCGTTGCTGGATCTTTACCCTTTACCTTTTCAACTACAACTGGATCAATATATGGTCCCTTTTTTAAACTTCTTGACATATCAACATTTTAGTATATTAACATATTAACACATTAATATATTAACACACTTCTACATTTTAATCACTTTATATTAAAACTCATTACTTTTAATCCATTTAGACTGATTACCCGTTGAGGATAAATCCTTCCTACTTCTCAGCCATCTAGGTTAATCACCCGTTTAGATTGACTACTCTATACTTTATACCTTATCCTACTTTCTTCCTCGTTTTTTTCTTCGACGAACAATATATTTATTTGACTGACTTTTTTTCTTTCTAGTCTTAACTCCTAACGCTGGTTTTCCCCATGGAGTTTTTGGATATTTCAATCCAATTGGCTGTGTTCCTTCTCCACCACCATGTGGATGATCTACTGGATTCATAGCGCTTCCTCTCACAGTTGGTCTTCGTCCCATATGTCTCTTTCTACCAGCCTTTCCAATTCTATAAATATTATGCTCGAAATTACTTACCTGTCCAATTGTAGCATAACAATTTTCACTGACCAATCTAATTTCTGTCGATGGCATTTTCAATTGCGCCATTCCATTATCAACTGCTTGCAATAAAGCTGACGCACCCGCACTTCTGACAATTTGAGCACCCTTACCTGGAACCATCTCTACATTACAAACTGTCGTTCCTACTGGAATATTTTTTAACATCATTCTATTCCCTTCATCCATAGGAGTTTTTTTATCAACAATAATTCTGTTTCCAACTTTCATATTTTGTGTTGCTAAAATGTACCGTTTCTCTCCATCCGCATCAACCACTAAAGCAATCAGAGCGCTTCTGTTTGGATCTTTTTCAATAGCCTCCACCCGACTTTCAATCCCTGTTTTTCTCATTTTAAAATCAATCACTCGATATTTTTTCTTTGCTCCACCCCCCCTATACCTCATTGAAATTGTTCCATGAGAACGACCAACTTTTTTATTAATTGCTTTAACCAAAGACTTCTCCGGTTTTTTGTCGGTTAAATTTTCTGGCTTAACTATTGACATTTTTCGTCGACCAGCCGTATTCCTTTTATAAACTTTAACTGCCATATGTGTAAAAACTAAATTTAACTAAATAACTTTATCTTATTGCCCTTAATTAATGTAACCACCGCCTTTTTATAACTTTTAGTACTTCCTTTTTTCCCTCTGAAAAGTTTGGTTCTTGGTTTATAATTAGCTACATTAACTTTCTCTACAGATACTTTGTACAAAGCTTCAACAGCTAAAGCTATTTGATTTTTTGTAGCGGACTTTCTAACTTTAAAAGTATATTTCCCCAATTCCTGTGCCTTCATAACAGCCTCAGAAATAACTGGCTTTGTTAATACCTTATTAATCAACCCGGCCGATTCCTCTGGCACTACTATTTCTTTGTTCTTTTTAG
>Ga0256833_1002867_pt1 | contig 11946 bp, 11 predicted proteins | sample 356284metaG_FD_190535 | JGI IMG/M metagenome (GOLD analysis project Ga0256833, IMG submission 190535) | Hydrothermal vent microbial communities from Mid Atlantic Ridge, Atlantic Ocean - 356-284 | ecosystem: Environmental > Aquatic > Marine > Hydrothermal vents | place: Atlantic Ocean: Mid...
CTAATAGCGGTTACTGTCCCCGACAACACTACAGTGGGGCTCTACTATGTGACCCAGACTGTGACTAGCAAGCAGGGGGAGTACTGGCTCTTAGAGGTGTCCGGGGCCTCTTGTCCTACCGTGGTCGTGCTGCCTGGGGATGCGATTCCCGTTGAGGTTACGCCTGCAAACCCGAGACCGGTCCTTGTAAATGGCACTCCAGGACTATTATTTTACAGTAAAAATATAAGTATTAAATACATATTATCGCCGACAATATCCACCGGCACAGGAGGATCCGGCGGCACAAACAGGGCAACAAGCCAGGGAGGGGGGCCCGGCGGGCACGGGAGAAACAATATTCTGAAGACAGCAGTGATAGCTCTCGCAATAATAGTGGCGGGGGCAGGCCTATACCTCTACTACCAGGCAAGGAAGAGGCGGCCGTCCAAGACTCCCGGCACACTGGAAAAACAGGAGGTCCAGGTTAGGATAGGGTTAGACGATAGGGACCATCTAATACTAGACGCGCTGAAAGACGGGGAGAAGACTGCGAGCGAGCTCATGACACTAACAGGGATACCGAAAACGCCCCTATACAGGAGGCTCAAAAAACTGTTAGAGGCCGGGCTCATAGAAGCTGTTGACGAGGGTGGACAGAGGGTCTATAGGCTGAAAGTCGGGGACAAGAAATAGACCGTAGAGCCCTCCTCCAAGCCTCTTCTACCGGGCGTGCATAGAATAAGTCGAGCACCCATACTTTTTTGGTAGCATAAGCCCGTTTCTACGTCAACCTGGGTGTCCCAGGGCTATGAGCCTAAAAATCGACCCGTGGAGTGCTCCAAAAACCCTCGACTATGAGCGGCTGTTGAAGGTTTTCGGCATCAGGCCCTTCAAGGAGCTGATACCCCTTTTCACGGAGAAGGGGATCCCTCTAAGCCTCCACATGAGGAGGGGGATAATCTTCGGCCACAGGGACCTGGACAGGATCATAAACGCTTACAGCCGGGGGGAGAAGGTAGCGGTACTAACAGGGTTCATGCCGAGCGGGAGGTTCCATTTCGGCCATAAGATGACTGCCGACCAGCTAATCTACTATCAGCGGCTGGGTTTCAAGGTGTTCGTGGCTCTCGCCGACGCGGAGGCCTTCGCAGTTAGGAGGCTCCCCAGGAGCGAGATAGTAAGGATAGGGATCGAGGAGTACGTGGCCAACCTTATAGCGCTAGGATTGGACGCTGAGAAGACCGTCTTCTACTTCCAGACCAACAGGGGCACACCATACTATAGGCTCATACAACTGTTCAGCGGGAAGGTGACCATGAGCGAGATGGAAGCAATATACGGGGATCTAACACCCGGCAAGGTAATGGCCGCCTTCACACAGGCCAGCGACATACTGCACGTTGAACTACCAGAATATGGAGGCTACAAGCATGTAGTGGTACCAGTCGGGGCGGACCAGGACCCCCACCTCAGGCTAGCACGAGACCTGGCCGACAGGATGAAAGGCGTAGTCGACCTCCTACCGCCAGCAAGCACCTATCATACCCTCATCCCGGGCCTGGACGGGGCTAAAATGAGCAGTAGCAGGCCCGACTACACGATATTCCTAACAGACCCGCCGGAGCTCGCTAGGAGGAAGCTTATGGCCGCCCTGACAGGCGGGAGGCCTACGGCCGAGGAGCAGAGGAGGCTTGGCGGCATGCCAGACAAGTGCGTCGTCTTCCAGCTATACAGGTATCACTTAGTCCCGGACGATGAGACTTTGAGGGCTATTAGGGAGGAGTGCGAGACGGGGAGAATACTCTGCGGGCCCTGTAAGAGGAGGGCGGCGGACATGCTCGTGGAGTTCCTCCGGGACCACCAGGAGAAGCTTAAATCTGCTGTCGAGGTGGCGCGCAGGGTAGTGGAGCCACCATCATTCTAGACCCGCTCTTTACTTGTGAAGGGAATGAGCGTTTAGCGTGCTATAGCGGGAAGTTTTTATTGGGGCGATGATGAGCCGGTTGTTTATTATTGCACGGCTTAGCATGCTATGGCCGGGGCGTTGACTGCTGAGCCTCCCACGTTCATGCTTCCCAGATGCTGTATGGGCTTATGGTGGGATAGTTTACCTGTTAGATAATATATTGTCACATTTTCTAATATGAGAATCTCTTCGTGGGACAGACAAGCATATAAACTTCAGAGTTGAACAGTTGAGTGTGAGGTACAGTAAGACCGCCCCATGATGGTGGGAGCATGGACGCGAAAGCACTCGCCGCGGCGATCATTATCATAATCATAATAGCAGGAGCCGCCGCGTATGTGGCAATGAAAGGTAAGGGAACAACAACCACGACCTCATCCCAGACGACATCCGGAGCACAAACCAGCAGTACTGCTGGGGGAACAGCCGGCGGGAAGACCGCCACTGTAAAGATTGGAGCCCTCCTCCCATTAACCGGAGACCTGGGAAGCTTCGGTAAGAGTAACGAGTACGCTATAGAGATGGCTGCTAACGACCTGAACAAGTATCTCGCAGAGCACAACGCCGGATTCCAGGTTAAAATCGTAGTTGTAGACACTGAGACGAACCCGACCAAAGCCCTACAGCAGTTCGACACCCTGTACAGCCAGGGTATAAGGTTCTTCATAGGCCCCATGAGCAGCGCGGAGCTCTCCCAGATAGTGAGCGCCATACAGCAGGGTAAGAAGGCCGTAGTTATAAGCCAGAGCAGTACTGCTCCGAGCCTTGCGATCAAGGACACAGTTTTCAGGTTCCCCCCGCCGGACAACCTCCAGGGCAAGGTTCTAGCAAAGCTCTACAAGGATGACGGTAAGAAGTACGTCATAATAGCCTATAGGAACGACGACTGGGGCAAGGGCCTGGCCAACGCTATCTCAGGCTATGCGAAACAGGAGGGCATAAACGTGTACAAGATGATACCCTACGACCCCAAGGCCGCGAACTTCGACAACCTGGTCCAGAGCATAGCAACCGCGGTCCAGGACCTGGAGAAGCAGGGAGTCCCCGACAGCCAGATAGGAGTCGAGATCATAGGTTTCGACGAGGTCGGCAGCATACTGAAGAGCGCCAACAGCTACGACGTGCTCAAGAAGGTCCAGTGGTATGGTAGCGACGGGACCGCCCTGAGCCAGAGCATACTCCAGAACCCCGACGCGGTAGCGTTCGCAGAGGCTGTGAACTGGAAGAACACTGTCACGTTCAGCCTCACAAACAAGACCAAGCCCGTCTACTGCGCCCTCGAAAAGAAGCTCGGCTACCCGCCGGACCCGTACAGCCTCATAGCATATGATGCTGTCTGGGTAATGGGACTCGCAATACAGAAGGCCGGAGGACCAAAGGCGACCCCCGACCAGGTCGCAAACGCCATATGGAGCGTGGTCCAGACCTACCAGGGTGTGACCGGTAAGATCGTCCTCAACCAGTACGGTGACAGGAAGGTCAGCGATTACGGAATATTCGTGATCAAAACGGTCAACGGCCACCCACAGTGGGTGCTCTACGAGATCTACAAGTACCAGACCGACAGCTTCCAGAAGGTTAACGGTAACCCGCTCCAGTGCTCGTAACCCTGATTTTTCCCTCTCCCATTATTCTATAATTATCCTATAATATAATATTGAATAATATTGTTTTTGTATCGTCTCGTTGTGAGACGATAATGGGAAACGTTTAAAGGCGGGACGAGTGGGCACCCATAGGGTAAGCCCCAGAGCCGGACGCCGCCCAGAGGCTCCGGCGGGGACCACCCCTCAGGATGGCCGGGCCCGCACGGCGTGGAAGAGGGGGAGTGATGCGGCGTGGATGCGATACTGAAAGCGGAGAACGTGGTTAAAACCTTCGGGGCCCTTAGGGCGCTCGACGGTGTAACAGTAGAGGTTCCAAGGGGTAAGATAACACTCCTGATCGGGCCTAACGGTAGCGGTAAGACCACGCTCATGAACGTTCTCAGCGGAGTGCTGAAACCGGACTCCGGCAGGGTCATTCTCGACGGTGAAGACATAACAGAGCTCGAACCTCACGAGCGGTTCAAGAGGGGCCTGGTAAGGAACTTCCAGATTCCCAGACTATTCGCAGGTCTTCTAGTCTTGGAGAACGCGGCGTTCGCGAGACACGGTAACCCGGGAGAAGGGGTTTTCACCGGGATAATGAAAAGGCTCTGGAGGGATTTCGAGGAGGAGACTGTGAGGAGGGCCGTCCGGCTTATCACGTTCACCAGGATCCGCCACCTCTGGGATAAGAAGCCGGGAGAGCTGAGCGGGGGCCAGATGAAACTGTTGGAGATTACAAGGAGCCTCATGCCGGACAATGCTAAGGTAGTCCTAATGGACGAGCCCACGGCGGGGGTCAACCCGACCCTGGCTCACGAGATATTCAGGAGGATCCAGCAGATCAGGGATGAGAGGGGGATCACATTCCTAATAGTGGAGCACAGGCTCGACATTGCCACAGGCTACGTGGACTATGCGTACGCGATGGCCTACGGTAAGGTTGTGGCGCACGGCACCCCAGAGGAGGTCCTGAACCACCCGAAGGTTATCGAGAGCTACCTGGGAGGCTGAGGATCGCCACGGCGCACATATGAGTGTTGGAGGGGTGTAATGGTATGGCCCCAATATTGGAGGTTAAGGATCTAAACGCGGGGTACGGGAGGTTCCACATACTGTTCGATTTGAACTTCAAGGTCGACGAGAAAGAGATCCTCATAGTCGTCGGCCCGAACGGTAGCGGTAAAAGCACAACACTCAAAGCAATATTCGGGATCGCCAAGGTCTACAGTGGCGGGATAATCTACAGGGGCGAAGACATCACCAGGCTGCCGCCCCACGAGAAGGCGAAGAAAGGGCTCGCCTATCTCCCCCAGACCAATAATGTTTTCGCGGAGCTCACGGTAGAGGAGAACCTGAGAATGGCCGGGTACACGCTCCCCCCGGACGTTGTGGACGAGAGGGTTAGAACCGTCCTCGAGAGCTTCCCCTTCCTGAAAAGCAAGCTCCACGACAAGGCTAAGAGCCTGAGCGGCGGCCAGCGGCAGCTCCTAGCAATGGCGATGACACTCATAAGAGAGCCGGACCTCATGATGTTCGACGAGCCAACGGCGGGGCTCGCTCCTATAGCGGCGAAAGAGGTTGTAGAGAAGATCCTCTGGCTCCGGAACGATCTCGGCAAGACGATAATACTTGTAGAGCAGAACGCCAAGCTGGGCCTGGAGATAGGGGATAACGCCCTCCTACTCGTTTCCGGCAGGATCGCCTACTATGGTAGCGCCAAGGATCTCCTCGCAAACAAGGATCTCGGGAGGCTATACCTGGGCCTCGCAAAATAGGAGGTGGGAGAGGGATGGCCGCTGGGATAAGCCTGTACTTCCTAATGGCCTCCATAGGTTACGCTTCAGCCCTCGGGCTCCTCAGCATGGGGTTGAGCCTAACATTCGTCACTACCAAGGTGGCCAACTTCGCGCACGGTACAATAGCGATGATCGGGGGTATAACGACGCTCTTCCTAATAGACAGGTACATGTACAATGTTAAGGGGCTCCCACTCTTCGTTACGAGCGCCCTGGCAGGATTCATAATAGCCGGGGTCACGGCAGTAGTCCTCTACCTCGTAATACTAAAACCCCTAGCCGATAGGGGGAGCGACGTGATAGGCCTCATGATAGCAACGTTCGCCATAGACATAATGCTCCAGAGCATCCTAAGCATGATACTAAACCTGGCACACGGGAAACACTTCCCCAAACTGTTCGGGGCCAGCGTGCAGAGCTGGGACGTCACACTGAACTGCTGCGGGACCCAAATAGCAGAGTCACACGTCTTCCTACCCGTCGCCGCGATAATACTAACCATACTCTTCCACCTCTTCCTCACCAAGACCAAGTTCGGGATAGCAATGAGGGCGACAATAGAAAACCCGGACCTCGCAGAGGTGATGGGGGTCAACACTAAAGCGGTATACACCATATCATGGTTCATAAGCGGCGCGCTAGCAGGCCTAGCAGGAGCACTACTAGTCTTCAGCCTCAAAGACACCAGCCCCAACAACAGCAACCTCATAATCGTGAGCATATTCGCGGGCAGCATACTAGGCGGTCTAGGGAACGTCTACTGGGGTCTCATAGGAGGCTTCCTCATAGGCCTGGCAGAGAAGCTTGGAACACAGCTTCTAAACCTATTCTATAACAACTACCTCGCACCATCACTCCACCTACCACCCTTCAGCTTCGTAAACTATGAGAAGCTCATGAGCCTGGGCCTGGTAATCATAGTCCTACTAACAGCCCCCCAGGGGCTGGCGGGCATAGACTGGGGAGGCCTTCTTTCCAGGATGGGCTTGAAAACCGCCCGGTCCAGGAAGCCTGAGAGGGAGGTGTGATAGGCGTGATACAGAACCCGTTCACTGAGACGTGGATCCTCCTAGTACTAGTATACATCATAGTGACCATAAGCCTGAACCTGGAGGCCGGCTTCACCGGCATACCAAACTTCGGGAAGGCAGTATTCGTCTTCATGGGCGCATGGGCCGCGCAGGGAATAGGGATAAGACTGGCCGCATACCTCCTGGAGAAGACCGATCCGGGCCTCGCCGCGGAAGCCCTGAAACACTTGCAGGAGATAGGGATAGGGACATACAAGAGCCTCGTCCAGGCGGCCGGGGATACGGATGCTAACAGGATAGTTGTTACCAGCTACATATACCCGTACTTCCAGCACCACCTAGCACTAGCGGCACTGCTCTTCACAGCCGTACTGGCAATAGCGCTTGCACTATCCGCCGCCATGGGCCTATTCGCGAGCTTCGCGGCCGTAAGGCTCAGGGAGGAGTACCTGGCAATACTACTCCTCAGCTTCAGCGAGCTCATGGTCATGGTTATCTTCCAGCAGACCACGAGCCTCAACGGAGGGCCACAGGGCATATGGGCTATGAGGTTCGGCAGCAACGGGCTCCGGACCGCGCTAATACTGGCTGCAGTCTTCGCAGCGATAACCTTCCTGTACGCGGAGAAGCTGGCTAACAGCCCCATGGGCAGGGCTATGAGAGCCGTGAGGGACGACGAGATAGCAGCTGGAGTCTACGGGAGGGATGTCGCCAGGATAAGGCTGAAGGTCATCATGGTTTCAAGCATGATAGCCGCACTGGCAGGGCTCGCATTCATACAGGCGACCCCGAGCACCGTGTCAATGGGGTTCGACAGGGTCAAATGGACCTTCTTCCCCTGGGCCTACCTGATACTGGGCGGTATGGCCAACAATGTGGGAGCCGTCCTGGGAACAGTGATATTCCTCATACTCCAGAGACTCGTACAGCTCCTCCCCGTCTACATTAGTGGTACCAGTACAACGATAATGACGATAATACCATACCTGAGCAACATCCTAGTCGGAGTAATAATAATACTCGTACTCTACTTCAGGCCCCAAGGCATACTGCCGGAGAAGCCTAGTAAGACGGTAGACTTCCACAGGATACTAGTAGAGGAGGGAGAATAATACGGCTCCCTCCAACCCTTCCTACCCATCTAAACCCTATTTTACGCTGCCAACGTAGAGGCGCCCTCCACGCGTCAACATCACATATACCCTCCTAGGCGTTTCCCGCCCTGGCCATTCGAGCTCGAGAACACAATAATAGCCCAGATGCCTGGACAGGTCGATCCTCAGCCTCCCATCACCAGATATTACTGGGCGGAAGACGCTTCCACCCCTACTGAAAGCCTCCCTCAACCCGCACAGAGGCCTCCTGGGAAGGATAATGTCGAGGTGGTCCTGCCTAGCACCCATACAGCCTCTCGGATGCCATATGCTCTCCAACCGGGCCGTGCTCCCGTCGGGAGCTATGAGCTCGACCGTTGGGCCAGGCTTTTTGCACAAGGGTTTCCCTCCACTGCTAGGAGCTGGGCATGCTGGGAGAAGATAAACAGTTTTGGAGGATCCCTGGCGTGCCCTTAGCCTAGCGGGATCCACGCCTAACCCCTAGTAGGGTTATAATAGTTGAAATAATGAGTATCCAGGCGCTTAGCGGTAGACCATGTACTGGGTGGGCGAAGAGCAAGACGGGCTCGTGGAGCCCGTACAGGTAGCCCGCGATTATCACTGCTGGTGCTGTGAGTATCGAGAGCGCCACGCTCCACGCTTCAACCCTCAAACCGGCTACTAGTGCCAGTGTCGGTACGGCGAAGCCTAGCAGGAGCACGCTGCTCAGCACGCTTAGAGCTACGATGTATGATATTCTAAGGGCGGCCACGGCCGCCATTAGGATAGCGACTATGACGAGCGCGGCGTAGCCCACGATCCTCTTCTTCCCCTCGTCCCAGCCGCTTGGCGTGAGGTCCTCTGCGGCTATCGACGCCAGGGTTAGGAGTATGCTGTCTGCTGTTGACACGCTCGCCGCTATAATGCTTGTGAAGACTATGGCTCCGAGCACGGGGTTCGTCACGGTTAGGAGTAGTGGTGTTACCTGGTCTTTCTTTGCCGGGTGGATGTCGAGAACGTTGAGCATAACGCCGCCTCTCGCTAGGAGGCCTATCAGCGTTACCAGGACAGTATAGTACAGGCCGAAGACCCCGAACCACTTGATCATGCCTTTAAGGCTCCGCTCGTCCTTTGGCATGTAGAGCCTCTGGACGACCTGCGGGTTGGTCACGGCGAAGAAGATCCATGGCGCGGTGAAGGCGAGGAACATTGCTGGGGTCCAGAACCCCTTCCCGACGCTCATTAGCCCTTTAGAGTCGAGGACACGGCCCACCATTGACAGTGTGATGCCGTGAGAGTGTAGCACTGCTACAAGCCAGGCTAGGAGGAGGGTCCCGGCCACGAGCATCCAGAGCCCCTGGAGGGCGTCGGTGACAGCGACACTCCATATGCCTGCTAGACCGCTCCACACCAGCATTACCGCCAGCCCGAATAGTACCCCCCATAGATAGTAGTGCCCGCCGGCGCTAGCGGCTATGGTCTCACCTATAGCCTTGACCTGGGCGCTGGCGTACGGTATGAGGGCTCCCAGGTATAGTATTCCCGCTAGAACCGCTATCCACCGGGCTCCAGCCAGGTCGCCTATCATCTCTCCCGGGCTTATCCAGCCACGGGCCCTACTCATAGTCCATACCCTGTAGGATACTAGTGATAGCAGTCCGAGTGTTGCTACGTAGTATGAGAGCTCGAAGCCGAGGCTTCCCACGCCGGTAGCATATGCGAACCCTACGAGGCCGACGATCATGAAACTACTGTATGTTGTAGCCGCATAGGTTAGAGCGCTCAGGAAGGTGCCTAGCCTGCCGCCTGCAACGTAGTATTCACGTATATTCCTACTCTTCAGGCTCCTCCTACTGGCCCAGGCCAGTACGGTGCCCAGTATGAAGTAGATTGCGAGTACAGCCACGAATAGTGCTAGGAGGCCTGTCAACTCCTACCACCCCACCTGTAGACCCATGCTGCTATGAGTGCTGCGAGAGCGTCGAGGGTATAGTACGCGTAGAGACCCCACCCGTGCAGTCTCGAGGAGACGGGGCCGGCTAGGGGCAGGTACATTAGTAGGAGGAGTATTGTGAATGCTAGGGCCGCAACCTTCCACTCCATCCCGGGGTTCACCCATGATGTTGGAAACAAATGTTTCCTCCAATATTTAAGCGTAAGGAAACAATTGTTCTACAAGTGGGAGGACAGCATGAATTATAACAGGAGAGACATTCTAAGAACAATCATGGAGGCAGGCGAGATAAGCCTCTCAGAGCTAGCAAGGAGAACCGGCTACTCCAGGAGCGGCGCGTGGAAACGGGTCATGAAACTGGCAGAGGAGGGCCTAGTCGAGATAGAGAAGCGGGGAAAGATACTGGTGGTGAGGCCCAGCCCGAGAGCGCCGGCCAACGGCATAATACTAGTAGGCATCCTACGGGCGGCGGAATACCCATACATAATCCCGTTCCTCCGAAAGTTGAGGGGCAGGTACGAGAATGTTTATGTTAAAGTCTATGACGACCCATACCTGGAGGTCAACCATCTCATAAGCGGGAAACTCCACCTGGCAATGGCCCCGCTCCCCACGCTCATCCTAGCGCACCGTGTGAGCGGGGGGCGAGTACACATTATAGGGGGCGGGAGCGGGGGCGGGGCAGGCATTGCTAGGTCCAGGATAGATAAGCCCTACTCTAGAGGTCACGCCACAACAATGGCGAGCAGCATGGAGTACTGTGCGGAGAAGCACGGCTTGGAGCCGCCGAGAATATATGCTTCTAGCGGCGACGAGATACTCTACCTTGTAGTGGGCGGCAGGGTTAAGGCCGCGCCACTCTGGGAGCCATACCTCTCAATGGCCATGAGTTTCGGGTTAAAAGTCGAGCCGTGCGATCTGGAAGTGTGCTGTCTCCTAGGCGCTAACAGTATGCTGGAAGGGGAATACGAGAGAATATCAAGGATGATGGAGGACAGCGTCTCAGAGGCCATGAGAAGGCTGGGAGACCCAGTACTACGCGACTCACTGAGCAGTCTCACAGGCCTGCCACAAGAGCTGGTAGAGAGGTCTATGGCCTCCTACAGGTTCTACGAGAACCCGCCGGTCGACATTCTCTATAAGAGTGTCGATACTATTAGGAGAGTCATAGTCCCGGGTAGTGTGGTGAAGGATGTCGTCAGGGCGTAAGTGCAGGCCTAGACTAGTCCTGTTCGACTTTGACGGCACAATCATAGACACCATGGGGGAATATGCCGACGCCGCGGCGACACTAATATCGGAGGCTACAGGCCTCCCGTGGAGAGATGCGAGGGAGGAGTATCTACGCCTCTCCGGGAGGAGCTTTAGAGACCAGCTACGCCTAATCGGCGTCCCGCCCGGCAAGATAGAAGGGGTAGCGCGGAGGTTCGAGGAGCAGAAAATAATTATACTGGAGAAGCACAGGCCGGACAGGCTAGTATGGGAGAGGATAGGCAGGCTCAAACGGTGCGGGCTCAAAACGGCGGTATCAACTAATAACGAGTGCCATATAGTTTCGAGGGTTGACTGGCTGGGGGAGCTTTTCGATATAGTACTCTGCCATGACCCGGAAACGGGGAAGGGTAAGGGGCTGAGCCACCTCAAAGAGCTGGAAAGGCTCGGCTATGACCCGTGTAGTATAGTTTTCGTGGGTGACAGCGACTATGACCTGGACGTCTACAAGCCCTACGGTGTTAAGACCGTTAGGACGCGCGGCCTATGGGCCCCCGACGATAAAGCTATCGAGACCATACTGGGTGAAGCGGGATGCAGGGCAGAACAGTAGCACTACTCATCCTGGTACTATTATCGGTACTAGCAGGAGTGGTCGCAGCCGCCCAGGAGGACCCGCTCAGATGGTCCGTATCATACACTAGTAACTCTATAGTCCAGGTGGGAATATCGAACAGCGGCCACAAAATTTTCGCGCTAGACTCCCACGGGTCCGCCCTAATAATCGACTCTAAAGGCAAGCTTATCGACGAGAAAAGGTTCCCATACATCGCATACACCGTGTCGGGAGCACCCGTATACAGTGTCGCCCCAGGCCTCCCCGGCTACATTATAGGCGAGACCACAGAGTGGGGAACAGTACTTTACGCCTACAACGGCGAGGGCTCACGCATATACGCGGCCCCGCTCGACGGGCGTATAGTAGCGTTCTCCGCGAGCAGGAACGGGAGGTACGTGGCGGTAGCCCTGCTACCGCAGAGCATTAAACAGTCCGGCCCCGTCACAGTAATACTAATATTATTACACGACGGGCAGACCCTATGGTCCAGGACCTACACGCTCTCAAGCATAGCCCTACTCTCATCTATGAAAACATCAGTGTCCAGCAACGGGTACGTGGCAGCATACATCCCCGGGCTCGGAGTAGAAGTGTACTCCCCGGCCGGGGCTAGAGTATTCTCGAGCCGCATCCTAGCTCCCGCGAGGATCCTTAAGATCTCAGATAAGGGGTCGACAGTAGCCTACTGCTCGTCTAGCGCTGG
>Ga0256833_1002868_pt1 | contig 11946 bp, 11 predicted proteins | sample 356284metaG_FD_190535 | JGI IMG/M metagenome (GOLD analysis project Ga0256833, IMG submission 190535) | Hydrothermal vent microbial communities from Mid Atlantic Ridge, Atlantic Ocean - 356-284 | ecosystem: Environmental > Aquatic > Marine > Hydrothermal vents | place: Atlantic Ocean: Mid...
AGAGGATTGATAAAGTATCAAGAATCAGCAGTGTTAAATACCTGGAAAAGACGCAGGGCGGCTGGAGTATAAGGAAAGTGGATAGTTCAAATTTAAGCATTGATGGAGTTCCCCGAAGGGAATTCATGATGCCGCAGGTTTTCAGGGTAAATGACACGTTCATAGTGCTTTCATATCTTGAGAAGGTCACATGGAATGGAAAAACAGAGTATGGAGGGTGGATAAAGATATACAATCCAGAAACAGGGAACATACAAACAGGTATAATAGCGTTAAAAACAGGGCTTTACGGAATATATCCCAATCCCGGCAATGGAGTATTCAAAATCATGTACGGATTGAAAAAGAGGATGCGTGTAAGAATAATGGTTTACGATGTAAGCGGACGGAGGATAAAGACAATAGAAAACAGAATAAAGAAGCCCGGAGTTTACACGGTAACATGGGATGGCAGAGATAGAGATGGCAGGAAACTACATTCAGGTATATACATCGTGAATATGGAAATCGGCTCATTTTACAGGGAAAGTAAAAAGATTGTGCTTACAAGGTAGTGAAGGGAAAAAGACGGGCGTTCTCGTTTATGAGGACGCTCGTTATTTCTGTGCAAATTTGCTGTATTTACAATGCAGATCTACTTTTGTGTTTTTGAGGATTTAAAATGCACCTATTAGCGAGTAATATAACCCATCTTCTGTAATAATCTATGCCTTTTCATTACATTCTGATACTTTATCCTCTTTCTTTTTTGGGGAAACTCACCTTGCTCCGGTAAGATTATTTTTGAGGAATAGCGGAACATTGAAAATTCATCCCTGTGATGATATAATATAACGACATGCGGGAGTAGCTCAGCTGGCAGAGCATCAGCTTCCCAAGCTGAGGGCCGCGGGTTCGACTCCCGTCTCCCGCTTTTATTAAAAAGAGGTTAATTCCCATGATTGAATACCCCCGAAGTTTTGATGTAATTGTCATAGGTGCTGGCCATGCCGGTATAGAGGCATCCCTTGCTGCGGCCAGAATGGGGGGAAATGTCCTCCTTTTCACCTTAAGCATTGAACAGATTGGCCAGATGTCCTGTAACCCTGCCATAGGCGGCCTTGCAAAATCCCATATAGTTAAAGAGATAGACGCACTCGGTGGTGAGATAGGTATGGCTGCTGATGTCACGGGAATACAGTTTAAGATGCTCAATACATCAAAAGGTCCTGCTGTGTGGTCCCTTCGCTCCCAGAATGATAGAAAGGCATACAGGGAGTATATGAGGAATGTTGTGCTTTCACAGAAGAATCTGTGGGTTAAGCAGGAAGAGGTGTACGAAGTAGTGGTAAAAGACAATGCCGTTATGGGTGTTATAACAAATACAGGGCTTTTCTATAAGGCACCGGCTGTTGTGATAGCCACCGGTACATTTTTAAAGGGCAGAATTTTTATAGGTCTGAATGCCATGGAAGCGGGCAGGATGTACGAATTTCCTGCCAATAAACTTTCTGAGTCTCTTAAGTCTTTGAACCTCAAGATGGGCAGATTTAAAACAGGTACATCTCCCCGTATTGATATAAGAACAGTTGACTTGAGTGTTATGGAAGAGTTACCCGGGGATGAACCACCAAGAGGCTTTTCCTTCAGGCATCCTTTTTTGAATGTAAAACAGGTCCCGTGCTTTGCTACAAGAACAAATCCAGAAACCCACAGGCTAATAAGGGAGTCCCTTGTTCGTTCTCCTCTCTATACAGGTATGATTGAAGGAGTGGGGCCAAGATACTGCCCCTCAATTGAAGTAAAAATTGTGGATTTTCCAGAAAGGGAAAGTCACAGGGTAATACTTGAGCCTGAGGGCAGGGATACTTACGAGTACTATTTAAACGGCCTTGCCACATCAATCCCCATGGACTATCAGATAAAAATGCTGAGGTCTATAAGAGGGATGGAAAATGTAGAAATCTTGAGACCGGGATATGCTGTTGAATATGATTATGTTGACCCGTCCGAGCTTTACCCATGGCTTGAGGTTAAGAAGATAAAGGGTCTATTCCTTGCAGGCCAGATTAACGGCACATCAGGTTATGAGGAAGCGGCCGCACAGGGGTTTATAGCAGGTGTCAACGCCCTTTTGCGTCAGGATAATAAAGAGTTTTATTTAAAGCGTCATGAGGCTTATATCGGTGTTCTGATAGATGACCTCATTTCCAAAGGCACCGACGAGCCTTACAGGCTCTTTACATCAAGGGCAGAGTATAGGTTAATGCTAAGAATGGATAATGCAGAGGATAGATTGCTACATTACGGATATAAACTGGGACTTATAAAGAAGACCGAATATGAGGCATATTTGAAAAAGAAGGAGGAAAGGGAAAGACTTCTTGAGCTTTTAAAGAGCAAAAGGGTCAAGATTGCAGAGTTAAGAAAAAGATTTCCTGAAATGAAGCTGCCCCTCAGGGATTCTCCAACCCTTTTTGATGCATTGAAAATAAAGGGTATTTCTTATAATGACCTCGTTGAAATGAAACTTGCACCAGAGGTGGATGTTTTACTTGCAGAAAGGCTTGAAATTGAAGCAAGGTATGATGGATATATCCAGAGGATGGAGAAGGAGGCAAAGAGGCTTGAGAGAATAGAAAACATGAGAATTCCGGATAATCTTGATTTTGAAGCCATTCAGAACCTTTCCAATGAAGCAAGGGAGAAACTTACAAAGAAAAGGCCACTTACGCTTGGTCAGGCATCAAGGATACCCGGTGTTTCTCCAAGTGATATTATGGCCATTTACTATTATCTGGAGGGTTTAAAATGAGACTTTTAATGTTTGATGCTGAATTTGTAAAGTATGCCCCCACAAAGAAGGGCTGGGAAGAAGGCGATGAAGTGGAGATAAGAGAGTATGAATTTAAAGATGTTGTGCTTTGTTTTATACATACAGAACCTGAGGATGAGGAGGATAAGAGCAAGAAAATAACCAAACTTCTGAAAAATATCAAATGGTTGTGTGGGAAACTCAATAAAAAACGGGTCTTGCTTCATTCCTTTGCACACCTCGGAGAAAAAAAGGCACACCCTGAGTTGGGCAGGGAGATTCTTAACAGGGTAGAGGAGCGGTTGAAAAATGCAGGATATGAGGTTTTTCAAACACCCTATGGCTGGTTTTTAGACTTTGAATCCAGGTGGATAGGCCATCCCCTTGGAAGGATTTACAAGGAGTTTTAATGAGAATTTTCTCCTTTTTTGGGCATTCTAACACAGGTAAGACCGCACTTATTGAAAAACTCGTAGAAAGGTTGAATGAGGAAGGCTACAGGACAGGTTATCTTAAACTTACAAGGCACAAAGGCCCCTTTGATGCCGAAGGAAAGGACACTTACAGGATTTTTAAAAAAGGTGTGAAAAGGATTGCGCTTTTACATGAGAAAGGTAGCGTACTGTGGAATTATTCCGTTGAAGATATGGTTGAGTTTATAAAAAGGCATTTTCAGGGGGTAGATTTTCTTTTAATTGAGGGAAATGCACCCATTGCAGTGCCGAAGGCACAGTGTATAAAAATGGGTGAGGAGAAGGTGAAAGACCCTCTTCTGCTTTTTACATGTTCCTATGATAATGCAGGAGACTTCCACTTAGAAAAGGATTTTGACAGAATATATGATGTGGTGTTAAAGAAATCAATGCCTCTTTTACCACATATAGACTGTGAGGAGTGCGGATTTAAGACATGCAGGGATTTTGCAAAAGCATATTTAAAAAACGAGGTAAAGTTAAAAGACTGCAGGGTCCTTTCGCAGAATGCCGTTGTTGTCCGTGTGGACGGAAAACGTATTGAAATAAAATCCTTTGTACAGGATTTTTTAGGCAGCACAATTTTAGGTGCACTTTCATCACTTAAAGGGTTTGAAGAAGGAGGTAAAATTCAGATTACAATAGACCCACAGTCTTTGAAGGCATTGAAGATGGAGGAAAAATATGAAGGATAAAATAACGATAAGGGATTTTACCATGGAGTATGTAAAGGAAAGGGCAGAGGAGGAAATAACTCCTGCGACATTGAAAGAGATTATATCTCAGAAGGAGAAAATCCTGAAAAAGTGTGCAGATGACAAACTTCTTTCCCATTTTAAGGACGATGTGCGCATATTTTTGAAGATAGTGGAAGATTACGAAAAAGGTGAGTATTCTTCCATTCCCTTTTCAGCATTAAGCGTAATGGCCTATACCTTAAAATACATCCTTGAGGAAAACGACATTATACACGATTCAATTCCATGTCACGGTCAGCTGGATGATGCGATAATAATGCTTTATGCAGTTCAGATAACTGAAGAAGAAGTCCGAAAATTCAGGAAACATATGCAATAAAGGTGGGGGACTTTTTTTACTTTCCTCCCCACCTTTAGCCATTAAAAGTTATATTTGACCTGTGTGTAAATCATATCATTATTGCCATACTGTCCGAATATGCCTGTATCTCCAGTAAAAATGTTTAGTCCTACGAGGACATTGAAGCCATCGCTAACATCATAACTCAGTTTAGGTCTTATTAATGAACTTTTGGTTGTGATGTCGTAATATGTGAATAGTGAGAAATGAAGAGTTTCGTGCATGAAGTTACGGGCAATTAAAAGAGTTGCCATATTTGAAAACTGATCGTCTTGCAGGTAATCGTCATAGTCAAGAATGTATTTCTGGATGAACTGGGAGCTTATATTCCAGCCTTTTATGGAACAGTCCACACCCAGAAGATAATGGATGTAGTCTTTTTTGATCACTGATTCAGTGATATTGGGTTCTGTTGTGTTAAAATATTTTCCCTTATAAAATGCTCCCTCACCTCTTAATACAATTGGACCGATTGAGGAACTGAAACTCAATCCCCCAACTTTCAGTCTGTGATACTCTGGTAAAATGGTTATGCTGTCAAGAAGAGGATGTTGTGGGTCTGAGAGGTTGAAGTGCTTTATTAAATGCATCGTAGGCTCATCTTCCCATGTATAGGCACCCATAATTTCAAAATCTATGGGGCCTGTGAGGGCGGAAACTTTCCCAAAAAACTCACTATTTTTGAGGTCATGTCTTACCTGTGCTTTTGAGTAGTCAAAGTTCACAGGCGCAGGAAAGTCCGGTCTTTTGGGGTACCATATACTATTTTTAGGAGGGAGTTTTGTGGGGGTGAATACTGGGACCCAGACAAGTTCAAGTGTGTTGTTGCCAATGTAGTAATCGCCTTTCACCGCTGTAATACCCATTCTAATTTCAGAAAAATCTCTGAGAATAAACTCAGTAAGGTCTTTTGGTGATACTATATCTGTGATAAAGACCCCGTCAGCCTTTCCCCATATAATCTGTTGTTTGCCTATTCTCAAATCTATGGATGGGAAGTATATGTCAAGGTATGCCTCACGAAGTCCAATTTCAAGGTTTTTGCCATCGTACTGATAAATATAAGGGTTTACTTTAAATCCTGCTTTATCACCTGTTCTGTAAATATTCAAATTGAAGGTATTCTGGATGATAGAATAATCAAGGCTATCATTGATCAAAACCCCTATATAATTTCGTGCAAATCCGTCTATATCAATGTTCTGTGCCATGACGGTGGAGTGGAGAAGAAGTATCACCGTGAGGATTTTTTTCATTTTAAAGCCCCCTTTTCATCATACGTTCGGTAAACATCCTTGCAGGTATTCCAGAGTTTATTTTTATATCAGTCAGTTTCATAATGGTTTTGTGATTTGTCTGGGCATTGTCCATTTCTACTTCTGTAAGCACCCATATCCCATTTATATTGGTGTATTTTTTTACTTTGAGAGTTTTGAGATATTCGCCGTCTTCGTCATAAAACTCCCTTTTAAGTCCTATCCATTTACCTTTTACCACCCATGTTATTGTTTTTGAGTACATATAGTCAGGATCTTTTGGCGTGCTCTCTATGACATAACAGTCTTCCCCCATATATTTTTCTTCTCTTAGGATTTTATGGTTATCTTCCTGAGGCTTTCTGTTTCCCAAGTCATCGTAAGTGAAATCCGACCCCATAAAATAGTCTCCCTTACTGTCACTTGATATTCTTTTTACTTTTTTGAGTGCAGGCAGGTAAATCCACTGGTCATCGTCTTTATTCGCATCGTCATAACTCCAGTTCATGAAGGATGTATTTTTGACATCAGCAGGTTCTATAAAGAACATGATTTTCTTTTCAACTTTCCCGAAGTCTCGTATAAATTGTTTAATTTTACGGACTCTTCTGTCACCGTTAGAATTTATAAGTATCATTGTCAGGGTGGCTTCCATATCATTCCCTTTAGGTCTATTGTAAACTTTCTCCATTACTTCAAGCCCGGTGAGTTTTTGTTGAGCGAGAAGCCCTGTTGCTGATAGCATTATACCTATGAGCGCTATGGTTATATTGTGTTTCATTTAAACCTCCTTTTTGCTGTTTTTTCAAAATATATGTTTGAGATATAAAGAATTACAAACATTATCGTAAGCGTTCCTGCAAAACTTGTGAACATATTTAATGACACCAGAAGCCCGAGAGCTCTGTTTGGAGGAAATACGGAAAAAAGCAATACCAGAAAGCCTGCAATTACTACGACTGCATTGTATAGTATTGCTGTACCTGAATGGTGCATGGTGCTGTGGGATGTTAAAGTTTTACTTTCATAAATATCTTCTTCACTTAATGGGTCGGGGATACTCTTTACTTCGTCAAGTATTGCTTCTTTAGCCGCAAGTTTTTTCTCCCTGTATATTTTTGCATTTATTCTGTATCTATCAATGAAATGGACGGCATAATCAATACCAATACCAATGGCTATACTTGAAATAAGGGCTGTTGTAGAACTTAGAGGTATTCCCAGTATGCCCATTACACCAAAAGAAATAATTGTTGTAATTGCGATGGGTATTGAACCAATAAGGCCTATTTTAAAACTACGGAACATAACAGAAAGAAGTACTATAACGATAAGCAATGATAGTAAAAGACTTGAAATCTGTCCTTTAAGTATAAGGTCAGTGAACACATACGCTTTGTATCCTGATCCTGCAAAATTCATGCTAATACCCAGTTTATTAAAGTCATCCCTGTATTTGTTTACAGTGTTAATAACACTTTGCAGGGCTTTGGAATTGTCGCTTTTCAATTGAAGTGTAACATTCAGTTTTCTATAGTCCTCTGTGGTGACCTGCCACAGTTTTTTAGGATCACCAGACATTTCATAAAGGAGCAAATACTGGGCAATCAGGTTCCTGTCAGAGGGTATGGTGTTATATCTGGCACTGTCCGAGTGCATTACTTTATTCATCCTCTTTATAAAATCAACAAGTGAAAATCCATCTCCCACAACTTTTAGAGAATGTACTGCATCTGTTTGCATTTTATCCACTAATTTCAGCACTTCAGGTTTTTTAAATGTTCCTGGTTCCTTACCTTCAAGAATCACATTCAATGTGCTTGTACCTCCAAAATGCTGATTTATGAACCTGTCAGTTTTCCTGATTTCGCTGTTCTTTTCAAATTTGTCAAGGAAACTTGAATTTATCCATACCTTTGTTGTTCCATAAACGGAAATGCCTATTACGACCAATGTCACAATATACACAAGCAGCTTATGAGATATAAGAAAATCAGCAAATCTGTGTGCAAATCGTCTCTTATTTATTATAGCCTCTTCGTTATCAATAAGTTCAGTTTTTTTATAGCGTCCCGGCGAACCCATTAACATATTCGCTGCAGGGATAAGTATAATTGATAAGATAAAAGCCACTCCAACGCCAAAGGCGGAAAATATTCCAAAATATTTTACCGGGTAAACCTCTGAAGTCAATAATGATACAAATCCAACCATTGTTGTAACTGCTGCCATCATAACGGGTTTCCACATTTCTTTTAACATGTTCAAAGTTGCTTCTTTCCTTGAAATTCCCGGGTTTTCTTCCATATAGTGGAATAAATGGCTGTAAAGATGAACACCGTATGCTATACCTATTGCTATGAGCATTACAGGAATCATTGTGCTTACTGCATAAATTGGAACATGTAACGTGGCCATGAGTCCAAATGTCCATATACTGCTGAAAACAACAACAATGAGGGTTACCAGTGTGCTTTTCCAGTTTCGTAAAAGCAAAAATAGAACCAGAGTAATCACAAGTATCACAATTGGAACCATTCTTTTCATATCCCTTGGTCCGAGGTAGGCGAGTGTCCCCTCCACAATTGGTCTGCCTGCAACATATATTTTTTCAGGACCCTCGTATTTTTTAGCAAGTTCAAGAATTCTGTGGTAAAAATCCTGAGAAAACACATCATCACCTATTCTTGCCACTATTATTGCAACTTTTTCGTCTTTTGAAACCAGTTTGCCGAATACCATGTCATTTGTTACAACCTTTTTTCTGAGTTCCTGTAATGCTTCTGAATCCCTGGGCACTCTCTTATAAAATGCCTTAACATCCAGTCCATCTTCAGTTCCCACAATGTTATCTGCCGTGTACAAAGAAGTTACATCGTTTTCATCTATTTCAGGCATTTTTTGCAGTTCTTTTGTGAGTTTTTTGACCTTTTTCAATGTTTCGTAGTTGAAAATACCGTGTGGGTTTTCTATCGCTATAATTATCCCATCCTTTATATCAAACCATTTTTCAGCCTTATCACTGTAAATAAATGCCGGATGGTTTTGAGGCATGTACCTGTCAAGGTTTGTTTCCATACGTGATTTTGTTTTGGTCTGGTATAAAAAGAACCCGGTAATGATCAAAACTATAATTACACCCACAAGAGACCGGTCAATCAACTTTTCCATTTTCATGACTCCTCCTTTATAAGTATTTCAATGGTTTTCCACAACTCCTCACCCTCTTTTTTCAGAGAATAAGAAAATCCATCATGTTTCCACCGCAGAACAATATTACGCATGGCTCCCGTTATCATGTATCCCATAATCTTTGCAGAAATTTCCCTTTTAAATATACCCTCACTCTGCCCTTCCAGAATAATGCTAACAAAGACATCCTGCATGAAAAACATAATGTCATGGATGTATGAAGAAAGTTCAGCATCGTTTCTAAATAGCTCTTCTGAGAATATAACAGATGCAATGGCAGGGTATTTTTCAAAGTAATCAAATCTCTCAAACAAAAGAGATTTAAGTTTCTCACAAGGCGTAAGATTGTTTTTATTCAAAATAGCAAGAAGATTGACCTTGCTTTTTTTGAATGTTGAGAGTATACCATGCAATATATCCAGTTTACTAGAAAAGTGCCGGTAGATTGCGCCTTCGGACAAGCCGATTTTTCCTGCCAGATTCTTTATGGTAAGTTCCTGTATCCCTTTTTCTGCAATAAGAGATATGGCGGCTTCAATTATTTCCCGCTGTCTGTCAGTTAACTTGGTTGTTTCTTTTACCATATAATTCCTCCATTTCAATGTAAGTAAATGCTCACTTACATAAGGATATATCCGAAAGTTTGTCCGTGCAAATACTTTATAAAATGTGGGACCTGGTTAGGGATGATGTTATATTAATTCAATGAAGTACCTTCACATCAGGCATTTTAACATTCAGGACTTCCTTATATTCCTGTCCTATGATTGTAAAACAGTGGTGACATGGCGTTATAACAGTGTCTATATCATGTATTTTGAACTCGTTTATAACCTTTTCCGCCTGTTTTTTGGCCTCATCAACATGTCCTGAAAGAAAAAGTGGTGCTCCGCAACATAAATCAAGTCCCATAGGAATAAAGTCCAGCCGGATTTTTGCAAGCACCCTGTCAAGACTATTTTTAAGGGCAGGATTTGCCCTTGTGGTACAGCCGTAAAATATAGCTTCTGCCATCCTGCACCTCCAAAGATTGAAATATGCTCAAATGTAGATTGTGAAAATTATAACTTAAAACATTTACTTGGTCAAGCGTTAGTATTGGGGTATGTGTTGCTCTAAAGTATTGTTTTCATTTTTTTATGTTCATGAAGCCTGATTTTAATGATGTTAAAAGGATTTTTGAGGTAATATAAGAATGGGGATAAATTTGTACTACAGGCCAGTGAAAGAAAGATACTCTCAAATAATAAGAAATTTCTTTAGAAAAAACAGAATTAACTTGAATTTTTATTTGTTTTGCTATATATTTACTATGATGAAAAATAAAAAAGAAATGGCAAAACTGATTTATAATGTGCTGGAAAATGGTAACATTGAATCAACAATTTCTTTAATTTCAAAGGAACTTGAGAAAGAAAAAACAGGTAAACTTCAATTTACTAAAACACCATTGCTTAATTCTATGGGGCAGGAGTTAGGTAAGTTAATAATTAAAGAAAACTGGAAGTTTGAAAGATTGATGGAATTATGGAGAGAAGGAAAAAGAGATGAAAGATTAATTGTGATAAGTGCTCTGGGAAGAATAGCTAAAAAAGATTATGAAAATACAAAACAGTTTGTTTTAAACATTCTTGATGATATTTCTGACTGGGAGATTTGCGATCAGCTATCTTTGAGGGTTGTTGTTAATTTGGCAGTTCAAAATAAAAAGGAAACATTTTCCATTATGAAGAAATGGATAAAATCTGAAAACAAATGGATTAGAAGATTAGCAGTGGCAACAATCCCACCTTATATAAGGGCAGAGCCTGAAAATTCAAAGATTTGTTTAGAGTTTTTAGATAAAGTAATGCAGGAAAAAGATAAGGATGTTAAAAAAGCAATTGGATGGGCACTAAGAGAAATAACAAAGAAAGACCCAGAAGCAGTTTTTGAATTTTTGAAGAAATGGGCAGAAGTTGATGACAAAAATACAAGATGGGTAATCAAAGAAGGTATGAAGAAATTGCCAGAAAAAGAGCAGGAAAAACTGAAATCTTTGATGAGTGGTTAAAATGGTAAACGAAATCAAGGTAAAGTCAATCTTAAACAAACACAAAAAGCGAGATGATTGGTTTTTAGATGATTATTCTGTCAATCCTTATTCTGGATGCTCTTTCAATTGTATTTACTGCTACATAAGAGGAAGTAAATACGGAGAAAATATGGCTAAGACACTGTCAGCAAAAATAAACGCACCAGAAGTTTTAGAGAAACAATTGAAAAGAAAGGCAAAGAAACGAGAATACGGAATTATTGCCGTATCAACATCAACAGACCCTTATCAGAAAATTGAAGAGAAATTGAAATTAACAAGAAAATTGCTTGAAGTAATTTTGAAATATCGTTTTCCCATTCATATACTCACGAAATCAACCTTGGTTTTAAGGGATTTGGATTTACTCAAAGAGATTGACAAAAAAGCAATACTGCCAGAAGATTTGAGAAACAAACTAAAAAGAGGTGTAATAATCAACTTTTCAATCTCAACCTTAGATGAAAAGCTGGCTAAGATTATTGAACCCGGAGCACCAAAGCCAAAAGAAAGACTTGAAGCTATGCGTAAATGTAAAGAGGAAGGATTTTTAACAGGCATTTCTTATATCCCCGTTTTGCCATTTTTGTCGGATTCAGATGAATCGCTTGAAGGGATGATAAAAACAGCAAAAGAATATGGTGCAGATTTTGTTTTTGTGGGGGCGTTAACTCTCTTTGGGAATAAACCTGCGGATTGTAAAGCTCTTTACTATCAATTTCTGGAGAAGCATTATCCAGAGCTTGTGCCAAAATATAAAAGTTTATTCAGAATTTTCTTTCAACCGTCAAAAGAATATCAAAAGGAACTTGAAGAGAACACAAAAAGGTTGTGTGAGAAATATGAGATTAAAAATGGGATTATTTAGCGGCTTCGGGGCGAGATGCTTCGTCACTTTGCTCCTCGCTACGCTCAGTTCATATAACAAGCGGGTATCTGATTCGGGTTTCAGTCCCATCGAAATCGCCCTTTGCAACTTCACATCCCCCCATCCACCAGCACAGCTCCATTGACCCATCATGTCTGAAGCTTCCACATTTTTCGGAGCATGAGGATTCC
>Ga0256833_1002869_pt1 | contig 11946 bp, 12 predicted proteins | sample 356284metaG_FD_190535 | JGI IMG/M metagenome (GOLD analysis project Ga0256833, IMG submission 190535) | Hydrothermal vent microbial communities from Mid Atlantic Ridge, Atlantic Ocean - 356-284 | ecosystem: Environmental > Aquatic > Marine > Hydrothermal vents | place: Atlantic Ocean: Mid...
AATTAATTAAAAAATCAAGGCGGCGTAGCTCAGCTGGTTAGAGCACGTGGCTCATATCCACGGGGTCGCAGGTTCGAGTCCTGCCGCCGCCATTAAAACATTATCATATAAAACCACTCTTGGTTGAGAAAAAATTCTTAAAAGCTGTAAATAAATACTCTTTAATAAAACCTAAAGATAAAATACTAATTGCCTTTTCTGGTGGAGTAGATAGTGTTGTTTTAACACATCTTTTAAAAAGATTTAAAGATTATCTTGGAATAAGTAAGATATATCTAGCTCATCTTAATCATCTTATAAGAGGAAAGGAAGCCTTTGAAAATGAAAAATTTTGTATAGAATTTGCTAAAAGGGAAAATTTAGATATCTTTATAAAAAGAGTTGATATAAAGAAGTTATCTAAACAGTTAAATAAATCTGTAGAGCAGGTTGGAAGAGAAGAAAGATACAAATATTTTAAAGAGTTAATGGATAAATACGAGATAAATAAATTAGCCACTGGACACCATTTAACCGATTTAGCTGAAACTTTAACTTTATGGTTTATACAGGGTAATAAAAAAGGATTAAAGGGATTTAAACCTAAAGAAAAGCACATTATAAGACCTCTATATCTTTTGAAAAAAGAAGAGATAGAAGAGTATGCTAAAGAAAAAAGATTACATTATCATTTAGATAAAACTAACTTTGATACGAGTTTTCTTAGAAATAAAGTTAGACATAATATATTGGGAATTTTAAAGGAAGTAAATCCAAATCTAGAAAACTCTTTAAAGACACTTTCATATTTTCTAAACTTAGATGATGATTTTATAAAGAGATATATAGATAATTTAAATTTAGACTTAAAAAGTCTAAATGAATTAGAGTTAAAATTACTAAAGAATTTAGATAAAGCCATAATATATAGGATTTTACAGAATTGGATATATTTAAAAACAAACTATTATCCATCCTACACACAATTAATAGATTTTTTAGAGCTTTTAGAAAAAGATGGATATAAAGAGTTAAAAATAAATAAAGACTTTAAGTTGGTAAAAACTTACTCTAAAATTTATATATCAAATAGTTTAGTTAAAGAAAGAAAGGATTATTCTTATAGACTAACTATAGGAGATAGAATTTTTATAAAGGAGGCTGGATTACTTTTAAGGGTATTTAAAGTTAAGGATTTAAATAAAGTAAATATTAAGGATGAAAAAAGGGTTGTTTGTTTTGAAATTGAAGAAGAAAAACCTACTTTCTTAATAAGAAATAGAAAAAATGGAGATAGATTTCTTCCTTTTAAACACAGAAAAGAAAAAAAATTAAAAGATGTGATGATAGATTTAAAGATTGATAGGAATATGAGAGATATAATACCATTATTAGTGTATAAGAATAAAATATTATGGATAGTTGGCTACAAAAGGTCTAATTATTATTTAATAAATGAAATATCTCAATTAAAAAACATTATATGTTTTGAAATTTTAGAGAAATAGGGAGGTGTAAACAAAGTGTCAATAAATAGAAATATCTTTATATGGATTTTAATTGGTATCTTGATGATATTTATGTTTAATATGCTAGGTAATATTGAAAATGCATCTAGAAACACAGTTCCTTTTACAGAATTTATTGAAAAGGTAGAGGAAGGAGATATAAAACATGTAAAAATAAAAGGAGAGGAGATTACTGCTGAAACTAAAGATAACAAAAAAATAGAAACTATTGCCCCTAAAGATTACGGAAAATTGTACGACATTTTAGCAGAAAACGATGTTAAAGTAGAAGTTGTCCCTGAGGAAGGTAATAGTTGGTTAACTACTATTTTAATCTCTTGGTTGCCAATTATTCTGTTTATAGGTCTGTGGATTTTCCTAATGAGACAGATGTCAGGCGGAGCTAATCGGGCATTTTCCTTCGCAAAAAGTAAAGCAAAAGTTTATTTAGAGGAAAAACCTAATGTCAAACTTAACGATGTTGCTGGAATGGATGAAGTTAAGGAAGAAGTTAAAGAAATAATAGACTATTTAAAAAATCCCGAAAAATTTAAAAAGTTAGGTGGTAGAGCTCCCAAGGGAATACTTCTATATGGAGACCCGGGAGTTGGGAAAACATTACTGGCAAAAGCTATAGCTGGAGAGGCTAGTGTTCCATTTATATCTATATCAGGTTCTGATTTTGTAGAGATGTTTGTAGGAGTTGGAGCAGCAAGGGTTAGAGATTTATTTGAAACAGCAAAAAAACATGCTCCATGTTTAGTATTTATAGATGAGATAGATGCAGTAGGAAGAGCTAGAAGTGGAGTTGGATTAGGTGGAGGTCATGAGGAAAGGGAGCAAACTCTAAACCAATTATTGGTTGAAATGGATGGATTTGACTCTGGAGAGGGAATTATAGTTATTGCAGCTACAAACAGACCGGACATTTTGGACCCTGCATTACTCAGACCGGGAAGATTTGATAGACAGATAGCAGTTCCTAAACCTGATGTAAGGGGAAGATATGAAATCTTAAAAGTTCATGTTAAGAAGAAAAATATACCTTTAGATAAAGATGTTGATTTAATGGTTATTGCAAAGGGAACTCCCGGATTTTCAGGAGCAGATTTAGCAAATGTTGTAAATGAGGCGGCACTTTTAGCAGCTAGAAGAGGAAAGGAAAAAGTTGGGATGGAAGATTTTGAGGAGGCAATGGATAGAATTATGATGGGACTAGAAAGAAAAGGAATGGCAATTACTCCAGATGAGAAGGAAAAGATAGCTTATCATGAAGTTGGTCATGCTATAGTAGGTTTAATGTTTAAAGAAGCTGACCCTTTACACAAAGTATCAATAATTCCAAGGGGACAGGCTTTAGGTGTTACTGTAAATTTACCTGAAGAAGATAGACATATATACTCTAAGAAAGATTTATTAGCTAGATTACATCAGTTATTCGGTGGAAGGGCAGCAGAGGAAGTTTTTTATGGTAAAGATGGTATAACAACTGGAGCTGAAAATGATTTAATGAGAGCTACAGATTTAGCTTACAGAATAGTTGCATCTTGGGGAATGACAGATGAATTAGGTCCAATACATGTTCCACTAACTAGAAATAGTCTTTTCAACACTCAGCAAGGATTGGAAATAAGTGAAGATACAGCTAAAAAGATAGATGAAGAAGTTAATAAACTTTTAAGGGAAACATACCAAAAAACAAAAGCAATAGTAGAAGCATACAAAGATGCAATAGTTTCAGTTGTAGAGTTATTACTAGATAAAGAGACTATAACCTGTGAAGAAATGGTTAAAATCTTAGAAGAGTATGGAGTTCCCATAGTAAACAGGTGTAGAAAAAGTGTAGTTGAAGTTATATCTGATAGCTCCTCACCTTCAGCACCTTCAGGAACAATAGAATAAAAGTTATAAAAAAGAAATTTGCTTCTGTTTTTTATTCTTTTCTTCTTTTCTTTCTTTAAAAGTTTTTTCTACTTTATGTAATTTTAATTCTTCTAAAACTCTTGGTAATTCATCATTGGCATTATTTAGTCTATTTTCAGCGATTTTTACATACTCAGATGATATATCTACGCCAATATAATTATGTCCTAGTAGTTTACTAGCTACTAATGTGGTTCCTATACCACAGAAAGGGTCTAACACTAATCTATTTTTTTCTTCATCAAAAATTGAATAAATTATTCTGGTAGGTAGTTCTAAAGGAAATGGGGCAGGATGTACCTTAAAGCTACTTTCTGGTCTAATTTCCCAAATAGAAGTTAATTTAGCATGTCTAGATTTTAATTCTTCTCCTATAAAATTATTATCTTTAGGTTTGTATAGCCAGTATATTCTTTCTTCTATTTGCCAAAATCTCCATCCTCTTATATTTCCTGCTATTTTTCTATTCCAAATTATTTCTTGTCTAATTAACCATTTAGTTTTTGAAAGCCAATATATAGGATGTATCATTATCCCATTTTCCCATCTAATCTTATGGTTGTAGAATAAATGCCCACCTTCTTTTACAACCCTAAACAATTCATTTAAGACTTGTATCTGCCAATTTTGATATTCCTCTTCATCTATATTATCTATATATTTGTCATATCTAACTTTGTCTACTAACCAGCCTTTATTATTTTTTTTATTGTATGGAGGAGATGTTATAACCAAATCTACAGAATTAGATGGCAATTTCTTTAGAAACTCAAGAGCATCATCTACAAATAGTTTATTTAAAAATTTATTTATCATTTTTTTTCTCCCTTTAAACTCTTTAAGAATTCATAAAATGGTTTTGTTAAACAGTTTTTATATTCTTCTATATTTTCCGACAAAAATATTAGTTCTATATATTCGCAATTTTTATAAGATAAATAAGAAAATTCTAATGTCCTTAGGTAATTCCCCTTTTTCCTTTCCAAATTGTCCCCAAACTTTTTCCTTAATTTATTTAATATATGCTTTTCTAAGCAGTTAAAGGGGATTTCTATTATATAGATTAACTTACCATCTATAAAACCACTTATTAAAATTTTTAAATTTATCTTTTTATCTTTTTCAAATCTCTCTGGAGTGTAATCGGTAAATTGTCCCCTACCATCTAATTTTTTTACACAAGGTGTATTTACATTTTTAGGTTTTATTTCACAGAATATTTTCGTATTAGGAGTTTCTATTCGGAAGCCATTATAACCAAGTTTTTCTGTTAATATTTCACAATCTGAAATGATAGCTGTTATTATTTCCCTAAGTTTAGAAGAATTTTTATCGTTAATATATAGAGTTAAGAGATCACAAAAAACACTAATCAATGTAGGTTTTGATAAAGAAGATAGCTCTTTTAAAAATTCATCAGTTTTTTTAGTTGTATAGTATTTTATAAGTTTCAGTAAGTTTTCATTAATCAAATTTGTTAGTCCTCTTCTAATGTTAATACATCTACTATTTTAGCTCTATATAAGATATACCTTTAGCATCTAAAACTAAATCTATTACCTCTCTAACTGCACCATTTCCACCTTCATTTCTTGTTGTATATACTGCTATCTTTTTTAATATGTCAGGTGAGTTTGGAACTGTTATAGGAAATCCTACAGCTTTCAAGAGGGGAATATCTGGAATATCGTCTCCAATATATATAACTTCCTCATCTTTGAATTTATACTTTTTCTTTAAGTATTTGTAATCTTCAAGTTTATCTTTTGAACTCTGTATAACCTCTTTTATTCCCAATTCACTAGCTCTTATTTCAACAATCTTTGAGTACCTACCGGATATAATCGCAAAATTTATTCCATACTTCTGGGCTATATATATCCCATATCCATCTTTTACACAGAATTTTTTTATCTCATTACCATTACTGTCATATATAATTTTTCCATCTGTTAGAACACCATCAACATCCAAAATAATCCATTTAACATTTTTCAAATTTTCCATCACCTAACCTCTGAAATAACAGAAGTTTTTAGGAAAGACTGAAATCTTTCCCTAAGAAAACTTCCCTCACAAGTTTATTCTCTACTATATCCTCAGGTTTTCCCTCTGCTATTACTTTTCCTCTGGCTATTATATAAGCTCTATCAGTTATCTTTAATGTTTCTCTGACATTGTGGTCCGTTAAAATTACTCCTATATTTCTCTTTACTAAATCTTTTATGAGATGGTTTATATCTTGGACTGATACAGGGTCAACTCCAGCGAAAGGCTCATCTAAAAGTAAAAATGATGGGTTTATAATTAAAGAGCGAGCTATTTCAAGTCTTCTTCTTTCTCCCCCTGACAAAGTCCCTGCCTTTTGGTCTTTTAAATGGTATATACCAAACTCTTCTAATAGCTCTCTAGCTCTACTTTCTATTTCTATGGGGTCATCTCTTATAAACTCAAGGAACATAACTAGATTTTCCCAGACTGTTAAACTTTTAAAAATAGATGCTTCCTGTGGTAAAAAAGAAATTCCCTTTCTTGCTCTTTCATAAACAGGTAAATTTGTAATATCTTCTTCGTTAAGTTTTATCTTTCCCTCATCGGGTTTTATAAAACCTAATAAACATCTGAATGTGGTTGTTTTTCCGGCACCGTTAGGACCAAGTAAACCTACTATTTCCCCCTCCCTAACATACATAGAAATCCCATCTATAGCTAGCTTTTCCCTATACTTTTTTCTTATATTGACAACTTCTAACATTTACTTACCTGAATACTTTTTAAAAAATTTTTTTATATTTCTTATAGCCTGTCTAATTCTCTTTTTATTTTCCACCACTGCAAATCGGACATAACCTTCTCCATGCTCTCCAAAACCTACACCGGGAGCTACTGCAACTTCAGCTTCAGTTAAAAGTAGTTTACTAAACTCTATAGAGCCTAACTTTTGAAACTGTTCAGGAATTTTAGCCCATAAAAACATAGTAGCCTTTGGTTTTTCAACCTTCCAACCGGCTCTGTTTAAACCGTTGACTAAAATGTCTAATCTCTCACTGTATGTGTCCTTAGCTTTTTCTACAACTGAATAGTCTCCCTCTAATGCAATAATACTTGCAACCTGTATAGGTGTAAACATACCATAGTCTAGATAACTTTTAAGTCTTCTTAAATTATGAATTAATATTGGATTTCCTAGGACAAATCCAACTCTCCAGCCTGCCATAGAGAAACCTTTAGTTAGAGAGTATGTTTCAACAGCTATATCTTTTGCTCCTTCTACTTGTAGAATACTTGGGGCTTTATAACCATCAAAACATAAATCTGCATATGCGAAGTCATGTATTATCCAAAGATTTTTCTTTTTTGCAAATTTTACTATCTCTTTAAAAAATTCTAAATCAACTGTCATTGTTGTTGGATTATTTGGAAAATTTAAAATTAAAACTTTCGGTTCTGGATAACTGTCCTCATATGTTTCGTATATATTCCTTAGAAACTGCTCCTGTTTTTCGCTATCACTTCCCTCTATTGGTAAGGGAACAGTTAAAACACTGGCACCGGCTATAACAGGAGCATAGTAATGAATTGGATACCTAGGGCTTGGGACGAGAGCTATATCCCCCGGAGATAACATTGCAAGCATAAGATGAGATAAACCTTCCTTTGAACCAATTGTTAGTATGGCTTCTTTATCAGGGTCTAACTCTACTCCAAATCTCTCTTTATAAAAATTAGTGATAGCTTTTCTTAATCTTGGAATACCTTCAGACATAGAGTATCTATGGGTGTGTTTTTTTCTAGCAACTTCACATAATTTTTCTATTATATGAGATGCAGGTTTTAGGTCTGGATTCCCCATACCAAAATCTATTATATCTCTTCCTTCTTTTCTCAGTTTTGCCTTTAGCTCATTTACAACTGCAAAAACATAGTTTGGTAATCTCTTTATCCTTGGAAACTCAATAAAATCAGACATTTCTCACCTCTTTACCGTTTATTTTCCAGCACAGATAGGGGATTAACAGGATATGTATTTTTTCTTACTTCAAAGTATATTCCACAATCTTTATTATCTAACTTTCCTACTGTTCCTATATTTTGTCCTTTTTTAACTCTTTGACCTTCTTTAACTAAAATTTTACCTACATGTCCATAAACAGTGTTGTATCTATTAGGATGTCTAATAATTATCAAATTTCCAAATGTTTTTATACTATCCCCTGCATATATAACCTTTCCGTCTTCAGAAGCAACAATTTTCTCATCACAATCCGATTTTATATCTAATCCTACATGTCTTTCTTCCTCTGTATTTATAAAACCTTTAACCACTTTGCCTTTAACTGGCCATTTAAAGCTTAATTTTCTTTTAGGTTTAAACTCCTCTACAGGCTTATATCTTTTGCTATAAACTTTTACCCTTTTAGGAACTTTTAACTTTTGTCCCGGATATATCCTATAAGACTTTTTTAGTCTATTAAGTTTAGCTAATTTTTTTACAGTAGTTCCAAATTTATGAGCAATTTTTGCTAAACTATCTCCCCTTTTAACTCTATAATAAGTTATTACAGTCTTATATCTGTATTTTTTTCCTGTATGTATATATTTTTTTCTTTTTCTTTTTTTCTTTTTAAGCTTTGCAGAGCTCTTTATAGGTTTTATACATAATTTTTGACCTATATATATTCTATTTCCTTTTAAATTATTCCATCTTTTTAAATCTCTAGCAGAAACTTTAAGCTTTTTAGCTAATATAGATAGAACATCTCCTCTCCTTACAGTATAAACATACTCACAACTTCTTCCTGTTTTCCTTTTAATTTTCTTTTTTCTTTTTTTACTTTTCACAGGAATGTGTAATTTTTGTCCTACCCTTAATCTCTTAGGATTTTTAATATTGTTAACTTTTAAGAGAGTTTTAACAGATATTCTAAATTTTTTTGCTATCTTCTCAGGATTATCTCCCGGTTTAACTGTATATGTTAATGCAGATACATTCTGAATTATAAGACTGAATATTAGAAAAACAAGAAGAAAAACTTTAATATTCAATTTCAAATTTATCAAACCCTCCTTCTTTATTTCTGAATTCATAAGCCATATGAGTTATTTCAGCTAAAGGAGGTCCTTTCTCTATAGCTTCTAAAAATTTTCTTAGTAGCTCTTCATCTCCCTCAGCAACAACCTCAACAGTTCCATCAGGCAAATTTCTAACAAATCCCTTAACTCCCATCTTGTCTGCTATATCCTTTACAAATTTTCTAAATCCTACCCCTTGAACAGTTCCAGCAAAAATAACATTTAATAACATACTGAACTTTACCTCTAATACTCTTAATTCTTTTAAAATAAAATTTATTATCTTATATAAAAATTTAACTATCAACAGGAAAAATCCTCAGGTATTCACTCTATGACGAAGAAACTTCATTTAAATCTACTAAATAAAATACCAGATAGTTCAATGTATGAGATAGATAGATATAAAGTATATGAATTTTTAGATATTAATAAACATAATGTAAAGAAATTTGAAAAGACAAAAAGAAATGAGGGATTACATTCATTTTTAAGAAATAAAATAGTAAGTTTAAGGAGAGAAACTAAAGGATATAACAAAGGTATAAAAAGTTTAAGAAAATACTTATTTTTAATTTTTGTTTTTTGGGGTTTAATATGATTTTCACCTATAAAACTGAATACCCTATGGAACAGGAAAATTTATATTAAATTTAATTTATGATATAATGAACAGGTTGTAATAAATATATTTTGAATGTGATTTAGATTTTATACATAAATAGGGGGAGAATTATGACTAACTCAGGGGCTTTAGAAAATTTAAGAGCCGTCTTAAATTTAAAATCTCTCTTGGAAAATCCACACACTAAACTTTTAATAGACAAATCTAAAAAAGAGATAATCTTCTCAACAGAAGAATTAAAGAAAAATGTTGAAAGTTTTTTAAAGCATTTAGTAAAAGTAGATAAAGACATGATAAAATTAATATTTGAAGGTTGGTCTGTCGTATCAGGGAAATATCCAATATTACCTATAGACTACTGTGGTCTCGTAAGTAAAGATATAACTTTTTTATTTAATGATAATTTTGCTGTTATATTAGAAACTCCGGAAAACTTATTAGATTTTCATTCAGAAATAGTTAACAAAGATTTGGAAGACTTAATACTTTTTGACTATATAGAAGCTGTAGGAAGAAACGACAAAGCAAAACAATCTATATATAAAGGCTGTTTGACAGAATATGAGGAGGATATTTTAAATAAAATTGTTATATCTGAAGATAAAATTAATGCACTTCTAGTAGATATGCTTTCTATACTAATTCCATTAAAATGGGAGCCACATTTAGGATGGTTTATTTTAGGTAAAGAATATTCCCTTGTTTCAACATATGACAAGTGGATTTTACTTGAAACAGAAGGTTTATTAAAGAATTTTATCGTTAAATAAAAAATAAAAACAAAACTATTTCACTTTTAATTTTAAACTTTTTCTAAAAGAGTTTTCAAAATTCAATTTTAAATCAATTCTATATTTTCTATCATTGGTAATCAGAATTATTTACTATATCTCTTTATTAATTTATTATAAATCATAATAAAATCTACTTACTGTTTTTTTATAAAGAATAACTATATGGAGGTTTTAAACTATGGGAATGACTTTAACTGAAAAGATATTAGCTGAACATGCAGGAAGGGATTATGTAGAACCGGGAGAGTTAATAACCGTTAAAGTTGATTTAGCAATTGCTAATGATATAACAGCTCCTTTAGCAATAAAACAATTGGAAAAGTATGGAATAGATAAGGTTTGGGATCCTGAAAAAATAGCACTTGTGATGGACCACTTTTTCCCACCTAAAGATATACTTTCAGCCCAACAGATAAAAATATCTAGGGATTGGGCTAAAAAAATGGGGATAAAAAATTATTTTGAAGGACAAGATAGTGGTGTAATGCATACAATTCTACCAGAGAAAGGATTTATTGCACCGGGAGACTTAGTAATGGGAGCTGACAGTCATACATGCACATACGGAGCTCTAGGAGCTTTCTCAACTGGAGTTGGCTCTACAGATATAGCCTATATTTTTGCTACAGGTGAAACTTGGTTAAAAGTTCCAGAGACTATGAAATTCACATTTTATGGAAAAAGACAGAAATGGGTAGGTGGAAAGGACTTCGTTTTAACTGTGATAGGAAAGATAGGGGTTGATGGAGCTTTATATAGAGCTATGGAGTATCACGGAGAAGCTATAAAGGATTTACCAATTGAAGAAAGATTAACCATAACAAATATGGCGATAGAAGCAGGTGGAAAAAATGCAATAATGGAAGCAGATGAAAAAGTTTTAGAATGGTTGAAAGATAAAACTAAAAAACCTTTAAGAATGATTAAAGCAGACCCAGATGCTAAATACTGTTGTGAGTATGAGTTTGATGCTTCAAAGATAGAGCCAGTTGTAGCAGCACCAAACTTACCTTCAAATGTAAAACCTGTTTCTGAAGTAGCAGGAACACCAATAAATCAGGTATTTATAGGCTCTTGCACTAACGGAAGAATTACTGACTTAAGAATTGCCGCTCAGATATTAAAGGGAAGAAAAGTTCATCCAGATGTTAGATGTATAGTAATCCCTGCATCAGATAGAACTTACAAACAGGCTTTAAAGGAAGGTTTAATAGATATTTTAGCTGAAGCTGGTTGTTTAATAAGCACATCAACATGTGGACCATGTTTAGGTGGTCATATGGGAATTTTAGCTGAAGGTGAGGTTTGTGTATCTACATCAAATAGAAACTTTACAGGAAGAATGGGACATCCTAACAGTCAAGTTTATCTTGCAGGACCTGCAGTAGCAGCAGCATCGGCAGTTTTAGGAAGAATTGCTCATCCTGAAGAAGTAGTTGGGACAAAAGAAGAAGTAGCAGTGTAAAGTATATGGCTAATAAGAAAATTGGAGTTATTTTGTTAAATATGGGAGGTCCAGATAGTCTGGACGCCGTTCAACCTTTTCTTTATAACCTTTTTTCAGATAATGATATATTTCAAATTCCTAAACTAATCCAAAAACCAGTGGCAAAACTTATATCAATATTCAGAGCTAAAAAGGTAAGAAAGTATTATGAGCTTATGGGAGGAAAATCTCCACAGAAAGAACAGACTTTTAAACAGGCTAAAGCTCTACAGGAAAAACTTGGAGATAGATATAAAGTTGTTGTTGCAATGAGATATTGGCATCCATTTACAGAAGAAGCTTTAAAGGAGTTATTAAAAGAAGATTTAGAAAAGATTATTCTTCTTCCACTTTATCCACAGTTTAGCACAACAACAACGGGCTCATCTTTTAACGAGTTTGATAGAGTTTATAAAAAATTTAATCTAAATCTCCCTGTCCAAAAAATCTATTCTTATCATAATCATAAGTTGTATATAGAAGCAATGGTAAAACAGATAAAGGAGCATTTACAAAACTACCAGGAATACTATTTTTTATTTTCAGCTCACTCTTTAC
>Ga0256833_1002870_pt1 | contig 11946 bp, 11 predicted proteins | sample 356284metaG_FD_190535 | JGI IMG/M metagenome (GOLD analysis project Ga0256833, IMG submission 190535) | Hydrothermal vent microbial communities from Mid Atlantic Ridge, Atlantic Ocean - 356-284 | ecosystem: Environmental > Aquatic > Marine > Hydrothermal vents | place: Atlantic Ocean: Mid...
TGTAGTAGCTTTGTTAAATCTGTCCTTTTTAACTCTATTTTTATCCCTCTCATATATTTTATATTATCTACTCTTGCTATTTTTTAAACACACTATACAAGCTATTGACAAATAAATTTTTTTCTGTATAATTATTTACAGTTTTGTTGGGCGGTTAGCTCAGTTGGCCAGAGCACCTCCCTTACAAGGAGGGGGTCATAGGTTCGAATCCTATACCGCCCACTTTATTAAGGAGCCGTAGTTCAGCTTGGCCCAGAACGCCGGCCTGTCACGCCGGAGGTCGCGGGTTCGAATCCCGTCGGCTCCGCTTTAATATCACATCAAAGAGACAATAATGGAAAATCGTCCAAAGTTTGAAGAGCTTGTTAAGTATCATAAGAGAGAAAAAGAAGGCTATGTAGTTCAAAATGTAGATTTAGCATTCAGTATATTATTTATCTTAGCTGAAAACTCAGGTCTAACTTTAACTGAAATATCTAAAAAAGTTAATAGTAATCCATCCCAAGTAGAAAAGATTTTAGAAATCTTAACGGAAAGAGGATACAGTGAATATAAAAATGATAAGTATTATCTAGGTATAAAAAATTTTGAAGTTGGACATGCATATTTATCTAATATAGATTTAAGAAAATTAGCTAAACCATATTTAAAATATTTAGCAGAAAGATTTAATGAAACTGTATATTTGGCTGTTAGAGGTGGTTTTGAGATAGTATATATAGATGTTTACCAAATTAACAGACCTGTTTCTGTTAAATCAAGAGTTGGGAAACTCCTTCCAATGTATGCTTCAGCATCTGGTAAAGTTCATTTAGCTGATATGGATGAGTTTGAACTAAATGAATTTTTTAAGGAAGTAAAGCTTATACCTTTTACAAAAAAAACCATTACTGATAAAGAAGTTTTAAAGAAACATATAGAGGAAGTTAGAAATAAAGGTTATGCTTTAGATGATGAAGAATGGGAAGATGAAGTTAGGTGTATATCTGCACCTATAAGAAATTATAAGGGAAATGTTATAGCTGCAATAACAATATCAGCTCCCTCCTATAGATTTTCTAAGGAGAGATTTATTTCAGAGGTTAAAGAGGAACTTTTAGAAAAAACTTTTGAACTGTCTGAAAAGTTAGGTTATAAACCTATAAAATATAATCTTTAACTAATATATTAGATTTTTTCTAATAGATTTTTTCTAAATCTATATCTAATCCTAAAGCTTTTAAGTTTGCCTTTGCTTTTATTAATGTTTCTTTATACTCATCTTTAGGATTTGAGTAATAGACTATTCCACTACCTACATATATATAACATTTATTGTCTTTAAAAATACTCTGTCTTATTGCAACACTCATTGTAAAATCTAAATTAGGCTTTATTAAAACTGTTGCTCCACAGTATACAGACCTTTCAAAATCTTCTAGCTCTCCAATTATTTCCATAGCCCTCTTTTTAGGTGCTCCCGTAATTGAACCGGGAGGAAATGTATTATCAATAATTTTCCTTAAAGAGATATTATCTTTTAACACTCCTATTACTGTAGAACTCATTTGGTAAAGTGTGGAGTATTTCTCTACCTCAAAAAGAGTATCAACATAAACTTTTTTAGAAATTTTTCCTAAGTCATTTCTCATTAAATCTGTTATCATTAAGTTTTCTGCAATTTCCTTTGGAGAATTTTTAAGCTCTTCAAATAAAACTTTATCCTCTTTTTCAGTATTTCCCCTAGCTCTTGTCCCTTTTATAGGTTTAGTTTTAATCAGATTACCTTTTTTCTCTAAAAATAACTCCATAGATGCAGATAAGACAGAAAAATCTTTTCCTCTAATTAACATCAGGTAAGGTGTTTTTTGAATATCTATTGTTTTAAAAAATGCTTCCTTTGGATAAAAAGCTCCTTCTAAATCTATTCTATGTGTAAGATTAACCTGATAAATATCTCCACTCTCTATATATTCCTTTATTTTTAATACCTTTTTTATAAAATCTTCCTTCTTTGTATTTATCTTTAGAGCTTTAACATTTTGTTTTATACCTTTAATACCTGTATTTATATTTTTAAATTTTCTAAAAAATAAGATATATATATCTGGAATATTTATATCTCTCCTTTGAGGATAACTTTTCCCTAAAACTAGACTTTTCCCGTAGTTATATGAAATATAACCTACTCCATACAGTTTATACTCATTTATTAATTTTTCAGTTAAATCAATAGGATTAATTAGAGGGATGTATTTACCGTTTAGATATGTTCTGTTGTTTTTATACTCTAAAGAAAAAACAGGTTTATCAAATAGATAAATTCCCTCTTCATCAAACCAACCGCCTTTCTGTGAATATAGATATATCTCTTTCATTAAATTTTAATTTTCAACTTTATTTTTATCTTTCTTATTAAAGAATATATTCAATATATTTGGATTAATAGAATTATTAGCATAATCAATAGCTGTAAATCCATCTTTATCTTTGATATAAGGGTCTGCTCCATACTTTAATAGAAGTTTTATTATATTCTCTTCTTCCCAAATAACTGCATAATGTAAAGGTGTTCTTCCCTTAATATCCTGAATGTTTGGATTAGCCCCATTTTCTAAAAGATATTTGGTTATTTCATAATCCCCCCAAAAAACAGCTAAATGTAAAGGAGTTTTTAGATTATTAGCTTGAGCATTTATATCGGCTCCATTCTGTATTAAAAGTTTAACTGTTTCTAAACTTCTTGAGTTAACGGCAAAATGTAAAGGAGTAAACCCTTCTTTGTTTCTTGCATTTATATTAGCACCTGCATTAATAAGAATTTTTATTATGTTAATATTGGCTTTTAAGGAAGAGTAATGTAATGGTGTGAGTCCTGTTTTGGTTTTTTTATTAACATCAGCCCCATTTTCTACTAAAAATTTAACTAAGTCTTCATATCCTCTAAAACTTGCAATGTGTAGAGGAGTTAAACCGTTAAATATAGTTATATTTGGATTTATCTTGTACTTTTCCATAAGTTTTTTTACTGTTTCTAAATCATCTACTTTTACGGCTAACATAAATTTATTCATCGGTTTATTGGTATCTAATATTAACAATCCTAAAATGTAATTTCTTTTTAATTTATCTTTTATATCTTTTGCATAATCTATAGGTGTTATTCCATAGTTATTTTTAAAGTTTGGGTCTGCTCCATAATAAATTAGTAATTCCACTATTTCGGGATAAATATTTTTAACAGCATAGTGTAAAGGTGTATTTCCATCTAAATCAGGAATATTTGGGTCAGCTCCCGCTCTTAATAAAGCTTTAACTGTATCATAATGATTATTTTGGGTAGCTAAAATTAGAGCAGTTTCAACCGTATCATTTCTAATATTTGGGTCAGCACCATACTCTAATAAAAGTTTTACAATTTCTGTTTGCCCGTATTTAGCAGCTAGAAGCAATATAGGATATCCATATTTTAGATATATGTTTGGATTTCCTCCATTTTTTAGGTAGTTTAATACATATTTTTTGTCGCCATATATTACCGCTTTATATAGTTTATCTAAAGATATCTGTTTTTCATTTCCATTTAAAATTTTTTCTATATTATTATCACTTTCATTAGCTTTAGAAAACTTTCCTATATTTACAGATATAAATGCAGATATAGATATAAAGAATACAAACCAAGCTAAGAATAGTTTGGCTCTAAGTCTTATTAGATTTACCTCATGTTCTAAGTTAAATAAAAATTTCTTAAGAAGAAACTTTATAGATAGAAATAAAAATATAAATATAAATACTCTAAAAACTATGTTTAGATTATAAAATAAATCCTCAATGACGAAAGATATTAGAGCTGAGTTTAAATATACAAGTACATATGTTTGTTTTATATAGTTTTCTACTTTTATTTTTCTCATCCCCTCATATTTTATGTTTGAATAATTAGTTTAATATCAAGTCAGTTTTATTTTAACAAAAAGTGTTATAATTTCATTTACTTAATTCTTTTTTCTTAAATGTAAAGATAATATGAAAAAATTTGGAATAACTTTAGGAGACCCTACAGGTATTTCTTCAGAAATTCTATTAAAATCAATAAGGAAATTGCCCAAAGGTGTATATATACTATACGGTTCAAAAAAAATACTTGATAAAACCTCTGAAATCTTTAATCTAGATAATCCTTTCATAGAGATTAAATCACCTGAAGAGGCTAAAAAAGAAGGTTTTTACATTATTAATATATATGATAAAGAGTTTCAACTAGGAAAACCTTCTATTGAAAGTGGGAAAGCATCTATCCTATACCTTGAGAAAGCAGTTAAAGATATACTTCAAAAAAAGTTAGACGGAATTATTACTCTACCTATTTCAAAGGAACATACAGTTGAAGCCGGTTTTAAATATAAGGGACACACAGACTATTTAGCAGAAATATCAAACACAAAGGAATATATGATGATGCTTTTATGTGAAAAGTTAAAGGTCGCATTACTTACCACCCATATTCCCCTAAAAGATGTTCCCAAATATATAACAAGAGAAAAGATAAGAAATAAACTTAATCTACTGATAAAAGAGTTAAAGGAAAAATTTAAGATAGAAAATCCCAAAATAGCAGTAGTAGGTTTAAATCCCCATGCAAGTGATAACGGAAAGATAGGTAATGAAGAGATAGAGATAATAAATCCTGTTATTAGAGAGTTTAAAGAAAAGGGTTATAATGTAGTCGGAAGTTTATCACCTGATACTGCGTTTATAAACTATAAAGATTATGATTGCTATCTCTCTATGTACCATGACCAAGGTTTAATACCTTTAAAACTGTTATGTTTTAAAAATGCAGTTAATATAACATTAGGTCTCCCATTTATAAGAACTTCTGTTGACCATGGAACTGGATTTGATATAGCAGGAAAAAATAAGGCTGAACCTTCATCATTTATTGAAGCTGTAAAGCTAGCCTTAAAATTAGCCGAACTGGAAAAGAGCAAATGAAATTAGGTCAGCTATTAAAAATATCAGTTGATACTCTAAAAAAAGCTGGCATAGAAACTCCTATAACTGATAGTCAGTTATTGATAGCCTATACATTAAAAATTCCGAGATGGAAGCTTATAACTGAAAAAAATATGGAAATTTCAAATGAACAGGTAGCAAAAATATTAAATCTTATTAATCTAAGAGCTAAAGGTATTCCTGTTGCCTATATTACTAAAAGGAAAGAGTTTTTTGGTATTAAGTTTTATGTAGATGAAAGAGTTTTAATACCTAGACCTGAAACGGAGATTTTAGTTGAGAAAGTTATAGAAAAACTGAAAGATAGAGATAGGAAAATTATAGGATTAGATATAGGAGTAGGCTCTGGAGCAATATCTATAGCATTACTTAAGAACATTCCCAATTTATTTATGTATGGAGTTGATATTTCAGAAGATGCCTTAAAGGTTGCAAAAATAAATGCTAAATTAAAATTTGTAAATGATAGATTAAAACTTTTAAAAAGTAATCTTTTTTCTAATTTAGAGAAAAGTATTAAATACGACTTTATTGTTTCAAATCCACCTTACATATCTAGAGAAGATTATATTAATTTAAAAATTGAAGTTAAAAAAGAACCAAAAGTGGCATTACTATCAGGAAAAAAAGGGTTGGCATTTTATGAAAGGATTATTTCAATTTCACCTAAATTTTTAAAGAATAATGGGTTCTTAGCTGTAGAAGTTGGTTATAATCAGATAAAAGATATAAAAAAATTGTTTATAAAAAATAAATTTAAAAATATAGAGATATATAAAGATTTAAATGGAATAGATAGGGTTGTAATAGGTTATAAATAAAAATTGAAAGGAGATATAAATGTTTGAAACAAAGGAAGGAATATTAGAGTATTTAGAGATCGAAGGTAGAAAGGAGCTTAAAGGGACCATAGAAATATCAGGTGCTAAAAATTCAGCTCTGCCGAATATGGCGGCAACTATATTAACTGAAGAGCCTGTAATGTTAGAAAATATTCCTGAATTGCTTGATGTAAAAATAATGATAAAACTTTTGGAGCATATAGGTTTTTCTATAGAGGAATTATCAAAAGGTAAGTTTTTATTCAAACAGAAGAAGCTAAACTGTTTAGACGCTCCTTATGAGTTAGTTAGTAAAATGAGAGCTTCCATTCTAGTTTTAGGACCTTTAGTTGCAAGATTTGGATATGCAAAGGTTTCTTTACCGGGTGGTTGTGCAATAGGAACAAGACCAGTGGATTTACATCTTAAAGCCCTGGAAAAAATGGGAGCTAGTATAAGTTTAGAGCATGGCTATATAATAGCAAAAGCTACGAAAGGCTTAAAAGGAGCAGAAATAAATTTTGAAAAGATAACCGTTACAGGAACAGAAAATATACTTATGGCGGCAACTTTAGCAGATGGGATAACAGTTATAAATAATGCGGCTAGAGAGCCAGAGGTTGTTGATTTAGCTAGAATGTTAAAAAAAATGGGGGCGAAGATAGAGGGTGAGGGAACTAACAGAATAGTAATTCAGGGAGTTAAAAAACTAAATGGAGTTAATCATAAAATAATTCCAGATAGAATAGAGGCAGGGACCTTTACTGTTTTATCAGCATTGTTTAACGGAAATATCAAACTGAAAAACTATCCATTTCAATATTTAGATTATGTCCATAAAAAGTTAGAAGAGATGGGAATATATGTTATTCCAATAGGAAATGACGAAGTAATAGTAAAAAGAGAGGACATTTTAAAACCGGTAAATATAGAAACAAAAGAGTATCCATTTTTCCCAACAGATTTACAGGCACAATTTATGACATTACTTTCAATAGTAGATGGTATTTCTACGATAACAGAAAATATTTTTGAAAACAGATTTATGCATGTTCAGGAGTTAGAAAGATTAGGAGCTAATATAAAAGTAATAGGGAAAACTGCATTTATAAAGGGTGTAAAGAAGCTTACAGGAGCAGAAGTTCAAGCTACAGACTTGAGGGCAAGTGCTGCAATGGTTTTGGCAGGGTTGATAGCTGAAGGTAAAACGAGAATTTACAATATCTATCATCTAGATAGGGGTTATGAAAATATAGACGAAAAATTAAGAAAAATAGGAGCTGTTTTGAAGAGAGATTACGAATATTTAGAAGATTAAACTTAATCGGAGTTTTAGTATGCAACTTCAAAGACCACCAACTCAAGAACAACTAAATAGGATTATAGAGTTATTATTAGAGGTAGGAGAGAAAAAGATACGGTATTTGAGGGAAAAGTATGGAATTAAGTTTACTTATATTCCAACATATGAGTATGCAGATAGAATAATAGCTATTCTTGAAAATACTAAAAGCAAGGATATTTCAGAGCTTTAACTGTATATCACTTCTTTTAAAACATATTTTCTTTTTTCTGTTTCTATCTCTTTTATCCCTAAAATCTCATCAAGTTTAGTTTTATATTTATGGTTAATATTTAACATAGGAAATCTAACTTCTCCTTTTATAACATACTCATCTACAAACTTTCCATGATAGCTAACTTTTGCAAAGTTATGATAAAAAGAGCTTATAAAAAGAATAATAGATTTATGAAAGCTGTTTAAAACATTTTTTAATGGTATATAATCATCCCATTCTAAAGATTTTTTGTATGCTAAGGGCATTTTAGGAAGGCTTAAGAAAAAATCCTTCAGATACACATCATCTCCATCTAATCTATAGAAGTAAAATGTTCCATTTATTTTCCCAAAGTATAATTTTCCTCTGCCAGAGTTAAAGTAGAAAGTTCCATCTAAAGCCATTTCAACTTTAATCTCAAACTCATTAACTTTTTTATTATCCTCATAAACTTCATAAATAAATCTATTATCTAATGTAAAACTAGTTTTTAAATCTAAAGACTTCTCTACAAATATAGGTTCCACAATTTCATTCTCCTTTGGTAAATCATTTGAGAAAAATTTTCCGTTAGAAATATAACTTACAAAACTAAATGGAACAGTATAAGCCCCAATCTGGTCTGAAAGTTGAACCTGTATATGTATATGTGGTTGTGGAGAATATCCAGAATTTCCACATAAACCTAAAAATGTCCCTACCTCTACCCAATCACCCTCTTTTACTTTTATCGAGTTTTGGGCAAAGTGAGATATCTCAACATAAAAACCTCTCTCATCATATATTATTACAAGATTTCCCCAGTTGTTTTCTTTATCAATCTCACCTATTTGATTATCTGGTAAATCATTTATAACCTTTACAATCCTCCCTCTAACTGGAGATAGTACAGGTTTACGATATGCATAGTAATCCTCTAGGTGCAATCCTTCGTTTCTGTATGTTTTACCATTTTCATCTACAATTACAAAATCATAAGCATACTTCCAAGCTCCTTTATGTGTCCATTTACCATTAAAATCTTGCCAAACACTCCACTTTCCAGAAAAAGGTAAAAATAGAGCCCTTTCATAACCTCTAAATCTGTTTATATTTGTTAAATAAAAATCTAAAGTCTCCTCTGGAGTTCTTCTTATAGTCTTTGCAATTAATGGGAAAGATATAACACCTAAAATATATATAAATAAAAATGAAATTAGATTAAATGGCAATGTAAAGGCCGGTATTCCATATAAAGCCCAAAACGTTTTTGTTGCAGATAATAAGATTATTGAGATTAAAACTGCAAAAATGCTCAAAAGATAAGATTTTACCGAAGGAATTAAAAATACACCTCCTATAGCCATTGCTATAAGAATAAAGTTAAAATGACTAGGGTCTGAAAATTCTAAATTAAAAGAGCCAGACAGTATTGAAACAGCAACAGTTCCTATATAGTATCCAACTATTGATAACAAGAATAGAATTCTTGATGATAAGAATAAAATTATTGCTATCACAAATCCGACAAACACATCTGGTAAAAAGAATATTGCCCCCAGTGATTTAAAATATCCACCTATCCAATTAGGAAATATACCATCTAGTTTTAAGATTTGATTGTGTGGATATAGAGATACCACAAATAAGTTTGAGAAATTATAGACTGATAAATATACTAATGAGCTTATTATAACAAAAGGTAAACTTAATATAGGTAGTCTTAAATAGTAGGAAAAGATATTGTATAATGCGAATGAAACTATAAATGTAAAAACTCCCGCAATTATTAAGAATAAAGAAGTTAATAAATCAACTTTGAAAAGATAACCAATTGATAAACCTACTAATAGAGAATTATATGTATAAAAACCTGAATTTAAAAATTCATCTCCTAGATTTAAAAATTTTGCAAATAGATATGCAGATATTACAGAGACTATTCCACTAAAAGCCAAGTTAGGATTAATAAAAGTTATTATTAGTAGTATTAAACCTATCTTATAGTTTTCTAAAAAGAGAATTTCAGAATAACTGTTTAGTATTCCCTTTAAATGAGCTAATATTTTTTCTTTTAAATCTTTCATATCTTCTTAAAATAATTAATATTTACTTTCAATTATGCCAGTTTAGAAAAGAGTTTATCAATAAAAATGGATTTAGAAGTATATCTGAGAAACCAATTTATATCTTTTTATCTTCTTATTTCCTATATTTAATCCATAATCGTCTTCCTGATAAGCTATACCTAATCTAATTGAATTACCTTTCAAATACCAGTTTACACCAATGACCTTTGATTTTAATTTATATCCACTTTCTCCAGAATTCCATTTGTTCCACTCTTCATATCTACCAAACGGTGCAATATAGTAAAAACTTGGAAAAACATATTCTCCTTTAACATACCAACCATCAGATTTACCTATCTCCCTTTTTATATCACTAAAATCTTTTTCTATACCATCAAACTTAAAATATTCCCAACCTAAAAAGAAATTTTTATAATGGAGTGAAAACTCATAATTTAACAATGTTCTATCCATAGAGCCTTTACCTGCACTATCAACAAATCTTATATTTGGTAATCTCCAATAACCTATACCAAACTCTATATGTTTACCTATTCCAAAGTATGTTTCTGTTCTTTTCTTCTCTTCCCAGCCTGAAAATGGAGATATTATAATTTTCCCACCGTAGAATAAATCTTGTCCCTTTATTGCACCACCTACCTTTTTTATATCTTGACCTTTAACATCTTTAAACTTACCAGAGTATATACCCTTTCCAACTGCAAACTGGTAATGAATTTTATGTTTCCAATTCCCAAATATCTGAAAATTTACAGAATTACGATTGTAAGATATAAATTGGGCTGAAAAATCAGCAACTAATGGTCTATCATGGTGTAAAATCCAAGTAGACTTTACTGTTTCAGTTCTAGATATGTCAATTTTGGCTTTAAATATTCTGAAATTAATCAATGAATTACCAAAAGGCTTTTCTATACTTAAATATGCATTTCCAAGTTTTATCTGCTGTAAACCTCTATTTTTATAACTGCTTCTATCATTTCTTATATCCATAGCAAAATATACACCTTTATCTAATCCTAATTTAGCTTCAATTCTCTCTCTTCTAAGATAACCAATCCAAATATCAGTTTTTTTTACCCCAGTATTTTTATCTATAACCTCATAATCTTCATAAGTCCCCTGTAGTCTCAATCTGATTTTTAAATAAATATTTCTATCGTTAGTATTTACTACTTTAAAAAGTGATGAGATTTCTTGCCCTAATAAAAATTTTGGTGTGTTTGCTTTTTCTAAAAAGAAAACATTAAAGGTATTATCTCTTTTAAAATTTTTGCTATTATAGTCTAATGAATAAGCTTTTTCATCATAAAGTAATAAATATACGGTTAAATAAGGAACTAATATATTTCTTTTTTTCATTATCCATATATTATAAAACTTTATTAAAACAAAATATTATAAACATATTTTGTATAAGTTCAGAAAGGAGGTGAACACCTACAATATTCAGTCTGTTAGGTAATGTAAAATAATAAATATTAAATAAAGCTAAAGGAGTAATAAAAATTTCCAAAAAGACAGTTTATAGACACAATATAAGATGTTTATAGTGTAGTTCCAATTAGATTTGTAAAAATGCTCATTAAACAAACGGTAAAAAATATAAATGTTTTTATTTGTTAAGAGTTAATATGAATACAAGCTAAAAAACAGAATATCCTTTAATGTAATTTTTTAAGTAAAAATTATTATTAATAAATTTCTCCTCTATGAGCTATTCTGATAATTAAAATAATTAGTTCATTTTCTCTTTCTTCAAAAATAACCCTGTATTTTCCTACTCTTAATCGTTTTAAACCTTTATACTTCCCTTTCAAGCTTTTTATATTGTTCTTTAGTAAATTGGGATTTTGAGACAAAATTAAAAGTTTTTCTCTTATAACTTTTTGAATATGTTTTGGTAGTTTTAAAAAATCCTTTCTAGCTTCATTTTCAAAAACAAGTTTATACATGGTTTACTCCAAGCCAGCTTCTTTAAAAACTTCTTCTGCAGGAATTAGTTTGCTTTTACCTTCATCTATAGCTTTCAATCTTTTTTCAGCGATTTTAATATCAAGATAATCAAAGTAATACATTAAAGCATCTCTGATAATGTGGCTTTTCTTTTCTCCCAATTCTTTTGCTATCTCATCAAGCTCTCTAGCTAACTCTTCTTCTAAAGATATGTTAAGTCTTACATGTGCCATTTTCTTACACCTCTTATTGCGTAAATTAATACATAAAATATAATATTACTATTATTTTTGCTCAATAGTAATTGTTATCTATTACTACAAAATTCTATTGATTTTATAATTTGCTTCCTTTTTTCTAATAAGCTTCTTTCATTTAAATTAAATATTTCTATACTCTTTTTAACCGTCGGTATTTTTTTAAATTCCTTTGTATATGAATATTTAAACTCTTCTAAATTTATATTTTGAGAGTATTTTGTAATTCTAACTTTATCGAAGATAATTCAATGTTATCATTTTCAAACATTTTTTCAAGTTT
>Ga0256833_1002872_pt1 | contig 11943 bp, 11 predicted proteins | sample 356284metaG_FD_190535 | JGI IMG/M metagenome (GOLD analysis project Ga0256833, IMG submission 190535) | Hydrothermal vent microbial communities from Mid Atlantic Ridge, Atlantic Ocean - 356-284 | ecosystem: Environmental > Aquatic > Marine > Hydrothermal vents | place: Atlantic Ocean: Mid...
TTCAAAGGATCTGTCTTCTTACCAGTAGCGCGACCAGTTACTATTATCGCATCTGGATGTCCTCGTGTTCTAGCGTTCTCGAGTGCGCCAATGAATGACAGTATAGGTTTACTATGCTTCACATTTATATCAACATATATCTTAACACCGGGAGAAACCTTATTCCTTAGTCTAAGAAGCTGATGCGCTATTGGGGATAAGAGACCTTCTGGAGCCCACACCGGCTCAATATATGCATTTACTCTGATAAAGTCCGCTTTACATTCAGCAGCTATATTGAGAGCATCTATACCCGCATTTCTTAAAACATTGACGCCGATCTCTATCTCCGGATGCTTCTCTCTTAACACACAGACTATTTCCTTCATAAAATCAATTGTTTCCCACGAGGGCCTAATTGCAAAAGGAGAGTCACCATAGTTTTCGACAATAAAACCATTGACGCCACCTCTGACTAGTTTATCTGCATCACTAAGGGCATACCTTAAAACAGTATCTCGATCACCATTATAAAAAGGCGAGCCAGGAAGCGGTAGTAGGTGAACCATACCATATATCTTAAACATGTTCTGAAAGCCCCCGTTTCACGAGTTTCAATACTACCTATATTAAAAATTAAGAATTATCAACTAAACCATTATCAGGGATAAAACGGTATGTATAGGATGGTGCATTGTAGATGAAGTGCAAGGCACTATCTGTTTTGGGAATATTTCTAATTATTTTGATATTATTGTTTCCAAGAGCTTACAGTATACCGGAGAGGAATACCGAATACATTCCCGGTTCAATAGGTATTTCTGACCTATCGACCTTTATCAAGAGTTTAGATCAATTAAAAAACCTGAGCGATCCGATCGTTAACATGTACATACAAGAAATAAAGTCTAGTATTAGTAGCGGGGATTACGACAAAGTAAACAAGCTGTTAGTAGAGCTTCAGACTTATCTTAAGAACAAATATGGCGATAATCTATCTGGCCTGGATCCAGAGCTCGCTAAAAATATAGCATTTATAGAGTCTATTAAAGAAGTTAATGAGCGAGGTGCCATAATAGATATATCAAAGTATTTAAATAATCTGGCAAACTTAGTAAAGGATCCTAATGAGCTTAAACAGCTCCTCGATATTGCAAATAAGCTTCAGAGTGGCTTACCATTATCTGATACCGAGAAAGCACTGCTTGGAAATATGCTTGAAGCCTTTAATATTAAAGAGGCAAAGCCGGGCGAGATCCCGTTAAACGAACTAAATAACCTATTCAATAATAGGGCCAATATCGAGAACATCACTATCCCGAAGATATCTGTTCCATCAGCTCTAAATATGTCATTTCCTTCGTCAAATCCATCGGTTCCAAGTCTGATCTCGCTGGGGACACCAAATGAACCACTATTACCTGCCATTCCGGCCCAGTATCTCGCTACGATACTAATACCAATAATTATAGCCTCTATAATCTATCTTTCCAGGGACCGTTTCTCAACAATGTACTTATCCATAAGGAAGAAACTAGCCGAGACTATAGCGACTACGATATCCAAGATTAAACACATAGATGATCCAGTTGCTAGATTATACAGGATATGGTTAAGTCTAGCCAATGCATTTGGATATCCACGTTACTCATGGGAGACTCCAAGAGAACACCTACTGAAAATCCGCGACGATATTCTGAGGAAGCGTGGCATAACAATCGTTAAGCTATACGAGATGAAATTCTATGGAATGAAGGAGCCCAGATCTGATGAGCTAGAGAAAGCTAAGAAAGAACTAGAGGCTGAGTAAGATGAGGGTGAAATTGGCATTTGCAATCCTTGTTATCATAGGCATTATTGCGTGTTTCTACATGCCAGCTAAAGTGATAGAGTTCGCTACATCTGTATACATGAACACTGCAAGCCCCTACTCTATGGGGTGGATGGGTACAAGTATTCTCTATAATAAGCTTCAAGACGCGAACTTCACGGTCTACGTTGCCGAAGATGAACAACAATTCCTCCAAGCACTCACGAAAGGAGGCACTGTCTTAATAATTGCACCGGATCACCCAATACCCTATAGTCTTGCAGAACAAATATTTAATGCATGGATTATCGGAAAAGCAAATGTTATGGTTTTTGACGAAAACACCACATCAAATACCCTCCTACGCAAAATCGGCTTATATATCGATGGGAGAGCCCTACTTTACCCCGGACTTACGAAAACAGCAGGCTTCCCACCAGCAGAAATCATTGAAATGAACGGTTCGAGAGTGCTTGTGAGACTTAATTGGGCTAGCTTTATCGTGCCCAATAACATTACAAGTATTGTTACAAGATATGATTTTATCAGAAATGCCAAGATCATTGGTGAAGCACTAGGTGCTATAGACCTTAATGATAACGGGAAAATCGACCCAGGTGAAGAATATATAAGTACATATCCTGTTGGTGCCCTTATAACAAGCCACACTAATACATTCTTCTTTGTATTCACTGACAGTTATCCCGTCCTTAATGCCGCGTTCGAGATAAATTATACTCTCTCACAAGTAATGCTTGAATATGTAGAAAAAATCTCAAATAATACGAGTACAAAAACAATCATAATACCAAACTTTCTCTATAACAGGAACTACTATAGACTTAAAGTACCGTTTCATCCCGCACTATTACTGGTATACGCGGCTAAATATACATCCATAGCAGATAACTATTTCGAAAGAATACTCGGTACTTCCATCTACATCAAAACAGGTATTGCAACACTAATACTGCTCCTATCGGTTCTTGCATTTATCAGAATATTCGGTGGTATTAAGAGGGAAGATATAGTACCATCTCCACGCAGAGAACTAGTATCTCTTATCGAAATACTTGGTCCATCCACGAAGACTTTGAAGGGGCATGAGAAAGACGTTGTCGTAAGTATCTGGAAGTTTATTGACGAAGTATACTATACATTATTCGACCTACATTTAGAGGAGCTCATATATGATCCTAGCAAAATACACGATATAGCTGGTAGGCTCGGCATGGATGAAAATAAGCTTAGGACAACCCTGTATGAAATGTATAGAATATATAGGAAAGCCATTGGCGAATCAAGATTCCCAACAATAATTAATTGGAGAACAACACTTAAGAGATTCATAAACATGGGTGAAATGCTTCTAGAGCCCACAGGCTACACACTTATTGGGAGGAAAGGTTACCGTGATATCGCCTACCTTATCAAATAATATTGATCCCGGTTTTGCCCGCTCCGTCTCCGAGAGGATATTGAGGGAGGCAGGCAAAGTAGTTGTAGGTAAAACAGACGTTCTAAAATATATCTTCATATCAATGTATGTCGGCGGGCACATCCTACTTGAGGGGGTCCCAGGCGTCGCTAAGACCCTTATCGCAAAAACCATTGCGAGAACGGTCAACCTCTCTTACTCGAGAATACAGGCAACACCAGATCTTCTTCCAAGCGATATCATTGGAACACTTGTCTACGATCCACGCACAAATGATTTCAAGCCCCGGAAAGGACCTATTTTTGCGAACATAGTACTTTTCGATGAGATAAACCGTGCAAGCCCAAGAACTCAATCTGCTCTCCTCGAGGCAATGCAAGAGAAACAGGTTACAATGGAGGGAATAACGTACAAGCTACCCGAACCATTCATAGTGATTGCTACTATGAACCCTATAGAGATGGAGGGGACTTTCCCGCTACCCGAAGCACAACTTGACAGGTTTTTATTGAAAGTCATCGTTGATTACCCGACTAGAGAAGAGAGTAAAGAGATCCTGAGACGAATTCATCTCATCGAGGAATTCGATATAAGACCTGTTGCCTCAGGGACAGACATACTTATGATTAAAAACATGATAAAACAAGTAAGGATAAGCGATGAGCTTATCACATACATAATAGACCTTGTTGAAGCCACTCGTAAACACCCCCATGTAAGGCTCGGCGGCTCTCCAAGAGCAATGATAAGCCTACTCCTCACCAGCAAGGCAAATGCCTTAATCGAGGGGAGAGACTATGTTATACCTGACGATATCAAATTCGTTGCCAAACCGGTTCTGAGGCATAGGATCATATTAAAACCCGAAGCCGAATTCGAGGGGATCACACCAGATCAGGTAATAGATAACGTATTACAGAAAACACCAGTCCCAACACCAGGTGTATGACGAAATTGGAAGAGACAGGCGTCAAGGCTACTTCGAGGTTTTTAGGTCTAATCTTCATAATGGGATTACTCGTCTCACTCGAGCTCATATTCCATAGGAAGATATCGGACTTTACGATTTACACCATAGCAGGCATAATCGGCTATATGATGGCTATGAGAATAGTTTTGGAGCTGAGCCTAAGACAAGCCTATTTGATAAAGGCTGAGAGAATTTTCTTAGATCCATTGATAGAAGACACCAATGTAAGGACAAGACTAGTGATTAGGAATGATGGCCCAATACCGATCTTCTATGTAACGGTCAATGATCTTTATCCGGAGCTCTTTAGAAAAGTCTCAGGACATAGCAGGACTACGTGTATGTTAATCCCGAAGAGCAGTGTTGAGCTGAATTATGTTATTAAGCCAGTGCTGGGAAAGCATAGGTATAGCGGTGTAGAGCTGGTAATAAGGGATCCAGCTGGTCTCTTTAATTATAGGCTAGTCCTAAAGACCGGGCATGACCTTGTCAAGGTCAAGCCTAAACCGCTCCCAATACCGAAGGGCATTGCTTATCCTATAGCTTCCAGAAGCCTAGGACTCGGACGTTCTAGGATAAGAGGCATAGGTCAGGAATTCATGAGCCTGAGAGAATATGTTCCCGGCGACGACTACAGATTCATTGACTGGAAAAGCTATGCAAGACTCCATAAGCTCTACGTTAAAGAATTCGAGAAAGAAGCCTCATTGAGCCTAGTAGTAATCATAGATGCATCTAGAGAGATGATGAAAGGCCTCATGGGAACGACCGCAATAGAGCATGTTGCCAGGGCTACAGCTGGTATAGCGAAAAACGTTCTACACAGGGGAGACTGGATAAGCGTTACGATCAGAGGCGGCAAGAACATATCCTCAGGATACGGAAGAGGAAGATATCATCTCTATAGAATCCTCGAAGCTATCTCAAGCATAGAGTGGCGAGACGAGAAGCCTAGAACAAGCCTTGGCGAAATTATTTTCGATGAAATAAAACACATACCCCGTAGAACAAAAACAATATTCATACTATTCACGATCCTTGAAAACGAGAAACAAGTAGAGGAAATAATATCAATAGCGAATACACTGCGCCAACAACGCCATATCTTCATGGTTATACAGCCAGTCCCAGAGCTCTTCGAAATAAAGAAGTTCAAGGGGGCAGAGGCAGGACTATACCTAGCGCTCATGCGTGAAAGAATAAAGAGAGCAAGAAAACTCAGTGAATATCTTGCAAGGAATGGTGTTAGAACGATCAATGTTGGTCCCGACGACCTTTTATCTATGATGCTCAAGCTGATCGATAGCCTACGCACAGGTGTGGCGTGATGTTCGGGAGACTGAAGATGTCATCAGATAAGACCTACTCTCTAAGGGTAATAGTGATTTACGCGATCATCAATATGTACCCGCTATACTCATTTATGTCATCTGAGACATTGATAACGGACGTCTACATTAGGCTTGCCCTCATGGCTTCATCTACTGTATGGTTATTTGGAGTCCTTAAGGCTAATCCGGTCCCGCTAATAGTTTACTATGTATTTAATGGCCTGGTGCTGAATACCTTAATGCCTATACAGAAACCATATGTTATGATGACTCTAATCTATAGCCTCCTAGCAATACATACTGATTTCATCGTCAAATATGTTGCAGGATTAGGAACTAGAAAACACCATATCAGGATACCGTATTTCATTATAACAATCATAGTATTCATAGTGCTCGCTGGAATATTCATACTGTCCAGTATTGGAATATCGATAATGCTAAATAACTATGTAAAAACAATTGTTGCTTCATCCGTAAATATTTTCCAGGTTTTCTTCCAAGAAATAATAATGACTAGAATAGGTTCGATCATTCTATTCTTCCTCATTGTGGGATTACTATATGTTCTACTAAACGACTATATCGTATCACTGATATCCGACTTAATACTACTCAATCCTAAATTTGCTGAGGAACGTATAAGGAACATTATTTCCTACGAAGCGCATCTACTATTAATAGGCAAAGATCCTATTGTCAATATTTATAAACGTTCATCCTTATTTATTATTGGTCTTATAGTATTCGTGGGCTTAGCACCAATCTATAACATATACGTCAAGTTTTTCAATAACGAGTGGTTTGGTTACGCGATAAGCTTTGTCCTGTGGTCAGTGCTATCATGGGGGATATATAGAGCCTTTACAAACTATGTTGAAGGAGCACTTGTCCGAGCTAATGTAAGGGATCCTTTTGAGGAAGCTAAAAAGCTAGCACATGCAAGAACTGGTTTTATCCTTTCAACAATACTGCTAGCTGGATTTTTAGCACTGGTTTTTTTCATGCATGGAAATCCGTTACTAATGTTGAAGAGAACATTACTAGCCCCCGTATCCCAGAACCTCCCACCAGCCTATACTCTACCTCCTATGTACATGATCAAGGTATACTATTATACAAACCTATTATCAAACACCCTAGTTAAATATATGTACAACTATGTAGAACAAGTGGGGCAGATGTACTTGAACTTGATGAATATGATAAAGTATTTGATAAACATCTTATGGGGATAGCCAATGGTAAAAGCACGCGATGTCGTTACACCCATAATAGGGTTTATACTCGTAGGTTTCAGTATCTATGTATTTCTATCAGCCCTAAGACTCATGATCATCCGTGATGTCCCGAGCAGTCTACTGGCTACACTGATAGGTTTTGTATCGTTAAGTGGCGGTATCACGATGATACGTACATGGAGTCTTACAAGGTATCTCGCCGAGAAAAAAGAAGAGAAATAGTCAGCCAGGGGTTCACTGCGCACATCACACCCCTGTAGCGGGGTGCTCGCCAGCGGCAGGGCCTCTTCATACCAGTGTAAGATATTAGTGCTGGGACTCTAATTTTTAACTTACATATTACCAGTTTAAAGTTAGGTGGAGTACAATGGTTAGTGGCGAGTTACTGCAGTTCATGTCTCGAAGCATTAGCGGCGACATGATATATACTTCGGCAACCCCGAATATCCAGCTAGGAGGCTTCCATCCCTCCAGGGAAACTATTCCTTTAAGCCTCGTCCATCCTAAAAATGCTGAGCTAGACTGCGCACTCCTTGAGATAGGAGTTATTGTTCCGAGGCCGCATGTTCACTGGAGGGTAAAGGTTAACGGTATATCTGTTACGAAGGAATTCAAACCACATGTAACGGCTCAGCTCAAAACAGGTTTGTTTGCAAAACTGGTTTATGATATAACCAGCATCCTGAAGACCCCGGAGGGCCTTCGGAGAAGGAGAGTCAATGTAACCTTTAAACAAGATGGCGGCGAACACATAGTAATCGATCACATAGGGATACTGGCTCTATACAAAAGCGACGAAGCATACACGGACATCCTATACCTTAGCGGGGCACTAAGCATAGAGCCCGGAGAAGAATATTCCTCCGAACTAAGATATCCTGGATCAACAGGTGTTTTCAGGAGCACGGTCTTCCTGCCAAATAAATATGCTAGGGGCTCTATCGTGATTGATGACAGGCTCTCAATACCCCTCGAAGGATTCCAAGGTTATGACGAGGTAGTATCTCAACTAGACGACATAAGTCCCGGAGTCCATGTCAAGATAATTCATGAATCAGTATTTTCCCAAAGAAATGAGAGTTTCAAACATATTGGTATACAATACAAGATACAAGCCCACTAAGCTAGAGCTCGTCGATGTAGCCTATGATAAGAAGGGGGCTGAGGATGTGGATTTCATCATTAAGCTTGCGAACACTGGAGAGACAAGACCTGATATGAACATGATTGTAATAATGTATTTAGGGAATGTTGTAGCTAGAAAGATCTTCCAGCCAATTGAGCCTGGTCAAGAACGTAAACTAAGAATATCAACTAAGCTTCCGAAAGGCGAATACGATATTGTTGTTCGCACCATATGGAGAAAATTATCAAAGACATGGTTCAAGGATCGGAAACTCCGCATAAAGATCTGAACTAGTTTCAGACATAGTGTATCTCCAAATTCTTACCATCCACATATCCTTCTATGAGGCTCCGATGCTCTCTTCTTGTGCCTTTCTTTTCAACAACAACGATCTCCGGCGAAGGAACTGTTTTCTCTATCATCATGTCGAGGGTTTTGAATGACAAATATGGCAATGCATACTTAGCCATGATGTGGCCGTACGTATATCTTTGCTCGAGAGCCAGCCTAGTGTGTTTTCTAGGATAGTGTCCTCCGCCTATCCCAATCGCTACTCGTGTCTTTAGAGGCCCCTTCTCGAGGAATTCCACGACGGCTAGGCCAACTACTTCATGGTTTGAGGCAAGGCTCCACTCATCCAACGAGCTACCGATCTCGATGAAGCATAGAGGCTTCGAAATCTCTGTTGGTCCATGATGCGTGGCCTCATAACTGACCTCATATTCCCTACACTTACCTTTTTCCTCACAATAATGTTTGAGGCTAAGCAATAATCTATGAGATGCCATCGAGAAAGCTGGTGCCAGTCTGCTTGGTTTACCGCCATATGGTGCTTCAGGCCCGTAATTCCCCGTATGGTGCACGGTGAAACTCTTAACTCGTTTAGCACTCGAGTGCCGCGAGAGTATAATGTATCCATCTACATAGCCTACCCGCTTATCCAGGAAGTCGAAGTAAATAGTGTCTTCACTAAACCCCACTAAGACGAAGCGTTTTTCCTCAAAACATTCTTCCGCACCAGATATCTGCTCGGTACATTTCTCTAAACTATAGTAGTCCCTGATCCAGTATGCAATACCTTTCCCAGCTGGGTCTTTCAGACTATATATTAGACCATACATGTTCACAACACCATCAAGGCAATCATGTTATACTAGTGTAAGAATAGATTATGAAACAATGCTATTTAGGATATAGCGCTTGGAAAAAGAGGGATAACAATGTTTAAGATTAATGAAAGTATTTGGCGAAGACGTAAGATTGAGTTCTGGCAGAGGCTGTGGGAAGATCTCGAGATAGGGTATCTCGACGGAGATCTTATACCCATTCTCATACTATTCTATACAGATAGGAAAATACATACTCTAAGTAGCTGTAGTGGAAGAATAATCGTTGCTGATTCAACGTTTCCATGGAGCAGGGAAGAGACGAGTATTGTATATAAGAAGCATTCCCCCATCAGCGTGGATGAGATAGAGGATATCTTAGGATATTCTCCGGTGAGGCGATTATGGCTTAATGTTACGGGCCCCATAATACATGTTTCTACCTCAGATATGAGTACTGCAGAGAAAGTCCTGATCATTGCGAGGAACTCGGGAATGAAGCACAGTGGCATCCTCTCCTTATCGGAGAACAAGGGAATAGTCCTCGAGCTTACAACAGGTGTTAAACTTACACATTTACTAAGAACTCCGGGTACGCTGGTTACCGATTTGTCTAAATTAGATAGGCTTATTGATATTGCAAACCAAGTACTATTGGAGGGCAAAAAGATCCTATGTAGACTATATGCGACTCTGAGGAAATGCATGCCATTCATACCCGACGATGAAATAATTGGCGACCTCAGAGGCCGCGGCTTGTCTTTGGAAAAACTATCTCCTCCAAATTATTGTCGAGAACTCTTGTTATGATATGATCAATTCTTTCCAGCTCTTTTGAAAGAATGACCAGTTCTTTCTCCCCCATAGATATTGTTGGATGTGACGGCCTCAGATGGCATTTTCCAACGTCAACATCTAGCTCGCTAAACCCCATTCTCCTACCCAGCTCGATTATCTCTAGCTTGTCCATGAAAGCAACGGGTCTGTACACCGGAATGGGTGAGAGCATAGTTAGGACGGACATATTATTTAGGGTTTGAGAGGCGACCTGCCCTATCGATTCACCCGTGACTATTCCACGGCAACCTATCTTTTGCGATAATTTGAATGCGTATCTATACATTATTGCTTTGCAGGCAATGCACCTAATACCAGCGGGGATCTTAAGCTCTAGTAGAGGTTCTGATGCATTTCTAATGATATATGCCTCCATATCATACCATGGTACCCACTTATATAATAGTTCTAACGAGCGGTAAGCCCTCATAATTGCTTTCTCTCCCCAGTATGGATATAAATCAACAAATAATGGAATAATCTTGACGCCCCGCTTCATTGCTAAGACTGACGCTACTGCAGAATCTATACCGCCCGATACAAGCGATATGAGACACCCCTCTACCCCGTACGGCAACCCACCCGGGCCCGGTATTTCTTCAGTGTAGAGATATACTTTGCGCCGCCTTATCTCAACCTTGATCTCTATATCGGGCTTATCTAGATCTATCCTTAATCCCGTCCTATAAGCTACTTTATCGCTAAGCTCTTTAGCTAGGCCACGCGAGGATATTGGAGCATCGCCTCGTATGACCCTTACAGCAAAACTATCAATATCAAGGATAGAAGTGATCTCAATGATTGAATCAAGGATCTTTCTCGGAGAAAAATCTAACTGTATTGCCGGACTAAAACTTGAAATCCCAAATATATGTCCGAGTATATCGAATAATTTATTGCAAGGTTTTGGATCGATAATTATTATCCTAGGTTCATAAGCAATTATTTCTGTATTGAAACCTTCACGGGCTAGTCTTTTCTCTATGCTTTCCACTAGTCTATTAAACATATATTTTCGCGACCATGAGCCCAGTCTTACCATATACTCGCCGGGCCTCACTAGCGTGGTGTTCCATAATTCGTCCAGCATTATAACCACCATCACCATAGGTGTCGAGGGCAGGAGTTTTATTACTGTTCAATACTTCTTTTTGTTTAGGCGATATTATATGTCAGACGAAACAAAATATGTGTCTTATGAAGAATTCATAAAAATAGATCTCAGGGTAGGCAAAGTTATCAGTGCAGAGAAGGTCAAGGGGAGCAAAAAACTGTTAAGACTAGTAGTTGATCTGGGAGAGCTCGGCAAGAGGCAGATCATTGCAGGTCTAGGCAAATGGTACAAGCCAGAATACTTTATTGGAAAGAATATCATCGTTGTTGCTAATCTACAACCAAAAAAGATCTTCGGACTAGAGAGCCAAGGAATGTTGCTAGCTGCCGATACCTCAGAAGGAGCACCTGTGCTCTTAACAACCGATAAACCAGTCAAACCAGGTGCCAGGGTTAGGTAAAAGTCTTTATTAGTTACAAACAAATCTTCTTTATTTCTCAATCTTTTTCCTATATCTCATGTATTTTATCATTGCTGCAAGACTAGCGACTGCTCTTTCTGGACTGGGATAAGCAGGTATACCATTCCTATTGAGTATCTTCATAGCTTCATACGTGTCATATCCTCCAACGAAACCGGCAACTATTGGTTTCTGCTTATCCTTATGCTTCTTCGCAACATCTATAATCGCTCTTGCTAGGTCCCTTGGGTCTAGGATTGCAGTCCTACAGTATAGAACAACTATATTATCAACCTCAGGACTCTCATAAGCGATTTCCAGTGCTTTGACATAGTTCTCAATGCCGGCCTGGCCCGTCAGGTCTACAGGATTCTTAGGGCTACCGAACCACGGCATAACCTTTCTTAGTTCTTCCTTTAACCTCTCACTAGGCACTATTAGCTCGACGCCATACTCCTCCGCTGCATCCGTTGCTAGGACTCCGACTCCTCCACCGTTAGTTATTATTATTGTTCTCTCCCCACGAGGTATCGGCTGCTCCGCAAATGCTCTTGCCCAGTCAAACATCTCCTCCACGGTCAGAGCTCTTAG
>Ga0256833_1002873_pt1 | contig 11941 bp, 12 predicted proteins | sample 356284metaG_FD_190535 | JGI IMG/M metagenome (GOLD analysis project Ga0256833, IMG submission 190535) | Hydrothermal vent microbial communities from Mid Atlantic Ridge, Atlantic Ocean - 356-284 | ecosystem: Environmental > Aquatic > Marine > Hydrothermal vents | place: Atlantic Ocean: Mid...
ATTTAACCTTCAAGATAGAGGCGTTATGTTTATAAAACCTCAAGATAAAGTTTATGTAGGAATGATCATAGGTGAGCACTCAAGAAGCAACGACTTGGATGTAAACCCAATCAAAGGAAAACAGCTATCAAATGTAAGAAGCAGTGGTGCCGATGAAGCTATAAAACTAGTTCCCCCAAGAGTGCCGACACTTGAGAGTGCATTGGAGTGGATAGAAGAGGATGAACTTGTCGAAGTAACTCCAGAGAGTATAAGAATAAGAAAAAAATATCTTGACCCAACTGTTAGAAAAAGAATGGCGAAAAAGACAAAAAATTGATACGATAGCCCAATATAGTTATTGGGCTATCACTTGATCTGGTTATTTTCTATTTGAGATTTATTCATCTCTTCTTCAGTTGCATTGTTTCCACTATCTCCTTGATATTCAACAAAAATAAATTTTTCATTAGTATCTTTTCTAATAAAGTAGTTGTCTGTAATAGTAATTCCATTAATACTTGCAATATTTTTATTGTTAACGCCCTGCCAAGCATTCATAATTGACTGCCTTTATGTAAAATTTATATTACAAAATATAATAACATCCAATCCTTATATAAGAATTAAATACTACATACCAAATTCTGTTTACATAGATAAATATTTTTTTGATATAATCAACTAAAAGTTTATCTTAATTTAAGCTTTTGATACAAATATAAGGAGGTTATTGTGGATTTAGGTGATTTGGTAAGTATGGGAACAAAACTTATTCAGGATAAGGTTGGAGATAGTGTTGATTCAAACTCGATTCAAGACGCACTAAGTGGTCTTTTATCAAATGAGGAGGGTGGATTTGATCTAGGAAACATCATGTCAGCTTTAACTGGAGGAAGTGATGATGGTGAAGGTGGAGGACTTGCTGATATAGTCTCATCTTGGATTGGTGGAGGTGAAAACAAACCAATTGATTCAAGTGCAATAACTGATCTACTTGGAGGAGATAAGATCTCTGAGTTTGCTTCAAAACTTGGTATAGATACTGAGACTGCTGCAAGTGGTTTGGCAGATGCACTTCCAAATATTGTGGATAAAGCAACACCGGAGGGAGACTCTCTTTTAGATCAAGTGGGTGGACTTGATGGACTTATGAGCATGGCTGGAAAACTATTTGGAAAATCTTAAAACTACATTTAAATAGGAGATTATATCTCCTATTAATCTTTCATTAAACAAACTTCATCAATTTACGATATAATGTGTGATATATATTGCTTTGCAGATATATATATTTAACAAAAGACAAAAAGAACATAGGAGAAAATATGGGATTATACGATAGAGATTATGTCAAAAATAATAACAATGTAAATAGCCAAGATTTAGGGCATGTTGAGAGTGCTCATGAGAGAGAGGGTGGATTAGCCCAATTTATCAAAGAGACATATCAACTTTTTGCAGGTTCACTTCTTGTAGGTGCTGCTGGAGCTTATGTTGGTATGGGAATTCCAGCCATTGCTCAATATTACTGGGCATTTGTGATTTTAGAGTTTGCACTTATATTTGCGATAGGATTTGCAAGAGGGAAACCAGGACTTAACCTTGCAATGCTATTTGCATTTGCTTTAGTTTCTGGTCTTACAATGTCAGTTCTTATAGGTAGATTTATAGGAGCTGGAGCTGGTGGAGTTGTAGCAAACGCTTTGATACTTACAACAGTAGCATTTGGTGGGTTATCTATGTTTGCTATGAATACAAAAAAAGATTTTACATCTATGGGTAAGATGCTATTTATCACTCTTATCGTGGTAGTAGTAGCAAGTTTGCTAAATGTATTTTGGCTACACAATCCTTGGATGCAAGTAGGTATAGCAGCTATTAGTGCTATACTATTTTCGGCATTTATACTTTATGATACACAAAATATCATACAAGGAAACTATGGACATCCAGTAGATGGAGCATTAGCACTCTATCTTGATTTTATAAATCTATTTACTTCACTTCTTCAGATACTTGGTATCTTTGGAGATGAGGATTAATTTTCAGAGAGACTTCTCTCTGAAAAAAATTGACTCTTACCCCACACAAACAAAACCTCAAACTCAAGATAATTTAATGGATAATTTTTTATAAGATTTTTCGCACTTTTAAAATCAAGTATCCTTTTACCACCACTCACACCACTATCTTTAATGTATCTAAATATAGATTGTTTATCTTGAAACTCTAAATGATACTCCAAAACCTTACTATCAACATCAAAAAATCTCTTTATATCTTTTAAAACTTTAGATGATGGTTGCAAAAAAGTATCAATCCCTGCAATTTCTCTAATAGTCTTAAAAGTCTTATCACAAAATATTGCAAAAGCAACCTCTTTTGAAGAGTTAGAGATCATATTAAGTGTATTGTTTAAATCTCTTGACCACTGAAGTGAAGAAGAAGCTATACAAAAATCAAACCCTTTTAAATCTTGATACAAATTTTTATCATCAAAATCACCTATGATTGTAGTTATAAAGTTAGACTTGGGGTGAAGCTTTAAAAGTTCAGTTGATAGATCAACAGCCACAAAATGCTCTATATTCCAGTCTATATGTCTATAAACAGCTCCGCTTCCAGCACCTAAATCAATTATATGTTTTGGATTTGAGTCAATTCTTGAAACAAGGTATTTTGCAACCTCTTTTTGAATAATATTGCTCTTTTGATAGCTTTTAGATCGCTTAGAAAACTCTATGATATGTCTATAATGTGAGGGCATTTAACATTACTTTCAAATAAATAGGATATAATAGCCATTAATTATATCACATAAAAGGTTATTTAAATGACTTCAGTTTTGTTAATTTTGCAATTTGTTTTGTCAGTAATACTAACTATTGTAGTATTGCTTCAAAAAAGCTCCTCTATTGGTCTTGGGGCATACAGTGGGAGCAATGAGTCTTTGTTTGGAGCAAAAGGTCCAGCCGGATTTTTGGCGAAGGCAACTTTTCTACTTGGTCTTTTGTTTATCATAAACACCATAGCACTTGGATACTACTACAACCAAGAGAAAAAAGGGACTATTATAGATACTATCGATACAAACAAATTGATTCCTGATGCTCCTAAAAAGATAGAGAAAAAGATTGCACCTAAAGCACCGACAAGTAAAAGTGAAGAGAAGAAGTAGGAGGCAAAGATGGCATTAGAGGATATCTATAAACAACAAAAAGAATCAAATCAAAAGAGTCTTGAAGCACTTAAAAAGGACTTTTTGACACTTAGAAGCGGTAAGGTTTCTACAACCATCCTTGATAATATAAAAATAGATTATTATGGCACACCTACGCCGCTAAATCAAGTAGGATCAGTTCTTGCAACAGATGCTACAACTATAACTATATCTCCATGGGAAAAAAATCTTCTTCCAGTAATTGAAAAAGCTATACAGGAGGCAAATATAGGGGTAAATCCTAACAATGACGGCGAGGTTATCAAACTATTTTTCCCACCAATGACTGTTGAGCAGAGAAAAGAGAGTGCAAAACAGGCAAAAGCCATGGGTGAAAAAGCAAAGATCTCGATAAGAAATGCAAGACAGAGTGCAAATAACAAAATAAAAGCACTTGAAAAAGATAAAGAGATAACTGAAGATGAGAGCAAAAAAGCTCATGATAGGGTGCAAAAAAATACAGATGAGGCTATAGCCAGTGTAGATAAGGCAGTCAAAGATAAAGAGGCTGAACTTCTAAAGGTTTAATAGGTGGGAGTTGATTTAAAAAATATATATAAAGATGCCAAAGCCCTTTTGGAAGGGCATTTTCTTCTAAGCAGTGGCAATCACTCACAATACTACCTCCAGTCTGCAAAGGTATTAGAAGATCCAAAAAGAGCATCACTCTTGGCTGATGAGTTAGCAAAACAGATAAGAGATTATGGTATCGAGATAGATACAGTATGTGCTCCTGCTATTGGTGGTATATTATCCGGTTATGAACTTGCAAGATCTCTTGAAGTTAGATCGATTTTTACTGAAAGAGTAGATAAAAAGATGACTCTAAGAAGAGGATTTGAGATAAAAAGTGGAGAGAGAGTCTTGATATGTGAAGATATTATCACAACTGGTGGATCAGCGATGGAAGCAGCTGATGTTATAGAGAGCCTTGGTGGAGAGGTTGTAGGATTTGCAGCTTTGGCAAACAGAGGATTTTGCAAAAGAGTAGGATCAAATAAAGAGAGTAAAATAGAGTGCAAATTGCCATCAAATAAGCCATTTTTTGCTCTTGGTGATTTTGAGTTTGAGATCTATGATCCAGACAACTGTCCACTTTGCAAAGATGGTTCTATTGCTTATAAACCAGGAAGTAGAGGCAATTAAGGGTTTAAGCTATACTTCTTGGCAATTTTGACGATATACTCATATAAATTTTTATCAACTAAGGAAAAACTTTGAAGATATTAGTTACTGGAACTGCTGGTTTTATAGGTCATAATTTAGCAAAAAAGCTTCTTGAAAGAGGTGATGAGGTTATTGGACTGGACAATATAAACAACTACTATGATGTAAATCTAAAATATGGAAGATTGTCTGATCTGGGAGTAAAAAAAGAGGATATAAGCTATGGTGATTTTGCAAACTCTTCCAAATATGAAAAACATAGATTTATAAAACTTGATCTTTCAGATAGAGAGGGCATGAAGAAACTTTTTGATGATGAAAAGTTTGATGCAGTATGTAACCTTGCTGCTCAGGCTGGAGTTAGATACTCTTTAGAAAATCCAAATGCCTATATAGACTCAAATGTAGTAGGATTTATGAATATCTTAGAGGGGTGTCGCCATAGTGGAGTAAAAAATCTCTCATTTGCCTCAAGCTCTTCAGTTTATGGTCTTAACAAATCTCAGCCATTTAAAACAAGTGATCATACTGACCATCCAGTAAGTCTATATGCAGCAACAAAAAAATCAAATGAGATGATGGCACACACTTATGCTCATCTTTATGGTATAAATGCCACTGGACTAAGATTTTTTACAGTTTATGGACCTTGGGGAAGACCAGATATGGCTCCTATGCTCTTTACTGATGCCATCTTAAACAATAGAGCAATAAAAGTTTTCAATCACGGAGATATGAGTCGTGATTTTACATATATAGATGATATAACAGATGGTGTAATCAAGGTTATAGACAACCAAGCAAAACCAAATAAAAATTGGGATGCAAAAAACCCAGATCCAAGCTCTTCATCAGCACCATATAAGATCTACAATATAGGAAATAACGAGCCTGTAAGATTGATGGATTTTATAAAAGCGATAGAAGATAAACTTGGGATTGAAGCTAAAAAAGATTTTATGGATATGCAACCAGGAGATGTCCAAAGCACCTATGCTGATGTATCTGGATTGATTGAGGATATGGATTATAAGCCTGATACTTCGATTGTTGATGGTGTTAGTAAATTTATCGACTGGTATAAAGAATTTTATAAAAAAGATTAAACTATTTAAAATATTTGTCGATCTATTAAAAAATAACTTGTAGAGGAAAGAGTATGAATATAAGCGTAATTGGAACAGGATATGTAGGTTTGGTAACAGGGACTTGTTTTGCTGAGATGGGAAACAATGTTATTTGTGTGGATATAGACGAGAAAAAGGTAGAAGATCTCAAAAAGGGTATCATACCTATCTATGAACCTGGTTTGGAGAAGATGGTTTTAAAAAATCATGAGATTGGGACACTAAACTTCACAACAGATATAAAAGAGGCACTTGATAAAACAGATATATGCTTTATAGCTGTTGGAACTCCGATGGGTGAGGATGGTAGTGCTGATTTACAATATGTGTTGGCTGTTGCTAAAAGTATAGGCGAAAATATGAGCCACCATATGTATGTAGTAGATAAATCTACTGTGCCGGTAGGAACTGCAGATAAAGTTAGAGAAACTATACAAAATGAGTTAGATAAGAGAGGTTCAAAACTAAGCTTTGATGTGATCTCAAATCCAGAATTTTTAAAAGAGGGTGCAGCCGTAGCAGACTTTATGAAACCAGATCGTGTTGTAATCGGTGCCGATAATGACAAAGCTCTTGAGGTCATGAGAGAGTTATATGCACCATTTACACACTCAAGAGAGAGATTTGTAACTATGGATATCAGATCTGCTGAGATGACTAAGTATGCTGCAAATGCTATGCTTGCAACAAAGATAAGCTTCATGAACGAGATCGCAAATATATGTGAAAGAGTTGGAGCAGATGTAAATCAGGTTAGACACGGTATAGGATCAGACAGCAGAATAGGTTATAGCTTTATCTATCCAGGGTGTGGATATGGGGGAAGCTGTTTTCCAAAAGATGTCCAAGCTCTTGCAAAAACTGCAAAAGATCATGGATATGAGCCAAAACTTCTTGATGCAGTAGAAGAGGTAAACTACAAACAAAAAAGAGTTATCAGCGATAAAGTTATAAAAAGATTTGGTGAGGATCTAAGTGGTAAAACTTTTGCTGTTTGGGGACTTGCATTTAAACCAGAAACTGATGACATGAGAGAGGCAAGTTCTATCACTATTATAAATGAGCTTACAAAAAGAGGTGCAAAGATAAAAGCTTACGATCCAAAAGCTGAACATGAGGCAAAAAGCTTTTATCTAAAAGATAACAAAAATGTGGAGTATATGCCAAACAAATATGATGCACTTGATAACTCAGAGGCTATGATACTTATAACTGAGTGGAAAGAGTTTAGAAGTCCTGACTTTGAAGAGATGGCAAAAAGATTAAACAATAAAATAATATTTGATGGAAGAAACCAATATAATAGAAAAAAACTTGAAGAGAATGGATGGGAATATTTTGAGATAGGAGTTTAATTCTATCTTAATAAAAAGTAATATTTATTTGCATAAGTTAATAATTATTTACTTAGTGTAGAATACCTAATAATTTTTTATTAAGGTATCTACAATGAAAAAGCTGCTGCTTCCACTAACATTTACTATCACCTCTTTTGCACAAACAAGTGGTGATATATCTTTTACAGCAACTCACAATAGATTTGATGATCGTTACTATCTTTATCATCATAAATTCTACTATGGTCTTAGAAGTGGTCTATATTTTGATGATAAATTTGGTATCCAACTTGGATATGATCAAACAAATAATGCTAACTGTAAAGGATTAAAACTAAAAAGAACATATCTAAATGGACTCTTTATGTTGGATAATGTAGATGGATTTAAGCCATATATTGTTGGAACCATTGCTCATGAGAAAAGCTCTATTGAAGATCATAAACCATCTCAAACTCTACTTGGTCTTGGAGGGGGAGTTAGATATGATATAGCAAATGGCTTTGGAGCATATTTAGAGAGTAAATTTTTAAGAGGTCAAAAGACTCATGATACAGAATTGGCTACAACTCTTGGGCTATACTATAACTTTAATACATATATACCAGAAAATCTAAACAGTAACGATATAAAAACCAAACAAACTATAAAAAGAGCTAAAAATGAGTCTAATGAGTTAGCATCAAATAGAAAAATAAGACTAAGACCTGTTGTAAAAGAGAGACCTTTAGTTATAAATCATCCTCCAATAGATAAGAAAATAGTCCAAAAAAGCAATACTAATGATAATGGATATTATATACAACTTGCCCTACTATCTTCAAGCTCACCATTACCTTTGATAAAAAAAGCAAAGATGGCTGGTTATAATGTTAAAACAAAAGATAAAAATGGAGCTACTGCAGTTGTTATTGGTCCATATATAAGTAAAAAACTTGCTCAAAAATCACTAAAAGAGGTCAAAAGATTTCAAAAAGATGCTTTTGTTACAAAGTTTTAAATTTTAAAGCTCATTTGCACTTTTTATAATATCAAGAGAGTATTTATCTCTCATCTTTTGAATCGATCTAGAAAGCCTATTTTTTTCTAGATCAGAACCGATCTCTATCAAAGAGAGTGTTTTAAGTCTATGCTCACTAAAATTTGATACACTCATGGATATCTTGATAATATGCCCCAATTTTAAATCTATCTCATCAAATATCTCAACAAAAATTTGTTTGACAAGCTCTTCATTATATATTCTATCAACTGTTTTTCTACCCTTGACTCTATACCTAAAATCATACTTCAAACTCATATAGTAGCTTGTTGGATTTACCCCTAGTTTCAATACTATATAGCTTATATGCCTTGAGAGAATCCTAACTCTTCTTTTTATCTCATCTCTATCAGATATAGGATCAAATGTTCTACTTATGCCTATCGATTTTCTATCATTTTTTGATGATACCTCCTCATTATCCTCTCCAATTATACGGTTATATAAAACTCTACCAGGTTTTTTCCAGCTATAAAATAGCTCTTTTCTATCTATCGCATCACCAAGTGTTAAAATACCTTGAGCTTTCAATCTTTTTTTATATCCTCTTCCAATACCAGGAAACTCCTCAATAGGCATATCTTTTATAAACTTATAGATCTCATCTTTTGGTATAAAACATATACCATTTGGTTTAGCATGTGAAGTAGCAAGTTTTGCTATCCATTTACTTTTTGCAATGCCTATCGATATAGGAAGATCAAACTCTCTTTTTATATCAAGTTGCAACTCTTGTGCAAATGATAAAGAGTTAGCATCATCAATCCATCCTCCTATATCACCAAAAAACTCATCTATACTAAACTGCTCTACCTTTGGTATCTTGAGTTTTAAAAATGAATGAAGCTCATGAGATAATTTATGATAAAGAAGATAGTTTGGTATCAAAACTTTTAGATTTGGACAAAGCCTAAGAGCTTCACTGATGCTCATGCCAGTTTTTACTCCGCACTCTCTTGCCTCATAACTTGCCGTAGTTATGATACCTCGTATCTTTCTTTTACCATCTATATAGTCTATAAAAAAGGAGTTAAAATCATCTTTAACATCACTATAAAATACCGGATTTACAAAAGCTCCACTATTTGTATCATATAGTCTGATACCCACCTTTTTTCTATCAAATATCTTTAAATTGCTTCTGCCCCCAACGGCAATGGGTCTATTTAAAAGGCTTTTATCCTTTATCCTATGAGCAGATGCAAAAAAAGAGTCAAGATCAAGGTGAAGTATCATTTGAGAATTTTATCTCAAATTGAAATTTAATTCAAAAAATATTTCAATTTGAGATATTTTTCTATATCTTTTTTGTTAAACTAAGTAATGCAGGTAATAAAAACAGATCAGTAATAAGTGCTATGATAAGTGCCGAGGCTGTTACTATACCAAAGTTTTTATTTGGATTAAAGTCGCTAAATATAAAAAGAGAAAATGAGACACTAAGTATCAAAGTGGTAAAAATAATAGCTCTTCCAGCATATCTTATAACCTCATCAAAACTTCTTTTTAGATCCAAACCTCTCTTTTGTGCATCAAAATATTTTACTAAAAAGTGTATAGTATCATCAACTGCTACACCTATGATAATAGCTCCAGCTATCGCAACTCCTATATCTATATTTATATCAAGCCATCCCATCAATCCTACAACCAAAACAACAGGGATGAGATTTGGCAATAAAAATATCCATATAAGTTTTGGCTTTCTAAATATAAAAAACATCACAACAGATACAAATAAAATTGCTAATGATAGAGAGTATATAAGTGTATTTGTAACATCATTTTGCATAAATGCAAACATTGCAGTTTGCCCCTCCACCTTTGCAGAGTATGGTGTTTTACTCCACCACTTTTGGACATACCTGATCTGCTCTAAATCTTTACTAGTATCTACTATATTTACCTGTGCTGTTATTCGTAGCTTTCTCTCATCAAAATCGATCTTATCAGTTATCTCCATACCTTGGGGAATAGACATAGAGTAGAGTAGAAGATATTGGGCTATTAAGTTATGAGAGTTTGGAACCTCATCTTTAAAATTTAACTCTTTATTAAATCGTTTGATAACATCTAAAAGAGAGTGTAGATGCCTAACATCTGGAAATCTCTTTTTATAGTCTTTACAAAATCTCTCAACAGTTTTTAAAAATTTTGGATCTTTAGCCCCACCCTTTCTTCCACTATCTGCTACTATCTCATAAGCCATAGGTCCTGTTAGGTTATTCATCAAAAACTCAGTAGCAACTCTTATTGGCACATCTTCACCCAGATATCTTATAGTATTGCTATCTATCTTTACTCTAAAAAGCCCAAGTCCCATCACAACAAATATCAAAGTTGTAATGACAAGGATCTTTTTATCATGACTTACTATAAATGAACCATAGTTTTTAAATAGAGCATTTTTACTACTCTTTGATATACGCTTTTTTCTATCTCTATTTAACAACAAAAGAACAGATGGCAACCATACAACTGATATAACAAATGCCAATATAGCACCACTTGCAGTAGCAACTCCAAGCGTAAATACAGGCACAATTGAAGATATCATCAAAGTTGCAAAACCGATAGATGTTGTAACAGATGTCAAAAATATAGGAAGGATGTTTTTTTGCAAACTTATAAAAACTGCCTCCTTATTTTCAATCCCCTCATCTCTTAACATAGCCCAAACTGAGTATAGATGAAGTGCATCTGCAATCCCTATCGCTACCAAAAAGACAGGGATATTTGCAGTGAAGTTATTTAGCTTATATCCAAGCAATACCTGAACACTCAAAACTGTAACAAAAGTAAGCACAACCACACCAACAGGTAACAATGCCCCACTAACTCTTCTAAAAAGGATATATAACAAAAGCATAGATACAAAAACAACAAGAGGAGTAAAAACAATAGCATCTCTTGTCCCAATATCGATAAAAGCCTTATTTAAAGCAGGACCTCCATTTACAAAAAAGTGATATCCACTCTTTTTTTCAATAGGCTCTAAAAGCTTTGTAACCAAGGACATAATCTCTTGAGACTTGTCTCCATCTTCATTTACATTAGGAACAAGCCTTGCAGCTATCATTGTAGTTTTTCCATCTCTTGATATAAAACTATCCAAAAGAGACTCATCTTTTAGAGCTATCTCTTTTCTCTTTTTAAAATATTGCTCATCTTTAGTGTTAGGATCTTCTATAAAATCATCAATTAAAACATCATCAGGATTTTTGGGATCGGTATGGATATATTGGTAATTTGTAAGGGAGCTTACCCTCTCAATATACTTTAAATGCCAAAGTTTATCTGTAAGCTCATCCACAACACTTAAAGCTTTTTTGGTAAAAATCCCTTTTTCATCTTTGAAGTAGATAGTAACAGCATCATCATTTCCAAAATCTGATCTAAATCTATCATAACTTTTAAGTGTTTGCGAATTTTCACCAAACCATATACGATAACTTCCATCAAATGCTAAATCTTTTAGACTAAAAGATAATAATACAACCAATAAAGGCACACCGATAGCTATAAACCATCGTAGTCTAAATAAAATATCAACATATCTTCTCATGAGCTAAATCTGTTTTTTAACTTTCTATAGATAAATTTTGCTTTCTCTTTTAGTCTGCTTCTATCTTTTATGAGTTTGCTTTTTATATTTTTAGCATAAGATCTTACAGAGATATAGATAGATGAGTTTTTTATCATATCTATTAAACCGATAATAAAATAGTAACTCTTTTTAAACCAAGAAAACTCCAAAAGTCTCTCTTTGCTTACATCAAAAAGCCAAAAGGTAAATGCAGCTATTGGGATCTTTGTAGCATAAAGTAAAACACCTTTGATAATGTCTCCACTGATAAATAAAGCTCCTGCATATATACCAATAATCTCAACAAGAGCAAATATCAAAACAAAAATAACCAAAACAACTCTACTATCAACCTTTTTTAGAAATTTATCAACTCTTTGCAAGATCCTCAAAGAGGATATATATCTTATGATAGGAGTTGCAAATCTCTCCCAAATAAGCTCTTCAAATAGTATGTATATAATGATAAGGAGTGTTAAA